>Ga0163163_10002840_pt1 | contig 14640 bp, 9 predicted proteins | sample S65metaG_FD_119766 | JGI IMG/M metagenome (GOLD analysis project Ga0163163, IMG submission 119766) | Switchgrass rhizosphere microbial communities from Kellogg Biological Station, Michigan, USA - S6-5 metaG | ecosystem: Host-associated > Plants > Roots > Rhizosphere > Soil | place: USA: Michigan... | reverse complement strand
CCAGATTTTCTCCAGCTTTTGTGCAGGAAATCCCTTTGCCGTGGCGCCACTAATGAATTGCGCCTTCATCTTGTCCAGCACACTTTTCTGCTTCTTACCCATAGCTTTCCTCAACACATCAGCGTCACCTTTGCTGAACCCTGCAATTTTTTGAGAAAGCAACATCACCTGTTCCTGGTAAACCGTAATGCCATAGGTGTCTTTCAGGTGTTCTTCCATCTCGACAAGGTCATAGGCGATGGCTTCCCTGCCGTGCTTTCGGTCGATGAAATTTGGGATATAAGCCAATGGACCCGGACGGTATAAAGCGTTCATCGCAATCAGGTCATCAAATTTGTCGGGCTTGAGTTCGCGGAGATACTTCTGCATGCCGGGACTTTCAAATTGGAAAGTACCATTGGTATCGCCGCGTTGATAAAGCTGATAAGTCATTTCATCCGTGAGCGGAATCTCGTCGATGTTCAGGCGGATGCCGTGATTTTCCTCAATCAACGACAATGCAGTCTTTATAATGCTAAGGGTTTTCAGGCCCAGGAAGTCCATCTTTATGACACCCGATTCTTCAATCACACTTCCTTCAATCTGTGTTACCCATAATGGCGAATCTTTGGCTGTTGCCACCGGGATAAGTTCAGTGAGGTCCTTTGGTGCGATGATGATTCCTGCAGCATGAATGCCGGTGTTCCTTACCGAACCCTCGAGAATTTCTGCTTCATGCAATACCCGCGAAGAAATTTCCTGTCCTGCATAAACTTCTCTCAATTTTTTAACGCTTTCAAGATCGTCCGCAGCAAGTCCTTCTTTTTCCTCCAGTGATTTTTCGCCCTCTTTGGTTGTCATGGGTGCGTGCAGCAATCGCTTCAGATTAATTCCGGGGCGGTCGGGTACGAGTTTGGCGAGCGCATTGGATTCCGGAAGCGGAAGGTCCATCACGCGAGCCACATCTTTGATACTCATTTTCGCAGCCATGGTGCCATATGTGATGATCTGCGCAACCTGGTTTTTGCCGTATTTCTCAACAACGTAATCAATCACTTTTTGTCTGCCTTCATCGTCGAAGTCGGTATCGATATCGGGCATTGACTTTCGATCCGGATTTAGGAATCTCTCGAACAGGAGGTTATACTTAATCGGGTCAATATTTGTGATGCCAGTGCAATAAGCTACAACGCTTCCGGCCGCAGAGCCACGACCAGGCCCTACAAATACATTCATCTCGCGACCGGCCTTGATGAAATCTGCAACGATAAGGAAGTAACCGGCGAAGCCCATGGTGCGAATCGTGAAGAGCTCAAAATTCAGTCGCTCTTCAATTTCTGGTGTAATCTCCTTGTACCTCTCCTTTGCTCCTTCAAAACTCATGTGCTTCAGGTACTCCCATTGATTCAGGTTATTATCAGCATGAACCTGGAAACCCGGTGGTACAGGAAAGTTGGGAAGCAGGATATCGCGCTTCAAATCCAGTAGTTCAACCTTGTCTACTATTTCATTGGTGTTATCTATAGCCTGGGGAATATCTGCAAAAAGAGCCGACATTTCCTTTGTTGTTTTCAGGTAGAATTGATCATTCGGAAATGCAAAACGTTTGTTCTTCACCAACACATCGTCATCCGTAAATTCGCGTAGCGCGGGCGTGGATTGTTTTTCGCCGGTGTTGATACAAAGTAAAATATCGTGGGCATTGAAATCGGTTTGGTTCACATAGTGCGAATCATTTGAAGCAATGACTTTGACGTCGTATTTTTCTGCGAATTTGAGTAGCACGCGGTTTACCTTATCCTGTTCGGGCATTCCATGCCGTTGGATCTCTACATAGTAGTCTTTTTGAAAAATATTCAGCCACCATTTGAATTCATTCTCGCCTTCTTCCTCACCTTTTTTCAAAATGGTTTGTGGCACCAGGGCGCCAAGACAGCAGGTAGTGGCGATGAGGCCCTCATGGTATTTGTGAATAAGTTCTTTATCGATGCGCGGATACTTGCTGTACATGCCCTCGATGAATCCCAGTGACGTTAATTTCATCAGGTTCCGATAGCCGGTTTCATTTTTGGCCAAGAGGATTTGGTGATGTCTTGGATCCTTCTCCTCTTTGGAAAAAGTCTTTCGATGCCTGCTTTCTGTGATGTAAAATTCACAGCCAACGATGGGCTTCACCTTTAAGGGTGATTTCTTATCATCAGGATTTACCTTATGCTTATATGCTTCCGCAACAAAAGAAAATACGCCGAACATATTTCCGTGATCGGTGATGGCTAATGCTGGCATCTTATCTTCGATAGCCTTTTTGTATAAGGCATCGATACCTGCGGCTCCGTCGAGTAGGGAATATTGGGTATGGACGTGTAGATGAGAAAATTTCGTCATGTTTCTAGTTCAAGTGCGCGCACTTTACGCGAATATGCGAAAAGTACCCATTTAAGGCAGCCTACAAATTTACGAAAAGTTGGTACGGCCTGATTTTTGTGGATAAATGGTGATCAATTCTGGACGGTTGTGAAAACTAGACTTTTTCTTATTGGCTGTTGCGTGGCCATGGTGAGTTGTACCACCGTGAAGCCCGTCAGCACCACAAACGGCAACGCGTCCAGCTCTAAAAAATCATCCGACTCTCCCGTTTTCCTTGATCAGATCACGGCGAATGGACCCACAGTGAACGGAAGGACTTCGTCCGAAACAGAAAAGCATGAAACTAAAACCTTCCGACCCCCTTTAGACGATTTTCATCCCAGGTTTACCATTGAGAGCGGAACAACCATCCAATTCAAATATGCAATTGTGATGGATGTTGAAGTAGAGCGGCTGGATAACCAGGACCTTTACAGATTCATCGATAGCTGGTGGGGTACGCCTTATAGAATGGGAGGCACAACACAGAAGGGGGTGGATTGTTCCGCTTTTGTTCAAACCCTCGAATCCGTGATTTATGGCACCAATCTGCCACGTACGGCGAGAGAACAAAAGTCGAGCTGTGTGATTGTCTCCGACAATGAATTGAAGGAAGGAGACCTTGTTTTCTTCAACACCAAGGGTGGTGTCTCACATGTGGGCGTTTACCTTACGAACAACAAATTTGTGCACGCGTCTACCTCCGGAGGCGTGATGATTAGCGATCTCGATGATGGCTATTGGCACAGCAGGTTCCTCGGCGCCGGTCGCTACAAGAGCGGCACGGCAATGAAATAGCTACTGTATTTCTTTCGTCTCCACATAAAAATTCCGGTCTACAGTCAGTTGTTTTGAAGTGCTGCGAAGTTGTTGCCAGCTTTCTGTGGGTTTGATCCATTCTTCCTTATCAGTGTAAATCTTTAACGGTAATTTAAAGTCCTTCACCACATCAGTATAACGATATTGAAATCCATCTTTGTCGGCCTTGAATTCGAAAACAGGAATCCTGGTGTTTCTCAGGTACTGGTCAAATATTTTGGAGAAGTCAATACCTGATTGACTACTGATATATTGCTCAACGTCTTTCCCGTTCACGATCTTGTGATAAAAATGGCTGTTAAGCCCGCGCAGGATTTGTTTGAATTTTTCATCGTCATTAATTACCTGGCGAATGGTATGCAGCATGTTGCCACCTTTGTAATACATGTCGATCGGCCCTTCATTGTTAACACCATATTTCCCGACGATGGGGAACTGGTTTTCAATTTTTTTCCGGGTGCCAATCACATAGTCTTCTCCTGCTTCTTTTCCAAACTGACATTGCGTGAACAATGTTTCTGAATAGTTGGTGAATGATTCATGCACCCACATGTCGGCGATATCATTCGTGGTAATATTGTTGCCGAACCATTCGTGGCCACTTTCGTGAACGATAATGAAATCCCACTTCAATCCCCATCCAGTGGACGAAAGGTCGTCGCCATGATAGCCATTTTGAAATCTATTGCCATATGCAATGGCGCTTTGGTGTTCCATGCCAAGATGAGGTGCTTCAATCAATTTGTAACCGTCCTCGTAAAACGGGTAAGGGCCGAACCAGTATTCAAAACATTTGAGCATGGGCATCACCTGCCTGAATTGAATCCTGGCCTTAGAGCTGTCTTCTTCGAGTGCGTAGAAGCTACAATCCAGCTTTCCTTTTTCACCCTCATAAATTTCCTGCCAATTCATGTACTTACCGATGTAGGGTATCAGGTTGTATGTATTGATGGGATTCACTACCGCCCACGTATAGGCGACAGTGCCATTCCCTTCATCCAATTTATTTCGCAACCTTCCATTGGCAATGGCTTTTAATGTATCTGGAACGGAGATGGTCAACGAAGCACTATCGGCCTCGTCACCCTGGTAGTCTTTGCATGGGAACCAAACGCTGGCTCCCCATCCCTGGCAGGTAACCGTGACCCAGGGATTACCGCTATGATCTGTCTTCCAAATGACGCCGCCATCCCATGGTGGTCGTTTGGCTTCCCGTGGCACTCCACTGTAATGAATGGTGAGTTTGCCATTGCTCTGCTTGTTTTGGTGCGGCCAGTTGATATAATAAACATTCCCACTTCTGCTGTACTTCAATTTTTCACGGCCTGTAATCACACTGTCGATATTCAAACCCGATTGCAGATCGATCTGCATCTTATTTGCCGAAGTTGAAAGGATTTTGAAGTCGATCGTATTGTATCCGTGGATGGACTTTTGCGCGAAGTCAAAAGCCACATGCAGGTCGTAATGAGTCACATCCCACCAGGCGCGTTCAGGGGTGACAGAACCGCGTAAGGTATCTGCGTGTGAAAACCTGGATTGACCCGGCTTAGATGATTGAGCAATCGCGTTTAAAAAAAGGAGAGAGACCGCAATGCTTAAAAGTATTTTTTTCACCAGGAGTGCTTTGATGGCTAAATTTAGATCGAATTGATTCCCTGGAAAAAATGAAAAAGTACAAGCGGCAACAAAAGTCTTCAAATAACCGATTTGCGCATATGCCAGCAGGTGATAAACTACGCAACCTGTTGCTCGGTACCCTTCTTTTGCTTTACGGCTGCTCGGGTACGGAATCGAAGGGTAAAATGGTGTTTCACTATAACCAGCCCGAAGGAATCAGCTCGCTGGATCCGGCATTTGCAAAGAACCAGGCAGTGATGTGGGCCGTCCACCAACTGTACAACACACTTGTGGAAACAAACGATCAATTGTTGATCGCACCTTCTTTGGCAACGCGCTGGGAGATTAGCGAAGACAGGCTCACTTACACTTTCTTTCTAAGGTCGGATGTGTTTTTTCATCCCGATGCAGCTTTCGGAACTGTCAAACACAGAAGGCTCACGGCAAGAGATGTTGAATATAGTTTGAAACGAATTGTAGACAGGCAGACCGCTTCTCCCGGTGCATGGATTTTCAATGGAAAGGTAGATCCGAAGAATGGTTTCAAAGCACTGAATGATTCGGTCTTTCAATTGAAATTATTGCGGCCTTACAATCCCATTCTCGGTATTCTTAGTATGCAATATTGCTCCATCATTCCGCATGAAGCGGTTGAGTTCTATGGAGCAGATTTCAGAAAGCATCCCTGCGGCACGGGGCCTTTCAGGTTCTCTGCCTGGGAAGAAGGGCAGGCACTCATCATGTTGAAGAATGAAGATTATTTTGAGAAAGACAGCAGCGGAATTGCATTGCCTTACCTGGATGCCGTAAAGGTTTCTTTTCTGGACAGCAAGGCAACTGAGTTTTTGGAATTTCAACAGGGCAGGTTGGATTTCATCAATGATATTGACGCTTCGTTTAAAGACGAGGTGTTGACGAAAAAAGGGGAACTCAGAAAAGATTGGGAAGGAAAGATCCTGCTTCACAAGCACGCCTACCTGACGATTGAATACCTGGGCATCCTGGCTGATTCTACAAATGAGATCGTGCGCAATTCTCCACTACGACTCCGCAAAATCAGGCAGGCTATCAATTATGGATTCGATCGCAGGAAAATGATGATGTACCTGAGAAACTCAATAGGATTGCCTGCAGAGAGCGGCTTCATTCCGGCGGGACTTCCGTCGTTCGACTCAACCGTTGTGAAAGGTTACCACTATGACCCTGCAAAAGTAAAATCCCTTCTTTCTGAGGCGGGCTTTCCGGAAGGAAAGGGTCTTCCCGTAATCAAACTACTAACGGTTCCAACGTATGCGGAGCTGGCCAATTTTATTGCAAAGGAACTCCAGGAAAACGGGATTCGAGTCCAGGTAGAAGCCGTTCAAAAAAGTCTGCTTCTGGAACAAACCGCCAAGTCGCAGGCCTTGTTTTTCAGGGGCAGCTGGATTGGGGACTACCCCGACGCTGAGAATTTCCTGAATGTTTTCTATGGAAAGAATCCCGCGCCGCCCAATTATACGCGATATGAAAACCCTGAATTTGACCGACTCTTTGAAAAAGCCCTGCAAGCTCCCGATATTCCTGCACAAAATGCTATGTATCAACGACTTGATCAGATTGTTATGAATGATGCCCCGGTTGTGCCGCTATGGTACGACATGGTCATTCACCTGGTTAACCCCAGGGTCAGCAATTTTGACCCAAATTCCCTGAATCTTTTGGAGCTGAGACAGACCAGGATCGGAAATCTACGATAACTGCTTAATTTTTTTCGTTTTTTGATGTTTGTTGAGATTCAACGATTTAGTATAAAAATGCTCATATTTTCTTAGTAAAAACCACAATTTTTTTCGTAGAAAATACAATACGTCGGTGCCGTCATACGTTTATTATATAGTCCGCAAATTTCGCGGTAAGTCCAAAGAACGCTAACCATATCCTTCCTGAACCCAATCCAATCTTCCTCGATCCCAATTTCCTAGACACCAGAATTCAAACCCTTTTGTAAACTAAACCCTTGACCCGTGAAAACGAATGGTATCCTTTCACGCTTCTGCAGGAATCTCGGTATACTTGCGCTGCTGATTATCTCGGCGAGGGCAGTTGCTCAACCTGACTATGATTTTTCCAACTACGTCCAGGAATCAGGAACCGGTAATGCCAGTGCTCCCCAAAAAGGCGATATTTATCGCTATTTACAAGTTAAACCCGGTATTGACGCCTTGGTGGAAGTCACGGACTTCCAGGGTGGCCTTACGCTGGCTGCTTTTGACGACGCGTCAACCGGATTCGTAGAAGCTTTCCAACCTTTCATCAACGTTCCCGCGCATACTAAAGGTTATGTTGAATTTCAAATCACTTTTGTAACAGAGTTCACCACAGATCCACTCGTGATGGGCGAAGTGCCTGTAACGCCAATTGACGTTGACGGCTATCCTTATAGTGGAGGTATGCTTTATGAGTATGATGAACTTGATCTTGGTCCGGGTGCATACGTAAACTATGGATTGGTGGGATATGAATTGCAAATCGGTCAATATGGCGATTGGTATACCGGAACAAACATCGCCGGTATTACTTATGATGGTGTTGACACCATGGCCAGGCAGGCAATGTTTACAGTCGTTAACACGGGTATTGCTACACTTACACTGCGTGTTGGTGCGGACAATCAGTCAGACCAGGCCGTTGTTCGATATAGGAGTGACTATTTTAAGAAGTTCTTTTACGCTACAGGTCTTCTCCCGGTGTATGCAGACGGGCTCGTATCCTTTAAAGGCGTGAAGAAAGAAAATGATGTGATGTTGAGTTGGGAATTGACCAACCTGAAAGAATATCGTTCAGTAATTATTGAGCGTGCAACCACAGCAGGAAATTTTGAAGCCATTGGGCAAATGACGCCTTCCTATAATAACCTGGGCAGAGCCTCGGGTAGTTATACAGACCACCCGATGTTGAAGGGAACTGTATTGTATCGCCTGAAGATGATTGCAAATGGCGGTGCAACGGTGTACAGTAATATCCTGATGTTTAAGATGAATGGCGTTGCCGGTCAGTTCAAAGTATTTCCGACGGTGGTGAGCGATGCAACAACGCTTCAACTGACTTTATCTCAAAAAGAAACAGTAACAGTGCGTGTTACCGATTATAATGGTCGTACGGTGTTGAATAAACAATATGTTGCGCAGAACGGTGAGAACAGCATCAGTGTCGATGGCATGAGCAAATTTGCGCGCGGTAACTACGTGATTACGGTTTACACATCAAATGAAATTCATTCACAAAAAATGATAAAGCTCTAGACCAAAGACCAGTTTCACTTATCCTAGTCCGGAAAAGCCATTCACTCTTTGTTGACCTGAAAACGAAGCTTATGAAAATGAATGGTACACTAAACCTTATTCTTAAAATGTTCCTGATGGTGTTGCTGCTTTGCAGTGCAACAGCACTGAAAGCGCAGCCAGACTATGACTTTACAAATTCAATACAAATGTCAGGGTCTGGTAACCCATCAAACGTAATGGTGGGTGACGTATATCGCTTTTTAAATGTTAAGCCAGGCGTTGATGCTCTCGTAACCATCACCGATATCACCGGTGGCATTACTGTGAGCGCACTTGATGCCGGCTCAGGATACCCGGAAGCCCTGCAGCCTACGCTGGAAGTGCCTCCGTTCACAAGTGGCTATTTAGAAATGAGTTTTCAATTTATAGACGCTACTACAGATCTGCCTCTGGTAATGCCGGAATTACCGGCTACCTGCATCGACGTGGATGGTATGCTAGACAATGACGGTTTGGGTAACCCCCTCTACGAGTTTGACCAGATTGACCTGGGTGGTGGTTATGTTGACTACGACATGGTGGGTGGCGAATTGACGGTAAATCAAACCGGCAACTGGTTTAACGGTACAAACATCGGGGGTATAGACTATCCCGGTCGTGACACGGCTGCAAAACAGGTGATGTTCACCGTGGTAAATACAAATGTGGCTTCGTTCGTGATCAGGGTAGGTGCAAACAACCTGTCAACGAAACAGTCAACGCGTCTAAGAAGTGTATACTTTAAAAAGTTTAAATACGCTACCGGTCTTATGCCAGTTTATGCTGACGGACTCGTATCCTTCAAAGGTGTGAAGAAGGAAGATAACATCGCATTAAGCTGGGAATTGACCAACCTGAAAGAGTATGAAGCGGTTTTTGTTGAGCGTTCAACCAATGGTGGAAATTTTGAAACCATTGCTCAAACCACGCCTGCTTATAATAACCTGGGTAAAGCCACGGGTAATTATAGCGATAATCCGACGCTGAAGGGAACTGTTCTGTATCGCTTGAGAATGATTGCAAACAATGGCGCAACACTGTACAGTAATACACTGCTGTTTAAGATGAATGGTGTTGCCGGTCAGCTGAAAGTATTTCCGACCGTGGTTAGCGATGCGACTACCCTTCAATTGACGTCAGCACAAAAAGCAACAGTAACGGTGCGCGTAACTGATTACAATGGCCGCACGATGTTGAATAAACAAGTAGTAGTGCAGACTGGTGAGAATAGTGTCAGTGTGGACGGGATGAGCAGGTTTGCGCGTGGTAACTATGTGATTACTGTATATACACCGAACGAAATTCATTCACAAAAAATGATAAAACTTTAAAGCCAAATCCTCGGAAACCAGTTTTTTTGATCCTAAGTCCCGAAAAACCATTCTAAATTCTTAACCAAAAAAATTGAAAAGGTTTATGAAAAAGAATGGTACTCAGAACCTCGTTCTTAAGTTATCGTTTATGTTTTCGCTGCTTTGCAGCACAGTTCTTTTGAAGGCCCAGGCTGATTACGATTTTACAAATTCAATCAAAGTGTCAGGTACTGGCAATCCTTCTAATGTAATGGTTGGCGACGTCTATCGCTTTCTTAATGTTAAGCCGAATGTCGATGCACTCGTAACCATTACAGACATTACCGGCGGTATTTCAGTGCCAGCACTTGATGCAAACACTGGTTATCGCGAAGCGCTTCAGCCCACGCTTGAAGTGCCAGCCAACTCGAGTGGTTATTTGGAAATGAGTTTCCAATTTGTTGACCACAAGAACGACCTGCCGGTGTTGATGTCCGAGGTTCCCGTGACTTGCATTGATGTGGATGGTAAGAAGAACAATGATGGTCTTGCACATCCGCTCAATGATTTTGACCAGGTCAACCTGGGTGGTGGTTATGTTGACTACGAAGTTCTCGGTATGGAACTGACCATTACACAGGCCGGCAACTGGTTCAATGGCCGAAATGTTGGCGGCACTAACTATGCCCGTCGCGACACTTCAGCCAAGAAGGCGATGTTCACAGTTGTAAATGAGGACATCACTTCGTTTGTGGTAAGAGTAGGTGCCGACAACCAGTCGACCAGCTCAGCCACAAGGATGAGAACAGTTTACTTCAAGAGATTCAGGTATGCGAATGGATTGCTTGCGCTGAGTCCGCTGCAAAACTTTATCGGTTCGGTAAACCCGAATGGTGCGAGTCTGCAGTGGGAATTCCAGCCCAGTTACCAGATATCATCTGTTGAACTGGAAAGGAGCTACAATGGCCAGCAATTCACGCCGATCTATCATGAAGTAGACCTGCCCACCAACAACTTTGTTGATGGTGAAAAGTCAAGCGGGACTGCGTTTTATCGTCTCAAATGGACAACGCAGACCGGCGAAACAGGTTATAGCAGCACGGTATTCCTGAAAATGCCAGGCAGATCAGAAACCGAGGGTTTCAAGTTGTACCCAAACATGGTTCGTGATCGCACCACGCTGAGCATGAACACTGCGGCTGCCGATAACGGGACGCTTCAAATTTTCGATTTCGAAGGTAAAATGCAACAGCAGGTTCCTGTGAAATTGAGCGCTGGTTCTAACAGCATCAGCATCGATGGAATGGATAAACTTGCGCCCGGTGGTTACATCGCAGTATTGAAAACTTCCGGAAACACCTTCACTCAAAAGTTGATTAAACAGCCCTAAGGTAAAATAACCATTCGTTTCCTACGTACCCCCTGCAAGGTTCTTACTTTGCTAGGGGGTCTTTTTTTAGTTTATCCTTAAAGACTTTCTCAAATTTTTCCAATTTGGGCCTGATCACGAATGTGCAGTAAGGCTGGTTACCATTATTGTTATAATAATTCTGGTGGTAATCTTCTGCTGGGTAAAAATTTCTAAATCCTTCTACAGCTGTCACAATCGGCTTACCAAATGCGCCACTCTTGTCGAGCTCAGCTTTATAATGTTCGGCTTTTTGTTTTTGCGCTTTGTTGTAATAAAATATCACGCTTCGGTATTGCGGGCCATCATCATTGCCCTGGCGATTGAGGGTGGTGGGGTCATGCGTTTTCCAAAATACTTCCAGCAGTTCATCATAACTGATCTTTGAAGGATCGTAGATGATCTGAAGCGTTTCTGCGTGACCGGTAGTTCCAGTGCACACCTCTTCGTAACTGGGACTCGGCACATTGCCGCCAGCATAGCCACTGGTTACTTTCAATACGCCCTCCAATTCCTGGAATACGGCCTCGGTGCACCAAAAGCAACCCGTACCAAATAGCGCGGTATCCGTCTTCACGTTCGGGTTAAATTGATTATCGGCCATCAACTTGGTTTTATCAGGGTTATTCTTTTGCGCGCAGGAAATCAGGGTTGTCGCGCAAATCAATGCAAATACTAAAATAGATCTCATATGAACCGATTTAAGACACATCGTTTTTTATCGGGTGCAATTTATCAGAGGGCTTAATTCCACTGCGTTTGCTGCACAGCCGGCGGTATTTGTGACATCATTAACGAATGATCGTTTTTGTACCTTTCGCCATTGTTCAACAAGTTTTACGCCTGTTCAGAATTTTCCTTGCACTTGATCATGATTTTAACTATTCTTTGCGGGCTCATCGTAAATATACACCAATGACGGCCGATAAAACACGGATCCATGCCTTCCGACTGATGCCGGGAGATGATTTGAAACTTTCTATCCTGGCGTACGTGAAGCAATGTCAGGTACAATCTGGCTGGATTCTGACTACAGTTGGCAGTTTGACACAGTATTCGTTGCGTTTTGCAAATCAATCGCAGCCGTCTTTCGGCAAGGGCTTTTTTGAAATTGTTGCATTGAGCGGTACAGTTGGCGCAGAAGGCCTGCACCTTCATTTGGTGCTGGGCAGTGAGAAAGGAGAGGTTTTTGGGGGCCACCTGTTGGAGGGCTCGTTAATTTATACAACGGCTGAAATCATATTGGAAGAGGGTCTTGGCTTGCGCTTCACGAGACAGAAAGACGCTACCACCGGTTGGTCTGAACTTTTCATTGAGAGTATTTAGTAATTAGAAACGTAAATTTGCAAGCCCTAAGCCGATCGTGAGTCGACAAATATTATGATTAAATTTTTTCCAGAATCTGCCCTTGTGAGTCTTGAATTTGACAAGATCAGGGAGTTGTTGTCAAATTATTGCCAAACCGTGTATGCTAAAGAAAAAGCAGCGGAGCTGCGGATCCACACGCGCCTGGAATATATTGACAGGGAACTTCGCCAGACGCATGAATATAAATCCCTTCTTGATGGCGGCGTTTACTTTCCGAATGATCCAGTTTTTAACCTTTCCAAAGAATTGAAATTGCTGGGAATTCCGGGAGCCATGCTTACCGGGGAACAATTTCTCTGGATCAGGAAGATGGCGGAAACTGCAAACGCCGTTTTCAGGTGGTTTGACGAAGAACGAAAGGGTGCTTACCCCGCGCTTGCATCCGTGATCAGCCACACCCGTTACGAAAAAAAGATTGTCGCTGCGATTGATGAAGTGCTGAATGAGGATGGGCAGGTAAAAGACAGTGCATCAAAGGAACTTGCGGCCATCAGGCTCAATCTTTATAAAAAGAGAAATGAACTGAGAAGGATTTTCGACAAGGTTTTGTCGCGATTGACAAAGGCAGGATACATTGCCGAAATCGAAGAGTCATTTTTGAATGGCAGAAGGGTAGTGGCGCTGTTCGCAGAACACAAGCGGCAGATTAAAGGCATTCTCCACGGAGAAAGTGATTCCAGGAAGACCGCGTTCATCGAGCCCGAGGAAACCATTGAATTAAATAACGCGGTCTTCGAACTGGAGAACGAGGAGAGTCGCGAAGTATACAGGATTCTCAGAGATTTAACATCGAAGCTTGCTACACACACGCCATTGCTTACAGACTGGCATCAGATTTTGGGCGAATACGATTTCATTAACGCAAAAGCAAAGCTTGCGATTGAAATTCATGGTCAGTTTCCCATGGTTGCCGACAAAGCGCAGGTCCACCTGGTGAGCGCCTATCATCCACTTTTATATTTATACAATCGAAGACTTAACAAGAAGACCATTCCGGTTACGATCAGCCTGGACGACAAAAAAAGAATCCTGGTGATTTCCGGACCGAATGCCGGTGGGAAAACGGTAACCTTAAAAACCATCGGGCTTTTGCAGATCATGTTGCAGAGCGGACTACTTGTTCCGGTTCACCCTTCATCCCAGTTTGGCGTTTTCAAACAGCTCATGATCCATATTGGTGATACGCAGAGCCTGGAATTTGAATTGAGTACTTACAGTTCGCACCTGTTGAACATGAAACATTTCATCGAGAATGTAAACGGCAAAACGCTGTTTTTCATTGATGAATTAGGAAGTGGAAGTGATCCAAACCTGGGTGGCGCATTTGCAGAAGTTATTTTGGAAGAGATGGCAAAAAAACATGCCATCGGCGTAGTAACGACCCACTACTTGAACCTGAAGGTGATGGCCAACAAGACTGCAGGAATAGTCAATGGTGCAATGGCATTCGACGAAAGAAACCTGCTCCCGCTTTATACATTGATTGTTGGTAAGCCGGGCAGCTCTTATACCTTTTCCATTGCAGAGCGAATCGGTTTGCCGCAAGCATTGATACAACGGGCCAGGAACCTGGTGGAAGAAGATCATTTCAGGCTTGACAAATTATTGAACAGCGCCGAGCAGGACATGCAAATGGTGGAAAAGGAAAAGGTTGAGTTGCAGAAGTTGTTGAAAGAAAATGATCGCCTGAAAAAGCAGATGGAACAAACCATCAAGGCCGAAACGCACAAGCAACAGGTTGAGATGTTGAAGCAACAAAACAAGATCAATGAGGAGCGGCTGCTTTATCTGAAGGACCTGGAAAGAAAATTGCGTCAGCTGGTGCTGGAATGGAGGAAGGCTGAAGACAAGGAAAACAAAGATGAGCTCATCAAACAAATGAGACATTTATTGTTGAATCAGAAGGAGAAGGAGGTTAAGGAAAAGGCGAAAAAGAAATTCGACTCACGATATATTGAAATCGGCGGCGCCCCCAAAATTGGTGACAAGGCCATGATGAAGCAAAACCGGCAGGTGGGCATTGTAAAGGAAATCCGGGGTAAGAAGGCTATTGTTCAATTGGGCATAATACCCATTACGGTTGAGTTGAATGATTTGATTGTTGTCCAAGACAAGCCAGATCCCTCCAGGGATGAGGCGCTTACGGCGTGAATCCAAGTTTGAAGTGGTGAAATTTAACTAAGCTTAGAAAGTTCTTGCAATTCTGTTCAGCAGGTATCCTTTCGGATCAGAAAAATATTCCCAGAACATGACGCCGGCGAGCTCATTCTTCTTAACGTATTTGCATTTCAGCTTCACCGATTTCTCGTCGTCATAAGTGATGAATACTTTGCTGTCTTTATTGAACAGGTAAGGGGCACTTGCTTTTTTGTCCCAGTGCCGTTTGTAGCCCTTCATATTAATCACACTGTCCTTCAGCCTGGTGAAGCCACCACCGCGCTGAGTG
>Ga0163163_10002839_pt1 | contig 14642 bp, 12 predicted proteins | sample S65metaG_FD_119766 | JGI IMG/M metagenome (GOLD analysis project Ga0163163, IMG submission 119766) | Switchgrass rhizosphere microbial communities from Kellogg Biological Station, Michigan, USA - S6-5 metaG | ecosystem: Host-associated > Plants > Roots > Rhizosphere > Soil | place: USA... | reverse complement strand
CCACCGCACGGATGGTGGCAGTGCACAGTTTGGCGATGTGCGGCCCCTTCCCCTCGCCGAAGATGCGCGAGGCGACCTGCACCGCGCTGCGGTGGCCGCTCTGACCATGGGCCATGAAGAGGCCGGCGATTGCCAGGGCGACGATGAACATCAGCAAGCCGGTCGCGATGCCGGCGAGCTTACCCAGGAGAATGAGACTGACATCCTTGATCTGCGGTCTGTACTTCTGCATCAGGCTGGTCAAGTCGGTGGCGGCTTGCAGCCAGACGCCATAGAGACGTTTGCCCACCAGCGGCCAGCTGGCGACCGAATCGGCCGGAGGCGGAATATGGAAATCGCCGCTCTTGACCGTGGCCACGGCATCCTCCGCCGAAGCTGCCATCGAGGTGCCCAACAGATAGATGGGCACTATGAGGATGCCGATGGCAATCACCACGATCAGCGTTGCCGTGCGACCCTCCTTGTTACCCATCAGGCCCTTGAGCCTGCCTTGCAACGGGTAGAGGGTGACCGCCAGGATCAGCGACCAGAGGATCAGGTCGAGGAAGGGGCGGAAGACGTGGTAGCACGCAATCACCAGAACGGCGACCAGGCCGGCACGGATCAACACATCGAGCAGGCCCCGGGACAGCGTCCTCTCGGAAGCGGAAGCGGCCGTCGGCAACATGATTACCTCCCTGCAGGTCGCCGCAAAGGCATGAGATCGACAGGGTCCGCCATGCTTCACGGCTCTCTCGCGCTCGCGATGCGTCCCAGCTCCTCGGCAAGGATCGGCTAAAGTTGCGCCTCCCCGCTCGCTGCGGCCGATGTCTCTACTTGAGAGAGACCCTCGGCCGAATCTCCGGCATCTCCACGGCGAGCTTGCGCTCGAGCTCGGCGAGCGTCGCCTGGACCGGGACGCGCCAGGAGGGATCGAGCAGCGAGACCGTGAGACGGCGCCCGTCGAGCGCGATCGGCGCGATCTTTCGGACGAGCGGCTCGCCGACGATGCGACCCCATCGAGCTTGAAGCCACGTCAGGGCGACGTCGCCCTTCGCCAAACGGCGCAGGAGCCCGTCGGCAGCGGCGTCGAGGTTGGTGAACGAGCTGCGCTTGTTCCTCTCCGGCGTCTTCACCGGCGGCCGCCCTCCGGCGCCACGGGTCTCAGGGGCTTCTCCCCGGAGAGCACCCGCCGCACGTCCTCCGCGACCATCCTCGCCATCTCGCGCCGCGTCTCGACCGTGGCGCTCCCCGCGTGGGGCATCAGGACGAGGCGGTCGTCGTCGAGCAGAGCGGGAGTGATCGCCGGCTCGTTCTCGTAGACGTCGAGCCCGGCGCCGGCGATCGGCCCGTTCTCGAGCGCCCGTGCGAGAGCGGCCTCGTCGACGATCGCGCCGCGCGCCGTGTTGAGGAGCACGCTGCCGGCCTTCATGCGGGCGAAGGACGCCGCGTTGAACACGCCGCGGGTCTCGTCGGTCAGCGGGACGTGGAGCGAGACGACGTCGGAGCGCCGGAGCAACTCGTCGAAGGAGACGCGCGGCGGATCGTCCGGGTCGTCGTCGTCGCGCGGGCTGCGGCCCGCGGCGATCACCGTCATCCCGAACGCCTTCGCGCGCCGGGCGACGGCCTTGCCGATCCGGCCGGGCCCGAAGATGCCCATGACCTTGCCCTTGAGATCCCGGCCGAGGAGCAGGTCGGGCGACCAGCCGGCGAATCCCCCGGCCCGCACGAGCCGGTCTCCCTCGATGATCCGCCGCGACAGGGCGAGCAGCAGCGCCATCGTCAGGTCGGCGGTCGCGTCCGTCAGGACGTTGGGAGTGTGGGTGACCCAGATGCCGCGGGCGGCGGCCGCGGCCCGGTCGATCTGGTTGACGCCGACGGCGTAGCTCGCGACGATCTTCAGCCGGTCGGCCGCCTGGATGACGGCGGCGGTGACGCGATCGTCGACGAGACACACCAGCGCATCGACGCCGGGAACCTCCGCCGCGAGCTCGCGCTCCGACGGGCTGTAGCCCAGGATCCGAAGCTCGAAATCCGCGCGCAGCGCCTCGAACGGCTCGGGCAGCTCCCGCGTCGAGAGGACGACGCCGGTCATCGCCGCACCCTCTGTAGAGCGTAGCCCGCGAAGAAAATCCCGGCGCCGACGGAGAGGATGAGCAACTCGCGGCGCGCATCGCGCTGCATCAGCCCGACGAACAGCGCGGATCCCGCCACGACGAGACCCGCGAACTGGACGAGCCGGGAGAGGGCGTACATGGAGAGAGAGACGGTATCAGGTTGAAAGGTCGAAAGTGAGTCAGCGGAAACCAGGAGGCGGCGACCGGAAGCGGCCCGACGGGAAAACGAAGCCTGACCGTTTACGGCTTGCTCTTCTCCGGCTCGTCCGCAACCGTCACGTGAAAGATCTTGTCCCCCTGTTCGACTCGCGACACGACCTCCATCCCGGACTCGACCTGGCCGAACACCGTGTAGATCCCGTCGAGGTGCGGCTGCGGCGACTGCGTCGCGAACCACTGGCTCCCGCCCGTGTCCGGCCCCGAGAGCGCCATCCCGACGGTTCCCGTCCGGTACGTCGTCGGCACGAGCTCGTCGCGGATCTCGTAGCCCGGACCGCCGTTGCCCGTGCCCGTCGGGTCACCGTCCTGCACGACGAAGCCGGGCACGACGCGGTGGATCCGGGCGCCGTCGAAGTATTTCTTATCCGCGAGCGTCAGGAAGTTGTCGACCGTCATCGGGGCGTCCGCTCCGGCGAGACGGATCCGGAACACGCCCCTCTCGGTCTCGACCCGCGCCGTCCAGGGCCTCGCCGCGCGGGCCGCGATTGCGGCGTAATCGGACGGGCTCCGGCGAGTGAGGTACTCGCGCAGGGGATAGGCCGAGGGGTCCGCGTGGAACGTCTCGACCAGCTGACGCCTCGCCAGGCGCGAGACCAGCGTCGAGGGATGCCGGTAGGCTTGGTCGACGACCTCGCGGGCTCCCGGATCCGCCGGGCGCGCGCCGGCCGCCGCGAGTGCCTCGATGGGCACGTCCGGCGCCGCGTCGCCGGCGGAGCGCACGACGGCGTCGCGGAACACGGGCCAGAGCGACGGGTCCTCGAGGCGGGCGAGCGCGTCCAGCGCGGATGCCCGCACGCCCGCGTCGCGGTCGGACACGGCGGAATCCACGATCGCCCGGGCGGTGCGGACCGCGTCGGGCGTCTTCAGGCCGTCCAGCACCTTGCCTCGGACGAAGGGGTCGGGGTCGGCGGCGAGCCTCTCTCGCGCCGCGGCGGACCACTCCGGGGCGAGAAAGGAGAGGGACTCGGCGGCCGCCCCGCGCAGGAACGGGTCCGGCGAGCTCACGGCCGCGTCGACGACGGGCTCCGCCTGCTGCGCGACGGAGGCCATGAGCGACTGGAGCGCGACCTGCTGGCGGCGGCCGCGACCGGCCGAGGCCACGGTCCAGAGGCGGCGAAACGCATCGCGCTCGCCGGTGAAGGCGCGCAGGAGCTCGAGAGCCGGAACGGCGAGGTTGGGGTTAGCGTCCGCGGAGAGCGCGACGAGACGCTCGCGCTGCTGCGCCGGAATCGACGCGCCGGGATTCTTCTCCAGGATCGCGGACATCGCCGACATCGAGGCGATGGAGAGCGCGAGCGGCGCACCACTCAGAGCCGCGGCGAGCGGCGGGATCGAGTCGGGGCGCGCGAGGATGCCGAGGCCCCGGGCGCACGAGGCCGCGGCGGCCGCATCGGGATCGCGGAGGCAGGCGGTCAGCGCCGGCAGCGACGCCGCCTGCGGCTTGCGCGCGAGCGCGTAGAGCGCCGCCGAGCGCACCCGCGCGTCCGGGTCGGACGTGAAGCGCAGAGCGGCGTCCGCGGCATCCGGCGTCGTGAAGCGCCAGAGGGACCGGAGAAAGGCGGCGCGCGGCTCGGGCGCCGCCGCGGAGGGGATCGCCTCGAGAATCGCGCGGCGGCCGGCCTCCTGCCCGAGAAGGGCGAGGGACCACGCGGCGCGCGCGGCGACCTCCACCTCCGGGTCGGAGAGAAGCGGAACCAACGCCGCCGTCGCCTCGGCGTTGCCGAGGATGCCCGCCGCGAATGCGGCCATTCCTCGCACGGACGCGTCGCCGTCGGCGAGCACCGGCGCGACGAGAGCGGCGCCGCGCGGGTCGCCGATCCTCCCGGCGGCGAGAGCGCCTCGAGCCCGCGTCGCCGGGTCCGGCGAGTGTGTCGCGGCCTGCAGCACGGCCGCATCGAAGGCGCGGCGGTCCTCCAGCGCCATGAGCGCCGGCCGCGCCTCCTCGAGCGTCGCGTAGGGTTTCGAGGGCGCGGCCGGCGCGGACGCGGCGCCGGTGGTCGCGGGGACCGGCGTCCGCGAGGCGCACCCGGCCGCCAGGATCGCGGCACACAGAATCCCGTGAGCTCGCAAGGAAGCGAGGGGCATGGCCGGGAGTCTAGCGGTTTCGAGGAGGAGACATATTAGCCGCAGCTAATACATCCGCGGAGCTCGAAGCTCTCTCTACGCCCCGACGAGCAGCCGGTCGCCGAGGATGTGCGGCAACCCGGCCTTGTAGATCTTGTCCCTCGCCTTTTCCGCGGAGTAGTCGACGCGGTCGAAGAAGACGACCCTCTCCGTCGAGTCGTAGATCGCGTAGGACGCGGCCGGGTTCCGGTCGCGCGGCTGACCGATCGAGCCGGGATTGACGAGGTAGCGCAGCCCGTCCTTGAGCGGATACCGGACGCGGTCGCCGCGGACGAGCTCGACGAGGATGCCGTGCGGCTCGAGCGCGAACACGCAGGGAATGTGGCTGTGGCCGAAGAAGCAGACCGGCGCGTCCGTCTCCCGGAACGAGAGGTAGGCGTCGTAGTCGGTGAAGATGTAGGCGTCCTCGTCGCGCGGGGAGCCGTGGCAGATCAGGAACGAGCCGTCGACCTCCGCCGGACCGAGCGGGAGGGCCTCGAGGAACTTCCGGTTTCGCGGCGTGAGCCGCTCGGTCGTCCACCGCGCCGCCTTGAGCGCCACGGGATTGAACAGATCGCCGGACTCGACGCCGCAGACGACCTTGTCGTGATTGCCGCGGATCATGATCTTTTCGCGGCGCATCGCGCGGATGCGGTCGATCACGTGGTTGGGGTTGGCCCCGTAGCCGACGAAGTCGCCGAGCACCACGACCTTGTCGAACCGCTTCCGCCGCACGCGAGCGAGCACCGCGGCGAGCGCCTCGTCGTTCGAGTGGATGTCGGAGAGGATGAGGTAGCGCATGGGCCTTTCAACCGGCGAGCTCGAGCCGGTTCTCGAGCGAGACGAGTACTCGATCGGCCGTCTCGTCGACGGTCTCCGAGCCAGTGAGATTCACGCGAACGGCGGCCATTCTATAGAACGGCGCCCGCGCCGCGTAGAGCGCCTCGAGCTGCTCCCGCCCGGTGAAGAGGGGACGGTCGGTTTTGCCGGCGAGCCGCGCCACGACGACGTCGACCGGGGCATCGAGGAGCACGGCGACACCCAGCCGTGAGATCGCCTTCCGGTTGGCCTCGAGCGCGAAAGTGCCTCCGCCCGTCGCCACGACGGCCTCCGGAAGGGACTCGGTGCCCGCGAGAAACGCGGACTCCCGGTCCCGGAAGGAGGCCTCCCCCGACTCCTCGAACAGGACCCGAATCGTCTTCCCCGACGCTCGTTCGATCTCCGAGTCCACGTCGACGAATGGGCGCCCCAGGCGCTCGGCGACCCGCCGCCCGACGGTCGTCTTGCCCGTAGCCATGAACCCCACGAGGTAGATGCGGCCGCGCAGGCTCCGCCGCCGCGCCGCGTCGAGGGCACGCCGGGCGTTCTCCTCGATCCGTCCGCCCTGCAGGAGCCCTCCGATCATCGCGGCCGAGTCGGCGCCCGCGTCCCAGACTTCGTCGAGGCGATCGGGCGTGATGCCGCCGATCGCGACCAGCGGCCGGGAGCGGCCGCGGGCGGCCTCCGCGAGCGCCTCGAGTCCCCGCGCGCGCCGCGCGGTTTTCGTCCCGCTCTCGAAGACGGGTCCGAACGCCACGTAGTCGGAGGCGGGATCCTGGAACGCGCGCCGCGCGGCCTCGACCGAGTGCGTGGAGACGCCGATCGGCGCTCCCGGGGGAAGCAGGTCCCGCGCGGCCGCCGCGGGAAGGTCATCCTCTCCCAGGTGCACTCCCAGTCCCGACGCGAGCGCCACGTCCACGCGGTCGTTCACGAGACCGACGCAGGGGGCGCCGGCGCCGCGCACGAGGGTCGCGAGCGCGTCCGCCTCCACGAGGAGCTCCCGGTCCGGAAGCGACTTCTCGCGCAGCTGCACGCAGCGAACGCCGACGGCGAGGAGGCGGCGAGCGATCTCGGCATGAGAGGCGAAGCCGCCGATCGCCCGATCGGTGATCGCGTAGACCGGTGGAAGTCTCAGCGGTTTGGCTTACGGCTCACGGCTTGCGCTTGCGGCTCACGGCCTAGGCCGCCGTCCGCGAGAACCGCTCCATGAAGTGCGTCGAGAGCCTGCCCGCGATGAAGTCCGGTTCGTCCAGGATCTTGCGGTGCAGGGGAATCGTCGTCTTCACGCCCTCGACGACGAAGAAGTCGAGCGCGCGACGCCCTCGGCCGATGGCCTCGTCCCGGTCGCGTCCCCACACGATGAGCTTCGCGATCAGGGAGTCGTAGTGCGGCGGAATCAGGTAGCCCTGATAGGCCGCGGTGTCGACGCGGACGCCCAGGCCGCCCGGGGGATGAAACACCGCGATCCTTCCCGGCGAGGGCTGGAACGTGACCGGGTCCTCCGCGTTGATCCGGAATTCGATCGCGTGCCCGCGCGGCGACATGTCGCGGTCCGCGAAGGACAGGGGCGCACCGGACGCGACGGCGATCTGCTCCTTCACGAGGTCGAGCGCCGTGACCTCCTCGGTAATCGGGTGCTCCACCTGGAGGCGCGTGTTCATCTCCATGAAGTAGAACTTGCCCTCGCGATCCAGGAGGAACTCGACCGTGCCGGCGTTCACATAGTTGACCGCTTTCGCGGCCGTGATCGCCGCGTCGCCCATCCTGCGCCTGAGGTCGTCGTCGAGCACCGCGGACGGCGCCTCCTCGATCAGCTTCTGGTGACGCCGCTGGATCGAGCACTCCCGCTCGCCGAGATGCCGGAGGTTGCCGTGGCTGTCTCCGAATACCTGGAACTCGACGTGCCGCGGGCTCTCGAGGTACTTCTCCAGGTAGACCTCGGCGTTGCCGAACGCCTTCTCCGCCTCCGCCCGCGCGGTGTCGTATGCGCCCGCGAGCTCCCGCTCGTCGCGGGCGACGCGCATCCCGCGGCCGCCGCCGCCGGCGGACGCCTTCAGGATGACGGGATAGCCGGCCCGCTTCGCGAACGCGATCGCGTCGTCGACCGACTCCAGCGGACCCGGAGAGCCGGGGACCGTCGGCACGCCCGCGGCCGCGACGGTCTTGCGGGCGAGGGACTTGTCGCCCATCTTCCGGATCGAGTCGGGCGACGGACCGATGAACGTGATGTTGCAGTCGTGGAGGATCTCGGCGAAGTAGGCGTTCTCCGACAGGAAGCCGTATCCGGGATGGATCGCGTCCGCCTCCGTGATCTCGGCGGCGGAGACGATCGAGGAGATGTTCAGGTAGGACGCGGAAGACGGGTACGGTCCGACGCAGACATCCTCGTCGGCGTAGCGGACGTGGAGCGCGTCGCGGTCCGCTTCGCTGTAGATCGCGACCGTCCGAATGCCGAGCTCGCGGCAGGCGGAGATGATCCGCAGCGCGATCTCGCCGCGGTTGGCGATGAGGATCTTTCTGAACATCAGGGGTCGTGGGCCGGGAACCGGGAGCCGGGAGCCGTGAAATCGATTGTCCGCCCCATCGTGCCCTCGGAGTCGGCTCAGGGCTACGTCTTGCCGCTCAAGCGGCGAGCCGGATCGCGAAGAGCTTCTCGCCGTACTCCACGGGCTGCCCGTTCCGTGGATACACCTCGACGACCTCTCCCTCGACGTCCGACTCGATCTCGTTCATGAGCTTCATGGACTCGATGATGCAGAGGATCTTCCCCTTCGAGATGCGCTCGCCGACCTGGGCGAACGGATCGGACTCGGGCGAGGGCGAACGATAGAACGTGCCGACGATCGGAGACGTGATCACGTGGAGGTTCGCGTCTTCGGCCGCCTCCGGCTCCTCGGCGGGCACGGCGCGGGGCGCGGCCGCCGGAGACTCGCCTTGCGAAACGGGCACGGCGGCGGCGAGCGGAGGCTCGACGGCGGCCGGACGGCGACCGTCGATCCGAAGCCGGAAGCCCGAACGCTCGATCTCGAGCCCGCCGAGCCCGCGCTCGGCGACGAGGTCGATGAGCTCCCGGATCTCCTTCAGCGAGAACATCGGATCAGCGGGGCGCCGAGAAGATCATGCGAGCATCGCGTCCGGCACTTTGCATTCGGCACCCTTTCGTCGTGTTTCGGCTCATGATTTCACACCCCGGCGGTCGGCGGCAAAGTGCCGGCTGCGCGCCGGGTCAAGACGGCGGCGGCGATCGGAACGCGGCCGCGGTCCTCCAGGACCCCGACGACGAGCTAAACCAGCTCCTTCTCGAGCGCGGCGGCGGCCTTCCGAAGCTCGAACCGGCCCCGGCCGAAGTTGCCGTCGCGGGCGAGCAGAAGGACCAGATAATACTCCTCGGTCACCCGGCACAGGATCGTGGCCGCGCGGTCCGATGCGACCGTGAGCTGCTCGATCGGGCCGTGCTCCGCCAGCGCCCGGGCCGCGCGCGCCGCCTTCACGAGGGAGCCGCTTTCCGCGGCCAGGGAGTCCATCGGCAGGCCCTCGGCGCTGACGTAGGAGTCGATCGCGATGCCGTCGGTCCCGACGAGAGAGACCGCCCGCGTGCCCTCCACGCGCTCGGCGATGCGGCGCAGGATGTCCTGAAAGACGTTCATGAGATGGCGGATGATGTCACGGACCGGGGGCTGCCGTGGAGCGTTCCGAGTCCCCCTGGATCCGGCCAAGCCACCGCTTGAGGACGCGAACGCGGGAGAGCCGCCGCTCGAGCCCGGGGTCCTGGCTCGAGACCGCCGGCGTGGAGGCCGCGGGCAGGAGACGGGCCTCGGCGTCGCGCCGCATGCGCTTCAGGTCGTCGTCGAACGGGTGCCGGGTGACCAGATCATCGTAGATCTGGAGCGCCTCGGCGTAGTGGCCCTGCGCATAGTAGAGATCGGCGAGGGCCCGCCCGGTCGGAGCGCCGGGCTCGGCTTCGCCCTCGTTCTGGGTTTGGGCATCGGAATCCGCGGCCGGCGACGCCGCGGCCGGGAGCGGCGGCGGAGTGGGCGAGGGCGGTTCGCTGGGCCATGCGGGCGGGAACTCCCGCGGCTCGAGCGAAACGGGCGCCGCGGCCGCGGGCGTCTCGATCCGGACCTCACCCGCCTCCGCTGAGCCCGCGGCGGAGAGGAAGAGCGGAGGAGGCTCCGGGAGGTCGTTCGGCGGGGGCGCCTCGGCGGCGAACAGCTCGCGGGGCCCCGGCGAGTCGATGGGGGCGCGCACCGACAGGGTCTGCTCGAGGTCCTCGACCGGCGGAGGCGGCGGCGCCGGCTCGACCGGCTCCGGTGCCGCGCCCACGGCGGCCTCAGCCACCGGCTCGACGGCAGGAGGGACGGGGGCCCGCTCGCTCGGGGCGGCCGCCGCGGCCTCGACGGGAGCCCTTCCGCTCCGCGAAGGAGGCGGCGGGATGAACACGTCGCGCGTCGGGATCCCCGAGAACGGCCCGTCCATCTCCGCGCCCTTGCCCGAGTCTTCTCCCGGCTCGAACGCGAGCGACGTGACGTCGAACGGATCGGAGAGCTCGGACGAGGGCACGGGCAGGCGCGAAGGGGTGGGGCGCCGCGCCGCGGTCTTCTCCGCCTCGTGGAAGCTCGGTGGAGGCGGCGCGGGCTCGGCACCGAGGATCTTCTTCAGCGGCGTGATCGGCTTCGGCGCGACCTGCGGCTCGATCTTCGCGATGAGGTCGTCGACCTTACGGTCGCCGGAGAGCGCGCGATACAGCTTGAACTTCTTGAGCGCCTCGAGGTTGTCGCCGCGCGCGTAGTAGATGTCCGCGAGCGATTTGGCCGCGACGAGGTTTCCGGGGTCCGAGGCGAGCACCTTGGTGAACGTCGCGATCGCGTCGCTGTTCAGGTTCGCTTCGACGTAGACGCGGCCCAGGGCGACCTGCGCGGCGACGTAGCCCGGGTGCGCGAGCAGGCCCTTCTGCAGCGCGGAGAGCGCATCCTTGACCCGCCCGACCTTCCGGTACTCCTCCGCCAATGAGACGAAGAGCCGCGAGCCCGGATCGAGGTCGAGCCGGCGCTCGAGGTCGCGAATGCGGGCTTCTGCGGTTTGCTCGGGCACGCTCGGAGACGAAAACGCCGCCCCCCGTCGACCGGGGGGCGGCGACTTTCGAGAGTTACGGAGTGGGAGTCGGAGGCACGGTGCACGGCAGGAAGTATGTGAAGCCCTTCGCGAGCGTGTCCGTGCAGCCGTTGTCGGTGGTGACCACGATGTCGGCCTCCTCCACCTTCTGGAGATCCGGCGGTACGTTCGGCGGCGTGCACGCGGGCGGCGTCGCGAAGTTGTCCGGAACGGTCGCGGTGATCGTTCCGTCGTTGACCACCGTGAAGGTCGTCGAGCGGCCGCCGATCGTCACGCGGACCACGCGGGAGAGGTTCTGTCCGATGAGCGTGATCTGCAGTGCTCCGCTGCTGGCGTCGCCGCTCGCGGGCGTCGCCGCGTTCAGGACCGGCTTGAACTGGGCGACCAGGTAGACGAAGCTCGGGCCGCTTCCGAGGGCGTTCCCGTCGCCGGAGTTGATGTTGACGACCTGCACGGGCCCGCTCAGGTCGGTGCAGCCGCTGATCTGCGGAGCGCTCGGGATGACGACGATCTCCGTCGCGGCAACCGAGACGACGGTCGCGGGAATGCCGGCCAGCGTCACGGCGACCGGCGCCTGGAAGCCCTGCCCGAAGATCGTGACCTGCGGGAAGGGAGGCGTCGCCGAAACCTCTCCCGGCGCGACCGAGGTGACCTTGACCGGCGGACCATACGTGAAGGAGATCCCGTTCGACACCGCGCCCGAGCCGATGTTCTTGACCGTGACCTGCACGGGCTGATTCAGGTTGCCCCCGCCGATGCCGAAGGCCGGCGGCGAGAGGACCACGATCTGGTTGTAGTTGACCGACACGACCGACGCCTCGACGCCGCCGAAGAAGACCTGCACGCCCTGCGTCGAGAAACCCGCGCCGACGATCGTCACGCGCGTGTGGCCCTCGTTCGTGCCCGAGGAGGGCAGGATCGCGCTGATCGTCGGCGTGCCGGACGCCGAGCTGCCGAACGCGAAGCAGTTGGGCAACGAGACCGAGATCGGCACCGGCTGATTCGTCCCCAGCACGAGGGTCACCTGTGCCTGAAGCGTCGGCGCGGCGAACTCCGCGAAGCTCGGCGTCAGGACCGTAACCTGGTTTTCGCTGACCGTTTGCACGACGCCGTCGCGCGTCACGCCGTTGACCGTGAACTGGACGCGAGTCGTCCCGGGCGTGCCGAAGAAGCGGCCGCCATTCAGCGTCAGGACGGAGCCGCCCTCCTTGGGCCCGAAGCTCGGGCTGCAGGAGGAGACGAACGGCAGCGTGCCGGAGTCGGGCTGGAAGACGATGTTCAGGTTGGCCGCGTTCGTCTGCCCCTGCACGGTCACGGACGCTCGAACCCGGGCCTGGCCGGCCGCGGGACCGCACAGCGCCGTCACGGCCGAGCCGTTCTGGGTGACGGGTGAGACGAGCGGCAGTCCGCTCTGCGAGAAGGTTCCGAAATCCGTCGAGAAGGCGACCGCCGTCCCGTCCGGAACCGGGTTGCCGTTGAACGAGACGACCGCCTGCACCAGCGTGCAGGTTCCAGCCTTCGGATTCGCGTCACTCGTGAAGAGCTGGATCGTGATGGCGGACGAGCCGCCACCGCCGTTCGGGGGCCTCGGTGCCGTGGGAGCGTCCGCCGAGCAGGCGTAGAAGCCTGCCACGAGCGCGAGGAGAGTCAGTGCGATGGCTGTGCGGCGCATGGAGCCCCCTTACTCGAAAACGAAGATCCGGACCGCGGTCGCAGTCTCGCTCTGCACGCGATGGCCCGAAACCGTCTGCCCGTAGAAGGTCACGTCGTAGAACATCCGGATCTCATTGCTCCCCGTCTCGCGGTCGATGCCGCCGTTGAAGGGGAAGAGCTGGTCGAAGGGTGTGCCCTCCATGGCGGTCTGGCTGAGGATCGGAAAGTCGGTGAGTGTCACCGATCCGCCGCTGGGCAGGAGGACGCCGGCCGCGAAGTTCTGGACCGGCGGAACGATCGTGCCGCCGTCCGCTCGCCGGTAGGTGACCGTGTAGTTGTTCACCTGGACCGCCGCGAATCCCTGCGGATCGCTCGCGGTGGGATTCTTGAGGTTGCTTCGAAGGGTCATCGTCGGGATGGTGAGCGTCGTAGCCGGGTTGAGGTTGGTCAGCCCCGACTGATCGGCGAGGTCCACCGTCACCGTGACGGGGGATTCGCTCTCCCCCTGCTTGTTCGTGCAGCCTGCGGCCACGGCGACCGTAGCCGCCAGGACCGTCGTGAACAGGAGTCTGGTCTTCATGTCTTCGCTTCCCCCTTAGGACCGGAGAATCCGGGGAGTGATGAATATGAGCAGCTCGTCGTGCTTCTCGGTCCGGGTCTTGTTGCGGAACAGGTTCCCGAGAACCGGGATCTTCCAGAGGCCCGGGATCATGTTGTTCTGATCCTGATCGTTGATCTGGAAGATGCCGCCGATGACCGTGGTCCCGCCGTCCTTGACGAGGACCTGGCCTCGGTACTCGCGGATGGTCAGCGGGACGTTCTGGCCGAGCGAGAGGTTCAGGGCGACCGCCGGCTCGCGCTTGGTCACGTTGACGACGAGGAGGATCGTTCCCTCCGCCGTGATCTGCGGCGTCACGTCGAGCTTCAGCGTCGCGTCGACGTAGATGACGGTGGTCGTGTTGTTGACCGTCGTCTGCACCGGGATCTGCACGCCGGACTGGATCAGCGCCGGAGTATTCGTCAACGAAGTGACCTTGGGCGACGAGATGATCTTCAGCAGGCCCTGGTTCTCCGCCGCGGTCAGCGCGACGTCCAGGTTGAAGGTGTTCAGGATGTTGCCGAGCACCAGGGACGCGACCGTCGGACCGTTGCCGAGGCCCACGTTCAGGCCTCCCGCGACGGAGTTCGGGAAGATCAGGTTGGTCGTGTTGCCGTGCTCGGTGTCCGCGTTGCCCCGGACGCTCCAGTTGATGCCGAGGCTGCGTCCCAGGCTCTTCGTCGTCTCGACGATCCGGGACTCGATGACGACCTGCGGGGTCGCCGTGTCGAGGTTGTCGATGAGCTGGAGGACCGCCGGGAGGTACGTCGGGATCTCACGGATGATGAGCGTGTTGGTGCGCCCGTCGACGACGATCGAGCCCCGCTTGGACATGACGCTCTGCAGGGTCGGCGTGATCTCCGAGGCGCGCGCGTAGGACAGCTTCTTGATGACGGTGCGCGTCGGCTCGGCGGCCTGGCGCGCCTCGGCGAGACGCGCGCGGTCGGACTCCTCCGCCTGCAGCTTCGCCGTCGTCGCGATGCGCATGATGTTGTTCTCGAGCACGTAGCCGAGGCTGTTCTGCTTGAGGATCAGGTCGAGCGCCTGGTCCCAGGGCACGTCCTCGAGCTGCACGGTCACCGTCCCGCGGACGTCGGGGTCGATGACGATGTTCAGCCCGGTCAGCTGGGAGATCGTGCGGAAGACGTCCTTGATGTCGGCGTCCTTCAGGTCGAGGGAGATCGGCTCACCGGTGAACTGCGTCTGCGCCTCGGTGATCGTCCGGGAGCGGTAGGCCGCCCCGGCGTCGGGCTTCGACGCCTGCTCCTGGTCGAGCTGCGCGGCGGCCGCCTCGAAGAGGGCGTCGCCGCGCGCTTGGGCCGGCTTGGCACTCGTCGGCTTCGGAGCGGACGCCGGAGCGACATGCGACGGAGCGGGAGCCTTCTGCGCGTTCACGACCGGCGCGGCCGGCGGAGGAGGCGGCGGAGCGGGAGCCGGCTTCTCGACGGCCACGGGCGGAGGAGCCGGCGCGGGGGCCGGCTTGGCCTCGGCCTCGGCCACGACGGGCGGCGCCGGCTTTTCGGGAACGGCGGCGGCCGGGACGGGCTTCTCCGGAACGACCGTTGCGGGTGCGGGAGCCGGCTCGTGCGCCGGGGCGATCGCGACGGTCTCCGGCGCGGACGCGGCCGGGACCGGGGCGGGCTCGACAGCCGCGGGCGGGGGCGGTGCCGGCGCGGGCTTGGCTTCGGCGATCGTGGTCACGGTCGGGGACTCCGGCTTCGGCGCGGGCTCGGCCGGCACGGCCACCGCCGCGACGGCCGGTTCCGGCTGCGTCGCCGCCGCCGATTCCACGTGCGGGCCGACCACGACGGCCAGGCGCTCTCCGTCCGGGACGATCGCGTGGGGCATGGGCTTCGCGAGGTCGACAACCACTCGGGTCACGAACTCGGGGGAGGTCTGGAACTGCGAGACGCGGACGCGCGTGACGAGGTCGCCCTTGACCGCGATCGAGCGCTGCCGGACGTCGTTGCGGACGCCGGGCAGATCGACCACCACGCGGGGCGGATTGGCGAGCACGAAATCCTTCGGCGCGAACCAGCCGT
>Ga0163163_10002838_pt1 | contig 14643 bp, 14 predicted proteins | sample S65metaG_FD_119766 | JGI IMG/M metagenome (GOLD analysis project Ga0163163, IMG submission 119766) | Switchgrass rhizosphere microbial communities from Kellogg Biological Station, Michigan, USA - S6-5 metaG | ecosystem: Host-associated > Plants > Roots > Rhizosphere > Soil | place: USA... | reverse complement strand
GAAAAGGCCTGGAGCAGCGTGGAACAGGATCAGTTTCTCACGTTCTTCCGCTTCGAGACGTTCATCGGCCTGCCGTTGCGCGACGAGCGCCGCAATACGCTCGGCGCGATGCTGATCGCGCGGCGCAGTGCGCTGGTCACCGACGCGCTGGTCGTCGACACCTTGCGTACGATCGCCGCGCGTCTGGCGGTGGACCTGGAATTGCGCCGCGCGCGCGAACAGGGCCGTGCGCAAGGGTTGCAGGATGCCCTGACCAATTTGCCGAACCGCCTGCTGTTCAACGATCGCCTGGAGACCACGCTCAAGGAAGCCCATCGCACCGGCGAGATGTTCTCAGTGTTGTTCGTGGACCTGGACCGCTTCAAGAGCATCAACGACTCGCTCGGCCACAGCGTGGGCGATGAGGTACTGATTGCGGTCGGCAAGCGCCTGCGTGGGGCGGTGCGCGCGTCGGACACGGTGGCGCGCTACGCCGGCGACGAGTTCACGATGATCCTGCGCCACATCATCCAGCGCGACGACGTCATGCGCATCGCCGAGAAGATCGTGCGCGTGATGGAGGTGCCGCTGACCTTGGCGGACGGTTCCGAACTGCATATCACCGCCAGCATCGGCGTCAGTTTCTATCCAGACGATGCCGCCAGCGCCGAACGTCTGCTCAAGCATGCCGACGTCGCCATGTACAGTGCCAAGGGCATGGGGCGCAATAATTTCCAGACATACGTGGCAGTGCCAGAGGAGTCGCACCAGCAGCGCCTGGCGCTGGAAACGAAGCTGCGCAATGCGGAAAAGAACGGCGAACTGCGCGTGTATTACCAGCCGCAGGTCGAGACGCAAACCGAAGACATCGCCGGCATGGAAGCGCTGATTCGTTGGGAGCATCCGGAGCTGGGCATGATCAGCCCGGGCTTCTTCATCCCGCTGGCCGAAGAGAACGGCCTGATCATACCGATCGGCGAGTGGGTGCTGCGCACGGCGTGCGCGGACGCAATGCGCTGGCAGACGCGTTTCGGCATGAATCTGCGCATCGGCGTGAACCTTTCGGCGATGCAGCTGCGCCAGCCGGGACTGGTCGACCTGGTCAAGAGCGTGCTGCGCGACACCGGCCTGGAAGCCCACCTGCTCGATCTGGAAGTGACCGAGAGCATCAGCGTGAAGTCGATTCCCAATCTCATCGAGACCTTGCAGGGCCTGCGCGAGCTGGGCTGCCATATTTCGATCGACGATTTCGGCACTGGCCAATCCTCGCTCGACTACATCAAGCGCTTTCCGGCCGACCGCATCAAGATCGACCAGACCTTCGTGCGCAACATCGGCGTGGACCCGGACGACGAAGCCATCGTGCGCGCGACGATCGGTATGGCGCACAATCTCAACCGCGCGGTGGTCGCCGAGGGCGTGGAGATCGAAGAACACCTGGAATTCCTGCGCACAGAGGGCTGCGAGGAGCTACAGGGCTATCTGTTCTGCCGACCATTGCCCGCGGCAAGTTTCGAGAACCTACTGGCCGAGCGCGAGCGCATTTTCCTCGGTGCCCCGTCGGCCGAAGCCGCGTCGTGACGACGCGGCCGGCGGGGAGTGAACTTATTGGAGCGCCATCGGTCTTACGCCTGAGCTTGACCGGGGCGCCGGCAAAGGGAGTGCGGCCCCGATGGGCGAACAAGATTCGGACCTGACGCTCGTTGAGCGCGTGCAGAAAGGCGACAAGCGTGCCTTCGACCTGTTGGTGCGTAAATATCAGCACAAAGTGGTGGGCGTGATTTCGCGTTATATCTCCGACTGGAGCGAATGCCAGGACGTTGCGCAGGATTCCTTCATCCGCGCATTCCGCGCAATCGGCTCGTTCCGCGGCGAGAGCCAGTTCTATACCTGGATGTACAAGATCGCCACCAACACGGCCAAGAACCACCTCGTTTCCCAGGGCCGGCGGCCGCCGACCGACGACATCGGCATCGACGACGCCATGCAGATCGACGGCGGCATGCGCCTGAAGGACAAGGCGACACCCGAGCATGAACTGCTGCGTCAGGAAATTGAACAAACCGTGTTCGACACGGTCGAACAATTGCCCGAAGACCTGAAGACGGCGATAACCCTGCGCGAGGTCGACGGCCTGAGTTACGAAGAGATAGCCGAAAAGATGGAATGTCCGATCGGCACGGTGCGCTCCCGCATCTTCCGGGCGCGCGATGCGATCGACCAGAAACTGCGTCCGCTGCTGGCGGATGCGAAAGCGAGCAATAGATGAGCGAGATCCGCGAACAACTTTCTGCCTTGATGGACGGCGAACTGCCACGCGACCAGGTGCGGTTCCTGCTGCGCCGGATCGATGGCGACGCGCAGCTGGCGCAAGCCTGGGCGCGTTATCAGATCGCCGGTGGCGTGTTGCGGCGTCAGGCCGTAGTGCTACCGCTACGCGAAGATTTCGCCGACTCGCTGATGCTGCGTGTTGGCGGAGGATCCGCCGGCTACGGCTTGCGTGTGTTGCGCTGGGCCGGCGGCGGCGCGATAGCGGCCGCAGTGGCGGTGTTTGCACTGGTTTCCACGCGCCCGGCGGTGAATGCGCCGGAAGCAACGGCAGTGCTTGCGTCCGCACCAGTGGCAATGGTTGCGCCAGCAGCGCCGGCCGCTCGCGGCGTTGCGTCGCTGCCGATGCAGCCGGCGTTCGATTTTGCCCAACCGGCAAGCTTGGAACGGTTCGATTCCGGCGTGATCGCACTGCCGCGCTACCGGCGCGAAAGTGGCGGAGCCGAGCCGGCGGAAATGCTTGGGCCGTATGTGCTGCTGACGAGTCCGCAACAGTCTTCGCGGCAGCCCGAAGCGCAAACCGCAGTGCAGCCTTGACTGGTTCCCTCTCAACCTCATATTTCCAGACCTACGCAATTCAATTCTCCAGGAACCCCATGCGTTCGTATACATTTCATAAACTATTGATTCTTGTTGCTTTTCTGATGAGCGGCAGCGTTCATGCCGAACTGCCCGATTTCGCGACACTGGTCGAGAAGAACGCGCCTGCGGTCGTCAATGTGCAGGCCACCCACACCGGAAATGCGCCGGATCCGAGCGGCGCCGACAGCGATTTCGATTCGCAGGACGTTCCCGAAATCTTCAAGCGCTTCCTCGGCCCGCAGGGCCCTAACGGCGGCCGTTCGCCACGCTTTGACGGTACACGCGTATCGCTCGGCTCCGGCTTCATCATCTCCGCCGACGGCTATTTGCTGACGAATAATCACGTCGTCGATGGCGCTGATCAGGTCGTCGTGCGCCTGTCCGACCGCCGCGAACTCGATGCGAAGGTCATTGGCAGTGATGCCGAATACGACATCGCCCTGCTCAAGATCAACGCAGCCAGCCTACCGACGGTCGCGGTCGGCGATTCCAGCCGCCTGAAACCCGGCCAGTGGGTCGTCGCGATCGGCTCGCCGTTCAATTTCGATCACTCGGTCACCCACGGTGTGGTCAGTTACGTCGGCCGCGGCTTCGGCGGCGCCGACCAGCAATATGTACCGTTCATCCAGACCGACGTGCCGATAAACCGCGGCAATTCCGGCGGCCCATTGTTCAATCTCGACGGCCAGGTCGTCGGCATCAATTCGCAGATCTTCAGCAACACCGGCAGTTCGGTCGGCATTTCGTTCGCGATTCCGATCAACATTGCAATGAGTGCAGTCGACCAGATCAAGACCACCGGACACGTTGCGCGCGGCATGATCGGTGTGCAGATTCAGAACGTCGATCGCGCCATGGCGCAGAGTCTGGGCCTGCCGCGCTCGGGCGGCGCCTTGGTCAACAAGATCACGCCAGGCAGCGGCGCGGACAAGGCCGATGTGCATGTCGGCGACGTGATCCTTGCCTACGACGGCCACGACATCGAACTTTCGTCGGACCTGCCGCCGCTGGTCGGCAGCACTAAACCCGGCAACAAGGCCGAACTCAAGCTGTTTCGCGATGGCAAGACGATGGCCGTACCGGTAACCGTCGGCTCGGTACCGGAAACCGGCAAACAATTGGCCAGCCTCGAACGCGGTGAAGGCAAATCCGGCAACGCGCTCGGTATCGTCGTCGACAGCTTGACTGCGGAGCAGCGCAAGCAGCTCGCACTCAAGGATGACCAGGGCGTGGTCATCACTGATATCCGCGGCACCGCGCGGCGCAGCCCGTTGCAGCCCGGTGACGTGGTATTGATGGTGGGTCGTAAACCCGTGAAGTCTGCGGGTGATTTCAACGACGCCGTCAAAGACGTCAAAGCCGGTGAATCGGTGATGCTGCTGGTGCGGCGCGAAGACGTGACCCAGTTCGTCGCCGTGACGGTGCCGACCAGCAAGGGCTGAGTTCCTCCCACCGTTCGCCCTGAGGTATCGAAGGGCGAACCCGCCCCAGCGTCCTGTTCGTGGTTCGTTACCTCACCACGAACGGTCTGGTTGCACAGATATAGGGCGCCCCGACCCGCTTCATGCGATAATTCCGGTTTTGCCGGTGCAGGCTCAAGCCTTCACCGGTCGGACCGAACTGTCGCATGAACCTGATTCGCAACTTCTCGATCATCGCCCACGTCGACCACGGCAAATCCACGCTCGCCGATCGCATCATCCAGCTTTGCGGCGGGTTGCAGGAGCGCGAGATGGAAGCGCAGGTGCTCGACTCGAACCCGATCGAGCGCGAGCGCGGCATCACGATCAAGGCACAGTCCGTGTCGCTGCCGTATACGGCGCGCGACGGCAATACGTATCAGCTCAACTTCATCGACACGCCCGGCCACGTCGATTTCTCGTACGAAGTCAGCCGCTCGCTCGCCGCGTGTGAAGGGGCTCTGCTGGTCGTCGACGCGGCGCAGGGTGTCGAGGCGCAGTCCGTCGCGAATTGCTATACCGCCGTCGAGATGGGCCTGGAAGTCGTACCGGTGCTCAATAAAATCGACCTGCCGACGGCCGACATCGACAAGGTCAAGGCGGAAATCGAGGCCGTCATCGGCATCCACGCCGACGATGCGATCGCGATCAGCGCGAAGACTGGCGCGAACATCCCGGAAGTACTCGAAGCGATCGTGGCACGCATACCGCCGCCGAAGCCGCGCGATACCGACCGCCTGCAAGCGCTGATCATCGACTCATGGTTCGACAATTACCTTGGCGTCGTCTCGCTCGTGCGCGTCATGCAGGGTGAAATCCGCCCGCGTGACAAGATTCTCGTGATGTCCACCGGTCGCTCGCACGAGGTCGACCAGGTCGGCGTATTTACGCCCAAGCGCAAGGTCAACGAAAAGCTTGGCGCCGGCGAAGTCGGCTGGGTCACCGCGTCGATCAAGGAAGTACACGGCGCGCCGGTCGGCGACACACTGACACATACCGGCAAACCGGCGCCGGAAGCATTGCCGGGGTTCCAGAAAGTACAGCCGCGCGTTTTCGCCGGTTTGTTCCCGGTCGTCGCCGACGATTATCCGGCGTTACGCGAGGCGCTGGAAAAACTCAAGCTCAACGATGCGGCAATGCATTTCGAGCCGGAAAGTTCCGAGGCGATGGGTTTCGGCTTCCGCTGCGGGTTCCTCGGCCTGCTGCACATGGACATCGTGCAGGAGCGCCTGGAGCGCGAATACGATCTGGACCTTATCAGCACCGCGCCGACCGTCATCTACGAAGTGCTCAAGACCGATGGCACGGTGATGTTGCTCGACAATCCCGCCAAGCTGCCGGCGGCGCAATATGTCGAGGAGATCCGTGAGCCGATCATCGTGGCGAACATCCTCACGCCGCCGGATCATATCGGCAACGTGATCAAGCTGTGCGAGGAAAAGCGTGGCGTGCAGCGCGCGATCCATTACATGGCGAGCCAGGTGCAGATCAGCTACGAACTGCCGTTGGCCGAAGTGGTGCTCGACTTCTTCGACAAGCTCAAATCCGTGTCGCGCGGCTATGCTTCGATGGAATATCACTTCGAACGCTTCCAGGCCGGCCCGCTCGTGCGCATCGATGTGCTGATCAACGGCGACAAAGTCGACGCCTTGAGCCTGATCCTGCATCGCTCCAGCGCCGACCGCCGCGGGCGCGAACTGGTCGAGAAGATGAAGGAAGTGATTCCGCGGCAGATGTTCGATGTCGCAATCCAGGCCGCGATCGGCGCTCAGGTCATAGCGCGCTCGACCGTGAAGGCGCTGCGCAAAAACGTGTTGGCCAAGTGCTACGGCGGCGACGCTACGCGCAAGCGCAAGCTGCTCGAGAAGCAGAAAGCAGGCAAGAAGCGCATGAAACAGGTGGGTAGTGTTGAAATCCCGCAGGAAGCGTTTCTTGCGGTATTGCAGATGGATAAATAGCCAGGCTCCGAAGGAACATTCATGGATTTTGATTTTGCCTTGTTGCTGGTCGTGCTCACCGCCGTGACCGGCGTCGTCTGGCTGCTCGATCACCTGTTCCTGCTCGGCCGGCGTAAAGCGCGGGCAGACGCATTGGCGCAGGCCGAGGGCAGCGAAGCCGAGCGCCAGCAGCGCGCCCAGGAAGCGTTGCGCGAGCCGGTGTTGGTTGAGTATGCGCGCTCGTTCTTTCCGGTGATCCTGATCGTGCTGCTGTTCCGTTCGTTCCTCGCCGAGCCGTTCAAGATTCCATCCGGGTCGATGATGCCGACGCTACTGGTCGGCGATTTCATCCTCGTCAACAAGTTCGCGTACGGTTTGCGCCTGCCGGTGTTGGGTACGAAGATCGTTGGCATCGGTGAACCCAAGCGCGGCGACGTGTTCGTCTTCCGCTATCCAAACCCGGAGCACGATCCGCGCAAGGAAGGGCTGGACTACATCAAGCGTGTGATCGGACTCCCCGGCGATGAAATCACTTATCGCAACAAGACCCTGTACGTGAACGGCAAGGAAGTGCCACAAGCCGATGTCGGTCCGTTCGATGGATCAGGCAGCGAGGGGCGGCGCATGACCGGCGCCGAAATCCACGAAGAGATGCTGCCGGAGGTGCAACATCAGGTACTGCAATCCAGTATGCTTCTGCCGGGCAGGGAGGGCAGCTGGCGTGTCCCCGCTGGACACTATTTCGCAATGGGGGATAATCGCGATAATAGCGAGGACAGCCGTTATTGGGGTTTCGTGCCGGAACAGAACGTGATCGGCAAGGCTTTCGTGATCTGGATGAACTGGGATAGCGGCATCGATTTCAAACGCATTGGCAGCTTGATCAACTAGAGCGGGGACAGGTATGCGCACATATGGCAGACAGAAAGGCATCACGATGATCGGCTTCGTTATGCTTCTGGCAGTGCTTGGGTTTTTCGCTTACGGGTTCATGAAGCTCTATCCCGCCTATGCGGAGTACTTTGGTGTGGTCAAGTCGATGAAGACGTTGCAGGGCGAGGCGGGTATCGAGAACGCAACCATCGACTATATTCGTGCCAAATTGTCGCTGCAGTACGATATTCAATACGTTAGCGATCAGAACGTGCCACCAGCAGCGGCGCAGCTGATCACGGCAAATGGTCAGCACAGTCTGCGTATCGCCTACGATCGCGATATCCCGTTCCTGTACAACGTGGACCTCCTCGTGCATTTCGACCACACCGTCGACCTTTCCCACGGCGCTACATACTGATTCTTGATTGCAACGCTCGCCTACACTTTCCGGGATCCGTCCCTGCGCGAGCGCGCGCTGAGCCACCTCAGCGTTGGTGCGCGTAACAACGAACGTCTGGAATTCCTCGGCGATGGGTTGGTCAACCTGCTCATCGCCGAACTGCTTTACGAGCGCTTCCCACAGGCTGCCGAAGGCGAATTGACGCGCTGGCGTGCGAGGCTCGTCAGCGAACCGGCACTGGCCGCTGTCGCGCGCGAACTGGAGTTGGGCGACCAGTTGCGCCTTGGTCCGGGCGAACTCAAAAGCGGCGGCTTCCGCCGCGACTCCATCCTCGCCGACGCGTTCGAAGCGCTGATTGCCGCGATCTACCTGGATGGCGGGTGGGAAGCTTGCAGAAGTTCGATTCGCGCACTGTTCGAAAGCCGGTTGCAGGAGGCCGCCAATGCCCAGGACAAGGATCCCAAGACGCATCTGCAGGAACTGCTGCAGGCGCAGGGATTGGCATTGCCGGTTTACGAACTCGTTGCCACAAGCGGGGCTGATCACGCCAAGGTTTTCGACGTAAGCTGCGCGATTGCGGCACTGGATCTGCGCTGCGAAGGCCGTGGCGGCAGCCGCAGAGCTGCGGAGCAGGCAGCGGCCGCGGTGGCAATTGCACAAGTTCAGGCACGCCTGGGACATGACTGAGACGCATCGTTGCGGCACTGCCGCTCTCGTCGGCCGGCCGAACGTGGGCAAGTCGACCCTGCTCAATGCCATCTTGCGTTGGCATCTGAGTATTGCCGGGCCGAAGCCGCAGACTACGCGCCATCGCATTCTCGGTATTCTTACAAAGCCGGAAGGACAGATTCTGTTCGTCGACACCCCCGGCCTGCATCGCGGCGGCGGCCGCGCGATCAATCGCCAGCTCAATCGCGGCGCGCGCGAAGCGATCGCGCAGGCCGATGTCGCAGTGCACCTGATCGAAGCCGGGCGTTGGACCGGCGAGGATCAACTCGTCTGGGATGCACTTGCCATGACCTCGCACCCGCGCCTGCTCGTGCTCAACAAAGTGGACGCGAAGAAAGACAAGCAAGCCTTGTTGCCGTTTCTCGCCGAGGTCAGTTCCAAGCATTCCTATGACGGGGTCTACCTCGTTTCGGCGAAACGGCGCGACGGCCTGGAGCAACTCGAACGTGGCATTCTCGAGCGCCTGCCTTACGGCCCTGCGCAATATGCCGAAGACGAGCTGACCGATCGCAGCGAGCGCTTTCTCGCGGGCGAACTCGTGCGCGAACAGCTGATGTTGCGGCTGGCCCAGGAATTGCCCTATTCCACAACCGTGGAGATCGAGGATTTTCGCGATGGCGACAGCCGCACCGAGATCGACGCGGCGATCTGGGTCGAGCGCGAAGGACAGAAGGCGATCGTGATCGGCGCCGGCGGCGCCCAGCTCAAGGCCATCGGCAGTGCGGCGCGGCGCATGATGGAAAAGCTGTTCGAGCGCCGCGTGCATCTGCAATTATGGGTGAAGGTGCGCGAGAACTGGTCCGACGACGAGGCTGCATTGCGCCGTTTTGGCTACGCCGAGTGAGCCGTGCGCGTCGAACAACAGCCGGGATTTGTGCTGCATGCGCGCGCGTGGCGCGAGACCTCGCTGCTGCTGGAAGTGCTCAGTCGCGATTTCGGCCGCGTCGGACTCGTCGCGCGCGGCGTGCGCAGTGCACGCTCGCGTACGCCGCGCGCGCTGCTGCAACCGCTCGCGCCGCTAAGCCTTGGCTGGAGCGGGCAGGGTGAACTCGCCACTCTGACCGCGGCAGAGTCTGCCGGCGCCCCTTTCACATTGGCGGGCGAGGCCTTGCTGTGTGGCCTGTATCTCAACGAGCTCGTGATCCGGCTGTTGCCGCGCAACGACCCGCACCCCGACTTGTTTTTAGCGTATCTGCAAACGCTGGAACGCCTGCGCGGCGAAGGCACGCAGGCGTGGCAGCTGCGTCGATTCGAACGCGACCTGCTCGCCGATTTGGGCTATGGCCTCGTGCTGGAACACGCCGCTGATTCGGACGTGCCACTCGATCCTGCCGGCGTATATGCCTATCGTCTCGATGCCGGCCCAGTGCCGTGGCACGGTGCCGGCGATGGGCTCAAGCTGCGCGGAACCGCGCTGCTGGCGCTGGCGGCCGACGAGCTGCCGGACGCCGAAGACCTTGGCGCCCTGCGCCGCCTGTTGCGTGCGCTGATTGCGCATCATCTGGATGGACCCGGGCTGCGCGCGTGGACGATGCTGGGCTCGAGTTAAACCGCCAGCGCGTCGATCGCCTCCAGGCAGCAAGTGGCAAAGCGCTGCCGCTGCTCCTGTGTGCCTACATCCGCGCGCAATGCTTGCTCTAAGGCCACGGCGGCATCAGCGAGTTTGCGCGCTCCGCAAAAGCCGCACGATGCGCGCAGGCGATGCAGGCGTTCGAGCAGCGTTTGCGTGTCGATGCCGCCATGCGCCACATCCTCGTGCAGCGTCGATACTTCTTTCGCCAGCATCGACCGCAAAGCTTTCAGAGTCGGGCCATCGCCGCCTACGGCAGCCAAGGCTGCGGCGTCGTCCAGTGGCGCAACCTCCGCGCGATCCAGCCAGGGACGCAGAATTTCCTGCAATCGCGCCTGCGTCACGGGTTTCTCGATGCAGTCGGTGAACCCGGCAGCGCGCAGTTGCGCTCGCGTCTGTGCGGTGAACTCCGCGCTGGTGGCAATCGCCGGGCACGTGCAGCCGCGCCTGCGCAATGTGGCCAGCAATTCATTGCCGCTGCCGTCGGGCAGGTTGCGATCCAGCAGCAACAGATCGACGGTCGACGTCGACGCGGTTGCAAGCGCCGCAGCGACATTGCCGGCACCCACTGTCGTGCAATCGAGCTGTTGCAGGGCTGCTTGGAGAAAACGCAGCGAGATGGGGTCGTCGTCGACGATCAGAACGCGCATCAACCGAGCATCGCGCGACCAAGGGTGCGGGTCAACCGGCTGCTATCATTCGCGGATGACGACACTCGAAACCGATATCACCGATCTGTCCCACGACGGACGCGGCGTTGCTCATGTCAACGGCAAGGCCGTGTTCGTCGCGGGGGCGCTCGCGGGCGAACGCGTACGCTTGCGTTTCACGGGTAAGCATCGCCACTACGACGAGGCGGCCGTCGAGGAGGTGCTGCGTGCGTCGCCCGACCGCGTGGCGCCGCGCTGCGCGCACTTCGGCGTCTGTGGGGGCTGCGCCTTGCAACACCTTGATCCTGCGGCGCAGATTGCCGCGAAACAGCGCGTGCTGCTGGAAAACCTCGAACGCATCGGCAAGGTGACACCCGCAACCGTGCTGCCGCCGCTGACGGATCAGCCCTGGGGCTACCGGCGCAAGGCGCGCCTCAGTGTGAAGTTTGTCGAGAAGAAAGGCCGCGTGCTGGTTGGATTCCGCGAGAGCAACGGCCGCTACGTGGCTGATATCCAGCGCTGCGAAGTTCTGCATCCCGCGGTCGGCGAACACATTGCGGATATCGCGGCGCTGATCGAGTCGCTGGACGCCAAGCGCGATATTCCACAGATCGAAGTCGCGGCCGGTGACGACCTCGTCGCGCTGGTGTTCCGTCATCTGCATCCGCTGTCCGAACGCGACACGGCGGCGCTGTCCGCGTTCGGAAAAGCGCGCCAGCTCGGAATATTTCTGCAGCCCGGCGGCATCGACAGCGTCGCGCCATTGTGGCCGGAGAGCGCTGCACTGAGTTTTCGATTGCCGGCTTACGACGTCGAACTCGATTTCCGACCGCTCGACTTCGTGCAGGTCAATGCCGGCATGAATCGCCGCATGATCGATCATGCGCTGGCGTTGCTCGATCCACAGCCGGGCGATCGCGTGCTCGATCTGTTCTGCGGTCTCGGCAATTTCACCTTGACCCTGGCGCGCCGCGCCGCGCACGTCACGGGCGTGGAAGGCGAGGCCGGGCTCGTGCGCCGCGCCGGCGAAAATGCGCAACGCAACGCGGTTGCGAACGTGCAGTTCCTTGCCGCCGATCTCGCCGCCGATCAACGCGCAGCACCATGGGCGAACGCCGACTACGACCTGCTGTTTCTCGATCCGCCGCGCAGCGGCGCCGAGGCAGTACTGGGATATCTGCCCAAGCGTGGCGTGCGGCGCGTCGTCTACGTGTCGTGTCATCCCGGCTCGCTCGCGCGGGATGCCGGCACGCTGGTCAATCGTCACGGTTTCGTCATGCAAAGCGCCGGCGCGATGGATATGTTTCCACACACGGCTCACGTAGAATCCATCGCCCTGTTCGAGCGCTAGAAAACGATGCTGGTAATCGGGATTCACGACAAACAACTGCGAGTCGAAGAACGCGACTGGATACGCACGCCGGCCGTCAGCGGCGTCATCCTGTTCGCGCGCAATTTCGCCTCACGCGAGCAGGTGACCGAACTGATCGCGGAGATTCGCGCGCTAAGGCCTGATCCGTTCCTGCTGTGCGTCGACCAGGAAGGCGGACCAGTGCAGCGTTTCCGCAGCGATTTCACGCGCCTGCCGGCGCTGGCGCGGATCGGCGCGGAATACGAGCGCGATCGCAAGCATGCGCTGGCGTTGGCCGAAGAGCATGCCTGGCTGATGGCCAGCGAAATGCGTGCGCTCGACATCGACCTGAGCTTTGCGCCGGTGCTGGATCTCGCGCGCGGCAACGTCATCATCGGTGAACGCGCATTCCACGCCGATCCGGTGATCGTTTCGACGCTGGGGCTCGCCTACATCCGCAGCATGCGTCTTGCCGGCATGGCTGCGACGATCAAGCATTTTCCCGGGCACGGTTCCGTGCGCGAAGATACGCATATCGAAAGTGCGGTCGATCTGCGCACGCTCGATGAATTGCGCCAGGCCGATCTCATTCCATTCGTGGACGCGCTGACCGCCGGCGCGGAGGCCGTAATGATGGGCCATGTCGCTTATCCGTCCGTGGATGCATCGCCGGCCGGCTATTCGCGGGTGTGGATCCAGGACATCCTGCACGGTGAGTTCGGCTTCCGCGGCGTCGTGTTCAGCGACGACATCAGCATGGCGGCGGCCGAAAGTGCGGGCGGCATCGGCGCGCGCATTGCAGCGCATCGCGAAGCCGGTTGCGATCTGGTGCTCGTATGCAAACCCGAAGTCGTTGGTGAAGCGTTGGCGGTGACGCGCGATCTCGCGCCTTGCGATCCGGCGCGCGTTGCGACGTTGGGCGGAACGGTCGCTTCGACGTGGCAGTCGCTGCTCGATAATCCGCAGCGCGAGCGCTTCGTCGCGCGTGTCACGGCCCTGGAAGTCGCCAACGTATGACGGACAAGACATTGACCGAGGCGCTGCGCGACGCCGACCTGATTCACGACCGCACGCGTCTGGATGCCGCCATCGCGGCGATGGGCAAGGCCGTCGATGCATCGCTCGCAGGCGAAGTACCGGTGTACTTGAGCGTCATGCAGGGTGGCCTGATCTTCGCCGGCACTCTGGCGCTGGCGATTTCCAACGACCTCGAATTCGACTACGTGCACGCCACGCGCTATCGCGGCGGTACGCAAGGACAGGACCTGCACTGGATCAAGGCACCGAACGCGAACCTGCGCGGGCGCACGGTGCTGATCGTCGACGATATTCTCGATGAAGGTTACACGCTGCGCGCAATCCGCGACTACTGCGTGGCGCAGGGAGCTACGCGCGTATTGATCGCGGTTCTGTGCGAGAAGCGCCATGGCCGCACGGCGCGGGGAATCAAGGCCGATTTCGTCGGCGTCGAAGTGCCGGACCGCTACGTGTTCGGTTTCGGCATGGATTATCACGAACAGGGCCGCAATCTGCCGGGCATTTACGCGTTGAAGGACTAGCATGAACCTGGACCTGGCGATCATCGGCGGCACCGGTCTGTACAAGTTTCCCGGACTGGAAAATGTCGAGAGGCACGCGGTCGCGACGCCGTTCGGCGCCCCATCCGGCGAGATCGTGCTTGGCACGCTTGGCGTCAAGCGCGTCGCATTCCTGGCCCGGCACGGCGAAAATCACACGCTGGCGCCGCATCGAGTGAACTATCGCGCGAACGTCTGGGTCCTGCATCATCTTGGCGCGCGCTGTGCGATCGGCGTCAACGCCGTCGGCGGCATTCGCGATGACATGGGGCCGCGCGTCGTCGCAGTGCCGAATCAGATCATCGACTACACCCATGCCCGCTTCGATAGTTTCTGCGATGTCGAGGGCGCGAAAGTCGAGCACATCGATTTCACCGAGCCATATAGCGCCGGCTTGCGCGCGGCTTTGCTGTCAGCCGCGAAGCGCGCGGGAGTCGCGGCGGTGGACGGTGGTTGCTATGGCGCAACCCAGGGCCCGCGTCTGGAAACGCGCGCCGAGATTGCGCGCATGCGCCGCGACGGCTGCGATCTCGTCGGAATGACCGGTATGCCTGAAGCCGCGCTCGCACGCGAGCTGAACCTCGAATACGCATGTCTTGCGCTGGTTGCGAACTGGGCGGCAGGTTGCGGCCCCGCGACAGGCTCAGGGCAGGCCGCCCCGATCAGCCTGCCGGAAATTTTTGCGAACCTGGAAGCGGCGACCGCACAGGTGCCGTCGATCATCAGCGCGCTTTTGTCGCCATAAAAAAGGCCCGCGCGAGCGGGCCTTTACGGACAGATATTGGCGTCCCCAGGGGGATTCGAACCCCCGTTACCGCCGTGAAAGGGCGATGTCCTAGGCCTCTAGACGATGGGGACGCCGGAGGAACCTTGCGCAGGACGGTTAGTTTGGTGGAGCCAATCGGGATCGAACCGATGACCTCGACAATGCCATTGTCGCGCTCTCCCAGCTGAGCTATGGCCCCGGGAAAAGAAGCGGGATTCTAGAGGAACTGGGGCGGTGAGGCAACAGGTCTCGTCGCGCTCATGATTTGAGCTTCTCGGCGATGTCGGTGCACCTTTCGCGGATGGATTCGGGCGTGAGCGACCCGAGCACACCGTGCCGCGCCGCCGGAATATGCGCGACCGATTCTCCGATGTCGCCGAACACGTAGTGCTCGAACAGTGCTGCCCATGCAGCACGCTGTGGCGCGGGCAGCTGGCG
>Ga0163163_10002835_pt1 | contig 14651 bp, 15 predicted proteins | sample S65metaG_FD_119766 | JGI IMG/M metagenome (GOLD analysis project Ga0163163, IMG submission 119766) | Switchgrass rhizosphere microbial communities from Kellogg Biological Station, Michigan, USA - S6-5 metaG | ecosystem: Host-associated > Plants > Roots > Rhizosphere > Soil | place: USA... | reverse complement strand
GTGCATCCGGCCGTGAATCAAGGTCAGGAATCTTCTCGAATGACGAAGCAGCCTGCGCGGCATCTCCGCGATCCAGTGCGAGCTGCGCTCGCAACTGCAAAGCTCTCACGTTGCCGGCGTCGAGATGGAGGACCTTGTTGAGAGCTTCGGTCGCCGGTTCTTTCAGACCACGCTGGTAAAGACTTTCTGCGGCGCGCAGAAAGATGTTCTTGGCCTCATCCTTCTTGCCTAGCTTGATATACAGTTCCGCCAACTTCGACTGCAGGGATGCGTTCTCCGGATCGAGCTCCAGCATCTTCTGAAAAACCCGGGCCGCGTCATCGTGGTTATTGGAGCGGATGTAATTGTCCGCCACGATCATGAACTGGTGTCGAGCGTCGTTGTATAAGCCTTGCTGCGTGTAGAGATCGGCTAACTTCTGTACAGATTCGATTGCGGTCGGGTTGAGCTTGGTGAGCTTCTTGTACATCGCGATCGCTTTGACGGTGAAACCTTCCGTCGCGTAGTGATCGCCAACCTTCCGGAAATAGGTGACCGCCGAGTCAACCTGGCCCAATCGGGCGTAGAGATCCCCAATCGTATTCAGGACAGTAATGTCCTTGGGATCTTCCTTGGTGACCTTCTCGTACTCCGAGATAGCGTTCTGAAGCTTTCCCTGCTGAACGTACCTCTCAGCGGAAGCCAAAACCTTCGTCTTGTTGAAGCCGAAGCCCAACATAATTGACCTGCGCTCCTGGGGGAACCTGTCTCTTTAGAATGAAAAGCGCCCGCGCTCCGAACAATTCGGGCACTATCGAGCGGCTCATTACTGCGCGTTACAGTAACACAGAAGTAACGGCTGCCGTTAGAGTTACGGGCCATTTACAAGCCCCTGAACCCCATTACAAACGGGTGTGAACCTTGGTTTGACACCCACCCATCCGTAGCATAGCTTCGGGAGGTTGAACTCACCTCGGCAACTGCGCAATTACCTTCCTGGCTGCCAGGTGCTGGCAGGTCTGTCCGGGCTAACCGCCGCGACCGTGGCCATCCATGGTTACCATGTCGGTGTTGAGGATCAGGCTATCTACCTTCCCGCCATCCTTAAACACCTCGATCCGGCACTCTTCCCCCACGATGCCATCTTCTTCGAATCGCAAACCCGCCCCACGCTGATCGACGAGATCGTCTCCGAGGTCGTTCAATGCACCCACCTTCCCCTGGAGCGGGCCCTACTCCTCTTTCACCTGCTGGCCATCTTCTTATTGCTCCTCGGAGCCTGGCGTGTGGCCCGCAGATGCTTCCCCGCCTCGAACGCCATCTGGGCTGGACTCTCGCTGCTGACCGGCTTGTTCCTCGTTCCCATCGCAGGCACATCGCAATACATCGTCGATCAATACATGCATCCGCGGGCGCTAGCCACAGCGCTCATCCTGTTGCCGGTCGCCGACCTGCTTCCCGGAACCCATCGACTGCGCGGGGTGCGACTGTTCGCCTGGTGCTCGCTTTGCTTCGTAGTGGCGTTCGTCCTTCAACTGCAAATGGCTGTATTCGGCTTAGGGTTCCTGATTTTTCTGAGAATTCCGTGGGAGCGCTGGATCCGTTCGATGGGCCCGGTGGTGGCCGTGGTGATTCCGGTTCCGATCATCGGACATCTATTTCAGCGTGGTTCGCCGGCTTGGCTGGAGGCAGCAAGGACCCGCTCCCAGCATTACCTCGTACGCTGGGAATGGTACGAGTGGCTTGGCATCATCTTCCCGATGATCCTTTTCTGGTGGTGGGCAAAGATCGCCGAAAAACAGCAGGAGACAGTGCTTGCCTGGTTCAGTCGCCGGCTTGCACTTTACGGAACCCTGGTGCTGGTGCTGAGCGGTGCCTTGATCTTGCCGCCAGCCCTGGAACGGCTCACACCTTTCCAGCCCATGCGGATGTTCACCTTCATTTATCTGTACCTCTTATTAATAGGTGGAGGCCTGCTCGGCCAGTTCGTCCTGCAAAAAGCAGTCTGGTGCTGGGTGGTCCTGTTTCTGCCCTTGGCGGCCGGAATGTACCTCGCGGACCGTGGTTTGTTCCCGGCTTCACCTCACATCGAGTGGCCTGGGACGGTCCCTAATAATTCCTGGGCTCAGGCATTCTTGTGGGTTCGGCAAAACACCCCTGAAGACGCCTATTTCGCCCTGAATCCGCGCTACATCGTCGAACCGGGAGAGGATCATCGCGGCTTCCGCGCCTGGGCTTGGCGAGGTCATATCGCCGATTGGGATAAGGACGGCGGGGTTGCGGCCCTGGTGCCAGACTTGGCGCCACGTTGGCAGCGGGAAGTGCATGCCCTCGATGGCTGGGACCGGTTCGGTGACGCCGACTTTGCCCGGCTCAAGCGTGATTTCGGAGCCGATTGGACAGTCCTCGAGCGCAAACTGCCGGATGGACAGATTCGCCAGCTACCGGCAAACCTGGAATGTCCCTACCAAAACCCTGACTTGCACGTCTGTAGGATAAGGTAAGCTAATAGAGGGTGCTTGGGGCGCGAGTGGGTCGCGATTGGAACCTTCTGAAGCATCTCTGCGTAAAAGGACTCTGAGGTACTATGCGCGGCTCCAGCTTTCGCGAACCAGCAGCCATTGCAATCGAGACTCTGCGGACGCACAAGCTGCGATCCTTCCTGATGCTTCTCGGCATCATTCTGTCGGTTTCCACCCTCATCCTGGTCGTATCGCTCATCAACGGAACCAATCGCTACATTGCAGACCGGGTCGCCAACATGGGCTCCGACGTTTTCCTGGTTACTCGTTTCCCGATTCTTCGCGACCAGGAGTCTTATGTAAAAGCACTGCGCCGGAATCGACAGTTCACGTGGGATGACTACCAGTCGCTTCACGATGAGATGAAGCTCCCGAAGAACGTTGGTCTTGAGTGCCGCTCGAATGGACGGGTGCGTTTCGAGGGCAATACTGTCGAAGATGTGAGCATTCGTGGCGTAACCGCCAACATCGGCGAGATGGACGTTCAAGCGCCCGCGTCCGGTAGATACATTTCCGAAACCGACAATGAGCATCGCGCTACGACGGCAATGATCGGCGCCGACATCGCGACGAAACTCTTTCCGACGACCGATCCCATAGGACACGAAATCTTCGTCGATGGTGCGTCGTACTCAATCGTTGGAGTGGGCAAAGCGATCGGTTCGGTAATGGGGCAGCCACAGGATAATTACGTCTACATCCCGGTGCAGACGTGGTTCAAAACTTACGGCACTCACTCAGACCGTATGAACATCAACATTCAGGCACGCGGCCCCGAGTACATGCAACAGACCATGGATGAAGCGCGCTCCATCATGCGCGCTCGGCGTCATCTCGGACCGGGCGATGACGACAACTTCGGCATCTTCGGCTCTGACAGCATCATGCAGTTGTGGAACAGCATGACCGGAACTCTTGCCGGCGCGATGGTCGGAATCGTATCAATCTTCCTGGTCATCGGCGGCGTCGTTATCATGAACGTGATGCTCGCCAGCGTGACCGAGAGAACGCGCGAAATCGGAATCCGCAAATCGTTAGGTGCACGGCGCAGCGATATCCTCCGTCAGTTCCTCGTCGAGAGCTCGGTAATGTCTGCGATGGGTGGCGCTGTAGGCGTACTCATCGCCTGGGGATTGGCGGTTCTGATTGAGAACACGACTCCGGTTCCGATGGCCGTGCCCATGACCGCGGTTCTTACCGCAATCATCATTTCAACCGCGGTGGGACTGTTCTTCGGCGTTTATCCGGCCAGGCGTGCAGCAAAACTGGATCCAATCGAAGCCTTGCGAGCCGAGGCTTAGGTGATACAGATGGGAACGATTAAGAAGCATTTCAAAATCGGCGAAAACGCTCGCATGGCACTCAATACTCTGCGCGAGCACAAGATGCGATCGTTCCTCACGGTGCTCGGAGTCGTCATCGCCGTCATTGTTCTCATCCTGGTCTTCTCGGTCATGTATGGCGTCGACAAAGACATGCGTGCCTTCCTCGAAGACTTCGGAACAGACACCTTGTTCATCGAAAAATTTGAGCCCGGCATTCACATCGGGCGATTGTCTCCGGAAGAACGAACACGCAAGCCGCTCACCATGGATGACGCTCTGGCAATCAAAGCGGAGTGCCCCGACGTGAAGGCCGCGGTCGCAGAAGTCGTTCCATGGAGTTTCGTTCCCGGCCCTCCAAAGTTCATTCCGACCGCGAAATATAACGGCAAAGAGGTTTACAACATCCAGTTCTCCGGCGCGAATGCCGAGTACGAACAGGTTTACAACACCCACATGCAGTATGGCCGTTTCTTTAGCGATGCTGAAGACATGCATCGTGCGGAAGTCGCGGTCATCGGATATGACCTTGCTGATACATTTTTTCCGGGTGGCGACGCCATTGGAAAAGAGATCCAGGTCGGCACTATGAATTTCCTTATCGTCGGCGTGCAGGAAAAACGAAAGGGTATTTTCCTCCGCGACGATAGTGCCGACCGCACCGTGTTGATTCCGTATAACACCTATCGCAAGCACCGCCCGCAGGACAAAGAACATTTCCTCGGGGCCCAGGCGTATCCCGGAAAGAAGTCATTGGCAGAGGATGAGATTCGTGGCCTGATGCGCCGTCGTCGCGGAGACGCCTACAACAAGAAAGACAGCTTCGGAGTCTCGAGCGCAGAAGCGATAGCCGATCAGTTCCGCAGCATCATGAGCACCATTGCACTCGCCACGATCGTCGTCGCCTCCATCGGCCTCCTGGTAGGCGGCGTCGGGGTGATGAACATCATGCTGATGTCGGTCACCGAACGTACGCATGAAATTGGTGTGCGAAAAGCGATTGGAGCGAAGCGCAGCGACGTCATCCGCCAATTCCTTATAGAAGCCATAGTCCTGACAGGAATGGGCGGGGTATTGGGAGTGCTGTTGGCGCTCGCAATCATCTTCATCATGAACTTCGCCCTGCCCTCTGTGCCTTCTGCTGTGCCCGCATGGGCGATCGGCGCAGCTGTAGTCGCCGCCATGAGCGTGGGTCTGTTCTTCGGTATCTATCCCGCAGTGAAAGCTGCTCGATTGGACCCCGTAGAAGCTCTGCGCTACGAATAGCCACCACCTTGGTGTCTATCATCGGTGGTGTTGCACTTCCAGTAAACACCCCATCGGAAGCCGGCATCTCTACTAAGCATGACCCCACCTAAGCCAGTCGTTGCACGCAAGTTATACCTGCGCCTGCTTGCAATAACAATTGCCCTTCTTCTGCTCTCAATCTGCGTCGCATGCGGCTCCGCCGTCGGCATCGGCAACACGCTCAACAATGGAACAGGATCCAGCGGACCCGTGCCTCAGTTCAGTCACGTAATCGTAGTGATGGAAGAGAACGCAAGCTTCTCCGACGTCATCGGTTCCAGTTCCATGCCCTACCTGAATGGCTTGGCAAACAAGTACAGCCTCGCGACGAAGTATTACGGAAACACGCATCCGTCGATCGGCAACTATTTCATGCTGACGACCGGCAAAATTGAGACCAACGACGACAGCTTCAGCGGAACGATTACCGACGACAATCTCGCTCGTCAATTTGCGAAGGACGCGAAGACATGGAAGGCCTATGCCGAGAGCATTCCGTCGGCAGGTTATCTAGGTGGCGATTCAGGCCCGTATTTGAAGCATCACATGCCCTTTGCATACTTCTCCGATGTCACCGGCGATTCCACGCAGGCCGCAAACATCGTCCCATTCTCAAATTTTTCCAGTGATCTCACGGCAGGGAATCTGCCTGCCTTTTCATTGATTGTTCCGAATGCGAGACACGATGGACACGATTGCCCCGGTGGTGGCGTGCTCTGTCAGCAGGCGGACAGGCTTGCGACTGCCGATACTTGGCTCCAGTCGAATATCGCACCACTGCTCAACAGCTCATCCTTCTCCGATACCCTGCTCGTGATCGTCTTCGATGAGGGGGACATGCTGGACATGACGAATAGCGGTGGCCACGTTGCAGCCGTGTTGATCAGCCCCAAAGTAAAAATGGCGTACCAAGGTTCCGGCCAATATCAGCACGAAAACCTGGAACGCCTGATTGGTGACGCCTTGAAACTCTCTTCACTCCCGGGAGCAGGGAATAGCTCCGGCACCATGGGCGAATTCTTCACCCAACCTTAACCTGTAATGTGAAGTAGTTCGTTCTCCCCTGACGACTTTCGACTTTCGACTACTTCACCTCGTCGTTCTCGGGCAGCGCTCCCTTACGCGGGCGCTGATTCGATTTCAGAACCATCTTCCGCAGTCGCAGGCACTTCGGCGTGATCTCAACTAATTCATCGTCGGCAATGAATTCAATTGCCTGTTCGAGGTTGAGCTGACGATGCGGTACCAATCGCACCGCTTCATCGTCCGTCGAGGATCGCATGTTGGTGAGCTTCTTTTCACGAACGATATTCACGTCGAGATCGCGGTCACGCGAATTCTCGCCAATGATCATGCCCTCGTAGACCTCGATGCCCGGGCCGACGAACATCTCTCCACGCTCCTGTAGCCCAAACAGCGCATAGGCGGTAGTCCAACCGGGCCGGTCGGCAACCAGTACCCCTGTGGGACGGTGTGGAATGTCACCCAGCCATTCGGTATAGCCATCGAACAACGCGTTCATCACGATGGTTCCGCGCGTGTCGGTCAACAGCTCGCTTCGCAAACCGATCAATCCGCGGCTGGGGACTCTGAACTCAAGGCGCACTCGACCATAACCATGGTTGTGCATCTTCTCCATCTGCCCTTTGCGTGCCCCCAACTTCTCGATGACCACTCCGATGAATTCTTCGGGAATATCGATCGTCAGGCGCTCCACGGGTTCCATCAGCTTGCCGTCGATATGTTTCGTAACGATCTCCGGCTTGGCTACTGCCAGTTCGAAGCTCTCACGCCGCATCATCTCGATCAGGATTGCGAGCTGCAATTCGCCGCGTCCCATCACCTTAAATGTGTCCGGACTGTCGGTATCTTCCACTCGCAGGGAGACGTTCGTAAGCAGCTCTTTGGCGAGGCGGTCGCGCAAGTTTCGCGAGGTGACGTATTGTCCTTCGCGGCCCGAGAACGGCGATGTGTTCACCGTAAAGCGCATCGCAATTGTCGGCTCGTCAATGATGATCGGCGGCAGCGGATTCGGGTCTTCGAGATTGACGATCGTGTCGCCGATGTTGATACCGGTGACGCCGGCAATCGCGACGATGTCTCCCAACTCCGTTTCCGTAATGTCGATCCTCTTCAGGCCGCTGAACGAGAACAGCTTCGTGATCTTGACCTTCTCGATATGACCGTCGGGCTTGGATATCCCGACTTCGTCGCCATTGTGCAGCGTGCCGTTAAAGACGCGAGCAATCGCCAGGCGGCCGAGATAGTCGCTGTAGTCCAGGTTCGCCACCAGGATCTGCAACGATGCTTCCGGTGTTCCCGTGGGCTCTGGAATCGTCTTCAGAATCGCATCGAACAGCGGTTGAAGGTTCTCTCCCGGTTGGGCGAGGTCCGTCGTCGCCGTCCCCAACTTCGCATTCGTATACAGAACCGGGAATCCAAGCTGATCTTCATGCGCGTCAAGATCGATGAAAAGGTCGTAAACCTCATTCAGCACTTCCTGGCAACGAGCATCGGAACGGTCAATCTTGTTGATGACAAGTATCGGCGGCAGCCCAGCCTCAAGCGCCTTGCCCAATACGTACCGCGTCTGTGGCAGCGGCCCTTCGCTGGCATCCACCAGCAACATGACACCGTCAACCATCTTCAGTGCGCGCTCTACCTCTCCGCCGAAATCGCTGTGACCCGGCGTGTCCACGATGTTGACCTTGATGTGGTGATAGAAAACCGCGGTATTCTTCGCGAGAATCGTGATTCCTCGTTCGCGCTCCAGGTCGTTCGAGTCCATGACTCGCTCGGCGACATGTTCGTTGGCGCGGAAAGTGCCGCTCTGCTGCAGCATGGCATCGACCAGCGTGGTTTTACCGTGGTCGACGTGGGCAATGATCGCAATATTGCGGATGGCAACGCTCAAAACTGGAAAATCCTTTCAGGGGAGCGCCTACTCGTAACGGGGCGCGACACAGGAAAAATGCGGAATAGTCCGGAATAGTCCTGTATCTAATGTACATGAGTGCAGCGCAATTTGCAGGGAAAGCGATCACCGCCAAGCACTTACGCAGGTTTTCGAGACACCGAAATGAGATATGGGCTGGCGATCGGGTTGCCGATGTTGTCCAAATGCGTGACACGCAGCAACTTCTGCACGGCTCGTGAGGAGAAGTCGGCCGCCTTCGGCAGTTTATACGTCGGTCGAAACGTCTTCTGATATCCGCAGAACATCACATCCAGACCGCACCTCTCCAGCGAGCGACGCAGCCTGGCCTGCTTCATCAGCGTGAATCGATGCACAGCCAGCACCTTCGGCTGAAATGCTCTGCAAAGTACGTAGTGAAGGTGCCGGAGATTCGGCACCATGATCACCACCAGGCCGCCTGGCTTTGCCAACTCGGCGTGCTTTCGAATCACCAGGTCGTGATCCTCGAAATGCTCGACGAATCCGGAAGAGAAAACGAGGTCGTACAGTCGTGGCGATGAAAAATTGAAGAGGTCCGCCTGGAACAGATCCTTCGCTTCGATCCCGTTAAAGCGAAGGTTCTCACGTGTGTAGTCAAGGTATTCGGAGTAGTCGATGCCGGACGCGGTGTAGCCGTACTCTTTGTTCAGGTAGACGAGAAAATTCCCGGGCACGCAGCCGATCTCGATTGCGTCCCCAGTCGTGCCCTGTAGGTATCGCTTCAGAACGGGGTGCTGCTCATGGATAGGACCTGCGTATTTCTCGAACGCGCCGAGCGCATCCCATGTGTTGTTCCAATAAGCGGTGCCTGCTGCATCAACCTGCACGAGAACCCTCGGTTGCTTAACGGTCTCAGCAGTATGCCAGAAAACAAAAAATAAGAGGGCAGCTTGCGCCACCCTCTTTTTGTATCCCCTTACGCTGTTAAGCAGGCTGGACGTTAGTGGCCTGTAATCCCTTCGGCCCCTTCTCCACGGTGAACGACACCGCTTGGCCTTCTTTCAGCGAACGGAAGCCGTTCGACTGAATGGCCGAAAAATGTACGAATACATCTTCACCGCTTTGACGGCTGATAAAGCCGTAGCCTTTGGCATCGTTGAACCACTTAACTGTTCCTTGTTCCATGGTGATACAACTTCCTTTTTCAATTGGTGTAGCGAACGAATCGGAAGGTGCTGAAGAGGCAAGAACGTGCTGGGGAAGCAGCGCTGCTCACAAACCGTCCAGACTCCAACGCGCGCACATTATACGGTATTCTGATTTAGAATCTAGAGTGGTTTCGCTAGATTAGGAACTTAACTAATCGCGTCCGGCAGGAATCTGCCACCGCCGCTAAATATCAGATAATAAATGGTTTATCGTAATATCACGCAATGCTGAATCAAATCAAAGTCGCGCATGTGTCCTCAGAATCGCAAGATGTGACCGCACTCCTCTTGGCCTGCCACCAGAAAATCCGCCATTTCAGCGGGGTTGCGGTGCGACTGGCCCACGGACAGGGCGCGACCGAACCCGAAATTGCGCAAGCTGCGGATGGGCTTTATCGATACTTCACCGTCGCGCTGCCACTCCATGAAGCCGACGAGAACCTGTCGGTTCATCCCAGATTACGTCGTGCGGTTCCCGAGGGTGAACTTGCCGGCCCCGCCGCTGATGCCATGGTCGATCAGCACATGGCCATCGACGAACTGGTCGAGCGGCTCATTCCGTTGTGGGTATTGGTGAAGTCAGCGCCGGAACGTCTTCCCGAACTCTCCGGTGAATTGTGCGCTCTCTCCAAGCGGCTCAACGAGCTCTTCGATGCTCATTTGAGGCTGGAAGAGGAAACCATCTTCCCGGCATTGACTCGTCATCTCGAGAACTCCGAACTGGACGACATTGTCCGCGAGATGCAGGAGCGCCGGAAGACCGGCTGAGCTGCGTTTTTCTTCGCGCTGTGATAGTTTGTTGGTCCATTTCTCATTGGTAAGAAAATGAACGAGGAGGCGACTGTGCCAAAGTTTGTGATCGAACGCGAAATTCCCGGCGCTGGAAAACTCTCTGCCGACCAACTCCATGCGATATCGCAGAAATCTTGCGGAGTGCTGAGTGACATGGGGCCGAAGATCCAGTGGGTTCAAAGCTTCGTTACCGATGACAAGATTTATTGCGTCTACATCGCGCCAGACGAGCAGACTGTCCGCGAACACGCAAAGCTCGGTGGCTTCCCAGCCAACAGCGTCGCCAAAGTCAAAACGGTGATCGACCCCACCACCAGCGAATAAATCGCTTTGTAGCACAGTGCCCCAGGTTCACGGCGGGAGCCGTTAACCTGGGTCTTTTCTCTGGTCGGCAACGAGTGCGCTCACACCACCGGATCGCGCTGCCGCTTCGCTCTCAGCAGGTCTTCGATGTCCCCAACTTTTTCTGCGATCAGGTTCATCTTCCGGGCCAATCCCTGGATGTCGGATGCGGCTCGCCGGTTAACGTCGTAGTCCAGCTCGCCGCGCAGTCGATCCTTCGTGTCCTGCCGGTTCTGGCTCATCATGATGACCGGTGCTTGTATCGCTGCCAGCATCGAGAGGAACAGGTTGAGAAGTATGAACGGGTACGGATCCCATGCCGAGCGGCCCAGCTCTATGTTGAGCGACGTATAGACGACCAGCACGACTCCGAACGTGATGATGAACGCCCATGAACCACCGAAGCGCGCTACCGAGTCTGCTACGCGATCGCCAAAGGTGAATTCTTCCTCGATCAAGTCGTTCGGGTGGCGCGATGAACGCACTCGCACCAGTTGGTGAGAGGCGTGGAATTGCCGGCCTAGCGTCGTTAGCAGGTCCATGCCGGCCATCGGCTTGCGCTGGAGCAGGATCGAGATGTCGTTGCGGTCAACCTCGATGCACTCGGTTGCTTCCAACGCCACCGCGCTGGTCTGGTGCGGCGTGCCGTCGATCATCGAGGCAAACCCAAAGAACTGCCCGGGCGCAGGCTGGTCGACCACCACTTCCTGGCCATCGTCATCCACGGTCACAACCTCGACGCTGCCGGAAATTACAACGTAGGCGCGGGAGCCCTCATCACCAATCTTGTAGATACGTTCGCGCTGGTCGAAGTGCACCAGTTCAACCTGGCTGGAAAGAACTGCCAGCTCGTCCTCGTCCAACAGTCCAAACAACGGAACATGTTTGAGCACATCCGGGTTACATGACATCCCACACACCTCGAACGCGAATTTTCGAAATGATGTTATCGCATGAAATGTGTGGTTGGTGTTAATGTCGGCATTATCGTAGCGCTGGCACCTTGCCGGCAGTGGCGGGGACGCCTCGTCCCCGCTCTTTCTCGATACTCACTGTTTCGGCGGAAAGGCATCCTCCGGCCCGAATATCTGCCGGATCTCGGTCTCGCCCTCCCACCCCGGCCAATAGTCGCGATGGATTTCCATAAACTTCTTCGTCGACGCTACCGCCTCTTCCTTCGACCTGAACTCAAATTGCGCATACCCGCCGACGATTTCCTTGGTCTCAGTGAAAGGACCGTCCATGATCGTGACCTGACCCTTCTCGAGGCGCACTCGAGTGCTTTGGTCGATCGGAGCAAGTCCTCCCGAGGCGATCATGGCCCCGCCTTTCGCCGCATTCTCCGCCATCTTATTGAGCTGCTCCATGAACTCTTTCGGTGGAGCCCCGCAGCTCTGGCCGCCATGCTTTACCAACATCATGAATCGCATCGTTCCAAACTCCTTACCAACAGATTTGGGAGCCGCATCCCCTGAACTTCCAGCAGAACTTGCTCTCACTTGTATATCGAACCGGAGCCATCGAAATCGACAGCCCCGAAGAATTTTATCGGAGCCCCCCCGCAACCCCACTCCAGTGGCGAACCACGCCGCGAATCAGTATGATTCTTCGGCCAGATCGACTGCCAGGAGAACCTGATGAAGACCCTCGTCGCTGTATTCATGTTGTTTGTCGCCGCTCAATCCTTCGCCCAGCAGGCCCAAAAGGAGCCACCCGCCACGTTAAAGACCATCCTCTTACAGCAGCTGCGCGAGACGCACAATCAGAAGAACTGGTTCGTCTCGGGAAAAGAAGCTGCGGCCGGCATCACCCCCGAACAGGCGGCTTGGACCGACGGTAAGAACCACTCGGTCGGCCAGCTCATGCAACACCTCGTGTTCTGGAACTCCCAGAGCCTCGCCCGATTCAAAGGCGAGCGCCCAGCCCAGCCCGGAGACAACAACGAGACTTTCAAGTTCGATCCCAAGCAGTGGGACTCGATCGTCAAGCAATTCGACGACGTAATGACGAAATTAGAAGACGTTGTGAGTTCAGCGGACGATGCCAAGTTGCAGAAGATCGCCCCCAACGTTGCGCGCATCTCGCAGCACAACGCCTACCACATCGGCGAAATCGTAATGGTGCGCAAAGCCCAAGGCTCGTGGAACCCCGACGACGGCGTGAAGTAGTCGGCGAAGAGGTTGCTTGTCGTGGTGCCGGCACGCAAGCCATCCAGGCGGTAGTTTCGCGACATCCCTTAAGGTAGGAGCTTTTGGGAATGATTCGAAAACTCAGCTCAGGAAAATACCGCCTCTATTCGCGAAAGAAAAATCCGAAGACTGGAAAGCGCAGGAACCTGGGGACCTTTGCCTCGATGGAAAAGGCCAAGGCCCACGAACGCGCAGTGCAATACTTCAAGCGTCACTGAGGCGCAACCGGACCTGCACGGATCCAGATTGGTGCCCCAGGTTCGCGCGCAACGGTTGCGCGTTAACCTGGGTCTGTTCCAGACACTCTCGACACTCCGGGGATTGTCTAACCGATGGCCATCTCAACTCTCGAGCGTCGTATCGCGGAGGTAGGTCCGTGCCATATCACAGAAAGTTTTCACGATGGGACGATCCTCACTCGCTCGATACGCTAGTTCGATGTTGCTGCGGACAGAGGTTCGGAGTTTGCGAGCTACCACGGACGACGTAGTGATCTGTTGAACGCAAGCCGGGGTAATCGTGACGCCAAGCCCGGCACCGACGAGTTGAATAATCGTCAGGAATTGCGGCGCTTCCTGAACGACGCGCGGACGGAAGCCATGCTCCTCGCAGACGGAGATGGACTTCGCGTAAGCGCGGCTGCCAACGCTCGGTGAGAAGAACACGAAGGGTTCGTTACGGAGATCCGCGGGAGAGATGGAGGCCTTGCTGGAAAGTGGAGAGCGCTTGGGTACTATCGCGATAAACGGTTCGGAGATCAAAGGCTCGACGATGAAATCATCGGTGGCGCCGGCGTCGCGAAGAAAGCCGACGTCGATGGTGCCGTCTCGCAGAGCCTGGAGCGCCGAAGCAGTGTAGAACTCGCGTAGTTGGAGATTCACCTCCGAAAAGCGCTTCCGATAACGGCCGAGCATGGCGGGAAGAGGTGTCAACATTCCGGAACCAATGAATCCCACGTTCAATGATCCGATCTCGCCGCGACCGACGCGGCGCGCTTCCTCAAGATCGCCCTCGACCTTGCGTAGAGTGTGCCTGGCGCGTTCTAGAAATGCAGTCCCGGCGCTGGTCAGTCGAACCGCCCGAGAGGTTCGCGTGAAGAGGGGACAACCCACAATCTCTTCCAGCTTCCGAATCTGTTGCGACAGCGGTGGTTGTGCCAGGTGGAGGCGCCGGGCGGCGCGGCCGAAGTGGAGTTCCTCAGCAACCGCGACAAAATAGCGGAGATGCCGGAGTTCAATATCCATACCTGGTAGATATTAATTGATAGGAACATGATATTGGACATATGAATGTCCATTGGCTAGTTTTTCATCATGTGTTCCGTAATGTGTTGCGAAATCGTAAAAGCCGACTCCAGTGAGGGAGTGCAGATCGCGCGGGAACTCTTCCGGGAGTATGCCGCCGAGATTGGTATCGATCTGAGCTTTCAAAACTTTGAGCAAGAGGTGGCAGAATTACCGGGCAAGTACTCGCCACCAGGCGGGGTGCTCCTGTTGGCGATGGACGAAAAGGAACCACTGGGGTGTGTTGCCCTTCGTCCACTGGAGGACGGAATCTGCGAGATGAAGAGATTGTATGTGCGTCCGAGTGGCCGGGGGAGAGCTGTTGGACGGCGGCTTGTGGAAGCCCTGATCGCGCATGCCGAGAACGCGGGTTATCGGAAAATGAGACTAGACACTCTGGTTGGGAGGATGGATCGGGCAATTGCGCTCTATCGAGAGCTGGGGTTCGTTGAGATTGCTCCATACGCCTTCAACCCGTATCCCGGAGCTCTGTACCTCGAACTCCAACTTCAGCAAGACAAATACAAGGGGGAGATGGCTATGAATAGGGTCGAGAGTGATTGTGGAGAGGGTTCCCCCGTAAAGGTTTCAGGATCGATTGTTGTTCGATCGTTCGAACCGAGAGACGCAGAGGCGTTTCGGAGCCTGAACGCCGCCTGGATCGAGAAGTACTTCGGCATGGAGGACAAGGACCACGTCATGCTGAACCATCCGATGGAAAAGATCATTGCACCCGTCGCCTTTGAATGACCAGTGGCCGAACTCTACGCAGAACGAAACAGGCTTCTGCCCCGTGTTCTCGATAGCAACGTCTATCTGCTCGTGACTGGC
>Ga0163163_10002834_pt1 | contig 14652 bp, 15 predicted proteins | sample S65metaG_FD_119766 | JGI IMG/M metagenome (GOLD analysis project Ga0163163, IMG submission 119766) | Switchgrass rhizosphere microbial communities from Kellogg Biological Station, Michigan, USA - S6-5 metaG | ecosystem: Host-associated > Plants > Roots > Rhizosphere > Soil | place: USA... | reverse complement strand
GGGACTCGTCGTCTGGGCCGCGCACGCGCTCGGGCAGCGATCGGGGTTGCCGACAAACGAATACTTGATGTCGGAGCCCGAGATCGTTCCATGCGTGTGCCAGCCGCAGTACTGCGTGCAGAAGCCCGAGGTTTCATTGACGTCGGACGAGGTCAGCACGAAATAGACGGCGTTCGTATCCTTGGGCAGTCTGTTGGAGCCGATTGCGCTGGCGACGACGGTTTGTACATCAGCGTCCGAAAGGGCCGTGGACCGCGAATAATTGTCGGTCGTCGAGCCGGCATAGTGGACGGAATTGCTTACCGCCGTATTCGAGCCGTCGTAATACGTCGTGTTTATGTTGAAGTACGACGAACCGCCGATGCTGGTCGCGAGATTTGTCAGGATCGTCGTCGCCGTATTCCCCGACCAGTTGCCGTACCAGATGTAATACGCATTGGTGGTGCCCAGCATCAACGGGCCGCCGTGATAGAAGATGCCGTTGCCGGACGTGGGTTTGGCGTGCCCGGCGGCATTCGAATTGCCGTTGGCGTTTTCGTTCGCCCGGGGCGGCGCCGGATACGCGCGCTCGCCCCAGCCCTTGCCGGTCGGAACGAGATCCGACTCATCGGACCCGGGTCCGAGTATCTGTGCGGCAAAAGCGGCGGACATCGTCAGGCACAGCAGACTTGAGGTACAGACAAGGGATCGGAACAGCTTGTGCATGGAATGAGTCTCCTCGATGTGGTGCGCTTCAAGCGAGCAGAGGCAATGGGCAGCGCGGAATTATTACAGGAACTTTGGAGACAGCACCAGCACCCATCCGACGGACGGCGCGGTTGTGGCCGACAGAATGAGGCTGTCCTAAAAGCTATGTTCGCGCCGCCGCCGGGTGGTCGCCAATTCAGGGAGTGGCGTCAACGTGAGGAAGTGATTGGCGGCGACAAGAACGTTCTGCGCTCTCAACGCTACTACTACACGCTCATTTCAAGCAGCGCGTAACTCAACGACTTGCCGTGCGCATCGAGCGCCAGCGAAGTCGTGACGCCGCCGTGCAACGACCTGTCGCATACGAATTGCAGCGCCCACAAGGCCGGCAACTCGTAGCGGCGAACCTCCCCCAGCACGATGCCCCGCAGATGTTTCCTGACCGCGTCGGCCGTCACCCGCTCGGCCAGCAGCGGATAATCCTCCGCCCGGTATGCGATCAGCGACAGTATCGACGTGTCGCCCTTGTCGCCGGCGCGACAGTGCGCCAGCTCATGCAGCTTGGGCATCGCGCGACCACTCTCTCAATGTCACCTTCGTGGGCACGCGCTCGCGCTCGATCAAGGTCGAGACGATGCCGACCTGCTCGTGCACGTATTTGCGCGTGCCGCCGCCGCCGGCGGGGCCGTTGGTGTACAGCGCTTCGACTTCCTCGCCGACCAGCGACGCGCTCTCCGGCGTCGGCGCACGCGCGGCGACGCGCAGGCGGACTTCGTAGGGCTGCTCGGTGGGATCGAACGACTTTCCATGCAGCGAGGTGCTGCCGATCAGGTCGATGCGCAGGTCGGTGAATGCCTTGTCCAGGCGCTCTCGGACGATGTCGCCGGCGAGCCTAGCGCGAGCCAGCGCGTTCGCGCCGCCGTAGCTGATTTCACCCTCGCCGACGTACCCGGCGAGATAGCCGACGCTTACCTTGAGCTTCGCGGGACGCGCCCTGCCGGTCGCGCCGCGCACGTCGATGCGATCCGGTCCGGCCTCGCGCATCGTCACGGTGGAAAAGTCGGCGACGACATCCGGCGTCACGTAGCCGAACGGATCGGTCACCTCGTAGAGCAACTGCTCTTTCGCCGTAGCCAGGGTGATGCAGCCGCCGGTTCGTTCGACCTTCCCCAGCGTCGCGCCGCCATCGGCATCGACGTCGGCGTAAGGAAAGCCCAGGTGCGCCATGTCGGGCACATCCTTGCGCCCGGGCTCGGCAAAATAGCCGCCGCAGAGCTGTCCTGCGCATTCCAGCAGATGCCCGATCGACGTGCCTCGCGCCAGCCGATCGACGTCGTCGAGCTGCCAGCCGTATTCGTGGACCATCGGCGCGACGAACAGCGACGGATCGGCGACCCTGCCGGTGATGACGATGTCGGCGCCCGATTGCAGCGCGGGCAGCAACGCCGCGGCGCCGAGGTAGGCGTTGGCGGAAACGAGCTCGCCGTATTTCGCGATCGGCGCCTGCGTCTCCAGCGTAAGCTCGGACGGCTCGATCTTCGCCAGCACGTCGTCGCCGGTGACGACCGCCACGCGGATCGGCGTCTTTTGCGTTCGCGCGATTGCGATGATCGCGTCGGCCGCGGCGATCGGATTGGCCGCGCCCATGTTGGTGATCAGGCGCACGCCGTGCCGGCGCAACAAGGGCAGCAGCAATTCGATCCGCCGCTCGAGCAACGGGTCGTAACCGCGTGCCGGATCGTTCCGCTTGCGCAGCTGCGCAAGCGCCACCGTGCGCTCGCCCAGGCATTCGAGCACCAGGTATTGGATGCGGCCGCGCTCCGCGAGCACCGCCGCGGGCTCGAGGCGGTCGCCGGAGAATCCGGCGCCGGCGCCGATGCGAAGCGTTTCGCGCATCATGCGCCTTCAGTCGCCCGGCAGGTTCTGCACCTCGGGGAAGAACAGGTCCTTCCACGAGGCCGGCTTGGTCTTGATCGAGCCGATCTTGAACATAAAATCGGCGGTCTTGCCGACCTTCTGCGGCACCAGCGTGTACGCGTAGTCCGAGGCGTTGATCATCGCGTAGATGTCATCGACGCTGTTCTTGGTGTCCTTGGCCTGCTCGAGATAGATCTTGGCCGCGGCGCGCTTGTCCTTGTTGATGGTGTCGATCGCCTCCTTCAGCGCGTCGAAGAAAGCCTTGTAGCTTTTCGGATTGGCTTCGCGATACTTGGTCGACGCGGCGATCACCAGCGCGGTCGCCGGCCCGCCGAGGATCTCGTAGTTGGTGGTCAGTGTCCGGATTCCAGGGACCTTGATCTCCTGCTCGTGAAACGGCGACGTGGCGAAATGCGCATCGACGCCGCCGGTCTGGTTAATGAATGCGACCAGCGCATCCGGATGCGACAGGCCGACGGTCCATGGATCGAAATGGGCATAATTCTGCTCGCCGTATTCCTTTGCCGCCGCCATCTGCAGCATGATCGCCTGCGTCGAGATCTTGACCGACGGTATGGCGATCTTGTCCTTGTCGCTGAAGTCGCGGATCGACTTGATGTTCGGGTTGCGCACGTTGAGGTACAGCGGATAGGTCGTCAGCGCGGACATACCCTTGATCTGGACGTTGTCCCGGGTCTTGTCCCACAAGGTGATCAGCGACGGCGCGCCGACCGAGATGAACTGCAGCGCGCCGCTGATGATGCCGTCGTTCATCACGCTCGGGCCCGCGACCTTGATCCATCCCACCTTGACTTCGCTTAAGCCTTCCGCCTTGGCGTGCTTTTCGACCAGCTTGTCGCGCTCCATCAGCATCAGCGGCAGGAAAGCCACGCCGTACTGCTGCGCGACGTTGATCTCCGTCATTTCTGCGCGCGCCGTCATCGCGACGGCGGCAAGCAAAAGGCCCGGCAACAAACGCTTGGCGATGAACATCAGTCCTCCTGAACCTTCTTGGCGCGCATGACCCACGACGCGCGTGGGAAAGTATATCCAGTATTCGCCGGCTAGCAGCGCTATCGCATGCCGACCTTCGCATGCGCGATCACAGCGGCGGCGTCGCGCGGAGGGGAGCGCCAGTACGGCTCGGGCGCGTAGACCTGGGCGCCCAGGACGGCGGCGGCGTGCCATGGCCAGCGGGGATCCCACAGCATCGCGCGCGCCATCGCGACCAGGTCGGCGTCGCCGGAAGCGATGATCGCCTCGGCCTGCTTGGCTTCGGTGATCAGGCCTACCGCCATCGTCGCGATGTGGGTCGCGCGACGTATCTCGCGCGCCAGCGGTACCTGGTAGCCGGGACCGAGCGGGATCTTCTGCGCGGGCGAGATGCCGCCGCTCGACGTGTCGATCCAGTCGCAGCCGGCAGACTTGAGACGGCGGACCAGCGCGATCGAGTCTTCGATCGTCCAGCCGCCGTCGACCCAGTCGGTGGAGGAGATGCGCACGCCCATCGGCTTGTCCTGCGGCCAGCAGTCGCGCACCGCCGCGAAGACCTCGAGGGGAAAGCGCACGCGATTGTCGAACGAGCCGCCGTAAGCGTCGTCGCGCCGGTTCGATAGCGGCGAAAGAAATTCGTGCAGCAGATAACCATGGGCGCAGTGCAGCTCGAGCGCGTCGAGACCGAGTTGCGCCGCCCGCTTCGCGGCGGCGACGAATTCGCTCTTGATCTGCATCAGGCCTGCCGCGTCGAGCGCGGCCGGCGGCGTTTCGTGCTCGAGCTGCGGTATCGCCGACGGCGCCACCGGCGTCCACCCGCCTTGCGCGACCGGAATCAGCTGCCCGCCTTCCCACGGCACTTGCGACGAGCCCTTGCGCCCCGCGTGCGCGAGCTGAATCGCCACCGGCATCGGCGGCGCGTGCTTGCGCGCAATCACCAGGCGCTCGCCCAGCGCTTTTTCGCAGGCGTCGTCGTACAACCCCAGGCAGCCGTAGGTGATTCGTCCGATCGCCGACACCGCGGTCGCCTCGATCGTGAACATTCCCGCGCTCGATTGCAGCAACTGGCCCCAATGGACGAGGTGCCAATCGGTGGCGCAGCCGTCGACGGCCGAGTACTGGCACATCGGCGAGACGACGATGCGGTTGGCGAGCGCGAGCTTGCGCAGCTTGTACGGCGTGAACAGGGCTGAGGACATTGCTAAGATGGGGGGCTGGCGGCAAAACCGCGAGCGTAGCCGATTTTGGGCTCAGCGCGATCTGGACTGGGAGCTGACAGCGCGCTGCCGGGGGAGGGAACGAATCGCCCGCCTCTGGCTCGTATTGAATCTGTGGATTCTCCGGTGCGACTATTAGAGAGCCGGCGCTCGTATCCCAAGCCGATGACCACCCTTACCTCCATCCCCAACCCGCGGCCACCGCCACCGCCCGACGAGTGGCCGATGAGCCATTGGTTGCACAAGCCTGCCACCCGGCAGGACGTCGTGACCATTCGGAAGGTGTGGTTAACGCTGGCGGTATCGTTGCTCGTCCATATGGCGGCGCTGCTGCTTTTCGTCACCCATCCGCCGATCCCCGGCCTCGAACAGCAGGCGGTCGATCAGGAAAGCAACCCGATTCAGGTCGACCTTGCCGAGGCGAGACCGCCATCGCCGTCGCCGCCGGCCGCTCGTGCCGAGCCTGCGGCGGAGCCGCTACCGAAGGTGGCGCGCGCGGCACCCCGCGTACGACCGCCACCGATGGTTGCGATGCCGCGCCTGGAGGCGCCGGCCATTCGAACGCCGGCGCTCGCTCCGCCCCCGCAGATCGCCGCGGCTCCGCCGCCGCCGCAAGCGAGACCCCCGGCGCAAGGCGATTTTCTTTCGTTCGTGCAGGCCAATCGACGCGCGCGCGGCGTAGTCGAGTCAGCGCAGGACAATTCCGAGCCCGACTTCAATACCAAAATCGCCGCCAATCTTCCTGGCGCCGCGCACGGCGTCGCCGCGCAGCGGTCGATCCGCGGCGGCGGCATCTTCCAGATCAAGCGGATGTCCTACGACGATGCGGCGTTCGAGTTTTTCGGATGGAATAACCAGATGGGCCGGCAGACGCCGCAGATGATCGAAGTGCGCAAGGGCAACAATCCCGACATGCGCATCGCCGTGGTGCGCAGGATGATCGTTATCATCCGCGAGCACGAGCGCGAAGATTTCACCTGGGAGTCGGGGCGTCACGGCGGCCGCATCGTTACCTTGTCGGCGCGACTGGCCGACACGGCGGCGCTCGAAAAATTTCTGCTCCAAGACCTGTTCGACGACACCCGCGAGGGACCCTGACGCGGAATTGGTCGGCAGCCCGTCGTCAGTCCTTCTTGAACCAGGTAGCCTGCAGAAAGACGATCAACAGGCCGAGAGCCTTGAGGAAGTAGGCGACGAGCCGGGCCCAGGCCGCCATGGCATCGCTGGTCGGAAACAGCAGCTTGTACTTGCCGATGTCGAATGCGGCGTCGATGCCGATCCCGATCAGGCCCAGCACGAGACCGATCAGCGTCAGCTGGCCCCATCCGGTGCCGACCAGCTGACTCCACTGATACGCGTTCTTGCTCGCGGCCTCGACCGTGACGGCACGGACTTCTTTCGCCGCCAGACCGAGCTGGCCGGGACTCACCCAAACCGCGTTCCCGCCAGCCGCTTCCCGCGGCGTTACCTTGAACACGCTCGAAGCCTGGTTGTCGCTCCGCGTTATCCGAACGTACCGCGCATCCCGCAACGAGGTCTTGTCCCAGGTCTGCTGCGGCACCGAAACCTGTCCCGACGACGTCCAGCCGGGGTGGCCCCGCGCGTCGAAGTTCTCAGACACGTCGTACTACCGCAGCGCGAACCCCTCGCAGTATCCCGATCAACTCCGAATCGCGAAGGTCGAGCTTGTCGACGATGGCGAGCGCGCAGCGAATCATCTCCTGCCCGTCGTCGGACATGCCGCGCCACATCGGCGACAACTCGCCGTCGAGCGCCGATGCGGGCAAGCCCCGGTATTCCTCGGCGGCACTCTGGATCCATCCCCAGGAATCCCTCGGGCGATTCCGGAAATACTGCCTCGCCGAGCGTATCGATCGCGCCGCCCGGATCACCTCTTCGGAGACGTCGCTCAACGCGGCCCGCTGCGCGCCCTCGTCGCCGCTCTGCAGGACTCCTGCAACGGTGAGCAGCGTCAGATCGCAAAGCACACAGATCCAGCGCGGATAGTTCGCATCACGAACGGCGTGGCCCTGGCAGGCGAGCACATTGCAGATCTGGCAAACGCCGAGGGCGTCCCCGGCGTCGGTATTCGGAATCGTCTTGTTTCCGATGGCGCAAAGGTAGCAGCTTGCGGTCATCGCGGCTCCCTAGGGTATTTCGTACACCGCGACCTCGTCGGCAATGCCGCGCAACGGCAGGCGGCGCGACGTCGGCTTGATACCGTCGGTCTGCAGCAGCTCGGTCGACTGCGGATGATCGACGACCGATCCCGTCGCAAGGATCGAGTGCGACACCGCGAGCGCCTGGACGCGCGATGCGATGTTGACCGTCTGGCCGAAATAGTCCTGCCGATCGTTCAGCGTGACCGCGAGGCAGGGCCCCTCGTGGATGCCGATCTTCAGCAGCATGTCCTCATTATGCCGGCGCTGATTAAGGTCGCCCATCGCGGCGCGGATACGCAGCGCCGCGGCGATCGCCCGATCGGGCGTGGCGAAAGTCGCCATCACCGCGTCCCCGATGGTCTTGACGACTGCGCCCGATTCGGCGGCGATGATCTCGTGCAGGATCTTGAAGTGCTCCTTGACGATGTCGAACGCCACCAGATCGCCGACGCGCTCGTACAGATCGGTCGAGCCCTTGAGATCGGTGAACAGGAACGTGAGACTCGTTATCTTGAGCCGCTGATCGACGTCGAGCGTGCTGGTCCGGTAGATCTCGCGGAACGTCTGGTTGGTCAGCAGGCGCTTGGCGGTCAGGAACGGCCGGCGCTGGCCAAGCATGTCGTGCATTGTTTGCCCGGCGACATAAACACCCGGCACGACGCGGATGTCGCTGCGATTCTCCAGCGTCAGGCGCAGCGGCCCGGGTTGCATGATCAGCGTCTCGTGAGGCGCGTGCGTCTTGCTGTATACGATCGTCAGCGCCTGGCGCTCGCGGGTGGGCTCGCCCTTGACGTCGATGAATTGCGCGCAATGCGTGACCGGCTCGAAGACGATGATGAATTCCGCCGGCAAGGTCAGTGACAGCATCGCTTTCTCGCCGGGAGGCAGCTCGACCATTTCGAGTGTCACCTCGTCGATCATCCGGGCGAACGCATCGTCCGGCACGTCGATGCCCGAGCTCCAGAATATCTGCCGCATGTACTCGCTCGCCGGAAGCTGATCCGGCGAATGGGCGGCGATGCGGCGCACGCGCGGACTGACGGTAAACGTCACTTCGACCATTTCATCGAGCGTGGGCTCGTAGCCGGCGGCGCACAGCGCGCACGCGTACTCCGCCTGATCGACCGTTTTCAGCGACGACCCCGCGTCGAGCACGCCGCCACAGCCGGGGCACAGTACGTTCCACGACAGCTCGAACAGACCCAGGCGCGCTGCGTGCAGGAACGCGGCAATCACGCGATCCTCGTCCAGGCCGGTCCTGGCGGCAAAGGCGAGCGCATTGATCCGGCTCAACTGGCGATCGGGCGCGTCGCGAACCAGCGCCTCGATCGCGGACACGACCGCGGGATCGGCCGTCTGCCGCAGGGCGCTGAACAAGGTTGCTGCTTCGCTCACGAAAAAAGCTTACGCTAAATTTCCGTCTGACAGTAGCGTACCGGCGCCCCGCAGGCGGGGTACGCCGTGGTTTCACTTCGCGGTAGACTTGCATCCGAGACCCACAGGAGGAAACCATGGTGTTCGCATTGACACGCACCGGCGTGGTGGCGACGGTGCTTGCCGCGTTGAGCCTGTCCACCCTCGTCGGCGCGGCCGAGATCGGCCAGATCAAGACAGCGAAAGGCCGGGTCACGATCGAGCGTGATGGACACACGTTGCCGGGGACGGTCGGCGCGCGACTGCAAAGCGCGGATGTGGTGAAGACCGGCGCCGACAGTGCGGTGGGGATAACGATGGACGACGATTCGCTGTTGTCCGCCGGTCCCGGCAGTATCTTGTCCCTCGATCGCTATGCATTCGAGCCGACGACCGGCCAGGGGCGGTTCGACGCGTCGCTAAACAAGGGAACGCTGGCAGTCATTTCCGGCCGCATAGCCAAGGGCTCGTCCGACGCGATGACTGTTCGCACGCCGACCGCGGTGCTCGGTGTGCGTGGAACCGAATTCGTCGTCAGCTCGGAATGAGCGAATTCGCATCTGTCGCCCGACGCGCTGTCTCGTGGGTGCTGAGCTGCGTGCTGGTTGCTGCCTGCGCGAGCAGCGGCACGATCGTGCTGTTGCCCGAGAAGGACGGCCACCCGACCGCTGTCGTGGTCAAGGAAGGCGACAAAGAGCTGATTCTCGATCAGCCATACGCCGCCGCGAAGATCACGCCATTGCGGCCGAGCGCGTACCGCGCGAGCCCGCAGGAGGTGGAGGCCCAATTCGGCGCGGCACTCGCGGCGCAGCCTGCGCGCGCCACCGCATTCACCTTGTATTTCATCCAGGGCAGCGACGAATTGACCGACGAGTCGAAGCAGGACGTCGACCGCATCCTCGCCGAAATCGCGCGCCGGCCGGTGCCCGACGTGCTGGTCGTCGGTCACACCGATGCGGTCGGCAACGATACGTCCAACGACGCGCTGGGACAGCAGCGCGCGGACAGCATGCGCGCCGCGTTGATCGGCCGCGGCCTCTCGCGCCCGAAAACGTCCGAGCCATTTCGCGCGGCAAGCGGGCGCCGGCCGTCCCAACCGCCGACGGCGTTGCCGAGCCGCGTAACCGCCGCGTCGAGATCCTGGTGCGCTGAAGGCGCGGGACGATCTGCGGAGCGATCCTGGGCTCGTTAGCCGAGGGCTTGCGGTCCGACCCAACGCACGGCCAGCACAGTCACGTCATCGGTGGCTTCGGTGCCCGCGGCGAACGAGCGAATGTCAGCGTACAGGGCGTCGACCAGCGCGTGCGCGTCGGTGCCGGCGAGCGCGAGTCCGTCGAGCCTCTGCTGCAATCGCTGGCTGCCGTAGCGTTCGCCCGCCGGATTCTGGGCATCGGCCACGCCGTCGGTCACCAGGCAGAGCACCTGACCGGGCAGCAACACGCGCGAGGCGCCTTGATAGCGAAAGCGGTCGACCGTGCACAGCGGTGGTCCGGCGCCGCCGGTCAGGCGCTCGAGGCCGGGGCGGCCGGGCGTCAGCAAGTACGGGTTGTCGTGTCCCGCGTTGCAGTAGTCGAGCTCGCCCGAACGTAGGTCCAGCGCGCCGGCAAAGGCGGTGACGAAGAACATCTCCGGGTTGTCGCGCGAGACTTCCTCGTTCGCCGCGCGCATCAAGTCGGCCACCGGCCAGGCGGGGCTGCGCAGGCTCGTGCTCTTGTAGAGGGCCTTGCTGACGGCCATGAACATGCTGGCCGACACGCCTTTGCCGGCGACGTCGCCGATCAGGAAGAACAGGCGATTGGAGCCGAGCAGGAAAAAATCATAGAGGTCGCCGCCGACTTCGCGCGCCGGCGTCATCGCCGCGGCGAGCTCGACCCTGGAGTCGTCGCGGAGGAAGTCCGCACGGGGCAGAAATCCGGTCTGGATGCGCTTCGCCGCCGCCAGCTCGCCGTCGATGTACGCGGCCTGCTCGCGCTGCGCCTGGACCACCTGCTCGAGCCGCTTCCGCTGCCGCGCCGCCTCGCCCAGGCTGAGCAACAGCAGGAAACTGAACAGGATCAGCAGGCCCAGTGCGGGCGCGGCCGCGTCGAATACCAGGCGCCACAAAAAAAACGCGAAGAACGCCGCGCCAACAGGCAGCGCCATGCACGCCGTCGCGAGCAGGGCGGCGTTGCGCGGCTTCCAGCGTGGCGTGACCGCGATCAGCATCACTCCGGACAGCGTGAAAACCGCGAGCTCCAGACCCGGCGCCCAGCTCGGCCGCTCGAGCCAGGTCTGGTCGAACAGATTCTCCAGCACCTGCGCCTGGATTTCGCTTCCCGGCATGCGCATGCCGAGCGGCGTGTTCTGATAGTCGGCCACCGCGAGCCCGGTCGTGCCGATCAGCACAAGCTTGTGCTCGAAGCGCAGAGAATCGACCTTGCCATCGAGCACGTCTGTTGCGGACACGGAACGGTGGGAGTCACGCCGCGCGTAATAGATCCGAAGCTCGCCATCGGCTTCGGTGGGTACGACGAAATCGCCGACGCCTATCGACTCGACGACCGGGCCGTCGACGAACAATCGAACTTCGCCCGCATGCAGCGCGACGCGGAGCATCTCGATCGGCATTGACGGGACCAGGCCGTCGCCGATCCGCGCCGCCAGAGGAAGGCGCCGGATGGCGTCGTCGGAGCGGCCGGCCGAGATAAGGCCATGCCCGGCCGCGCTGCGATCGAGCAGCTCGATGTTGGTGAGGGCTCCCGCGAAGCGCGGCAGGTCGGCCGCTGCCGATTCCCGCGATGGATCGCGCTGCGCACGGTCGACGACGACGAATGGCGGCGCGAGCGGTTGGCGGGACGTCGTCGCGGGTGTACCGGCCAGCCCGAGGACCACCGGCGCCGCGGCAATCGCGCCGGCAAGCTCGCGGTCGCTCGAGGGCAGCGCGGCCAGGCGGTCCGCCAGCGTCGGGTCGACTTGCCCCGTCTGCGCGACCAATTGATCCGGCGACAGGCGGTCCGGCTCGGACATCAATATGTTTACTCCGATGGCCGCCGGTTGCTCGCGCGCAATGCGGCGAATCAGCGCGGCCAGCACAGTGCGCGACCACGGCCACTGTCCGAGCTGCGCAAGGCTCGCGTCGTCGATTTCGACCACCGTGACGGGTGACGTCGCAACGCCGCGCGGTTTCAACAGCTGGTACGTATCGAACCAGGTGGATTGCAGCCTTGTGTTCCAGCGTGGTTGCAGCCATATCAGCGCGGCTAGCGCGACGAGAAGGACCACACCGACCACTGCGATACGGCGGTACGACGAAGCTGCGGACGCAGTCAGCGCCGCAGCTGGAACGCTCACCAACGTATTTCCATTCCGTCGTAGGCTGCGCTGACCTGCAGCGCCTCTCCGGGGCGCGTGATCTCCTCGAGTCGCCGCGTTTCCGCGAGCAGGCGGTCGATCGCCGCGTCATCATGCATCGGTTCGTGATGGAACAGGCAAAGATGCCGTGCCCCAGCCATCTGGCAGAGCTCGACGCCGACGATGTTGCTCGAATGGCCCCAATCCGCCTTGACCGACATCGTATCCGCCAGCGAATACATCGCGTCAAAGATCACCAGGTCGGCGTCGCGAAAAAAGTCGACGAAAGCGTCGGTTTCCGCAGCATCGGCCAGCTTGTGTTCGGAGTCGGTCGAATAGACGACCGTCCTTCCGGCCGCCGTGAAACGATAGCCGTACGACCCTCCGCCATGTCTCTGCGGCATCAGTCTGACCTGCAACCCGGCAATGTCGTACGACTGTCCTGCCTCCAGCCGCACGAACTCGATGTCCGCACGCAGCGCAGTAAAATCGACCGGGAAAGAGGGGGGGCTCTGCTGCCGCCGCAACGCGTCTTCGATCACGGCATGACCGCCATAGATATGGATGCGGTTGCCCGGAATGTATGCCGGCACAAAGAACGGGAACCCCATGATGTGGTCCCAATGCACGTGCGACATGAAGATGTGATAAGTCTGTGGCGAGGCCGGCCCGTGACGCGCGAATGCCCGGTGAGCGAACGGACGAGCGCCGGAGCCCAAGTCGCAGAGCACATAGTCCGGGCCGCCCGTCTCGATCTCGACACATGACGAATGACCGCCGTAGCCGCCACCGATGGCCATCCCGAGCGTGTCGACGTACGCGTTGATGTCGTCGTCGCTGACGAACGTACGACCCGACGCGCTACGCAGCGCCGCGACGAGCTTGTGCCGGACACCCGACGCAGTAAGCGCGACCGGCAGCGATCCGCGCGTGCCCCAGAAGCGAACGCACTTCATCGGGTGGCGGCCTCGTACGCCGCCAGCGCCGGCATCGACACGGACTCAAGCGCGGCGCGCAGCGAGGGAAAGACTTCGACCACGTGCCCGAAACGCGCGATGTCGAAAATCTCTGCGACGATTGGCTGCATGGCGGCGACGGCGATCCGGGCCCCACGAGAGCGCAACTCCTTCGCCGCGATCATCAGCAGACGCAGTCCCATGCTGCTGATGTATCCGACGCCGGAGAGGTCCAGAACGAGTGCGCTCCGAGCCTTGGCCGCATCCTCGACGAACGGCGCCAGCGCCGGTTGCAACCGCGTCGATCCGGCATGATCGATAGGGCCGACAGGCGTCACCACGATGACGTCGGCAAATCGCAGACTCGACAATTCCACGGTGTCCCCCGCCTCCCGCCGACGCTCACCGGAAGCTGTTGCCGCGATTATAAGCGCCTGAGGATTTCTGGTAGGCGGGGCACCCCGAGTCCGGGAGCGCGGCGCACGGCGTGCCGGCCGCCGCGCCGAAACCTCAAGCCGCCCGGCGCAACGTCAGATTGAAGCGATGGGCGCCGGCGAACGGATGACGGGCGGCCTTGATCGGCAATACGCCGTGATAATTGAGCCGGGCCGGCCCACCCCAGACGAGGACATCGCCATGCCGCACAGGCACGCGCATCGTCTTCCCGGATCGCTTTAAGCCGCCGAAGAGAAAGGTTGCGGGAACGCCGAGCGACACCGACACGATCGGCTGACCGAAGTCGCGCTCGTCCTTGTCCTGGTGCAGCGACAGCTTGGCACCCGTCTGGTAGCGGTTGATCAGACAGGCGTCGGGCGCAAACTCTTCGAAGCCGGCGGCGCTTGCTGCTTCTCCGGCCAGCCGAAGAAACGACTCGGGCATCGACGGCCACGGCTTTCCGCTGTCGGGATCGATCGGGTCGTACCGATAGCCGGTGCGATCGCTGACCCAGCCGCAGGCGCCGCAATTGGTCATCGCTACCGACATCGACAGTCCGCCCGGCGTGACCATCTGGCGAAACGGCGCCTGCGCGATCACGCGTTGCACATCGGCCGCGATCTCCACTGATGCTGCGCCGGCGAAGCCGCGCAGCAACACCGCCCCCGGCGCAAGATGATGCCGCTGCGCTTCGACCCCATCGAGGTCGAACAGATCGCCGCTCATGGTGCTGTCGTCACGCGGCATCGTGGAAGATGACGCCCAGCGTTTGGCGATGGCCGCGACGCACGCGGCTGACGCCGTGCCGCATATTGACGCGATAAACGCCGCGCGAACCCTGCACCGGACGGTGCTGGACGGCGAAGATCACGGCGTCGCCCTGGTGCAGCGGTACGACTTCCGGCCGCGACTGCATGCGCGGTCGCTGTTCGGTGAGTACGAACTCGCCGCCGGCGAAATCCCCGTCCGGAGCCGATAGCAGGATCGTTGCCTGCAGCGGAAACACGTGCTCGCCGTAAAGGTCCTGGTGCAGGCAGTTGTAGTCGCCGGCGCCGTAGCGAAGCATTAGCGGCGTCGGCTTGGTCTGCCCCGCGGCGTGGCAGCGCGCGACGAACGCCGAATGTGCGGCCGGATAGCGGACGTCGATACCGAGCGCGGTGTTCCAGCGGTTGGCGATCGCAGCAAGGTGCGGGTAGAGGGACGTGCGCAAGTCGTCTACCAGCGGCGGCAGCGGATAGTTGAAGTACTTGTACTCGCCGCGCCCGAAGCCGTGACGCTCCATGACGACCTTGCTGCGAAAGCGCTCGTCGGCCTCGTACATGGCGGCTATAGCCCGGCACTGCGCCGGGCTCAGCACGCGCTCGATGACGGCGCTCCCGCGGGTATCGAGATCCCTGGTGATCTTCTCCCAGTCGGCCGAGGCCAGCCGCGTTCGGACATCGGCCGGAGCGATCTCCACAACGGCGCGGTCGCGCGCGTTCATCGGCGCGACTCGCGCTCGAGCAGCGCGCGCTTGCGCTCGACGCCCCAGCGATAACCGGC
>Ga0163163_10002833_pt1 | contig 14654 bp, 8 predicted proteins | sample S65metaG_FD_119766 | JGI IMG/M metagenome (GOLD analysis project Ga0163163, IMG submission 119766) | Switchgrass rhizosphere microbial communities from Kellogg Biological Station, Michigan, USA - S6-5 metaG | ecosystem: Host-associated > Plants > Roots > Rhizosphere > Soil | place: USA: Michigan... | reverse complement strand
CGCTGCGGTTAACCAGCACCAGGGCGGGCACCAGTACCACGGCCCAGATCATGTCGTTCAGGAAGGCCTGGACGCCCCGGCCGTGCGCGAAGAACGAGAACCGCCAGCTGTCCTGGAGCATCAGCCCGGGCAAGGTCAGCCCGAGGCCGAGGAAGGCCAGCCGGGTGGCGCCGCCGAGAACCCCGGTGGCGGCCAGAACGAGCAGCCCGGTAGCCACCCCGACCACCGCAGCGGTCCCGGTGCAGTCGGCCACCGCCCGGCGCCAGGTCGGCTCGTCGGTGTAGCTGAACCTGACCATCAGCGGGTCGGTCGCCAGCCCGCGCGACGCGTTCAGCGCGAACGAGTAGGTGACCCAGGCCAGGCCGAAGGCACCGTACTGCTCGGCGCCCAGGGTCCTGGCCACGTAGAGGTTGACCACGAAGTTGGTCAGGCTGGACACGCCCTGGTCGGCGACGCCCCAGCCGAGCCGGCGGCCAAGCTCGCGGGCCCGCGACCAGGACAGGCCGCCGGACCGCGGCTGGCCCGGCGGCTCCCCGCCCGGCTGCGGCCCGGCCGGCGACGCCCGGCCGCGGCGGAATGCGCCAGCAAGCTCTTTCGCCACGGTCATGGCAGCAATTCAGGCAAATGCATTTAGGCCGCCGATGAAGTGCCTGGTGCCTGTGCCCTGGCACTGCCGCGATCGCGCACGAGCAATTCCCTCATTCACCAGCCCACGAGTACTCGGGGATAGTCTGGGTGGGGAGCTGGACCCGTCAATTACAAGACCAGCCACAGCGCGATCCTGATACAACCTGCAACGTCGTTTCATGGTAACTGTCACCTGGTCACCGTCCAGATCAGTGCGCGGCGGCCTGGCATGCGGCCACTCCCGTCCGTACCCCACGGCAGACCCAGCTACCCAGGCGTCGCTCCGATAAGCGCGCCGCGGCGATCATCCAGTCGGCCGGGCTGCAGCCGGTCCGGGCCCGACGGTAACGCATGGTGAAATTTCCGCGAATGCTCGCCCGCCCACCTGGGCATCCCCGCACGGATGCTGCTGCCAGAAACTCCGCACGCACTGTTCGTCCATGGACACGCCCCCGGGCTTACTGCGGCAGACCGTTCTGGCCCGATCTCCCCCCCTCGATCAGGCTCTGGCCAGTTGGCAGGATACGGTCCCCCGGCCCGGCCCGGCTTGTCTGTCTGGCCCGGCGCACCAGCGGCGGCACCAGCAGCGAGGCGGCCAGCGCCAGCTCGAGCAGGTACGGCGTCGCGTCGGTAAAGCCGTCCTCGGTGAAGGACGCGACCAGGCAGTAGACGGTCAGGAACAACGCCATCGCGCGGTGCACGCCGCGCGGCGCGAAGTACGCGCTCACCAGCAGGAACAGCAGCATCAGCGCACACACAGTGACCCCGAAGAGGCCCTGCTCCTGGTACGAGGACAGCCAGTTGCTATCGATTGGCAGCCCCATGAACGAGCTGTTGGACAGGCCGAACCCGAAGATCTCCTGGAACCGGTCGCGGGGGAAGGCCAGCAGCGGCCCCCACACCTTGGTCCGGCCGGTCAGGTTGGTCAGCTGATCGCCGCCCTGGCCGCGGGCCAGGTAGGTGGTGATGACGCTGGACAGCGTGATGATCACGACCACCGCCACCACCCCGGCCCCTGTGAACAGCTTGCGCACCCGGGACCTGGCCACGATCAGGCTCATCCCGGCGACCAGGATGCCCGCGGTCATCCCGACCAGGGCGGTCCGGGTGCGGGTGAGCAGCAGCATGACCACCGCCACGACCACGATGGCCAGGGCCACCCGGCCATTCATATGGCCGCATAGCCACAAAATGGTGACCAGGCCGGCCGTGACCGCCGCGTAATGCGCTGTCTGGGTCGCCGGGATCCCCCACAGCACCCCCTCGAGCCGCCCGGTGCCCAGCGCCTTGCCCGGTGCGATGAGCAAGCCGAGCAGCACCGAACTCAGGATCACCGCCAGGGTCGTCAGGTGGAACCGGACCAGCAGGAAGTCCCGGCGGCCCCACCAGGGGGTGAGCAGCCACAGCACGATCACGAACTCGGCTAGCCGGAAGACTCGGTACTCGCTCCCGAGATACTGCGGCCGCAGCGCGGTCAGCAGGGCCTCGGCAGGCAGCAGTGTGACCAGGCAGAGGAACACGTTCGGGCGGAAGATCACCCGCCGGTTGAGGGCCAGCGCCACGAGCAGCGCCACCTGGAGTGAGCCCTGGGTAATGGATTTGCCGATCGCCGACGGGATCGGCACCAGTGTCCCGACGAAGCCCAGCCCGTTGAGGAACAGCAGGCCCCAGGTCAAGCCCACCCGGCGGCGCACCGAGCGCTCCCGCGCGGTGACCGGGTCGACCACCACCGCCCGGCCCGTCCGGAACAGCGCGATGGGCGTGCTCACCGGACGACCCCCCTGCGTCCCGTCACTGCGGCGCGGGCGGCGGGACCTGGCCCGCCCCGGTCCCCGCCGGGCCTGGTGTTGCGCTGCCCGGGCTGGCCGGGGCGGCTGGGCTGGCCGGGGCAGCTTCGCTGGCCGGGGAGGCTGGACTGGCGTGCGGGGCCTTTGCCGGGCGGCCGTTGGCGCTGCTGGCCAGGCCGTTGGCGTACAGGCTGGCGGCCGGCGCGTACGGAGCGCCGTACAGGTCGGCGGGCCCGTGGGTGAGGCCCAGGCTCTCGTCGCCCTTGTCCGCGCCGAGCAGGATCGCGGACACCAGCTGGGCGCCGCCGAGCCGGATCATCTCGCCCACCGCCTGCACCCGGGTCCACGTCGACTGGCCCGCAGTGACCAGCACGGCCGCCCCCGGCGCCCAGCTCACCAGATGGCCCGCGCCGAGCATCGGGTCCAGGTGCACCAGGGTCAGCAGCAGCCCGGAGGACGCCCACGCGGCGCTCAGTTCCGCCGCCGTCTGCTCCCCGGCGGGCCGGAGCGGGCCGGACGGCGGGATCGTGCCAGGTTCAGCCACATACACGGTCAGCTGCTGCCCGTCCGCAGTGGCCTGATGCAGTCCAGGGGCCCTGACCCCGAGCAGCCGGGCGGCCGGTGCCCCGGGCATCAGGTCGGCCAGGATGACCCGCTCGCCCTGCCCGGCCCTGGCCACCGCGAGCGCTACCACGGCCAGCGCGGGGATCTCCGGCCGGTCGGTGGGCACCACCGCCAGCGCGGCCGCGCGATGCCCGGCCGGCTCGGCCGGCTCGGCCGGCTCCGCCGCGTCGTCAGGAAGCAGGCTGGCCAGATGACCAGTGATCCGCAGGATCTCCGGCTGGCTGGCCGCGGCCAGCGTGCGGGCCCTCCGCGGCCGCACCCGGCCGGTGCTGAGCCGGACCGGCACGCCCAGTGCCTGGGCCACGTCGTCACGCCGCCGCAGCTTGTCTGACACCAGGGCGGTGACCGCGACGATAGCGATGCCTATGAACAGGAACCCCAGCATCCCGGTGACGGCGTAGATGATCGCGGCCTTGACCCGGGATTTCACCACCGCCGAGCCGGGGTTGATGATATGGCTGCCGCGGACCGCGGCGTTGGTGGCCGAGGTGACGGATTGCTGGGTGGACCGTGCGTTCTGAACCAGGACGCTCAGCGTCGCCCGGGCGTTGTTGAGCTGCGCGGTCACGCTGGTCAGCTGCTGGGACTGCTCCGGGGTCCGCGAGGTGAGCCCAGTCAGCTGGTCGAACTGGGCCTGCAGCGCGGCCACCCGGGTCTTGTTGGCATTCACCTCCTGCTCCAGCGGGCTGACCGTCAGGTTCTGGTAGGCCAGCAGCTGCTGGTTCCGGAACGCCAGGAACCCCTGGGCCAGTGCGTTGGCCCGGCGGACCGACTCGCTCGGGGATGATGCGCTGACCGCGATCTGCAGCAGCCTGTTGGTCACGCCGGTGGCCGTGTAGCTGTTCAGGAAGGCGCTGGTGCTCTCGTTCAGCCCGAGCTTCTTCAGCGCGGCGTCCGCCACCGGCCGGCTGGTGGCCAGGGCCGCATCGGTCTGGATGGCGGTGTTCAGGTCCTCGCTGGGGCCCAGCTCGAGCAGTATGTCTGTGGTGGCGACGACCTTCGGCGGGTGGACCACGTACAGGCCAGCGCCAAGCAGCAGGCCGAGCACCCCGGCCAGGCACCAGAACCGGGTCCGGCGCCGGATCGCTGCCGCGATGAAGGAGAGGCTGGCCAGGCCGACGGCAGCGTCCACGGCAGGACCGCCGCCCGGATCCGGGTCGCCGAGCCGGCTCTCAGTCCAGGACCCGGCGGCCAGGTCCGTGTCGGACAGCCGCCTTAGCGTGACCGTCTCTTCTGCGTCATCCACTGTCGTGTCTCCGTCGGTATCCCCGTCAGGTGCGAAGGTGCCCGCGCCCCGGCCGTCCGCCCCGGCTGGGGAATGCGGCCGGTGGTGCTGTCCGCCGGATCCGGGTCGGCAACCAGGATGCCCGCGATCCGCCGTCCGCTATCGGCGGCGCTCACCGCCACCCGGGCGAGCTCTTCCGCGGTCGCCACGCCAGCCGAGACCCCCAGCACGGCTGCACTGGTCCGCATTCTGTCCGCTACCCGCGGATCACGCTCATCAACCACGGCTATCAGCACCGTCAGCGCGACACTGGGGTGATCGCGAGCGTTGTCTTCGTCCCTGACCGTTACTTGCAGGTAGCGTGACCAGCCCGGATGCGCCGACCCTGCCCCGGCGCAGGCGGCCCGGAGGGTGGCGGTGGAATTCGCGTCCTGCTGCGGGCCGATCATCAGCTCGGTGCGTATACCGAGCGAGGCGGCGAAGACCGCCAGCTGGGGCCCGAGCGACAGCGCGCCCGGGTCGTTGCGCAGCGACAGCACCGCCAGTGACAGGCCCTCACCCACCTGGGACTGGCTGTGCACGCCCAGGCCCAGGTAGTGCAGGACACCGCGGAGACGCCAGGCCTCCACCGCGGAGGGCTCGTACTCGGTCAGCAGCCGTACCCACCCGGCCGCGTTGGACGGGTGGCCGACCGGGATCGAGGCCAGCACCGGCAGCCCGATGGAGTCCGCGATCTCGTCTCTCAGCGTGAGGCGCCGGTCGCGGCGGTTGAGCGCGAGCACGCCGATCGCGGCCAGGACGACACCCGCCACCAGCCCGACCAGCCCGTAGATGGCGATGGAGAAGGCCAGCGGCCGGCCGGTGGCGATGGACGCGGGCTGGAGCACCAGGGCCCGCAGCGAGGGGGTCTGGCCCTGCGGTGACCTGATGTACTCGACGAAGCCGTTGGCCACCGCGTTCGCGGTGTCCTCGGCCTGGCCGGCGGTCCGCCCGTTGGCGGTGATCTGGAGGATCCCGGTGGTCGGGTTCTTCACCACGATTCTCTTGGTCAGGGCGGTCTTCGAGATCGGCGGCGAGATGTGCGGCAGGGCCAGGGTCAGCACCGGGTCGCTGTGGGCCACCACGGCCAGGGTGGCGGAATTGTTAGAGGAGTTCTGGCTGGTCGGCGTCACAATCCGGACCAGCGCGGTGCTGACCAGACTGGGCGGCTGGGTCACCGCATAGGCGGTGCCGCCGGCCAGCCCGAGAAGCCCCGCGATCAGCACGATGGGCCAGTGCCGCCGGACAATCTGCACGGACCTTTTCAGGTCCAGCGCCTGCTCGCTCATCCGGCCTCCCGCTGCCCGGCCGGTGCCCCCCGCACCATGGCCTCAGATGCACCCCATGATATGGGCGATTGCGACTTGGTTGGTTTTCCCGATTGGCCCATTTTCATAAATTCAATCCGGGTGACGAGCGGTGTTCCCGGTGCCGTGACTCCGGTGCCCAGCAGTGTGAAAACCGGAATTCGCCGTCCGAGGCCGGGTGAGTACCAGCCCAGTACCGGGTCGGTCTCTCCCCGGTGCAGCCGCCAGTCCAAGGGCGGCAGCGCGATCCGGGCCGTGCCCGGGGCATCCACTCCCGGCCAGGACAGGATCGCCCCGGTCCCGTCCAGCTCCGCTGCCACCTCAGGGCCGAGGTGAAAGGCCAGCCGCAGCGGCAGCGCCCCGTCGAACTCGTCGGTGATCTCCAGCTGGTGCTGCTCCCGGTCCAGCCGGACCGTGCGGCGGTGCGTGGCCCCGGGGGCCGGGACGGTGTAACCGTCGTGCTCGGCAGCCCACTGCGCGACCCGGCCGGTGTCGGAGTAGCCGAGCAGCCGGGTCCTGGCGTGCCGTAGCCACAGGAACGGCCCCCCCTCGGTGGACTGGTTCCGACCGGCCAGCTCGGCCGTGTTGTGCGCGAGCGTGGACCGGAAGTAGGACCGCCAGGCTTTCTCGCCGTGGTAGCAGTAGGTGCCCGGGTCGGCCAGCACGTCGGTGCCGCCGTATCGCACCTCGACCGACAGCGCGTCCGCGTGCGCGTGCGCGGCGATGGACAGGAACCCGTGCGGGCCGCCGTCGCACCGGCACCAGATCTCCGGCCCCGGCCCGCCGCCGTCCCGCAGCAGGGTCAGCCCGGCGTCGGCGAAGTGCGCTGGCCGCTGCGCGGGCCGCCCGGGCGCGGTGCGCGGCGGCCCGGCCAGTGCACTGACGAGCGTGGCACGCACGTCTGCGGCTGGAGCCGGCCACCAGCTAGGCCGTCCGGCCAGCGCCTCGCTCAGGGCCAGCAGCGACGGCCAGGCGGGCCGCTGCGGGTCGTCGGTCAGGAGCACCCGGCCCTCGTCCCCGTCGCCTTGCCGGGGCGGCCGCTGCCGCTCGTCGAGCAAGGCGGCGCCGCTGTCGCACATCGCGGCCAGCCGCTGCCAGGCCCGGTCGCTCAGCGGGTGGCCCGCCGCGGCCGTCTCGGCCGCGGCCAGCAGGCCGAGCTCGGCCACGAAGCCCTGGTAGTCCGAGGCCAGCTCGCGGCCGATCCCGGACGGGAACGTGTTGCTGATCAGCTCGCGCTCGAGCAGCCGGGCGGCCTGCTCGCGCCATCGCTCGCTGGCCGCGAACCACGGGAACGCGCAGCTGGCCACCAGCTGCCCGGCCGCCTCGGCGATGACGTGGTTGTTCGCTGACGACCCGCGGCTGCGGAAGGTGGCCAGGTACTGCTGGTGCCAGTAGATCTGCTGCACAGCGAGGTCGCCACGCTCGAACAGGACGGCCGCCCCCGGCCAGTCATCCAGCAGCCGCCGGATCCAGGCCAGGCTGATCAGCCGGATGCCGATCTCGATGCCGCTGGTCCAGTGCACACCGGACAGGAACGGGTTCTGCTGCCACCAGGACCGCAGCTGGGCGGCCACCCGCTCGGCGCAGGCCTCGTCCCGGCCGGTGTACCAGGCCGCCGCGAGCACGGTCAGGTGATGCAGCCGGGAGACCTCCCAGACCTGCTTGACGTTGCCGGTGTCAGCCTCGGAGCGGTGGTTGATCCGGAACGCGTAGCGGTCCGCGGGTGACCGGCGGCCGGTCACCGGGTCGGCGAACCAGTCCGGGTCGGCCAGGTCGGTCCTGGCCACGCCGAGCACCTCCCACTCGCCGCGGAGCAGCCGGCTGGCGGCGGCCTGCAGTTCCGCCCGTGGCCCGGCCGGGACCAGATCCGCGGTTCCGGCCGGGAGCAGCGCGGTGAACCGGCGCTCGCCGCCCGGCGCGGCGGGCGGCGCGGTCGTGGCCGCCTGCCCGGGGCGCACCTGCTTCCGCGACCAGGCCGCCTTGACCGCCTGGTCGCGGGCACGCCAGAGCGCTTCGGCCGCGGACATCTGCCGGGCCCGGCGGATGTACCAGGTCAGCTGGGACGGTTGCGGCACGTTCACACCCGCACCGGGCCGCCGCTGGTCATGGAATCGGTCACCGCGATGGTGGCGGCCGTGGTGGCGACCAGCGACTCCAGGGCGATCGGCATCGGCCCGCCGGACCGGCAGGCCGCCACGAACGCCTCTACCTGCCGTCGCTGGCCCTTGTCCTGGCCGCCGCGCGAGCGCAGCGTCGTCCTGGCGCCCTTGCCGGCCCACACCCCGGCCCGCCGGAAGTTGTCCAGCCGGGCGCTGCGGCCGCCCGCCGCCGCGTCCATGGTCTCCTTGGGGAACCGCGGGCTGCCGCCGGTCAGGTAGCTGACCGTGCCGGACGACCCGTCCGCGAACCCGATGATGGCCTGCACGTCGCCGGGGTCGCCGCCGGGCACCGCGTAGACCTGCGCGGGCAGGCTGCCCGCCCACCAGCTGAGCGTGTCGATGAAGTGACCGCCCTCGCCGGTAAACCGGGACCCTTCCTGCTCCTCGTTGCGGTACCAGCTGCCCGATTCCAGCGGCCCGGCGTTGATCAGGTAGCGGGCGGCCGAGCCGGGCCCGGGCGGGCCGAACTTGTCCCGCATGGCGGTCAGCAGCGGCGCGAAGCGCCGGTTGAAGCCGACCATCAGCCGGTCGTTACCGGTGCGGGCCACGGTCTCGGTGATCATGGTGAGCTCGTCGTGGGTCAGCGCCAGCGGCTTCTCCACGAACACCGCCTTGCCGGTTTCCAGCGCCCGGCAGACCAGCCCGGCGTGCGTGGCGTGCCGGGTGACGACGAAGATGGCGTCCAGGGACTCGTCGCCAAGTACGTCGTCCGCGCTGGTCGAGGCGGTGGTGAAGCCGAACTTGCGCTGCGCGTTGGCGGCCGACAGGGACCGGTTGGTGGCCACGTGGACGAGCCGTGCGGTGTCGAGCCGGGCCAGGTGCGGCAGCAGCATGGACGAGGCGTAGTTGCCGGCGCCGATGAAGCCGATGGCCAGCGGGCCGCCCTCGGCGGCCCGGGCGGCGGTCCTGGTGCCGGCGGCCGGGGCGCTGGGCCGGGCCTGCGGGTCGTCCGCGGGCCGGTCCGGGTACTCGAGCAGCACGCCTACCGCGGGCAGCGAGCCGTCCGCCAGGCCGGCGTACACCTTCGTCGCGTTCTCCAGCGGAAACACCCCGGAGACCAGCGACGCCACCTCGATCTGCTCGCGGGCGATCAGGTCGAGGAAGCATTCCAGGTTTCGCCGCTCGGTCCAGCGCACGTAGCCGGCCGGGTAGTCGATGCCGTCAAGCTCGTACCGGTCGTCGTACCGGCCAGGGCCGTACGACCGGGAGAACCGGACGTCGAGTTCCTTCTCGTAGTAGGCGTTCCACGGCAGGTTCAGGCTCATCTTGCCGATGTCCACGACCCGGGCCCGGTCCCTGGCCAGCACGGCGGCCGCTTCCACCGGTCCGTTGGACGAGCCGCCCGCGGAAAGCAGGATGTGGTCTGCGCCGCGGCCGTCGGTCATCTGCGACAGGGCTTGCCGCAGAGCCTGCATGCCCGCCTCGCCGGGGTCCGCGGCGAGCAGGGCGCCGGCCTTTTCTGCCATCCGGCAGCGGTCCTCGCGGACGTCCACGCCGACCACCCGGACCCCGGCGGCCACCAGCAGCCGGACCGCGAGCTGGCCGATCAGGCCGAGGCCGATGACGCAGGCGGTCTCGCCCAGCTGGGCCTCGGCCCGGCGGACCCCGTGCATGGCGATCGCGCCGACGGTGGCGAAGGCCGCGTGCTCGGGGGCGACCCCGTCGGGCACGGGCACGCACAGGTTGACCGGGATCCAGTTGTACTCGGCGTGCAGCGCGTGCTCGTTGCCCGCCGCGGCGACGACCTGACCGACGTGGAACTCCTCGGCACCGCGGCCGACCTCGGTGACCACGCCGCACAGCGAGTAGCCCAGCGGGGTGTAGGAGTCGAGGCGGTTCATCACCTTCTTGTAGGTGGCCACCGCACCTTGCTGGGAGACAGTGTCCAGCACCTTGCGCACCTGGTCCGGCCGCGCCCGGGCCATGCCCACCATGGACATCTTGGCCTCGGTCACCTTCATCATCTCGGTGCCGGTGGAGATGAGCGAGAACAGCGAGCGGACGAGAACCCCGCCGGGCCGGCATACCGGCGCGGGCACGTCCAGCACGGCCAGCTCCCCGGACTTGTAGTTCTGCGCTATCTGCTTCATCGGTCCTTCTGGTAAATGTCGGCCGGCCGTTCGGCGGCTCTTGTTGGTGCTCCCGGATAGTGCCCGGCAGCGGCACGGTTACGCGGACACACCCTGGGATTGCGCGTTCCGGTACCACAGCTCCAGCGTCAGCAGCTGCCAGATCTGCTTGGACCGGTCCTGCCGGCCGGCCTGGTCGTCCGCGATCAGCTGGTTCAGGGCGGCGGGCCGCAGCATGCCGTTCTCCACCAGCTCGCCGCGGACCAGCACGTCCTGGATCAGGTCCGCGAGCGGGCCGCGGACCCAGGCCCGCAGCGGGGCGCTGAACGATGCCTTGGGACGGTGCACGATCTCCTTGGGCAGCCAGTTCTCCGCGGCCTGCTTCAGCGCCACCTTGGCCTGCCGCCCGACGATCTTCTGGCGGCCCGGGATCGAGAAGGCGGCCCTGGCCACCACCGGGTCCACGAACGGCGTCCGCACCTCGACCGAGGCGGCCATGCTCGACCGGTCGGAGTAGGCCAGGTTGAGCCCGGGCAGGAACAGCCGGGTGTCGGCCAGGCACATCCGGTTGACCTCGTCGGTCAGCGTGTTGTCGTTGTAGATCTCGCGGTGCTCGGCCACCACGTCGGCCACGTACCCGGCCAGGTCCGGGCTGAGCAGCGCGGCCAGCTCGGGCGGGTCGTACAGGGTGTAGCTGCGCCGGAACCGCGGCTCCTCGGGCAGCTCGGCGAAGGTCAGGAAGCGCTTGGCCCACCGGACGTAACGCAGCCCGCGGCCGCCCACGGTGACCGGCAGGTGATCCACCGTGCCGCGCACGGCCGCCCGCGCCGGGCCTGGCAGCCGGCCGTACCGGCTGGCCATCAGGCAGGCCAGCTGCTTGCGGTAGCCGCCGAACAGCTCGTCGGCGCCCATCCCGGAGAGGATCACCTTGATCCCGCGCTCCCTGGCGGCCTGGCACATCAGCAGCGTGTTGATGGCCGCCGGGTCGCCGATCGGCTCGTCCAGCGCGTCCACCATGCGGGGCAGCAGGTCCACGATGTCCGGTGAGATCTCGATCTCGTTCAGGCTGATGCCGTACTGCGCGGCGACCTTGCGGGCGTAGACCGCGTCGTCGGGCATGGCCTCGAGCCGCTGGTCCTCGGGCCGGAAGGTGATCGTGTACGCCTCGATGCCCGGCTCGGCCTGGTTGGCCAGCACGGTGATGATGCTGGAGTCCAGGCCGCCGGACAGGAAGCTGGACACCGGCACGTCGGCCACCATGTGGGCGGTGACCGACTCCTCGATGACCTGGCGCAGGTCGGCCTGCGGCCCGGCGGCGGCCTCGGCGGCCACCTCCGCGATCCGCCAGTACGACTCGACCTGGCAGCTGCCGTCCGGCCGCAGCCGGGCCCAGCTTCCGCCAGGCAGCTTGCGCACGCCGTCGATGGCGCACCGCTGCTCGGGCAGCCAGTAGTAGAGCATCGACGCGACCAGCGCGCCGGGCTCGATCCGCAGCTCCGCGCCGGCCGCGGCGACCAGGGCCTTGAGCTCAGAAGCGAACACTGCCCCGCGGCCGCGGGGCAGGTAGTACAGCGGCTTGATGCCGAACGGGTCGCGGGCCAGGATCAGCTCGCCGCTGCGCTCGTCGAGCAGCGCGAACGCGAACATGCCGCGGAACTTCGGCAGGGCGTCCGGCCCCCACAGCCGCCAGGCCTCGAGCACCACCTCGGTGTCCGAATGGGTGCGGAAGCTGACGCCGCGGGAGGCGAGGTCGGCCCGCAGGGCCTTGTAGTTGTACAGCTCGCCGTTGTAGATGATGGTCAGCCCGGCCTTGCTGATCGGCTGATTGGCGGCTTCTGACAGGTCGATGATGGACAGCCGCCGGTGGCCGAGCTGGACCGAGACCCGGTCGTCCTCATAGTTGTAGATCCGGGTCGCGTCCGGGCCGCGGTGCGCGATCCGGTCGTTCATGATGTCGGTCAGCTTCTGGCCGTCCGGCTGCTGATAGCAGCCCGCGATCCCGCACATGTCAGGCCCCGTTCCGGTGCGATTCGGCGCCGCCCGACGTCAGCTCCCGGTAGACCCCTAGGTAGGCGTCCTGCTGATGGCTCCAGGCCAGCTCCTGTTCGACGCGCAGGCGGCCAGTCTTGCCCATCTGGGCTCGCCGCGGCTCGTCGTCCATCAGCTCGGTGATCGCCTCCGCGTACCGCTGGATCACGTTGGGCTCGACGTACACCGCGGCGTCCCCGGCCGACACCCGGGTCTCCAGCAGGTCGAAGGCGACCACCGGCAGCTCGAACGCCATGTACTCCATCGATTTGTTCATCGTGGATACGTCGTTCAGCGGGTTCTTCGGGTCCGGGGACAGCCCGATGTCGGCGGTGGACAGGATCCGCCCGACCTCCTCGTCCGGGGCCCGCCCGGTGAACTCCACGTGCCCGGCCAGGCCGAGCTCGTCCCGCAGCGCGACCAGTTCGCTGAAGCAGTCGCCGGAGCCGATCAGGGTGAACGCGATATCCGTGCGGCCCATCTGGTGCACCACGATGTCGGCGGCCCGGACCACGTAGTCCACCCCGTCCTGCGGGCCCATCACGCCGATATAGGCGGCCAGGAAGCGGCGCCCGCGGCGCAGTTCCGGGTGTGCCGGGCCGCGCCGCAGCCGGTCCGGGTCCGGGCCGGTGCGCACCACCGTCACGCGCCCGGCAGGGACCCCGCTGCGGCGCACCGCGATGTCCCGGTAGGAGCCGTTGGTGGAGATCACCCAGTCCGCGGTGCGGTGCGTCCGCCGCTCGAGCGCGCGCAGTCCCCGGTAGGGCAGCCGGGGGCCGCCGGGGAACCGGGACTCGTACAGCTCGGGGCACAGGTCGTGGTGGTCGAACACGAACCTGGTCCGGTCCCGGGCGCGCAGCGCCAGCCCGATCGGCCAGAAGATGTCCGGCGGGTTGCAGGCCTGCATCACCGCAAACCTGCCGCCGGCCCGCCTGGCCTTGCGAACCAGCCGGGCGGTGGCCAGGAACGAGTAGATGTACTCGAGGATGAAGCCGGCCTTGCTGCCCCCGGGCGCGTACGGCCGGTACTTGTAGATCTCGATCCCGTCGATGACCTCGTGCGCCGGGTCGCCGTCCCCCTTCGGGCAGATCACCGTCACCTGGTATCCGGCGCCGCGCAGCGCCTGGCTCTCCAGCCAGACCCGCCGGTCGAACGGCACCGGCAGGTTCTGCACGATGATCAGAATGCGGCTCACCAGCCGACCCCCTCGTAGCCGGGCAGCGTCTCAATCCCAGTCCCGAGCCGGCCGGACAGGTCGACCAGGTGCCGGGGCGGCTGCGCAAGAAGTGCCTCGACCACGGCCGGTTCGGTGCAGGACACGATAGCCGTGCCGGCCCCGTCCAGCGCGCCGGCCGGCGCGTGGGTGAGCAGCCGGCCCAGGTGCGGCAGCTTCGACTCGACCACCCGCCTGTTCGCCCCGACCAGCCTGGCCGGGTGCACCACCGGATCGTAGATCCGCAGCGTGAAGCCCTTGCCCAGGAGCCGCTCGGCCAGCTCGACGTTGGGGCTCTCTCGCAGGTCATCGGTGTCGGCCTTGAAGCTCAGGCCGAGCAGCGCCACGGTCCGCTCGCCGTGGGCCACCACCCGGTCAAGCACGTCGTTGATGACCAGGTCGTTGGTCGCCAGTGTGCCGGCCAGCAGCGGCAGGTCGGCGCCGTTGACCCGGGCCAGGTGCATCAGCGAGCGCAGGTCCTTGGGGAGGCAGGAGCCACCGAACGCGAACCCGGGGCGCAGGTAGGCCGGCGAGATGTTGAGCACCTGGTCCTCGCAGAACAGCGACATCACCTCGCGCGCGTCCACGCCGAGCAGCCGCAGCAGCCGGGACAGCTCGTTGGTGAACGACACCTTGGTCGCGTGGAACGCGTTGCACGCGTACTTGAGCGACTCGGCGACCCGCGTCGCGGTGACCCGCACGGGGCTGCCGGTGAAGCTGAACAGGCTGGTAACGGTCTCCGCGACGGCCGGATCGGCGGTGCCGATCACCATGAACGGCGCGTTGTAGAAGTCCGCGATGCCGGAGCCCTCGCGCAGGAACTCCGGGCACATGGCCGCGCCGTACCCGGTCGGCGTGCCGTCCAGCTGGGCGGCCAGGGACGGCAGCACCACGTCCTCGACCGTACCCGGCGGGACCGTGCTGCGGATGACCACGGTGTGCCGGGCCGGGCCGGCGGCGCGCAGCGCCGCGGCGATGTCGTCCACGGCCCGGCGGATGAAGGCCAGGTCGGTGCCGCCACGCGCGGTCGACGGCGTGCCCACGCAGACCAGCGACAGCTCGGCCGCGTCCAGCGCGTCCGGGCAGGACGTGGTCGCGCGCAGCGCGCCGGCGGCTACTACCTGGCCGACGAGGTCGTCCAGGCCAGGCTCGGCCACCGGGCTGCGGCCCGCGCAGATCTCACCGACCTTGGCCGCGTCGACGTCAACGCCGCATACCTGATGGCCGTTAGCGGCCAGGCAGGCAGCGGTGACTGTGCCGACGTAGCCCAGGCCGACAACTGCAACCTTCATCGTCACCTCATGGTTCCGCGTGGGTTAACCCGCACGTATGTGACCTTCGAGCCGGTGCCGGTGATACCCAAATACACCGCATACACCGCGCAGCAACAGCTCTTTGCCACCTGGCTGGGCGTTCCCGCCGATAGCGGGTTTCTGGTGGCACGAGCATGACAGCGGCCCGGCCCGCGCAATCTGCCCGGCCGCCGGCGTATCAGGGCCCGGCCGTCACAGATCATGCTGTACAGGGGCACCGTCCCGCCCCTGCTCACCCACCGCCTGTGGAGGTACGTGTGAGG
>Ga0163163_10002832_pt1 | contig 14654 bp, 38 predicted proteins | sample S65metaG_FD_119766 | JGI IMG/M metagenome (GOLD analysis project Ga0163163, IMG submission 119766) | Switchgrass rhizosphere microbial communities from Kellogg Biological Station, Michigan, USA - S6-5 metaG | ecosystem: Host-associated > Plants > Roots > Rhizosphere > Soil | place: USA... | reverse complement strand
CATTCAGGGGTTGCGCAAGGTCGCGGCGGCCGGCGGATCGGGAGCCGATGCCCTGCCGGCCAAGATCGCCGAGCTTAACCAGCTCCTGACCGATAGCGCCCCGAAGCTCGAGGCGTTCACCCAAGCCGTTAACGCGGCGAAGAAAGGGCCGACACCGTGACCACTCTACAGACTATTCTTCAGCTCGTTTCGAGCATCCTGACGTCGATCGGCATCCTGACCGCCAATCCCGCTTTCGGCATTGCGGGCAGTGTCGCAAAGCTCGTCCCCCTGCTGGGGACACTCTCGGTTTTGGCCGCAGAAGGCGAGGGTGCGTACGACAGGCTGGTAGAACTCGATAAGCAGCTCAAAGCGATAGTCGCCACCGGCCTAGCCCCGACTGATGCCGATTGGCAAGGTTGGATCGCCCGTCACGAAGCGGCAAAAGCCCGTTTACAAGCTTAGGAAATCACCATGACTCTCATCGTACTTCTGGCCGTCATCGCCATGCTGCTCGGTATTGCAGGAATGGCGGGGAAACCCTGGTCCCCGTATGCTCAAGGTACGGCGGTCATCTTACTTGCGATCTGCATCATCATCGCCGGCGTAGGGGCTCACGACAAGGTGCTGTGATCCGCTAAACGAGCAGCATCCGCTTGGAGCGCTTGCGTGCGCAGAGCTTGCAGCGGTCCACCATGAACACGCCCGGCTCAAGCGGCTTGATGCTGTGCGCATGAGGCATTCCTCTGGCCACCAAGACTTCCCGCGTAGCCAGTGCGCCCTTTACCCCGCATTCGCTGATGTACCGTTCTGATAGCTCGATGCGCCGCCAATAGTGAGGCTTTGCATGGCCTCCGACGAGGGGCAGGATAGCCCAGCCCTCGCGAAAGTTCTCTATTGGACCGCCTGAGATGCCGTAGACCATTTAGCGACCGTCCTTGTGCTCAGCGCCTCGCCATCCTACAGAGAGGGGCCAGTGGTCTAATGGTCTATGACGGTCGGACCTAATACCCCATTTCGCCAGCATCAATACCCGCCAGCGGAAGAAAGCGAACTTTTCACCCATGCTTTTCTCCCTGTGGTTCCGGTATTCCGTTTTCCGCACGCCATTCCGCCCAGCTCTCGTGGAAGAGTTTGTGGTCAGTCCACCTTTTCAGGTCTGGGGTAGGCTCGAAAGGATCATCTCCATGCCAGCAGCGCTCGCACTTCTGTCGTCCTTTACCCATGAACAGGTGACTTGAGCAAAAGAAAAGACCGCAACCATCTTCGCCTCCATAGGGCTCCCCGCCACATATATAGGCCAATCCGCGATCGATCTGTTCACCGCAGCCAGGATGGTCACACTGCGCCGGCACGCCATACCCGATATCGCGGTTCCAATTGCTATCAAAACCGATCGACCAGCCCATTAACGCTCCTGGCCTAGTGTCGTGGGTGGAGAATACCCAACGATATACGCGACGTTAGGGTGCTCAGAGTGAAGCTTCTCGACGGCTAAATCGATGGCATCCTCGAATCGCTTCTCATCCTCAGGCGTTTCCCCGCCGATCCTGAACGTAATCTCTCTCATCGTTGCTCGCTCGTGGGGAAACCAGCTCTCATTGCCCACACCATGGCCTCCAAGGGCGTCGTGATCTGGGCGACGTATATCCGCATAGCGGCATTGAGGGTGTCCTGCACAAGCCGGTAGCGCTCCTCGGCAGCCTCATGCCTCAGGCGTGACTCGAAAGCCTGCCGCTCGAATTCCATGATCTGTAGTGTTAGGTCTATATTCATCGCACTGTCACGATTGGAGCGCTCATTCGCAACCACGGCCGACTGAGCCGGTGTCTGTCTTTGAAACGAACCGCTGCCACGGCACCCAACCCTGAGGGCAATGGAATCCCCAATCTCGGATCTTCGGTCCTGTGATAAACAGCGTCCACGCAAAGCGAATACCGCCTCCGCGGATGGGCAGAACGAGGCGATGGGTTGCAGTGGCCTTACGCAGAACTACTGATCCCGGACGACGCCACAAGGTCTTGTGCGGGGTAACCTCCTCATATCCGCCCTTGAGAACAATGGATAGATTCCACCACGGATGATCGTGGAGCGCTCGCTCGTCATCGCTCCGTAGGATGTGGTGCAGGTAGATGTTGAAGAAGCGATTCCTCGGGATGATCCACCAGCGCAGGATATAGGGATTATCCTTTCCGCCGATGATGAAATCAGGTGGCCTCATGGGCGACTATCTCCTGCGCTGTCGGCGGTGCATTCGGCGTTATAGGCCTCTACGTCGTCGCCGTTGTGGCATTCGCTTCTGTAGTGGTATCCAGGCATGCAGCAGTCGGGGTAGCCGCACACGAGCACCCATTCGTCGTCAGAATCGACATCCTCTTCGTCATAGTCATCCCCGAAGTCGAAGCCCTCTTCGACGTCCTCGTCCCAAGGGGCGCAGCCGTGCGGATAAGACGTCTCGCACTTCGTGCACTTAGTGCCGTAGTACTCGTCCACCCATTCATGCTGGCAGTCATTCATGAGCTGAAGATCCATTGTTGTCGCCAGCGCTGGACGATGGCATGGAGGAAAACGCTCGCTCTACTGCCTCTTCAAACGAGCGGCCATAAGCGGATGCCTTCCAAGTCGCCCGTTTTCCAATCTCACATAACCAAATGTCGTGAGAAAGATCAGCAATAAGGGGGCGTGGGCAAGGACCGGTGAGTCCGCGCCCGTAGACATCGCCGCTAGTCATTTTCAAAAACTTCCACAGTGACGGGCTGCAATCTGCAATTGCAGTCTGCCGATACAGCTTTTGTACCGTGACGGACAGCTCCGTCATCTCGATTTTCAGAACAGCCTCATTCGCCGTCATAGACTTCCTTCTCCATTGGACTGAAGTCTCACGGCACAATCTCCCCGTTGATGATGGAAAAGTGAGCATTGCAGGGTGGTCTGCGCGGCCCATGCGCGAACTCGGACTCTTGGATACTGGGCGTCACGGTTAATCGGTCCTCCCACCCTGGCCCATTGGGCAGCGCTTCGACATGCCACTTGCCAGGACTAATGGGATTGGTTGTCAGAACGATGACGCAATTCGCTGGCGGTCCGCACTTCGGGCAGACAAAGCTGAGATCCACCTCCGGCAACGGGTCTTCTCCGCCACGCTCAGGCGTGAATCTCGCATATCGCTGCCAGAATTGAGGCTTGAGGTCAGCCAGTCTCACGATTGCCCCGCAGTCGCACTAGATCCATTGTCACGGAGTCTCCGCTCCAATTCGGCCACACGCGCCTCAAGCGCATCCATGCGCTCATGCGCCCGCCGCTCTACCTCAACCTCCGGCGGCATGATGACCCCACCGCGCCGAGGCATCTCTTCCTTCGCTACGCGCTCTAGGATGCGTTTCGCGGCTTCGAGGTCGAGCGGCAAGATCTTCACGCAGCCTGCTCCTTAGGCTTCTGAGATGGCCACTGCTCAGCGATCGCGATCGGGCCGTTCACCCATTCCTCGACCGTTTCCCCCGGGAACAGCGTGCGCCTGTGGCTCCCGAGACCGCCTATGAGGAGGTCTCCATTGCTGTGCGCGTTGCCTTCCTCCACGATGTTTGTGATTCGTACTTTCGTCGTCATTGGAATCTCCAGATTGCCGGCTGATGGATCGTCGTCAGGATCGGTCGCTATCCGGCGGCGCAACCAATCATTGGAATAATGTGATTTCATACCCGCTCACGCACTACCCGTACGACACTCGCCATAGATCCAGCGACAGCCCTTGCAGTAGATCACCATGACGCACTGCCAGTGCAGACCGGGCTTGAGCAAGCCCCCGCACTTGCCGCACCAGCGCTTCATGGAGCAACACTTGCGGAATCATGACCGCCTCTTATCGTTGAGACGATCAAGGGCTTAAGTGCGCAAATGGGGTCGGATAAGAGGCAGTTGCACCCCTCGCAAGGCACTAGATTTTTCGAGACTTTCAACAATTCCTGGCTAGTGCTTGTTCGATAACATAAGACGTGCAAAATATCCTTACGAATCAATGCCGACTTCATATCGAACGCCTCTTATAAACAAGAGCGCCTCTAATCTCCTCATCCGGCCAGTCAATTTGCACTGCTTCAGGCACGTTGTAGCGCTCCGTCGTCTGGGGGTTCGAGTGCGCTGCCAACCGCTGCGCAAACTCGATTCCGTACCGCTCCGTCAGTTCCGTGATGCGCGTACGGCGGATGTCGTGAAAGTTGATATCCGTGAGCCCCGCCTTCTCCCGGATCGCATCGAAGTGGTAGCCCAGCATGTGGGTCCGCAAAGGACGCCCTCCGGCCACGGTGAACAGGGGACGGGTCGGGAACGGCGTAATACCGCGTTTCAGCTCCGCCAGCACGTCGGCGAGGTCTCCAGCGATCTTGATCGATATCGGCGCCTGCGTCTTCTCCGTGGTCACCACGAGCCTTTCGCCTTTGAGGCTCGCCCAAGTGAGCGCGCACACGTCCGAGCGGCGTAGCGCCGTGAATCGCGCCAGGCGCAATAGCAGGTCGTAGGGCGGGTGCGCGGCAGCGAGGAGGGCCGCCCACTCCTCGGGCAGAATGAGCCGCGTGCGGCGCTGCTCGGCGTTCTTCTCCAGCCCTTCGAGGTAATTGGTATCGATCCAGCCCCAGCGCTTGGCACGCTTGAGCATGGTGCACAGCAGCGTGACGATGCGGTTCGCCGTCACCTTTTTAGGGTAGTTGTCGAGGAATACTGCGGCGTCGGGCTGGCGGATATCCTTGATCAGCATCTTGCCCCAAGTCTTCTCAATCGCGGGTATCCAAAGCTTGTAAACCCGCTGGCTGCTCGGTTTGACCTTCGGCAACTCCTCCCGCTTGAACCGGTCTACCAGGTCCTGAATCGTTCGCCCCACCGGCACGGTGTACCCCGTCATTTCGTAATACTGGCGTAGCGCGGCACCAATCTCACGCCCCAAGGGCAGCCAGCGTTGCCGCCCTTCGTGATAGGCGGTGAGATAATAGGCTCCGTGGGACATGCGCATGTTCTCGGGTAAATTTCTACGGTACCGTCTTTTTCTGCCCATTGAACCAACTCAGATCGGGGGTGGGGTGTTTTTCTTCTGCTTCGCCGCTGATCATGCGCTTGCGGTACTCCTCCCTGTCAACCTTCGGGCGCTTCGTCCAGCTCAATTCGAACCGCCAACCGCGCGCCCGCAGCCACTCAATCTGATTGAGCCGGAGTCCCGAGTCGGTCAATTCCTTCAGTTCATCGGCAGAAAGTAAGCTCATGATCTACTCAACGATTGCCGCATTCGCCTTGGCTTCTTCGGCGGCAATGCGTTGAGTCAGCTCCTCAATACGCTTGCGGCGGCGCTCGATTTCCTGCGCGCCCTGATGCGGGACTGGGTAGCGTGGGTTTTCCTTCGGTTTCGTGATGTAAGCGGTACGGTTGAATTGGTACCCCTCCGCCTCAAGCTGCCGACGACGCTCTTCCATCTTGCCCGCCTTGAGTTCTTCGTCCGTGAAGAACTCGCGGGAGATGGCGCCATCAGGGTGTTGCATCTCTTGCATGACGCTACCTCGTGATGTGCTTGACGGCCCACATGACCGCTTCTTCCATCTTCGTCTTGGCGAGTGACAGTTCTCGGCTTGCGCTGATTACATCGCACGACTTGACGAAATCCAGGCCCTTGTCTTTCAGGTCTTTCATCTGGGCCTTCTCTTCATCCCCTAGCACGCGATATTCGTGGCGCATGACGTTGTTCACGGTGCGCTGATCGCTTGCAGAATCGACTGTTTCAACCATTTCAATCTCCTAAGTAAAAAACGTTGTTCGTCCCATCTAACACGTAGCCGTTTCGCGGTATCCGGCCACTTCGATCACAAGTTCCTGGCTGTGATGCCGCTCGCCAACCTTGCGCACGCCTGGAAGCTCTTCAGTCCAGCGCTGTGACCAGTCATTGCCTATCAGCTTTTGCGCGAGCTTTTTGCCGAATTCCGGATCATCCCGCAAGCGATGCAAGTAATCGTGGTTGAATTCGATGATCGTGCGATGGCTCATTTCGCTTGCCCCTCGTTCTTGCCCACCGGAACTAAGTGGCCACGAGAGCGAATGTTTTCGAGTACCCAGCGCCGAACGCTCTCGTATCGCTCCATCATGGCGGGCACATTATTGCGTCGAGTCCATTCGTCATTGACCCACATGATTTCTCGAGCCAGCTTCTCGTTGATGCCAAAGAATTGAGCAACAGCCTCGTAATCCTCGTAATCAACCGATTGCAGATCAAGCCCACGAGCACGGCCGACAGCACCAAGCGCGCATACCTCACCGTGCTCGTTTTCCAGGTCTTCACCTATGAGGCGCTGTGCTTCGATGGCATCCAGCGCGGCCAATAGTTCGCGTAGGAACGCTTGTCCGTGCTTTCCACGGATGGCACTAGCAACCGCGCCACGCCATCGTCCGTATTCGAGAACATCTTCGATGTCGCCTTCGTCGTGCAGGCCGTGTCTACCCATGACTTTCTCCCTCGCTCACAGTGTTTCGCCGAACGCTTGCATCGCAACAGGCACGATGCTGGCGGCGATCTTCTGCATTGCCTCGGCGTAGACTTTGATTTCGTACTGCGCGTGAGGATTCAAACGCAGGCGCAGAAAGCTCATCAGGTTGTGCAGGTCCACTGTGGCAAACATACGTGAGTAGGCTGCGACCGGCAGGACCGACCGTGCCAATTCTCGTGGCACGCCATGCAGCAGTAGTTGCTTATACCGTTGAAACGCAACCGTGCAATGCGCCTCAATCATGGCGCAGCAGTCTTCAGCATCGCCTATCACGGCTTCAAGGTCACGCGCTTGCTTGCTGTCTTTCGACTGCGCTCCCATGTGTTCGGGCTTCGGGACGTAGAAGCCTTCATCCAACTCGGTATAACGGGCACTTACCTCGTTGTAAGACCAGGTGCGATGCCGGTGCCATTGCCGGAAAACGAAAATCGGCGCCTTCACTTCGAAAGTGAACACCACAGTCTCAAACGGGCTCGTGTGGCGGTTCTTCATCAGATAGCCGATCAGCTTCTCATCCTTGCCTTCGTCTTCCCCGGTGCGCCAGTCGGCGTTGTAGGAAACGCGGGCGGCCCTCACAATCGACAGATCGCTGCCCATCGAATCCACGAGCCGCACGAAGCCGTGGTCAAGTACGTCGATTTTCAATCTCTTTCTCCCGCTTTTGTATTTCTCTTTGGATGTACCAAACTGACTTCTTCAGATCCTCGATGGCGTCGCCCTTCAGGCCGGCGCGCCACAGATATTTGATGGCGTTGCCGATGCAAAAGCCGTAGTGTTCCGCCACATCAATGCATTCGATTCCCGATGGATGAGAGGTGTAATGCGGCGGGTGATTGACTGGATCAGCCATGCTCACTTCCCCTTGGGGACGTATTGCGTTCCGCAGTACAATTGGCCTGAGCGTTCTCCGATGTATTGCTATCCGCAATACACGCCGATGTTTTCTCCGAGAGACGGATGCGCTCATAGCCTTCCATATAATTTATTTGAACCACGTCGGTTTTCTGAGAGAGTCGTTCTTCGCTGCAATAGTGATACAGGTGGCCATGATGTCGTTCCCATATCCCCTGGCACACTTTGCATGGCCATCCCGCCTTAAATTCATCGCTGGGTAATTCAATGCGCAGAAAGTCGCGTTGAGCCGCCTCGGCTTTCTCCGATGAGCCAAGCATGACGTGCTCGGTAATTTTCGTACCGCTCCAGTGCCACCCACGCGTAACCCAGAATGCATCTTCCTTGCGGCAAAACTGAACGGCCTTGTTTATGTCGCTCACAAAGCTGCGCGAGTTCCCGCCATCCCAGTACCCCACGCTCCTGCCGTCCTCGAAGCGCTCGACGACGTGAAAGGACCGACGATCTGGCGTCTCGGGAACCGGTACGGGCGGTACGGCCTGCGGACCTAGCCATTGTGCGCGATAGTGGTCGCGCCAGTGCTCAGCCTGCCGCAATTGCTGCTCAAGCTGATCAATATGGTCATTCTTAAGAGCCATCTCTTCAGTGTGCAGCTTGTGCATTTCCCCCATGTTGGCATGTAGGTTTTCGATCTTGCGCAGGGCGTCCGTCTCGTTAGCAAGTCGCCTATCAAGCCATTGGGCAAACACTTCGACCGCATGGCCTTGCTTCGTGCCTGGTTTAATATCTCCGTCTAAAGCGAAAAATTCGCCAGCTAGTCGATAGCAGAGCCGCTCCTTTGAGGACAGTTGGCATACGTGCGGATCAAACTCATAGTGCTGTTGGCATTGCCGACAAAACCCAGGCGACCGTACTTTAGTTTCTGCGGTCACTATCTCGCCCTCCGCAGCGTGTTGTATGCGCCGGTCAACGCGGCGAGCCCGTCCCACTCGAGAGACGTATCCCCGGTCGCTTTGTCATGCACGACGCGATACAACGCATACATATTCCCCTGCTGGACGGCGATGCGATTTCCGTCGTAAAGCACCGCTTCCACTTCGACCAGTTCATCAGTAGACATCACTTCCGCCTCCGATAGCTCGTCGTATAGGTCACGACCTTCTCCAGCCCGAGGTATGACAGCACCTTGTCGCCTGGGGCTCGGCGGCCCTTGTAGAGATCAGTGAGGTAGGCCGCAGATATGCCCATCTCGCGTGCCAGCTCGCGCTGGGACCGCTTCCCTTGGCGCTGGCGGAGCATGACTACAGGTTCGTTAGTCATCGCCACAATGCCTCCAGTCGCTCCATCGCTGGCTCTAACAGCTTGACACCACCTTGCGCATCATCATGATTGCTCAGCACGTGGAAAACATTGCCGAGTTCGAGCCATATCTCGTACAGCCGTTTCTTGAGCAGCTCATCGGCAGGGAGGTTGCTCATTGCGTTTTCCCGTGAACTGGCAAGCCATTCACTTCGCGGCGGCATATTCCGCTGAATGGCGAGCCAATGCTCTGATTGCAGAATTCACCGCATGCGCACAAATCACACACGAGGCATTGGCCCTCAGCCCCAGGCACGCACGGCTGCCCGTCACGCAGGCAATGGGGGTTATCTGTGGTCATGGCTGGGCCGCCATTTCCGCGCCAATCAGCGCTATAGCCATGCCGTTAGCGTCGTCTTCTTTGATGATTGCGCGCATACGATCAGCAGCGTTAGCAATCTTCGCTTGCGTTTCAGGCGGAAGGCCAGCAATTGCGCCGCGAATCACCAGCAGTGTCTGCTCTTCGTCGGTCATGACTTCAGCTCCGGGAGCGCCCCAGGCGCAGAGTGGTACCCGTGTGAGGCGCGTGCGCCACCGGCGGAGACAGGTACCTGGCCGCATCCTTCAATGACTGCGCGAAACCTGTGCTGGCTTGCCGGGCGGGAGCAATCTCTGCGGCTGGGGCGCATAACCTTTACCTCGGTAATCCGTCGACCAAGTAGCGAACCATTGCCTCCGCTTGCGAGGCGTCGAAGAGATTGGTTCCGACCGGCTGGTGGCGTTCGGGCGGTTTTCCTCGGGCTGCGTTGAATCCGACGTTGTACTCAGGTTTGAAGCTGATCCCGGCGTCTGGGCTGAAATGCTCCGGTAACCGCCAGCCTAAGAAGCGACTTACCATGTACTTGATTTGCTCATCGGTCATTGAAATGTTCCTCGGTGGATTTGTTAGCGGTTATAGCCGCTCTGGATGGCCGCCCTGGCCCGCTGCTTCAGGAGCCATTGCCGTATGGCTGCATCGGACTTTCCCTGCGCGCGCAGGTATTCAACGGCCTCATTCGAGTCCTTGACATCCTCGTCCCTGAGCCGCCCGAAAATGATCTCTCGTCGAGCGTCTACCATCTCGGTGTAGTAGCGAAAGCCATCGTTCTGCAGGCGCCCAATGAAGTCATGAATGAACTGGGTGCAGACAGCGCGCGTCGCGAGGTGATCGCCGGCTACGGCGCAACCTGGTGTCAGTTCAGCGATCCACTTTCGTACTGAGTCGGAAAGATCCAGGGTTACACGGATTTTCATGGGATTACCTTGAGCTTTTGTGCTTCGGGAAGCGAAGCTATGCGCCCCACCACGCACGCTTCCCGCTCGGCAATAAGTTTGTTTTGCTCAGCCAGCATGGCTGTTGCTGAGCCGTACTTCTTTCGGAATGCCACGGAGTGCCACTTCCGCGAAGGCCCAAACAACTCCTCGGCCTCCTTCATCAGGAGGCCGTTTGGTGGTAGGCCGTCGTGGTGCCATGGGCAAAGCCCTATGGTGTGTTCATCCCCTAGCCGTTTCTGTCCGGACTTATCATCGAGATTGATATGGTGAACTTGGCACTGCGAATAGCGCTCATGCCTGCGGCAGGCCAAGCAGCCAATTTCGTAAATGCGCTGGCAGCGACGGGTAAAATTCATGCGGCCTCGCTCTGCCAGCGTTCCAAGCTGCGTAGCATGTGATCGCGCTCTTCAGGCCAATCAAATTCAGGTGCGACGTATTCCACCAGCACCTCCATGACCTTCGGCCAATACACTCCCCATTCTTCAGGCGTCATATGCCTAAAATCCGTCGAACGCGGGACACGGATCGCATAGTCCGTACTGCCTACGGGCAAAGTGTCGTAGAGTCCCGTGCAAAGCTTCATTGCGCAATGCGCGCTTTCCTTGTCAAAAATCCGCATGTAAACGGGCTGTTTTCCCAGCCGATCGATCTCGATGCGTTTCACATGTTTGGCCACCACCGTCATCATGGCCCAATAGCGGCGATGGGAAACCGGATCACGCACGCCAACCGGCTCGAAGGCTTTGCATTCACCTTCGTCTAGTCGGTCGATAACCTTTTTGCTGTCTTCGTCGGTAGAGACGAGGGTGTTGTTAACACGTGCAAGCCAGATGATGCGACTCATGACACCCTCGGCACGGGCCAATTGAGACGCGGCAGCATCCGCATGCGCTTACGCTGCGCCCACCGTCGATCACGCAAGGCCGCGCACTCGCGACAAACCCGCTTGCCGCTGGGAGCTACACGCGTTGAGCTTTCAGGATGGCCGCAACGTTTCATCGGATATCGATCCTCTGGCCCTGCTCTAAGTGGCAACCATCGATCGCTTGTCCAGATTCCAGCGCTTCCTTTAGCCGTTTTTTATCCGGCCGCGGCGGAGGCGGCTCTGGAGTCATCATGTACTCCGAGGGAATGCGCGCGTCCGGCGCAATCATTACGGCGGCGGGGTTCTTTCGAATGCTGATGGTGAACTCGGGCGCCTGAATCTTCGTAATCCCAGCACCCTGCATGGCATTGAGCACATACTTGCGGATGCCGGCCGCTTTGTTTCGAAAGCGCTCCGCCCGTTCCTTCATCGCCTGCGCCGCCTCATCAATCGTGTCGGCGAAGGTTTCGAGGTTGCGGGTGAAGAGTGCGCAATTTGTCACTTTGAGTGCGATCTCCCCACCCAACGCCTCTAACGTATCCGCTAGAGTTTGCTCATCAATTTCTTCAACATCAATCCGTTCCAGCTCGCGATACTGCGCTACCAAGGAATACAAAGGCTTTAAGCCCATGATTTATGCCTCACGATGCTGCTGACGTGGCACTGACGGATTTTGAAATGTGCCGCTATAGCCACTTGTTTTTCCCCAGCTGAGTATCTCGCGCGTATGTCGGCAACTGCCGCAGCGGTAAGCTTTGCGTGAGGATGGCTTTCGCCACGCGCCATTTTCTCGGGATGCAACCGGGCTCCGTTTTTATCCCCACACGCGGGCGCTGTTCTGTGTCTTCCTTTGGACAACATATTACGAGAGTTATCCAAGGCGGTCCCGATACTTAGATGCTCTGGGTTTACGCATCTCGGAACGTCACAACTATGCAAAACCTGCATTCCCTCTGGAATTGGCCCGACATGCAGCAAGTAACTTACGCGATGAGCGTATTGTTGCTTCCCTTGGTAAAAAATAACGCCATAGCCTTTCGGAACCCCAGATGCAGTCCAAAGCCAGCAGGTATCTGTCTTTTGCACTTTCTTGAGAAACCTATCTATAGCCGGATAACGGCGATGCGGTTCTCCATTCAAGCGACGTAAACGTTCAGCTCGCGCAGCTTCCCGATGGCACGCCTTGCATGCCCAACGAGAGCGCTTCCCGCCCCTTAAGCTTGTATTTTGCTCTGTCATCTCATGGCCGCGAATGCAGTGACTCGGTTTCATGCGACTGCCTACACTTGAAGCACTGTTTGCAGGGCGTAACCAACATACGCAAGCATGCCTCCCAATGGAATAAGTGTTGCCCAGGCAAAAGGTATGTCGTCGTCCAAGTTGTCGTCGACTGGCGAGGTTTCTTGTGGCTGATTGCGCACGGGCGATTGATTGGCTCGCTTTTTACGGGTATCGCGCACCGGGTTAGTAGCGATGAATCTTTCCAGGGACTTGATCTGCTTGGCTTCAGTTTTATTGTCCAAGATCTCGCTAGACACCAAACCGCTATTGGCTTCAAACACCGTGAGGATGTTCATACGTTCTGTTTCGTTGCCGTTCATCTCATTGATGCCCAGCTCCTTCTGCAAAACCAGTCCGATTCGCTTGCCCATCAGCGCCGGATATCCGGGCGCTCGCGCCTTTACAATACGGCCGCTTTCCCTATCCCACTTGTCGAACGTAATTTCTCCGTCGTCTACGTTTCTCATACGAAGGCAGCACAGCAAGGCTTGCACGATGCTAAAACCGCGCAATGAAGTGCCATCTGGTTTGATGGTATAGAGATCGAGATAATTCGCCGACGCGCCGTCATCAGATTTGAATGACAGACCGAGGCCCTGAACCTTGTTTTTGCTCGTGAGCTTCTCGGCTCGGGTGATCAAGCCGGTATACAGACCGGATTCTCGAATAACGCTGGATACGGCGTCGGCCTTTCGAGCTTCGGCAGAATTGAAAGTAAGAGACATATGAGTTCCTTAGTTAGGCAGCTTGTGAAAGTTCGTAATAGCTCTTGATAGCGGTGTCGATCTCTAGCAAATCATTCGGGATGTGATCTTCCTCGAAGAGACCCAACGGCGTTTTGACCGTATCCGCACCGTTGTTCCGCGTGCTGAATACATACTGACCATTGATCACATGGGTGCGCAGCACGATCGTGACCAAACCTTCTACGGTGATTTTTTCGTCGAGAAGCTTTCCAATAGTCTTAGCTTTGACTTGCCCACTATCGCTGGTGTCAGTATGTGACAAAAGGTAAACACGTTTTGCGGGAGGCAGCGTCATAGCCGTCGTCAACACGTCATAGTAATGACGTGCCATTTCCGTAAATTTGTCGTAGCCCTTCTCGTGCGCGCGTTCCATAAACTCTGTAGCGAGCAGATACTGCAGGTCGTCTATTACGATGATAGGGCGTGAGGTCTTTCGCATCGCTTGGCAGATAGCGTCCGCATGATTCGAAACGATAATATTCCCGCCGTCCTTGACTCCTCTCCAGTCTTTAGAACGGAACGGAAGCGGTTTGCTGATCACTTGAATCAGCAACGTGTCGGCTGGATTCATATTGCGCAGACTGGTTGTTTTCCCAGTCCCGCTTTGGCCGAGAATCATGGCGGCAATGCTCATTTCGGTATTCCTGTAGTTCGGATAATTGTTGAAGCTCTAAATTAGATTCAGCCCACGCAGCCGCGCTGGTGTCCTCATCCACTTACACACACTCCACGGTGTTTCGATCGCACGCCTTGTCTGGCGCTGGCAAAAGATCAGGACTTGTCCCACGCGATCGATAGGCGATCCAGATCGCCAGTAGGGCGCTTACGGCTGCGATGGCCAGGCGCAGGCTCATGGTGCACCCAGCTGCTCTGCGATTCGTTGAGCGCGGTTGAACTGCTCGCGTGCCACGGCATCGATCTGTCGTGCGAGCGCCAAGAGCGTATTGCCGGTATTGAGCGCAGCTTCACGACTCTCAAGCAGGCTCGAGCGACTACCCATCGCCGCTCCCGCTTGTACCGCGGTAGCCTGGGCGAGCGCCAACGAGGAGGCAATATCGAATAGTTCACTGGGTTGCATATCGTCCTCTTTCAATGTTTTGAAGCGTCCGCTGATCGCGGCGTTTTCTTCGCGGATTGCGTCGATATCGTCGATCAGTTCAAACATCGCACTTCTCATCCGACAGTGTGGCAATCAAAGCGTCAGCGAATACAACGGCCTGTTGCGCTACATGGCGCTCGGTTATGGGGGAGCCGTCCTTCGTCTTGCTGTACTGGCTGATGCTGGATACAAGTCCCTGCATCGCCATCGCGGCGAACAGCTCGCGCTTGGTGAGGCCCATTGGAACGCAAGAACCGTCACGCGAATCCGGCGCAAGCGACGATGGGAAGGCTAGGTCATGAATCGACCGGATCATGGCGCCGCCTCATCCGTAACCAAGTCAACGGACTCGATAATGTCGGTGTCCCAAAGCTCCGGGTTTTCTCGCACCATCTCCAGCGCCTGAAAGGGTTTTTCAGCCGCAATTACGGTGACGAACAGCCGTTTGACGCGGAACAGCTTGGTGGGCTCGCTGTCGGTGTGACAGAGCTTCGTGTCCATCAGAAGTCCACCGTGGTAGGCTCAACAGCTAGCATCCGCTCGACCAAGTCAAGCGCGCTGGTCTGGAGCCATTCGGTTGTGGGTTTTAAAGCGGCCCTCGCAGCGGCCCTCGCAGCGTCCCACGCAGCGGCCCCCGCAGCGGCCCCGCAGCGGCCCCCGCAGCGGCCCACGCAGCGTCCGCAGACACTTGCGCGGCTCTG
>Ga0163163_10002830_pt1 | contig 14657 bp, 9 predicted proteins | sample S65metaG_FD_119766 | JGI IMG/M metagenome (GOLD analysis project Ga0163163, IMG submission 119766) | Switchgrass rhizosphere microbial communities from Kellogg Biological Station, Michigan, USA - S6-5 metaG | ecosystem: Host-associated > Plants > Roots > Rhizosphere > Soil | place: USA: Michigan... | reverse complement strand
CGGTGCCCGTGCGGCCTCGGCGCGGCAAGAAGCGGGGGCCGCTCGACGGCGTCGTACTGCCCGAGTGGCTCACGGCCGGCGTCGGCGGGTTTGCACGTGAGCATCCGTCGGTGACTGCGTTCACGGCACTGATCGGCGCCGCCGTTGTGGCAGTCGCATTGATGGTGTGGGAGCAGCATGATGGGGCGCTGACACGCGACGTCGATGCCACCGCCGACGATTCCGGCGCGCCTTCAATGGCGAGATTTCCGAAGCTCAAGTGGCTCTCGCCGGCGCCCGACACGTCGATGGCCAATGCGCTCGCCAATGGAGCCGGCGGCAGCGGCGCCACGAACCGCTCGTCATTGCCAGACACAAAAGCGTTGCCGCCGAGCGTCATGACTGCGCCGATGGCCGCGGCGGACGTCCCGCGCAACGCGTCGCCGGCGATCGAGGCGGCGTCTGCCGCCCTTTCACGCAGCGACGCTACGATAACGCCGTCGGCGACGAACTCCGGTGTCGCAGCCGAGCCAGGCGCCGCGTCGGGCACAGAGCCGGTTGCACCGCCGCAGACAGCGGCCGTGCAGCCGCCGTCGTTGCCTCTCACTTCGACCACCCCGCCTGCGGCACACACGGTGGCGGCGCATTCGGTCGTTCCAACGTCCGCGGCGAATACCGTGGCCTCGGGACCGGCGCCAGTGCTGGCCCGCATCGAGACGCCTCCGACGCCCGGCATCGCGCCCAGCGCGCCGCCCGCGACCTCGTCCAACGCACCGGGCGCGCCGCCTGCGACCTCAGAGATCGAGTCGCTGTTCGCAACGTTCGTGGAAAGCTACGAGCGCGGGCGCGGCGACGTGTTCGCCAATCTCTTCGACATAGACGCCGAAGCGAATCTGCGGCAAGGTCGGCCGGCGATCCGCGGCGAATACGACGAGCTCTTCCGTCTCTCGCAGTGGCGCAAGATGCAGCTGACGCGCGTCAATTGGAAACGCGTCGGCGATCGCGCCTTTGCAAAAGGCGAGGTCACCGTCAAGATCGGCTGGCGCGACGGCCGCGAGGTCGAGCAGCGCCTCGCGCTCGACATGGAGCTCGTGCGCCGCGACGGGCGCGTCGTCATCGCCAAGCTTTCGCAGCAGCCGAAGTAGGCCGACCGTGACGCTACCGCTTCCCGCCGTGCCGCGCAGCGGGGTCGTTGCGCTGGCGATCGCCTTCGCGGTCTTCGTTGCCTGGCGCGTCCTCGTCGCCGGCGTCGGTGCGATCGCGGAGCGCGGTTTTCCAGCCGGCGCATTGAATGCCGGTCCGGCGCACGTCGCATCGAATACCGAGTCTTCGCTGCGCGCGCGACTCGCGAAGAACCCAGGCGATGCCCTCGCACTGTTGCTTCTGGCGCTCGAGCTCGAGCGTCGGGGAAACCGCGACGAAGCGGGCGCTGCAATGAGAACGGCGGCTCGCCTTGCGCCGGCGGATCCGCAGGCGCTGCTGCTCATCGCGGGCTACTTCCTCCGCACCGGCGACGAAGACGCGGCGCTTTCGACGCTGCGGCGCGCGCTCGATTCCGCGCCCGCGGAAGTGTCGACGAAGATCTGGCCGGTGTTCACGGCTGCGCTCGTCAGTGGGCGTCATCAGCAATACTTCGATGCGATGGCGCGGGAGAACGCACCCTGGTGGGCCGAGTTCTTTCGTCATGCTTGCGCGCGCGCCGTTCCGACGAACGCGGTGCAAACGGTGTTCGCGGTGCGCGTGACGGCGGGATTGGCGACCGTCGACGAGCGCCAGTGTCTCGTCGATCGACTGCAGCGCAACGGCCAGTGGACGAACGCCTATGTGCTGTGGCTCAACGGTCTGCCGCCGGAGCAGCGGAGGCGCGTGGGCTACGTGTTCAACGGCGACTTCGAAGCGCCGCTGTCCAATAGCGGCTTCGATTGGCGCACGCCTTCGCAGGAAAGCGCGATCGTTTCGGTGGATCCCGGCGATGGCGTGACGGGGAAGCGCGGCTTGAACGTGGCGTTCACGAGCCAGCGTTACGGCGGACCACCGGTTCAGCAGACGTTGCTGCTCGAGCCGGGAACGTATCAGCTCGAAGGAAAAGCGAAGTCCGGACTCGAGGCCTGGCTCGGAATGCAGTGGGGCGTCTACTGCCTCGATACGCTCGGGCGTGCGACGCGCCAGCTCCTCCGCAGCGACCCTTTCACCGGGACCACCCGCTGGCGGGAGTTCCGGCACCCATTCGCCGTGCCCGCGGACTGTCCCGCGCAACTGCTGCGCCTCGAGCTCGCGAGCCCGAAGCAGGGCGCCGCGGGTCCCACGGATGTGGCAATTCGGTTGAAAGGGAAGCTGTGGTTCGACGACATCCGTGTCCGCATCGTTGACGAGCGTGGACCCCGTAGGTAAGCTCCAACGCTAACTTTGCGCGCCAACCAACGGAAACAAAACGAATTGGTATTGGGTGACAACAAGGATTGGATGACCGCGCGCAAGGCTGTCGCCGTGCTTTCCGTGGTAGCCCTTGCGACGCACCTCGCCCATGCGCAACAGCCGGCTTCATCCCGTCCCATCGCACGAATCACGGGAGTCGAGGGCAACGTACTCGTGGGCCAGTCGGACGGCATGGCAGCGGCCACCACCGGCCAGCAGCTGCCGCCGGGCGCGCGGATCATCACGACAGCGGGCGCCAGAGCGACGATTGCGTACGACCGCGGATGCGTCGTCGATCTCGGGCAAAACCGACGCTACATCGTGCGCGAAGCCGCCGAATGCGTCGCCGCGAAGGCGCCGCCGCTCGGAGCGGCCGCCCCGTTTGCCGTGCTAGCGGGCCCGCAAGTCGTGAACATTGGCGCAACCGTCGTCAGGGGCGAGTTGGGCGTGAGCCCCGGCAAGGAGGTGTCGGGTTTCCCGGGCGGCAAGGTCGTGGACGGCACGATCCAGACGACCGGCGATGCGCCCGGGCTTGCGCAGCGCGACGCCGGCATCGCCTACACGGATCTCGCGAGCCAGCAGTGCAACACCCGGTTGAGCGGACAGGATCTCGCCGGCCAGACGCTCACACCGGGCGTATATTGCTTCCCTGGCGCGGCCGCAACGCTCAACGGCGAGCTCGTGCTGGATGCGCAAGGCGATCCCGACGCCGTGTTCGTCTTCCAGGTCGGGACGACGCTCGCGACCGGACCCAAGTCCTCGGTGCGAATTGCCAACAGCGGCCAGCGGCCCGAGGCGGGCGAAAAAGGTATCGACGGCCGCCCACGCCGTGACCAGCTGTGCCACGTGTACTGGCAGGTCGGCGACTCCGCGACGCTTGGGCAGGACAGCACCTTCATCGGCACGATCATCGCGCAGCGCGCCGTCAGCGTCGGCGCCAACGTTGCCGTGGACGGGCGGGCGCTCGCGCGGTCAGGCGTCGTCACGCTCGCAAGCGACGCCGTGGAAATTCCGCTTTGTGCCGCCGTGGTCGCGTATCGGCCCGGTGCGCTCGGCATCGTCGGCGCCGCGGCGGGGGGTGTCGTCCTGTACGAGGTCCTGAATCAGAAAAAGCCGAAAAGCCCGAATTGAGCCATCGACATCAAGGCCATCGAGACTAGAGCTGTGAAAGACAAGGAGCCTGCGGGCTCCATGTTTTTTTGTTGCCTGGCCGCGACCCTGTTGCTCGCGCCGCTTTTCAGGGCCGGCAATCGACCGCTCCCGCTGCTGCTGCTCGAGCTCGCCGCGATCGGCTTCCTGCTCGCGATCGTCGTGCAGCGCCACGTTGTTGTCGTTCCGCGAGCGCTCGTCATCGGGTTGGGACTGCTCCTCGCGTATCCGCTGCTGCAACTGGTTCCGCTACCCGAAACCGTGTGGCGCTCGCTTCCGGGACACGGCGAGTACGCGAGCGTGCTCGATCGCTATGCCGGCGATGCCGGTGGCGGGGCCTGGCGTGCGATCTCCGTGATACCGACGGCGACGGAATACGGATGGCTCGCGTTGCTGCCGCCGCTTGCCTGCTTCCTCGGCGTGCTCTGCCTCGCCCCGCACCACGTCGCCCGGCTCGTGCTGCTGTTCGTGGTGCTCGCAGGCGCCGAGGGTGTTCTCGGGTTGCTGCAGATCGGGCCCGGCGGCGGCGGGGTCCTCTACTTCGGCAACGAGGAGCCGGGCCAGTACGTTGCCATCGGAACGTTCGTCAATCGCAATCACCTGGCGGCGATGCTCGCGATGGCGCTGCCGGTGGTCATCGGTCTCATCGTCTACAGCATGCGTCCGGGACGGCACAACCTGCACCACAACGTGCGCGCTCCGACATCCGAAGCTTCGGCGAAGCGGCTGCTGCTGTTCGGCGCGGGCGTGATCGTCCTCGTGTGCCTGCTGTTCACGCGGTCGCGGGCGGGCATCGCAACGGGCCTCGCCGGACTCGTGTGCGCCGCCGTCGTTCTCGTGCGCGCCGCGGCTGCTCGTGCCAGTCCGTCGCGGCTGCGGACGGCAAACCTGATCGCCGCCGCGCTGATCGTCATCTCGGCGGGCATCGCGCTCGCGATCGGCATCGGCCCGCTGCTGCGCGGCCTCGCGCCGCAGGCGCTTCATTCCAGCGTCGACTTCCGCTGGGCGATCTACGCCGCTACGTGGCACGGCGCCATCGAGTTCCTGCCCTTCGGGAGCGGGCTCTCGACGTATGCCGGCGTCTTCCCGCGTTTCCAGGTGAGCGACGCGGGCGGATACATCGATTACGCGCACAACGACTACCTGCAGGCGTTCATGGAGCTCGGGCTCGCGGCGCCGGTCGTCGTCGGGCTTTTTGCCTTCGCGTGGGCAGCGCGCTGCCGCGAGGTGCTGCGCGACGAGACCGCGCGCAGCTTCACGCTGCTGCAGCTTGCGGCCGCGCTGGCAATGGTGCCGATGATGCTGCACGGCCTTTTCGACTTTGCGCTGCACATGCCCGCCAATGCGATGTGGTTCGCGGCGCTGGCGGGCGTCATGTTCCACCGCGGGATGGAGGCCGAGCCCGCTGCAGATGCTGTGAATTCGCGTCGGCTCTCGCTCGCCAAGCGATGATCGATCTTCACTGCCACCTGCTGCCGGGCATCGACGACGGCGCGGCCGACGAGGCCACGTCGCTCGAGATGGCGCGCATCGCCGTGGCGGATGGCATTCGCACGACGGCCTGCACGCCGCACATCTATCCCGGGCTCTACGAGAACGACGCGGCGGGCATCAAGCAGCGCGTGATGGCGCTGCAGCGGCGCCTGTTCGACGAGGGCATCGAGCTGAACCTCACGCTCGGCGCCGACGCCCACCTGACGCCGGAGCTCCTCGGGCGCCTCCGCGCGGGAACCGCGCCGTCGCTCGCGGGAGGGCGCTATTTCCTGCTGGAGCCGCCGCACACGGTGGCGCCCCCGCGATTCTCCGAGTCGATGTTCGACTTCGTGGCCGCGGGGTACGTGCCGGTGCTGACGCACCCGGAGCGCCTCACGTGGATCAGGGGGCATTACGACGTATTCGTCGCGCTCGTGAAGAGTGGTGTGTGGATGCAGGTGACCGCGGGCAGCCTCAACGGCCGCTTCGGCAAGGACGCCCGTTATTTCGGCGAGAAGATGCTGGACGACGGTCTCGTGCACTTGCTCGCCACCGATGCTCACGGCGTGCGCCACCGGGCGCCGCTTCTCGCAGAGGGGCGCGAAGCCGCGATGAAACGAGTCGGCGCCAAAGAAGCGGACCGGCTTGTCGTCGAACGCCCGCAGGCGATTCTCGACAACCGGAGGCCGGGCGAAGTCCCGCCGGTGCCGGCCCTTGGCGATTCCCCGCCGATCGGGCAGCGAGGATTCTTCGCACGCATCGCTCGCCGGCGCGGCGCAGCGCGCTGACGCTCTTTCTCCGCCGCCTGGCGTCACAGGCCCGGTCCGCGTTAGCCGCACCGGAACGACTTCGTGCCGCAGATCGCGGCCCGGTTTTGCGCGGCAGGGAAATTGCTTTTACGAGCCGGATGGTCTCGGCCATCGCACCGAGGCACGAACCCAAAATCGCGCAGACGGCCGACGGGTGGGGAATGACGATGCAACGTGCTGTTCTCAATGGACAAACTCAGATGGCATCACGCCCGGGCGATGCTGTGACAACCGAGCGATCCTTCCCATGGGGGGATTCGAGGGGCGATCCGCGTCCCGCAGGGTGCCCCTGCGCGGCAACTTCAGCGCCCCTTTGCGCCGTTCGGCGCTGACGTCGCCGCCATGCGCCTTCCCGATCTTTCGCTCCACCGCATCCAGACTCGCATCGTTGCGGCCGTCGTCATTGTGATGGTCGCCGTCGCAATCGCGAGCCTACTGCTCGTGCACGTCAACGGCACCGTTGCGGTTCGCAAGACGGTCGTTGCGGGCGTCGTGGCCGGCTCCAAGGCATTCGAGCGGCTGATCGAGGTCGATTCCCAGCGGCTGGTCGAAGGCGCCCGGCAGCTCGCGGCCGACCCTGCGTTCCGCGAGACGGCCTCGGGCCCCGATCGCGGCACGCTGTCGCCGGCGCTTGTGAAACACGCGCATCGCATCGGGTCCTCGGTCATGTTGGTCATCGACAGCGACCGGCGGATCGTGGCGGGCACGTTGCCCGCCGAGATCGGCAAGCGCTTTTCGCAGACCAAGCTGCTCGACCGGGCTACCTCCGCGCAGCAATCGACGGCGTTCGTGACGATCGGCACGCAGTTCTACCAGTTGATCGTCGTGCCGCTGCAGATACCGCAGCCGGTGGCGTGGATCGCCGCCGGCATCAAGATCGACGACGCGATGGCACGCGAGATGAACACGCTGACCGGCCTTGACGTCACCTTCCTGAGCCGTCCCGACGACGGCGAGTGGCAGGCGCGCGCGAGCACCGTCGACGAACCTGCGAAATCCGAGCTCGTGCGGGACTTCGCCGCTAATCGCTATGCGACCGCCAACAGCGAAGGCAACGCGGAGTACGGCGACGATGCCGTGACGCGAGTCATCAACCTCGCGCCGCGCGCCGACGACGGCGCCGTGGCAGTGCTGCAGGGCTCGCTGCCGGCGGCGTTCGAGCCGCTCCGCGCGATGGAGCAGCGGCAGGCGCTCGTCCTGCTGCTCGGCATCGCGGCCGCCGTTGCGGTGGGGCTGCTGCTCTCCCGCGGCGTGACCGAGCCCGTGCGCGCGATCACGGCTGCCGTCCGGCGCGTCGGCGCAGGCGACTATTCGCCGATCCCCGAGTCGAAGCGTCGCGACGAGATCGGCGAGCTCGCGACGTCGTTCCGCACGATGCAGGCTGGCATAGCCGCCAACATGTCGCGGCTGACGGAGCTCGCGCATCGCGACGCACTCACCGGGCTGCCCACCCGTGTGCTCTTCGTCGACCGGCTCGACCAGGCGATCGCCGCCGGCTCCCGCGCCGGCACGCCGGTCGCCGCGCTGGTACTCAATCTCGACCACTTCGATTCCATCAATGAAACCCTCGGCCGCCCGATCGGCGACATGCTGCTGCGCGAAGTCGCCGCCAGGCTGCGATCGGTCGTTCGGCGCGCGAACGACAGCGTCGCGCGCACCGGCGGGGACGAGTTCGCGATCCTGATGGCCGGCAGCCGTCCGAGCGATGCCCAACGTGTGGCCGAGGCTGTCGCGCGCGCGCTCGAGGTCAAAATGACGCTCGACGGTCACGTCGTCGACGTGCGCTCGAGCATCGGCATCGCCGTCTGCCCGGACCACGGCCACGATCCGGTCAAGCTGCTGCAGCGCGCCGAGGTCGCGATGCGTGCGGCGAAGAAGGACCAGCTCAAGATCGTCATGTGGGACGATCGCTACGACGAGAACGGCGAGAAGCGGCTCTCGATGATGAGCGATCTCAAGAAAGCCGTCGACAACGAGGAGCTCACGCTCATCTATCAGCCGCGCGTGCCGCTCGGCGACAACGGCGAGCATTACGTCGAGGCGCTCGTGCGTTGGCAGCACCCGACGCGCGGCCTCGTGCCGCCGTCGGAATTCCTGCCGCTTGCGGAGCAGACCGGCTTCATCCGCACGATCACGCACTGGGTGCTCGACCATGCGGTGGAGCAGTGCGCCCAGTGGCGCAACCGCGGACTGCCGATGAACGTGTCGGTGAACATATCGCCGAACGACCTGATCAACGGCGAACTCGCCGCACGCCTCACCCAGACGCTGGAGAAGGAAGGCTGCTCCGCCGGCTGGATCACACTCGAGGTCACGGAAAACGCGATCGTCGGCGAACCCGGGCACACCCTCAAGCACCTCGAGCGGCTGAAGCAGGTGGGGTGCAGGCTCGCGCTGGACGACTACGGTACCGGCTACTCGTCGCTTGCCTATCTGCGTCGGCTGCCGCTCGACGAGCTCAAGATCGACAAGTCATGCACGATGGGAATGACGTCCGATGCCAGCGACGCGCTCATCGTCCGCTCGACAATCGAGGTCGCCCACAAGCTCGGACTTGCGGTGGTCGCCGGCGGCGTAGAGGACGAAGCGACGCTCAATCAGCTGCGGGAGCTTGGGTGCGATGCCGTGCAGGGCTTCCTTGTGTCGCGTCCGCTCGCTGCGGAGGACGTGCCAAACTGGGTGCGCGAATCGTCGTGGGCGCGGCCCGCGCGCGAGAAGACGTCGCTGCGGCGGGTCAGCTAGCCGTACCCTCGCAGTTGGCGCTTCAAGGCGCCGAGCCGCACGATTGGGATTACGCAGCATCCTCTCGCAGTTGGGTGAGCGAGTGGCAGGATTGGCTCGGGCTTCGTCGCCGCGAGTCGTGTCTGCCTGCGGGGCCCCGGTGCGGCCGGCGGTGGGAAACACACTTCCCACTCGCGGCCGCACCACCCGCGACGGCCGACGCGGCTCCAAGGCGCCCTGCGCCAACCCTGCCACTCCGCTCGCAGCGCTCCGGTGCGGACTCGGAGAGCGTGCTCGCGTGCATCAACCTTGAATGTGCACAGCCATCGCGTCAGCGCCGCGACGCAGGCGATGTCGTGCGCGCAGAGGCTTGCGTGCGATCAGTCACCGATGCGTCGCATGCCTCGCATGGGCGTAGGGACGGAGGGCGATGTCGTGCGGGCGTGGCAAGCCCTTGCCACGCCCGCGCCGACAAACGACGGGCCACGTCCGCGCGGGCAACGCATACTCGCTTGCCACGTCGCGCATCGGCCGCTACCCTCGGCAGGGTGCTTTCGATCCGGCAACTCTCGAAGACGTATGCAGGACCGCGCCAGCGCACCGTCCTCCGCGGCATCGACCTCGACCTCCCCGGCGGCCACTACGTCGCGGTGATGGGCGAGTCCGGAATGGGCAAGTCGACGCTCCTCAATCTCATCGCGGGCCTCGATCGGCCCGATGCGGGGACGATCGCAGTGGACGGCGTCGATCTCGCGACGCTCGACGATGACTCGCTCACCGTGCTCCGTCGAGAGAAGATGGGCTTCGTCTTCCAGGCGTTTCACGTGCTGCCGTACCTGACCGTCGCGCAGAACGTCGCACTGCCGTTGTCGCTCATCGGTACGGCCGGTGCGGAAGCGTCGGCGCGCGTCGCCGCTACGCTCGAGGCCGTCGCGCTTGGCGACCGCGCTTCCAGCATGCCGCGCGAGCTCTCCGGCGGCGAGTTGCAGCGCGTCGCCATTGCCCGAGCGCTCGTCCATCGTCCCCGGCTCGTACTTGCGGACGAGCCGACCGGCAATCTCGATGCCGACAGCGCTTTCCAAGTGCTCGCATTGCTGCGCGATCAGGTCAAGACGAATGAGGCGGCGGGCATTCTGGTCACGCATTCGCTCGCGGCCGCCGCAACGGCTGATCGCGTGCTGGTCCTGACCCGCGATGGACTCGCCGCGAAGTGACGGCGCGTTCCGGCTCCATGATGATGACGTTGCGCGGCGCGTTCGCGCGGAATCGCACGCGCACCGCATTGTCGGTGGTCGCGATTGCGCTGGGGGTTGCGCTTGGCTACGCGGTGCAACTCATCAATGCCGCCGCCGTGAACGAGCTCGCGCAGGGCGTCAAGACGATGTCCGGCGACGCCGATTTCGAGGTGCGCGGGCCGCGCGGGGGCTTTCCGGAAGCGCTCTATCCACACATCGCGCGGCTGCCGGACGTGGCCGTCGCAAGTCCCGTGGTGGAAGTCGATGCCAAGGTTGCCGGGCGAGATGCGCCGCTGCGGATCATCGGCGTCGACGTGTTTCGCGCCGGTTACCTGCAGCCCGGAATGATCCCGACCACGGTAGACCGGCTCGATACCTTGCGACCGGATGCGCTGTTCCTGAGTCCCGCCGCCGCTCGCTCGCTCGATGTTGCCGTGGGTGACACGCTTCGCGTGCAGGTTGCGCTTCGCGACGTGACGCTGCGGGTGGCGGGTGAACTCGCCGCGGCCGGGAACCAGCGCTTCGGTCTGATGGATATCGCAGCCGCGCAGGCGGCGTTCGATCGGCTCGGCTCGCTCGCACGCATCGACGTGAGACTGCGTCCCGGAGCTGCGCCGGATGCCTTCGAGAAAGGGCTGCGCGCGATCCTGCCGCCCGGCGTCGACCTCGTGCGCCCCGAGACAGCGGTTGCCGCGGGCGCGAGCCTGTCGCGATCGTATCGCGTCAATCTTGACGTGCTCGCGCTCGTCGCGCTTTTCACCGGAGCGTTGCTGGTGTTCTCCACGCAGACGCACGCAGTGGTGCGCCGCCGGCAGGAGCTTGCGCTGTTGCGTGTGCTTGGCGTCACGCGACGCCGTCTGACGCTCATGATCGTCGCGGAAGGCGCGCTCGTCGGGATCGCCGGCAGCGCGCTGGGCGTCGTCGCCGGCTTCGCACTCGCGGAAATTGCGGTGCGCTCGTACGGTGCCGATCTCGGGTCGGGATTTTTCCGCGGGGTCACGCCGTCGCTGGCACTCGAGCCAGTGGCGCTTTGCACGTTCTTCGCGCTCGGCGCATTGGCTGCGGTGGCAGGGAGCTTCGTGCCGGCGTACGAGGCTGCGCGTGCATCGCCGGCGCAGGCGCTCAAGGCGGGAGACGACGAGGCGATGTACGCCAAGCTCCGGCCCGTGAAGCCGGCGCTCGTTCTGATAGCCCTGGGCGCCGCGGCGACCGCATTGCCCGCGGTGGGGGGGCTTCCGCTTTTCGGCTACGCGTCGATCGCGCTGCTGCTCGTCGGCACGCTGATGCTCATGCCGCGTCTCTGCGTGCTCGCGCTTTCCGTGTTGCCGCTTCCAAAGGCGGCGGCCCCGAGCCTCGCGATCGCCCAGTTGCGCGGGGCGCCGGGACAGGTGAGCGTGAGCCTCGCCGCGATCGTCGCGAGCGTGAGCCTCACCGTCTCGATGGTGATCATGGTGGCGTCGTTTCGCCATTCGCTCGACGCGTGGCTCGAGCGCATCCTCCCGGCTGACCTGTACGTTCGCGCGGCGAGCGCGGGCGACACGGCTTATCTCGGCCCGCAAGCGCAGGCTGCCATGGCCGAGCTTCCCGGCGTGCGACGCGTAGACTTCCTGCGCGAGCAGCAGTTGCTGCTCGATGCGTCGCGTCCACGCCTCGTGCTTCAGGCGCGCACTGTCGATCCCGCTTCGGCCGGACGCAACCTTCCGATCATCGGTGCGCCCGTTGCGGTGGCCGCCGATGCGCCCCCACCGGCGTGGGCGAGCGAAGCGGCCGTCGACATCTACGGCTTCACGCCGGGGCGAATCATCGAGCTGCCGCTCGCCGGCAAGGTCGAGCGCTTCACCGTCGCCGGCGTCTGGCGCGATTACGGCCGGCAGCAGGGTGTCGTTGCCATCGACCGCTCCCGCTACATTGCACTCACGGGCGACCGCACGGCAACCAACGCCGCACTCTGGCTATCCCAGGGTGCCGATGGCGCAAGCGTCGAGGCGGCGCTGCGACGCGCGATCCCGGGTGGCGAGCGCCTCGAAATCGCTCGCCCCGGCGAAATTCGCGACGTCTCGCTCCGCGTTTTCGATCGCACGTTCGCGGTGACCTACGCGCTGGAGCTCGTGGCAGTCGTGATCGGTCTCGTCGGCTTGTCCTCGTCGTTCGGCGCGCTGGTCCTCGCGCGCCGGCGCGAATTCGGCGTGCTGCGCCATCTCGGCATGACCCGACGGCAAGTCGGCGCGATGCTCGCGACCGAAGGCCTCGTCGTCAGCGCCATCGGTCTCGCGGTAGGGCTGACGCTCGGATTCGCCATCAGCCTCATCCTGATCCACGTCGTCAACCGGCAGTCGTTCCACTGGGGGATGGAGTTGTCGCTGCCGTGGCTCGCGCTCGCGAGCTTCGGGCTGCTGCTCGTCGGGGCGTCGATGTTGACGGCGCTCGCGAGCGGCCGGCACGCAATGGGGAGAGACATTGTCCTCGCCGTGAAGGACGACTGGTGAGCGCCGTGCGCGTACGATCTCGCGGCACCCGATGAACCGCCGGCACTTCCTCGGGCTGCCGATGCTCGCTGCGGCCACGTCGGCACTCTCGGCGGTCGACTATCCGCGCGTCGAGCCCCGGAGCCTCGTCTTCCCACGCGATCATGGGGCGCATCCGGAGTTTCGCATCGAGTGGTGGTACATCACGGGTTGGGTGAGCGATGGAGCGGCACACGACTTCGGCGTGCAGGTCACGTTCTTCCGCAATCGGCCGGGGGTTGCCGAAGCCAATCCGAGCGCGTTCGCGCCACGCCAGTTGCTGTTCGCGCATGCGGCTATCGCCGATCCGCGGCTGGGACGTCTTTCCCACGACCAGCGCGCCGCGCGTGCGGGCCTGGGGCTCGCCCAAGCGGACGAGTCCAAGGCGGGCGTCTTCATCGGCGACTGGTCGCTCGCGGACATCGGCGGCCGCTACGCGGCGAAAATCGCCGCCCGTGACTTCGCCCTCGATGTGGAATTCGCGCCCACGCAAGCGCCGCTTGCGCAGGGCGACAAAGGCGTCTCCCGGAAGGGGCCGGAGCTGGCGCAGGCGAGCTATTACTACAGCGAGCCGCAACTGCGCGTGACCGGCACGCTGCAAATCGGAGCGGCAGCGGCCGTCGCGGTGACCGGCACCGCCTGGCTCGACCACGAGTGGTCGAGCACGGTGATGGCGCCGGAAGCCGTGGGCTGGGACTGGACCGGCATCAACCTCGCCGACGGCGGCGCATTGATGGCGTTTCGAATGCGCGACAAGAGCGGCGGCGTCCTGTGGGCCGGCGGCGCGCATCGCGATGCGAAAGGCGACGTCCGCACCTTCGCGCCGGACGCGATCCGGTTCGTGCCGCGACGCACGTGGCGCTCGCCGCGAACCGGGATCGAATACCCGGTGGAAATGGCCATTGACGTGAGGCTCGACCCCGGCGGCCTCCTGCTCGACCTGAAGCCGTTGATGGACGACCAGGAACTCGACTCGCGCGCGAGCACGGGCACGATCTATTGGGAAGGCGCGGTACGCGCGTTCCGCGCGGGGCGTGCCGAAGGGCGCGGCTACCTCGAGCTCACGGGATACGGTGCGCCCCTGCGGATCTGAAAAGTAGGGTCAGAGACGACTTCCCACGTTCGCAAGAAAATCGAGGCGCTTTCAATAATCCGTCTCTGACCCTACTTTTTCTAGGCCATCTTGACGATGCGGCCCTCGCGCCACGACGTCGTCGCAGCCTCTGCGAGCTCGAGCGCTTTCAAGCCATCGTCGATCGTCGTGCGGACCTTCTCCTTGCCGGCGAGCACCGCGAAGAAGTGCGCCATCTCGTTCGCGTAAGCAGCCCGATAGCGCTCGAGAAAGAAGTGCAGCGGCAAGTCGCGCACGACGGCGGTGTTCGTATACGCGGTCACTTCGGTCGGGCCGTGGTTACCAGCCTGCAGCATGCCGCCGCTTCCCAACACTTCGAACCGCTGATCGTAGCCGTACGCGGCGCGCCGGCTGGTGTTGATCTGGCAAAGGCGGCCCGTCTTCGTGCGGATCGTCACCGCCGTCGAATCGACGTCTCCCGCGTCGGCAATCGCCGAGTCGATCAGGCACGACGCGTTGGCGTGCACGGTCTCGGCCTCGTCCTCGAGAATCCAGCGGAACACGTCGAAGTCGTGGATCAACATGTCCTTGAAGATGCCGCCGGAGCTCTTGATGTACGGGATGGGCGGCGCGCCCGGATCGCGACTCGTGACGATCAGCATTTCCGGCGTGCCGATCTCGCCGGCGACGAGCCGCGTCTTGATCGCCGAGAACGTGGGATCGAAGCGCCGCTGGAAGCCGATCATGCAGGTGACGCCCGCCCGCGCGACCGCCTCGGCGCAGCTGCGCGCGCGGTCGATCGCGAGGTCGATCGGCTTTTCGCAGAAGATCTGCTTGCCGGCTGCGGCGGCCGCCAGGATCAGATCGGCGTGCGTGTCGGTGTAGGAACAGATCATCACGGCGCCGATCGTGTCGTCGGCGAATACCTGCTCCGTTGTGGCCGCGGTCGCGCCATGGGCCGCGGCGAGCGCCGACGCGGCCTCGTTGTTGGGATCGATCACGTACTTGAGCCTCGCTCCGGACTCGCGCGCGACGTTGCCCGCGTGGATCTTGCCGATGCGGCCCGCCCCGAACAGTGCACACTCGATCATCTTGGTTTGCCTTTCCCGGGCGCACGCTTGCGCCTTCCTCTGCCAGCGCACGATTGCGCCCTCGCTTTGGTATTCTATGCCATCGTAACCGTGCGGCACGACGCTCCCAGCGCCGGTCGCACTGGCCTTTCTCTCCCATGAAAAACAGCACCCGCTTTGCCGAAGGTCGGCCGTTCGATGTCATCGCCCTTGGGCGGCTCGCCGTCGAT
>Ga0163163_10002829_pt1 | contig 14665 bp, 7 predicted proteins | sample S65metaG_FD_119766 | JGI IMG/M metagenome (GOLD analysis project Ga0163163, IMG submission 119766) | Switchgrass rhizosphere microbial communities from Kellogg Biological Station, Michigan, USA - S6-5 metaG | ecosystem: Host-associated > Plants > Roots > Rhizosphere > Soil | place: USA: Michigan... | reverse complement strand
CATCCACCGCCGGGCTGCCGACCAGCGGCAGCATCGTCTGGGTCGGGCCACCGTTGTCGGCCAGCGCGCCGAGTTGCGGATCCACGCCCAAGACATTGTTGCCGGTGGAAAAAAACGACAGGGACAGGTTGACATCGCCCCCGTAGTTGCTGGCGAGGATCGAATTGAACACCCCGATTTCGAACGAATTCCCGCCGCGGTAGATGCCTCCGCCGGAAGTGCCAGCCGTGTTCGCGGTGATCGTGCTGTTGATCACCACGACGCCGCCGCCAAAGAACGAATTGATGCCGCCGCCCGACTCGGTGGCCGAATTGCCGCTGAGCGTGCTGTTGGTCAGCGTAAGGTTGACCGCGATCGCCCAGATGCCGCCGCCATTGTTGGCTTCATTTGCGTTGAACGTGTTCCTGTTCAGTGTGACGTCGCTGCTGACCGCATTGATGCCGCCGCCGGTTTCGGCGGCCAGGTTGCCGCTGAGCGTGCTGTCGGTGAGCGTGACGGTACTGTGCAGCGAATGGATGCCGCCGCCGACGTTCGCCATGTTGCCGCTGAGCGTTGTGTTGTTCAGCGCCACGCTGCCGTACTCGGAAAAGATGCCGCCGCCTTGCGCCGCGCACGTATTGCCGCTGAGCGTGCTGTTGTTCAGCGTGAGATTCACGTGCGAAGCGCAGATACCGCCGCCATTGGGGCCGCACGCCCCGGCGGTCGCATTGCTCAGAGTGAGATTGTTCAACGTAAGCGAGCCGGCTGCGCCGTCGTTGATGATGCCGAAACTGTTGATGGCGATGTACGGCGGCTGGATCGTCACCTGGCCGTTGGCGCTGGCATCGATCGTGAGGATGGCATCGCTGATCTGCAACGTGCTGCCAGGCGCATCGACGAGCGTGATCGTGTTCGCGGCGCCATCGGGAAATGTGGTGGAGTCGAAGTTGATCGTGTCGTCGGTACCGAACGTCCCGCTGCTCGCGCAATTGGTGTTCTCCACCGAGCCGGCATTCATCGCAGCGATGGCCTGGCGCACGGTGCAGGTGCCGGTGGTGCCCGCATCGTCCGTAGTGGTCACACTGATCGTGGCGGCGGGGGAGGCCAGCGGCGTCGCGCCGAGGCCCAGCGCCAGGGCCAGCACCAGCGGGCGCTGCATGACGCGCCTGCCGAAGCGCGCACAAGCTGTTTGGACATTACGCATGAGTTGACCCTGCTGGAAGACTGCGAAACCCGAGCGTCTGTAGGTCGCTCGAGTCAATGTGAGTTGCGTCGATGGGATAAGGGACGCAGGCAATTGACCGGACATGTTCGTTTGCTTTTCCTGGTTCAAGGCGTTGGAGTGCCGTCGAAGTTGTCCGCAAAAATGCGCCCGAGCACGACTTCGACGGCGCCGATGTCGCACGCCGCGTCTTGCGGGCGCGCGACGCCGCGCTGATCGAGGTTGTTGATGGGAGCCGACGCACACGTGCCGGTGTTGCCCACGTCGATCGCTGCGCTGCCCTCGCCGGGCAGCATCGTGAAGCTGGGTCCGCCGTTATCCTGCAACGTGCCAAGCATCGGGTCAGCCACGCCAAAGGCGCCGCACGTCGCGTCGCTCGCGGGCCAGCTCAGCACGCCGGTGCCAATCGTGATGGTGCCATGGCAATTGTTGCCGGCGCCGGCATTGGCCACGATCGAATTGCGCAAGAGCAGCGTGCCGGCGGCGTTCGCCGCGTTGCCGCCGTGCGTGGCGCTGTTGCCCGACAACGTGACGTTGACGATGATGTTCGTGTTCGAGGCCTTGTTGTTGTAGATCGCGCCGCCGTTGCCGGCTGCCGTATTGCCGAAGAACGTGCTGTTGCCGAGGAGGAAATGGCCGTCACTGGCCACGCCGCCGCCGCTGGCATTGAGCGCGTGGTTGGTGGAGACGTTGCTGCGGGCGAGATTGAGCGTGCCGTCGTTTGCGACGAAGATGCCGCCGCCTGCACCCGCCTGATTGTTGGTTACGGTGCTATCGGCCATCGTCAGGACGCCATCCTCCACATCGATCGCACCGCCGGAACTCGATGTGATGTTGTTCGAGAACGTGCCGTGGTTGATGTTGAGCGTGCCTGAATTGCGGATAGCGCCGCCGCCGCTGTTGCTGACGTTGTTGTTGAGCACGGTATCGGTCAAGGTCAGCGTGCCCGCGTTGGTGATTGCGCCGCCGTCGCTGCCTACGCTGTTGCCGTTGGCCATCTGCAAGTCGTGAATCGTCACGCTCGACCCGCTCGCGACGTTGAATATCAGCGTCGCGTTGCCGCCATCCAGGCCCAGGCCCGGTGCGCCGGACCCATCGATCGTCACTGCCACGTTGTGGTCCAAATTCAGTTGCGAGGCCAGCACGATGCTGCTGGCGGCCAACGCGGAGGCGAACAAAATCTGGTTGTCCGCGCTTGCGCTGGGCGGACAGTCGGTATCCAGCATCGACCGCCCCTGCGTGAAGATGGCGACTGCTTGGCGCAGGGAACACATTCCATCCACCACCACGCTGTCCTGCATCGTGTCCACCGTCAGCGTGAACGGATTGTTCGTTTCCACCGCACCGATATCGCATTGCACGCCTTGCGGGCGTGCGATGCCGCGCTGGTCGGTGGCCGGCGCATTCGTGCAGGCAATGGCATCGATCGCCGGGCTGCCGGTCAGCGGCAGCCTGGTCTGGGTCGGGCCGCCGTTGTTGGCCAGCCCGCCGAGTTGCGGATCCACGCCGATGATGTTGCCGGAAGAAGACGCCGTCAGGGTCACGTCGATGTCGCCGCCGCTGTTGCCGGCGACGATCGAGTTGATCACTACGACTGCAGCAGGATCGCCGGTGCGCGAGATGCCGCCGCCGGAGGAACCAGCCGTGTTCGCGGTGAGCGTGCTGTTGTTGAGTGTGACGCCGCCACCAGAGAACGAATTGATGCCGCCGCCCTGCAGGCCGGCCGAGTTGCCGCTGAACGTGCTGTTGGTCAGGGTGATGCTGGTGGCATTCGCCCAGATGCCGCCGCCAAAGTTGGCTGTGTTCGTGCTGAGCGTGCTGCTGTTCAGCGTGACGCTACCACTGAGCACTTCGATACCGCCGCCGGCATCGGAGGCATGGTTACCGCTGAGCGTGCTGTTGGTCAGCGTGACCGTACTGTGGAAGGATTGGATACCGCCGCCCTCGGTTGCCGAATTGCCACTGAGCGTTGTGTTGTTCAGCGTGACGCTGCCGTATTCCGAAAATATGCCGCCACCCTCTGAAGCGCCGGAATTGCCGCTGAGCGTGCTGTCGTTCAGCGTGAGATTCGCGTGCGAAGTGCAGATACCGCTGCCATTGGCGCCGCAGGCACCGGCGTTGCCATTGCGCAGCGTGAGATTGTTCAACGTGAGCGCGCCGGCGGCGCTGTCGTTGAGGATGCCGAAATTGTTGGTGGCGCCGGACGGGCGTTGGATCGTCACCCCGCCGTTGGCGCTGGCATCGATCGTGAGGATCGCATCGCTGATCTGCAATGTGTTGGTAGGCGCGTCGGCGAGCGTGATCGTGTTCGTCACGCCGCTGGGAAACGTGGTGGAGTCGAAGTTGATCGTGTCGTCGGTGCCGAACGTTCCGCTGCTCACGCAATTCGTGCCCGCCACCGCAGCGGTATTCAGTGCGGTGATCGCCTGGCGCACGGTGCACGTGCCGGCCGCGCCCGCATCGTCTGTAGTCGTCACACTGATTGTGGCTGCCAGGCTGCCCAGCGACGTTGCCCCCAGCGCGAGAGCCATCGCCAGTGCCAGCGGGCGCGGAATGACACGCGTGCCGGAGCGCGCGTAAACGGGTTGGAAAGAGCGCATGAGCTGACCCCTGTGACAAGACCACGGAACCCGGGTACCAGGGGCACGCGAGCTACTAGAATTCGGTCACCCTAGTTCATGCACTTCGAACTATCGGTACGGTAACGAACATACGGGCGCCGTTGTCCTCAGGGGTCGCGAGAACGAGAACGGGGGTCAGAGTAGACTTTCGGGAGCGCACTTTGCCCCCGGTTTCGTCCGCATCCGCGATCCGACGTTCCGGAAAACCGGCTGGCGACGCCCATGTCCCCATCTCGCGAGAGACCCGATGCAACGCGTCACTTGTAAATCGACTCCGCCCAGATGCTAAACAGCATAGGGATCGCATCTGTGCTGGTTGCAACTTGGCTTGGGTGGCACGCCATCAGTTCGCTCGTGGCCGGGCTGCGTTCACCTTCCTGGCCGGTTGCGCGGGGCTTGCTCGTCTCGGTCACGATCAAGAAGAAGCGCAACGGCGACGACGAAGAGGCCTGGTGCCCTATGGTCCGGTATTCGTACTCAGTCGGCGGCAAAAAGTATCGCGGCACCCGCATCCGCTTTGGGGTTCCCAAAGGGCTCTTGTGGCTTGATCCATCCCATCCGTCCTTTCGTCAGCTTCGCCGTCGCGCCAGGGTGGACGTCTATTACAGTCCACTTTGGCCTTCGTTCAGTGCTTTGCAGACTGGCGTTTCTCCATTCATGCTGATAACGCTTGCGGCAGCTGGAGCGCTAGCCTGGTTCGGTTACAGCGCACTGACTTTTGTGCGATAGGAGTGGGGTTGGATAGACGCGTCTTAATTGCCTCCGTCCGTTTTTCGCGCCGTAGCGGTAACCGATTCCCTTCGGCTCGTTCGCAATGCAGAATGGCTGCCCATGGGCATATGCGCACGCCAGAGCGAGGTGCCGGTCGATTTAGTCGGCATCGCGCGAGGCGCAATAGCGTTCGTGTTCGCAGCTGGCATGGCTGTGCGTGCATACGCAGGCGAGTTTGCGTTTGCTGATCTGTACTTCGAGACCATCGGCGATCGCGACACGATTCCGAGTGGCGCGATCACTGCACTGGCCCAGGACAGCCGCGGCTTGTTCTGGATCGGTACGCTGTCCGGGCTGATTCGCTACGACGGCTACCACTTCCGCCGCTTCAAGTCCGCGGCTGCCGACGACCATTCGCTCAACGGCAACAACATCCGCGCCATTCAACCCGAGCCCGACGGGGGTTTGTGGATCGCCTGCGAAGACCAGGGTATTGCTCATTACATTCCTGAAGACGAGCACTTCGAGCGATTCCTGCATCGCAATGATGATTCCAGCAGCCTGGCCAGCAATGCGGTGCTCGGGTTGGCGCGCGACACCCAGGGTGGGCTCTGGGCCGGCACGGTGAGCAACGGACTGGATTACCTGGCGCCTGGAAGTCACGCGTTCCGCCACTTTCCCGTCAGCGAAAGTGCCGATGGCCTGCACGTCAAGACGGTGCGCCGGCTGCTGATCGACAGTCGCGGCGATTTGTGGATCGCCGGCATCGGTGGTCTGGATCGCCTGCGCGCAGGCACAAGCACATTCGAGCATATTGCGACGGACACCGCCGATCCGGATCGACTCGCCGGGCACTACGTCTACACTCTGTTCCAGGCACATGACGGCAAGCTCTGGCTCGGTCTGCAGGACGACGGCGCCGCAGTGCTCGATCCGCAAACGCTGGCGCTCACGCGCTTGCGCGCCAACCGGGACGATGCTAATGCGCTGAGTCACCCGTGGATCGATGCGATCGCCGAACCACGCAACGGTGAGATCTGGCTCGCGAGCTTCGGCGGCGGCATCGATATCTTCGATGTCGCCGGCAATCGCGTCACACGCCGCATACATCCGAACCTGGCGGTCGCTGGCACGCTCGCAGTGGATCGCGTGACGCAGCTGCTGTCCGACCGTTCCGGGTTGCTGTGGATCGGCACTTGGGGCGGAGGTCTGCAACGTCACAATGCAACCGGGTCCGCATTTCAGACGCTGCATTTCGATCCAACGCGACCGGGTCTGCTCAGCCACGCGACGATCCTCTCCGCGCTCGAAATGCCCGACGGACACATCTGGCTCGGCACGGGCGGTCGCGGTATCGACGTGCTCGACCGCGAGCGCGGCGTCGTCGATCACTTCGCGCCGGATCAGCAGCGCAGTGGCGCGCTGCGCGACGGCATCGTGCTCGGACTCGCCCGCGCGCGCGATGGCGCGGTCTGGGTCGGCACGCAACAGGCCGGGCTGTACCGTTATCTGGGTGCCGCCGGATTCAGCAGTGTCGAGGGCGTCCCGAAACGTTTCCGCTATATGCTTGCAAGCCGCGCCGGAACGCTGCTTGCGGGCACTGACAGCGGGCTCTATGAGGTCGATGCCACTGGCACGCACGTGACGGCGTTACAGGGCGCCGACGGTGCACCGCTCAATCAGGCTGTGTGGGCTTTGGCCGAAGACGACACTGGCAATCTGTGGGTCGGCACGCCGTTCGGCCTGTTCCAACGTCCTGCCGGGCAGACGACGCTGGCGCGCATCCAGGCAGCAACCGCGCCGCCGCTGCTCGATGTGCAGAGCCTACTTGTGGATCATCATGGGCAGCTATGGCTGGCGACGAGCGCTGGCGTTGAGCGCCTGCTGCGTGTCGAGGGCGATCGCGGCTACTTCGAAGCGTTCCCGAACTTCGCCGCGCCGGTGGCGCGCCTGTTGGCCGATGCGCAGGACCGGCTGTGGAGCGAGCGCTACGTGCTCGATCCCCAGCAGCATTCGATCTACGAATACGGCCGTGCCGACGGTGTCGACATCGGCAATCCGACCGAAATCGGTCACGGCGCGACGACGCATGACGGTCTGCTGTTGTTCGGCGGTACGAACGGCCTGGCGATCATCGATCCCGCGCGCTTTGCGCATTGGAGTTATGCACCGCCACTAGCGATCAGCATGGTGCAAATCGACGGCGCCGCGCGCACGCCGGGACCGGAAAGCCTGCGCCTTGTACCCGGCGAAAAACAGCTCAGTGTCGAGTTCGCTGCGCTCGACTATTCGGCGCCCGAACGCAATCGCTATCGTTACCGGCTCGAGGGCTACGATGAACGTTGGGTCGACGTCGATGCAGCTCATCGCGTAGCGAGTTTCACGAATCTTGAACCGGGCGGTTACCTGTTGCACGTACAGGGCAGCAACCGCAGCGGCGTGTTCAGCACGCATGAAGTGAATCTGCCGATCACGGTGGTGCCGGCGTTTTGGCAGACCAATCTGTTCCGCGCGGCCGCCGTGTTGTTGCTCGTCGGCATCACTTGGCCGATCTATCGAGCGCGGCTGGCTGTGCTCAAGGCGCGCCAGCATCAGCTCGAAGCGGTTGTCGAGCAACGCACCGCCGAGATACGGCAAGCCCATGATCAGCTCGAAACCGCCTATGTGCAGATCGAACAACTCAGCCGCACCGACACGCTGACCGGCGTCGGCAACCGGCGCTCCATCGAGCGGCGCCTGCCGGTGTTGCTCGCGCAGGTCGACGCTGCGGGCGGGGCCGAGACGACGCGGCTGGCGTTTTTACTGCTGGACCTCGACCGTTTCAAGGCGATCAACGATGTGCACGGTCACGCGGTCGGCGACGCCGTATTGCGGGAGCTCGGCAGCTTGCTGCGACGACACGAGAACGCGGACGTGTTGGCGACGCGCTGGGGCGGCGAGGAATTTCTCGTCGTCGCGCGCATCGCCGACGAAGCGGCTGCGCTGGCCTGCGCCGACCGCCTGCGCGCTGAGATCGCGACACTGCGCATCGCTTTCGGCGAAGGCGAGAACCTGGCTTTCACGGCTTCGATCGGCTTCGCCTGCTATCCGTTCGATGCGGCGCAACCGCAGCGGCTGCCGTGGGAGCGCGTTGTCGAGCTCGCGGACCAGGCGCTGTATGCAGCCAAGCGGGCCGGTCGCAATTGCGTGCGCGGCGTGCGCCCGGCGCGCGCGCTCGATCCCGATTTCGAGACACGTCTGCGCGCGACACCTGCGAGTTTGTTCGACAGCGGCGAACTGCAACTGCTGCAGCCGCTACGCTGATCGCGCGCGTCGCCGGCGTGATCGAGAGACCAGACTGTCACCGCGTCAACCACGTCGCAAACTCGGTCCATACCGATGTGTGTGCAAACAGCATCCGCAATGGTTGCGATGCCAGCAGAAACAGTGTTCCCCAGCCGAACGCCGGGTGCAGCCGGCGGTTCTTGACCGTATCGTAGGCGACGAAAGCGAGAACGATGGCGTCAGTGAGGCCGATGAACAACGGCGGCCCCATCGCGCGAAACGCGGCCCACGGTATGCGTGCGATAGCAGGCGTGAGGATGCTCAACGTCGCGAGCAGCATCAGGCGTTTGTGGATGTCGCTGCGGCGTCGATAGAAGATTGCGGTGCCCGCCAGCACGACGAACACCAACACCGTGCCGAGCGGCAACACCAGGAAGACCAGCGGCGGCATGTCGCCAATGGTCAAGCCGTGGCGTGCCGATTCGATTGCCGCGAGCGCTCCGACTACGGCAATCGCCACAATCAGCGCGGCGCCGAATACGCCGAGCCGGCGATGCAGGTCGATCCGTCGTGCGGCGACGAGGCGCGTCTGCGTGGTGAACAGAATCACCCATGTCGTCATCAGCGCGGCGTGAACGAGCACGAGCGTGGACAGCGACGGCGAGTCGAACGCGGCCTTCAAGTAATACGTGCGCGCGAATCCCAAGAACGCCGTGAGGACAATGACCGCAGCGCCCCAGGCGTAAAACGAGCGCTCGCCGGCGCCACGAAGGTCGCTTGCACTGATGGCCATGGTGTCCGATCGCAAATGCGGCGGTACGCAGCTTCAATGTAGCTCATATCCGGGTGCAAAGCCCGTCATCCGATCCGCACCGGAGCAGCAAAACGGCAAAAAGGGGACTCCGTTCCCATTTCCGCTGGGAGTCGTTGAACCAACGCGGTTCAGATCGGCGCTTCGAAGCCGTTCCTGAAGATGATGTCGTCGGATTCGAACGCGCCGATATCGCAGGCCGGCCCATGCGGGCGGTGCACGCCGCGTTGATCGGCGGTGATCGGCGCACCCAGGTCGTCGGTGCAGCCGGCCGGGTTGCCGGTGTCGAGCGCCGAGCTGCCGGGAAAAATCGCGTGCGTGCGCGTCGGCCCGCCGTTGAATTGCAGAGCGCCGAGCTGCGGGTCGTCCGTACTGTACGGACCGCCGACCGTGCAATTGCTGGAGTTGACCCACACCATGATGTTGTAACCCTGCGAAGTGATGGTTCCGGCGCATTCGTCGGTGTCCAGGGTGGGATACGGCAGGGTCGGAATGATCAGTGTGTTATCCGCGATGATGCTGTTGATGACGGTCAAGGTACCGCTTCCATTTGAAATGCCGCCTCCGACGCCGCCGCCGCTGTCGTCGGCATTGGCGAGATTCTGCGTCACGGTGACATTGAACAGGCCGGTGGTTCCGCCGCCGTTGTGCAGGCCGCCGCCATTGCCGTCGCTGGAATTTCCGGAAATCGTGTCGTTGATCAGCGCCAACGGATAACCGCCGTGATAGATGCCGCCGCCGACAACGGCTCTGTTGTCGCTGATCGTGCTGTTGCGAATCGTCGTCGCCTTGCCAATGAGGAACAATCCGCCACCTTGCCCTGGGGACGAAGGGCCGCCGTATGTACTGTTGCCGCTGATCGTGCAATTGGTCATCGTCATCGCGTCTTGGTTGTACATGCCACCGCCATAGGCATTGTGTGCGCCAGTCTTGTTGTTCGCGATGAGGCTGTTCGTCATCGTCAACGGCCCGGCGTTGTAGATGCCGCCGCCCCAATCGTTGAGTCCGCTCGCGGTGTTGTCGGTGACTGCGACATTGTCCAACGTCAATATCCCGAGGTTGAAGATGCCGGCGCCACCCGAGCCGTCGTAGGTGCCGGAAACATAGGCCGCAAGCCCGTTCTTGATCGTGATGCCCGATATGCTGACGGAAATGTCGCCACCGGTGACGCATTCGCTGCTATTGGGTTTGGTGACATTTCCGACACACTTGAATACCGTCAAAACCCGGTGTCCGGTCCCGTTGCCGTCGAGGATCGTGCTGTTCGGACCGGCGCCGGTAATCGTGACGCTGTCGGTGAAAATCAGGTCTGAAGTAATGTTGCTCAGCGTCTCGGTCAGGCTCAGGTGGTAGGTCACGTTGGCCTGCAGTGTGATCTTGTCGGCGCCTGCGAGTGCGTTGGCCTCTTCGACTGCCGCGCGCAGCGTGCAGATGTGATTGTGCAGCGCGGTTTCGCAGATGCCGTCGCCGTGATTGGAATCGTGGACGTCGGCCGGGCTATTCACGACGAACGTTGCGGCGGAGAGAGTCCCGGGCGCGATCAGGCACGACAGTACGGCAAACAGGAATGCAGGGAGGATCCCGGCACGACGGAGCCGCACTGCCGAATGACAGCATGAGCCCCTATATCGGCTTGCCATCGCATCGCCTCGTGCAAGTCCGGCACGCGTCGGGTTCACTGGCCCGGCATTGCAAACATCACGCATAGGTCGCTCCTGTCGCATCGGCCTGCACCAGTGAACGCCAAAAGCTGGACAACCGCGTCGCCCGGAATCGTACACCCGCACCTTGCAGTCGCGGCGGGCAGGGCGGCGGCTTACTAGACGCCGTCGCCGAAAAGGCAAAATGGGGACGAAGTGGGCTACTCGGGGGTTCCCGGTTGCCCTGCCACCCGACATCCAGTCCCTCGGTGCCTACGGACCGTCAAACGTCCCTCGGAAGATCGCCAGCGTATCGGTGTCGCTCGCCGCACCTGCGCCGTCCGAGTGGATCGTCATCGTCGCCGTCGCCGCGGTCGAGTCCGGTATTACCGATACGTTCACCAACCACGTGAGCGAGCTGTTCGGCGCGAGCGTCGCCACGTCAGAAAGCGGTCCCTGCGTCTGCGTCGTGGTGCAATTGCCGACCGTGCAGAACCACAGCGTGTTCGGCCCATCGAGTGCCACCGTTCCGAGTCCGCTTACGCGCACGTCGCTCATCGTGTCGGTCGCGCTCAGGTTCTGCAGCGTGACGACATATTGCAGCGTCTGGGCGTAGAACCCGAACGCGACGCCGTCGCTGACACTGAGGTTCAGACGCGTGGCCTCGACGGCGCCGATGTCGCAATGAGCTTCGAGCGGGCGTACGATGCCGCGCTGATCGAGCGCGTTCACTGGCACGTCAACACACGCGCTGTCCAGACCGGTGTTGATCGCCGAACTGCCGGCGCCGATCATCATCGTCGGGGTGAAGCCGCCGTTGTCTTGCAGCGGCCCGAGGTGCGGGTCGGTGCCGATCGGCGCAGTCGAACACGTTACGCCGGTGGGACAGGCGTTTTCCTGCAGGACGACGTGATCGAGCGTCATGCCGCCGCTGTAGGTCGAGAGTTCGGGCGACGTATTCCCCCATACAATCGAATTCGTCAGCACCGTGGCGTTGATTCCGGTTGTGGTGAAGTCGGAGATGGCGCTGCCGTCGCCATTGCCGGAATCGGCACTGTTGCCGGAGAACGTCGCGCTACGGATGATCGGGCTGCTCGTCCCAGAGTCCGATGCATCGTCATAGATCGCGCCACCGCGGCTCGTCGCGCTATTGTTGGAGAACGTGGCATTGGCAATTGACGGATTGCTGATGCCGCTGCTGGAGCCGTCGTCGTAGATCGCGCCGCCATTCGCGGCGGTGTTGCCGCTGAACGTAGAATTGGTGATCGTCGGGCTGCTGATGCCGCCTGTTCCACCGTTGTAGAGCGCGCCGCCGCCGAATACCGCCAGATTGCCGCTGAACACCAGGTTGCTCAGCAGCGGGCTGCACGCGCCTGCGCTGCCGTTGCAGTACACACCGCCACCGGCCGACGACACATCGTCGGCCTTGCCGCCGGTGATCGTGAAGCCGTCGAGAACCGTGTCGACATCAGCCGGACCCGCGACCGTCGAGCCGTCGATCACGACCACGTGATAACTGTTGTTGCCGATGATGTTGCTGGTATCGGCATCGACGCCGTTTGTGCCGGTATCGTTGTTGTCAATGTCGCCCGACAGCACCGTGAGGTCGGCGGCGACATCGCGTTGCGCGAACAGCGTCTCGGTACCGGCGAAGCCGCCGTAGGCTCTTGCATGCGGAGGAACGTTGAATGCGATCGAACGGTCCGCCGTTGCCGTCGGCTTGTACACGCCGCGTGCGACCCAGATCTGGCCGCAAGCGGGGTTCGAGAGCGCCGGCTGCAGGTCGGTGTACGCATCGACCCACGATAAGCCGGTATGGACGCCAGCCGCGTTGGACTTGACGAAACACGTAACGACCGAGCGTATCGTCAACACCACGCTCGATCCCAAGTAGGTGATCTCCGCAAGCCGGTCGGACGGAAGGCCCGTGACGTCAACGGCAGTGAACGCGCCGGAAATCGATGCAGCCGTCAGGACGGTAAGGTTCTGTCCAATACTCGGGACACTGGCGAAGTTTACGGTCAGCGTGCCGCCCAAGGCAGCGCTTCCGCTCACCGCAAGTTGGTCGCTCGAAGTGGCGAAGGCTTTGAGCGTAAGGTCGCCGGTCTGGCTGTAGTTGCCGGTCACCGTGCCGATCACGCTGGTGCCGCTGTTAGCGCCGAAATTGAGCGAGCCAATGAGGTTCGTGGCAGCCGCAGTGAACGCAGGCGTTGCGCAGGACACGTTGTCGTTGAATGTGATGGTGCCTGCGCCGGCGCTGATGTTGCACGCTCCCGATGACGTCAAGGTGCCGAACTGCACGATGGAGCCAGTCGTTGCAGTCAGGCTCAATGACGGGCCGGTGGCTGTTATGTTGCTGAGTAGTCCGAATCCGATGTCGCCGCCGGTCAGATTGACGGTGCTGGCCGCCAATGCTCCATTCACCGTCAATGCGCTAGCCGAGGTGATCGTGAGAGTGCCGGAGGGATCCGTGGCGGACGCTGGGCCGTCGATCGCCAGTGCCAGGCTGTTGCTCAGGCTAAAGCTCTTGGCACTGAAGCTGCCAAGATGGGCGAATGCGTTGCCCGCATTCGGCAGCACCACGTTGTTCGTAGCGCTGCCGCTCAACGTAATCGCAGAGAACGCCGCACTCTGCGCGATCGGGCCGGTCGTAGTATTCAGCGTGAGGTTGCCGCTGACGTGGATCGTCGAACCAAGGTTCAAGGTGCCGGCGTTGATCGTCAGGTTGGTCAACGGCGTGGAGGCGCCGATGGCGCCGGAAAAAGTCGTCGCGCCGGAAGTGCTCGTGATCAGCCCGTGGGCCCCATCGACTGTCGATGCAAAGCCGATCGAACCGCCGGCGAAGTCGTACACCGTCGAATCACAGGTCAGCATCACCGTGTCGGGAAACGATTGACCTGTGCCGGAACTCGTCGGGTTGCCGCACAGGATAATGACGGCCGACGCTGGCGCGGCCCACAACAGACCGGATACCAGCAGGTAGCAGGAAATCTGACCGCAGCGTTTCATACCTTTCTCCCAGGCAATCTCGGTACTTCAAAACAGCAGCAAGCCGGGGAGGAGACGAGCTACCAATGGGGCCCGTAACCGGTACTGGCCCCACGTGCAAGCCGTCGCTATGGCGCACCGAGAGTACTCCCTTTGGATGCGCTGTGACAGGAAACCGCCGGATCACCTACCTCAGCGGTGGCCTCAAGTTCGAAAGCAAACGGGCGGGAAAAGGGGACGGTGATAAACAGAGCACGCTTGACGAGCGGGCTGGATAGAAGTGGGCTTAGTTACCTGCGACCACTTTTCCGAATGTACAGTTCTATTTCCGATGCATTACGCCGCGACGCGTTGCGGCGCACCGCCGACTGCCACCTCGACGCGATTGCGTCCGGCGATTTTTGCTGCATACAGCGCCGTGTCCGCGGCGGAAACCAGATTCATGACGCCTGAGATCGTATTGACCGTGGCAGCAGCAACGCCGACGCTGATCGTGACGCCATCGGACAACTCCGGGATCTGGCGGCTGGCCTCGTTGAAACGAGTGCGGATACGCTCGGCAAGGTCGACGGCGGCGGCGCGTTCCATGTTGGCGGCCACCACACAGAACTCTTCACCGCCCCAGCGCACGGCATGCATATGGTCGGCATCGGCCGTGCCAAGCACATTTCCTACGGTCACCAGGACCTTGTCGCCGATCTCGTGACCATGCCGGTCGTTGACGGCTTTGAAATGATCGACATCGATCAACAGAACCGCTGTCGGACGTCGCGCGGCGTTGCCTTGAGCGCTTGCGAGTTTGTCCAGAGCCGCGCGCATGCCGCGCCGATTGAGCAGGCCGGTCAGCGCATCGTGTTCGGACGCCTCGCGCAACTCGCCGAGCAAGCGCAGCACGACGAGCATGAGCAGCATCGGGTCGCAGAGCAGCGTATTGAGCATCAGGGTCGACCACCCGATCAACGCCGCGATCGGCACTTCCGGTGAGCCGTAGCTCACCGCACCGGCCGAAAACACCAGCACCGCCTGCGTGGCCGAAGCACAGGCCTGCAATGCGCGCGCGGCGGCGGCCACTCGGAACGTGGCCGAGCCGAAACTGGGTGCCTGCCGCCATAACACTACGGCAGACCAAAGGCTCGCGACGGCCGCGCTTCCGGCAAGCAGCGGGATACGCAGTGTTGCCACGGGTACCACGAACGTGAAGACAACCGTAATCAGCGAGACCAGCGCGAGCCCGACGTAGAGAACGGGGCGCACATTCTTGTAGCCGCAGAAAATCAGCGTACCTGCGAGTTGAAAGACGAATCCGCCGGTCAGCGGAATGTCGAACACCAACGCTGCGATGCGCCAGTCATCAATGAAGCGTTCCCACACTATCGCGATGCCGATGCACAGAGCGCCGGCGGCCCAGTAGGCCGGGCCCGGCGTCTTG
>Ga0163163_10002827_pt1 | contig 14669 bp, 10 predicted proteins | sample S65metaG_FD_119766 | JGI IMG/M metagenome (GOLD analysis project Ga0163163, IMG submission 119766) | Switchgrass rhizosphere microbial communities from Kellogg Biological Station, Michigan, USA - S6-5 metaG | ecosystem: Host-associated > Plants > Roots > Rhizosphere > Soil | place: USA... | reverse complement strand
TTTTTCAGTTTCACCGCGGAGTCCTCCTCCGTTCGACCAGGTAGTAGAGCGCCGGCAAAGCAAGAAGAGTAAGCAGCAGGGTCGAGGACAGTCCCCCAACCACAACTGTTGCCAGAGGTCGCTGGACGTCGGAGCCGATTCCGGTTGCCGTAGCAGCGGGAAGCATGCCGAGCAGTGCAACGACAATCAGGATCAGGCAAGGACGAAGCTGGTTCTTCGCGCCCAGGATCACAGCATCCTCCAGAGGAAGTTCGTCTTCCCTTCTGCGGCGATCGATCTCCGAGATGTATAGTACACCGCTCATCACCGCAACTCCGAACAGGCTGATGAACCCAACCGCGGCCGACACGCTCAGCCGAATATCCCGCAGGTAAAGTAACAGAACTCCACCCACGATGGAAAACGGGACCGTCATGAGCACGAGAGAAGCGCTTACTGGCGATCCGAAAGTGAAGAACAGCAGCGTAAAAATGATGGCGATGGTCACGGGAATGACGAGCGAGAGGCGGCGCCGCGCGCGGTCAAGGTTTTCGAACTGCCCGCCCCAGGTGACGCGGTATCCCGGCGGGAGTTTGATCTCCTGATCGAACCGGCGCTGGGCGTCGCCAACGAAGCCGCCCTGGTCCCTGCCGACGATGTTCGTCCTGACTGTGATGGCACGCTGATTGTCCCTCCGGGCGATGATGCTGGCTCCATCCACGACTCGAATGTCCGCCAACTCTCCGAGCGGGATACGTCCACCGTCGGCAGTGCGCACCACGAGTTGTCCAATTCTTCCTGCATCGCTGCGAGCGTCTGGCGCATAACGGACCGCGAGATCGAAGCGGCGGTCGCCTTCGAAAACGGTGCCGACCGCGGCGCCACCCAAGGCTGACTCGATCATGGTTGCGATGTCATCGACATTAAGACCGTAGCGCGCGATCCGTGCGCGGTCGATCTGGATACGCAAGCCTGGCTGGTCCGCTTCCTGTTCAATGGACGCATCTGCGGCTCCCGGAATCTTTTGGATCATCGATAGCGTCAGTGTCGCCAGGCGACGGAGCTCCGTTAAATCTGGGCCGCCGAGGATCACCGCCAGATCGGCCGAAGAGCCGGTGACCGATTCCGTCACGGTGTCTATGATCGGTTGGGTGAAATTGAGGATGATGCCGGGAATATCCCGATTCAGCTGGTTTCGAAGATCGCTGACAAGATCCGCTTTCGTGCGCCCGTGCGCCCATGTCGAGTACGGCTTCAAGACCAGGAGAAGTTCGTTTCGGTTCGGCCCGAATGGGTCCGTTCCCGAATCGTTGCGGCCGGACTGCGAACTCACTAGCAATACCTCGGGAAGTTTCCTGATCAGAGCCCGCATCTCATTCGCCACGCGAGCGGATTTTTCGAGGGATGTGCCGGGCGGCAGGTTGGCGCGAACCCAAATGACACCTTCATCGAGTTGCGGGAGGAACTCCGTACCCAGACGGGTTCCGAGGGCAAACGCCAAAGCAATGATCACTACGGCAGAGAGCGCAACGAGGATCGGCACACGCAGGAGCTTTCTCAGTGTCCACTCGTATCCATCCGTAAGCCAGGTCATGGCCGGGTTTTGCCACGGAGCTGCTCCCTTGCGGAACAGGAATGTAGCGAGGACGGGTACCAGCGTGAGCGCGCAAATCAGAGATCCCACCAATGCCGAACACACGGTGAATGCCATCGGCGTAAACAGGCGCCGCTCGACGCGTTCGAGAGTGAATAGCGGCAGATAGGCGGCAACCAGAATAACCAGCGAGAAAAAGATTGGCCGCTCCACCTCAAGCGCAGCTTCTCGAATCAGGTCGATTGTTCTCCCCTGCCTGACCATGTCCTGCCGGGTGGTTAGAGTTCGGAGGATGTGCTCGACCATGACCAGCGTACCGTCCACAATGATGCCGAAATCCAACGCGCCGAGACTCAGGAGATTGGCCGGGACTCCGTTGTAATACATACAAATGAATGCGAACAAGAGCGAAACGGGAATCGTAAGCGCTGTAAGAATGGCCGCCCGGGGACTCCCCAGAAAGAACATCAGCATGAAAATGACAATAGTCAGCCCTTCGAGAAGGGTCCTTGAAACGGTTGCTACAGTGTTGTGTACCAGCTCGGTTCGATCGTAGATGGCCCGGATCTGGACTCCACGCGGTAAACCCAAACTGTTTAGCTCTTCAACCGCCTCCTTAAGGGCTGTCAAGACTTCACTAGGGTTCTCGCCGCGCCGCAGCAACGCGATTCCCTCAACACCTCCAGGTTGGTCGTTCAGCGCGAACATGCCGGTTTGGAGTGCGGCTCCGATCCGAACTGCGCCGACGTCGCGGACCACGACAGGCACTCCGTGTACGGCTGTCAGCACGATATTTTCAATGTCGGCCACACCGCGGATTCTTCCGACGCCGCGGATCACCATCGACTGCTGGTCGGTATTGAGCAGCGCGCCGCCGGCGTTCCGGTTATTCGACCGTAGGGCGTCGGCAACCTGTTTCACGGTCAGACCATACTTCTGCAGCGAAGACGGTGAGACCTCCACCTGATACTGTTTGACAAGCCCGCCGAACGGCACGACATCCGCAACGCCAGGGACCTGAAGAAGGCGGGGCCCAACAACCCAGTCTTCAAGTTCGCGAAGTTGCATATCGCTGAGCCCGCCGCCTTCCAGACGAAAGCGGTACATTTCACCAATGGGCGTCGTCAGAGGGGCGATGTCGGGCACTACCCCCTCTGGGAGATCGGCACTTCGCAGCCTTTCGAGAACCACCTGCCGGGCGAAGTAGTCGTTGGTGTCATAGGAAAACGTCACTTCGACGACGGACAAGCCATAAATTGTGCGCGACCGCCGTGCGATCACGTTGGGAACGCTGTTCATGGCCCGCTCGATCGGGATGGTCACCTGCTGCTCCATCTCCTCGGCCGCCTGGCCGGGCATGGTAGTGATCACAACCACCTGCGTATCCGAGATGTCGGGGTAGGCTTCTACCTTCAGTTGCCGGAAGGAATATACACCTAGGCCAATGAGGGCGACCGCCAGAACGATCGTGATGAAGCGCTGTTCGAGCGCAAAACGCAGGAGCCGGCCGATCATACGGTTGTCTCAGTAAGCCTTGAGCTGCGTCGTCCCGTCCACGACGACCCGATCTCCAGCTTTGATCCCGCTCCGGATCGCGACTTGTTTCTCATCCTGCCAGGCGACGGCCACCGGAACTTCTTCGAACTCGCCCTCGGCGCGCTCCAGAAACACGGTGTTGGCGCCCTGTTGTTGCAGCAGGGCACCCCGAGGAATCACCGGGAGCCTGGAATATCCATGGACGTGACGGATAGTTGCGAACATGTCCGGTTTGTACCTGCCTGAGGGATTCGGCAGCTCAGCGCGGACCTTGATCGTTCGGGTCTGCGCATCGACCGCATCGCCGATCTTCCGGACCCGGCCGGTCAGCCGTTCGCCAGGAAACGCCGGCATCGAAATCTCGACGGCTTCGCCCGGGCGAATGAGCCGTATGCGATCCTCAGGAATATCGGCGGCGATCCAAACCGTACTCATATCCGCGATGGTCATCACTGGCGTATTGGTGTCGTTACGATAGTCGCCGCTGGCGCCGGTGATCTCCACGACCTTTCCGGATGCCGGCGCCTTGACCGTCACGCGCTGGTCCATGGCCCCCGGCCGGAGGCCGAGAATCTCCAGCTTCCGAGTCGCCTCATCGCGTGCGGCCTGCGCCTGTTCGACGGCGGCTTTGGATTGCGCCACGGTTGCCTCCGCGGCGAGGACTTCCTTTTGTGCGATCGCCCTGTCCGCAAGAAGATCGCGAGAACGGGCCAGATCGGCCTGTGATTTGGCGAGAGTCGCGTTGGCCTGGCTGACATTTGCCGATGCTTGCCGCAGGGCGGACATCACGGCGGAAACCTCGGTGCTTTCCAACGAAATGACCGGCTGGCCCGCGGTCACCGTGTCGCCCAGGCCGACCAGGACGCGGTCGATACGTCCGGGCACGGGCACAGGCACGTGGGACACACGACCCGGGTCGAGTTCGACCTTTCCGGGAGCAACAACTTCATTCTCGGGCACTGGAGCAGTGCCGACGGCCGCGACCCGGATGCGGCTGAGTTGGGGATGGCCGGCCGGGAATTTCACCAGATTTCCGCTCCTGGTTGCCGCCGAAAGGCTCGGCTGCGAATCCGCGTGGGTCGCGACTGGCTTGCGACAACCCGCGGGTGCCAGGCTGATACACAGGAGGACGATCGTAGAAATTTTCACGGCTGGACGACTCCTTGCACGCTTGTTCCTGTAACGCCATCGATCGAGTAGAGGCTCCTTGCGAACTCCGCGAGTGCGGTGTTGCGCAGTTGAACCGTGTCGTTGTAGGCCCTCTGTGCATCGAGGAAATCGAGAAAGGTCGCGCCGCCACGACGGTAGGCGCGTTCCGTAATTTGCCGCACGTCGGTTGCTTTTGCGAGCATGGTTTCCTCGACGCGGCGTAACGATTCTCTGGCAGTTCGATACTGGAGATATGCGGTTTCGACCTCGTTCTCAATGGTCGCCTGAATCGCGCGGATTCGGGCCTCACTTTGGGATTGTTCCTTGCGCGCGCGCTCGATCTCGCCCTGGTTGCGGTTGAAGACCGGAACGCCGCTCGAAAAGAAAAAACCCAGCGAATTGCCTGTCCCGGCCAAACCCTGCTGCCGCCGGTATTCGGTCCCGACAATGTAGTCCACCGTACCCTGGGCCAACTGCAGGCGCAGTTCTGCCTGGGATCGCGCAACGTCCCGCTGCAGAGCAAGGTAATCAGGGCGAGACCGGAATGCGCGTTGCCGCAGCTCATCGACAGTGACTGGCACCTCGTCGCGGCGCAATTCTCCAGTGGCATCGGGAAGCCTGTCGACCTTTCGGCGTCCGAGCAGCACCTGCAGTTTCGATCTTCCAATATCGACTTTGAGCTTTGCTTGCGCGACGGTGTTTTCAAACTGCAGCTCTGCCACCTGGGTGCGGATCAACTCCACCTCGGCCAGGTCGCCACTACGAACTCGACTCGTGTTGATCTGGACGGTTTGGCGGAACGTTTCGAGGGTTTCTTCGGCCAAGGTAAGGTCGGCCTTGGCTTGCAGCAATTCCACGAACGCCGATTGCACGTCGAAAACGACCGAGCGGACCGTGTTGAGGAATTGGAGCTGAGCCGTGGAAACGGCGGCCTGGGCGACCTCGATGCGGCGCTGGCGTTTCTCTCCCCGTTCGAAAACGAAATCTGTGCGAATGCTATATTCAGGGGGCCCAGCCCCGTTTTCCTGGTTATAGCCGGTCCCCAGAAGATCCAGGTGGTCGCCTTCCACGGTCAGCACCGGGTTGGGGCGCAGCCTGGCAGTAACGATTCGCGCCTCCGCGATTGGAATGGTGTACTTCTCCGCGAGCACATTCAGGTTGCGATCAACAGCCTCAGCCACGGCTTGCCGTATCGTCACAGGCTGGAGTTGCGCCGTTTGGGCCTGAGCAGAGCATCCAAGTCCGGTAAAGAGCAGTCCCAAGCGCACCAGCTGCGTGAGGTTTCCCGTGAGTCGGAAGACTATCATTAGTTTTCTCATTGGGCTCGATGCACCTCAACCTCCCAACGCGTCGATTTGATTCCATGGGGGTAAACCGGCTCTTAGACTGGGTACGTGCGGAAAACGTACAATAGCTGTACGGGAAGCGTACATAGCTCGGGTCGCCGGCGGATCGGGTGACGGACATCACTCATCCCGGGCTGGCAAGATGCGTGCGATGTAGATTGAGGTCGTGTTGCCGAGATTTCCGAAATCCGTAGCAGCGCATCGTTGGCAGATGTGGCTGCTTGTGACCGCGCTTCTGGCGATCATCGTCACCGCCTTTCTGGTGGTCGATCTGACCCGGAACCTTCGGACGGTGGTCATTAGCGACACGAACAAAGCCCTTGCGAACGCCGTGCAGGAGTTGGAACAATTCCGACAACGCGCCCGGTTGAGGCCGGATGACCTGACGCGACGCGATCGGGCCGACGCCGAGCTGCAAAAAATCTCCTATGAGGTCCTGAGTTCTTACCCGGATATTGAGGGCGGCTATCTGCTCGACGACAAGGTAATCGGACACAGCTTCCCCACCTATACGGAACCGGGAAGCAAGCTCTATCAACCCGTTTTGGAGCACGAGGAGGTACTCTCCGCGCTGGCCGAGAGCAGGGAGACCGGCAAGGTTGCGCGACGTGTCGTCCAAGATCGCAAGGACCTCATCCTGGTTGCTGTTCTCACTTCTCGCAACAGCACGCTGGCGGCTTGGAGCCTGCGGAGGATTCTGAACTTCAGCGATTCCAGCGAACTGACCAAACGGTACCTCCTGGTGCTGGTAATGTTCGTCTCGCTTATCAGCATCGGGATCGTACTCCGATTGAGCCTCGCCCTTCAGCATGAATTCGGGTTAATCCGGTCGGGGCTCGAAAAGTTACGCACGGACCCGAACTACCGGCTGCCGGATCAAGGTGGCGAACTTCGCACGATCGTGCAAGCGGTCAACAGCATGGCCCATGGCAGGCAGGAATTGGAGACTGCATTGCGCCGCGAGGACCGACTCCGGCTAATGGGGCGTGTCGTAGCGGGAATTGCTCACGAAATCCGAAATCCGCTAAACAGCATCCGCTTGACGAGCCGTGTGCTGGCTCGACGACTTGCCGATCAGCCCGAGGCCCAGGAGTCTACAGGCCTGATCATTACCGAAATCGATCGTCTGGACTCGTTACTCAACAGTCTATTGGTATTTGGCGCGGACGAGCCGGGAAAACTGCGGCGCCAGCCCATCCAACCGCTGCTCGAACGGACGCTCGCATTGGTCAAACCCCATGCCAGAGAGCGGAACGTGCAGCTTCAATTTCGGGCTGACGCGGATTGCGAGGCCGATTTCGACGGCGATCACTTGCAGCAGGCTCTCATGAACCTGCTGTTGAATGCCATCGATGCGTCAGGGACAAATGGGGTAGTGGTCCTATCGATGAGCCATTCGGCTGATGAGGTCGAGATCAGGGTGGAAGATTCCGGACCCGGGATTACCGCGGAACAGCAGGATCGCCTCTTTGAGGCATTCTATACGACGAAGTCCAAGGGAACCGGTCTGGGTCTCGCCGTCACCAAAACGCTGCTCGAAAAAATGGGTGCGTCCATTGCGGTAAGCAACCGAAACGGCGTAGGCAACGGAACCGCTGCCGGCGCTATCTTTCGGATTTCCTTGCGAGCGCCGGAGATTTCATGAAGGCGCGGATTCTGATTGTCGAAGATGAAAAGGCAGCCCGCCAGGCCCTCGCCTCATTGTTAACCGACGAGGGGTACGAGGTATTGGCGGCGGCGGATGGAGCGACGGCGCAATCGATCGCGCTCCAAGAGGAGCCTGACCTGATTCTGCTGGATATTCGACTGCCGGACATTGACGGGTTGACCGTGCTGGAAAAGCTTCGTCAAGGATATTGCAATGCCGCCGTAATCGTCATGACGGCATATGCGACCAGCAGCAATGCCATCAAAGCGACGCAGAACGGCGCTTTCGACTACATCACCAAGCCCATCAACGACGAGCATCTCGCGCTCCTGATACGGCGTGCGTTGGAATACCGAACCCTGGAGCGGGAGGTCAGCACTCTCAAGACAGTCTCGCCAATTCCACCGTCGATTCCCGCAATCGTCGGGCACGGCCCCGCCATGCAGGATGTTTATAAGATGATTGGGCGTGTCTCGAATTCCGATGCCACAGTCCTCATTTCCGGCGAGTCTGGAACGGGAAAGGAACTGGTGGCCAATGCGATCCACCAATTCGGCCGGCGCCAGAACGGACCGCTGATCAAGGTCAATTGCGCGGCCATCCCGGACAACCTCCTGGAGGCGGAACTCTTTGGTCATGAAAAAGGGGCATTCACCAATGCCGTTTCGAAGCGGACCGGGCGATTCGAGCAGGCGAATGGCGGCACACTATTCCTGGATGAGATCGCCGAAATTCCGCTCTCGCTACAGGCCAAACTACTGCGGGCGATTCAGGAGAAGACGATTGAGAGACTCGGCGGCAATCGTTCGATCCCTGTGGATTTTCGGCTCCTCACTGCAACGGCTCAAGACTTGAGCGGATTGGTGGTCGCCGGCAGATTTCGCGAGGACCTCTATTACCGTTTGAACGTCGTCTTGATCAGTTTGCCACCGTTGCGCGGCCGCCCAGAAGACATTCCGTTGCTGGTACAACGGTTTCTGAGCCGTTCCGAAAAGCCCGTGACCATTCGCCAGGATGCCCTCGATCGGATTCTGTCTGATGATTGGCCGGGTAACGTCAGAGAACTCGAAAATGTCATCACCCGTGCGATTGTCCTGGCGCCGGGTGGCGTCATCACGCCGGAATGCATTCAGTTCGGCGACAGGCGACCGCAATCGAATGGATGCTGGCTCGATCAGGTGCCCTACCGCGAAGGTTACTGGGATGTAGTTCGCCAAGTCGAGGGGCGCCTCTTGAAGGCGGCTTTGCAGGACGCAAATGGCAACAAGGCTGAAGCGGCACGAATTCTTGGAATTCAGCGGCGCCTGCTATATGAAAAAATGTCCGAGCTGGGGATACAGTAGCTTGCGCCAAAGCTTCACGGCTGCGAGAGGGGGGTGCGTCGTCTTGCTCCGCCAAGCTTCATTACGACGGCTTCGAGCAGACCTACGATCCCGATTCGGTCTTTCCTGACCTTTACGAAAAGTGTGTGGAGCGCAAGTAAGATTTACGGCATCTGAAAGCTGCCAGTCTCCAGCATCTTCGCTACCCAATCGGAGTGCGGCAGACCGCAACCGGCAAGCGCCCTAAGTTCCCGGTCCACGTCATACTCCACGCGACGGATGGCGGGAGTAGTTCCATCCAGTAAGAGATATGCCGCGCGGCGATCTCCGTCGTAAGACATGCTGACGCTGCCTGTGTTGGCGACTGTCATTCCGCTAAGGCTCCGAACATAAGCGCGATGGATGTGCCCATAGACTGCAACCGGCTGCCCGAGTGGAGCGTAAACAGCCTCTAACTCCGCGTCACTCACCTCGGGTGCCGGCGCTCGCCACGGACTCTCGGGACTCGCGTGCACCAGCGCCATCGGAGCGTGAACCTGCATGCGCGGCAACCCGCGCAGCCACGCCAGCCTTTCGTCACCCAGCGCTTCCCGCGTCGCAGCCGCCATTTCCCCGATTGCAGCGAACATCGGCCGCAATTTAGGCAGTTGGCTGGCGAACTCCGTCAGCGACTCGGGCCGGAAAAGCACTTCATCTGTGTTGCCAACCACTCCCGGCCATCCGAGATCCCGTACGCGATCCACAATCTCCACCGGACTGGAACCGCCGTCCGCCAGATCGCCGCCGTGCAGAATCAAGTCGGGCGAGGTCTGCCGAAGATCCGCCAGGACTGCCTCAAACGCGGTTCGATTGCCGTGTATGTCGGAGACAATTGCGATTCGCACGCCGCCCTGCCGCCGCTCGCGCTAGTCGAACAGGTCCGGCTCTTCGCGCGCGATCTTACTCCACAACGGTTGGAACTGGAACCAGCCTCCGTAAGAGTCGCCTACCTGATTGCGCGCCGTGACTGCGTGCTCGTGATCGATTCGAATCGGCTTGCCGGCCGCCTCCGCCAGTAACTGCGCATGGCAACTGCGGTCCATCGTGATGAACCACCAGACCGCCTCGTCAATAGTCTTCCCCACCGTCAGCAACCCGTGATTCCGCAGTATGACAGCCTTGGAGTTCCCAAGCGTCTGTGCGATCCGGTCGCCTTCCGATGTCTCGTAGACCACGCCGGTGTAATCGTCGAACAGCGCGTGATCTTCGTAGAAAGCGCACGCGTCCTGTGTAATCGGATCGAGCAACCGCCCCAGCGACGACCATGCCTTGCCATACATCGAGTGCGCGTGTGCCGCCGCCACTGCGTCCGGGCGCGCCGCGTGCACGCGCGAATGGATCGCAAAGGCGGCGGTGTTGACCGGATAGTTGCCCTCCACCACTTCGCCTTCGTGGTTTACCAGCACCAGGTCGGATACCCGGATCTGTCCGAAGTGGACGCCGAACGGGTTGACCCAAAACCACTCCGGATTCCCCGGGTCGCGAGCCGTGATGTGCCCGGCCACTCCCTCATCGTATCCAAAGCGCGCGAACAGGCGGAACGCAGCGGCCAGGCGTTCCTGGCGATGGCGCCGCTCTTCGGCGATCGAACCGAAAACTGGGGGCTTCGGAACATTCTTGGCTCTTCCTGGGGCTTCCGTCATTGGGGCATTCCCTCCTTCATTGGTCGAATCATTTTTGCACAGCATCCTTGCGCGATGATATATCGTCGCCGTCGCCCGGGTCAATTCGTCCGGAGTTTACATATTCGAGGTGGTCAACCTGTTCCTCTCTGTGTATTAATCGCAAAGGAGGACTACCGATGCTACTTCGTCCCACGATTTTATTTTGTGTGTTTTCGGCCATTTTCTGCGCGCAGTCACCCAACTTGTCTATCCAATGGGTGGGCCAGTCATGCTTCGTGCTCACGAGCCCCGGCGGACCGACCGTCGTCACCGATCCTCCGGTGGCTTCGCTAGGATACACGCTGCCGTCGCTGAATGGGGATGCGGTGACCATCACGCACAATCACACCGACCACAACAATGCGGCCGGGGTCGGCGGCAAGTTCACCCTCGTGGATGGACGCCCCATCACTGCGCGCCAGGAGATGACAGCCGGGGGATTGCCGTTCGTCCTGATTCCCGGATTCCACGACAATACGAACGGAACCACGCGCGGGCCGAACGCCATCATTCGCTGGAATCAGGCAGGCCTTAAGATCGCCCACTTCGGCGATCTGGGACAGGAGCAGTTGACCGCCGCCCAACTCGCCGACCTTCAATCGCTCGATATCCTTTTCATTCCCGCGGGAGGTTTCTTTACGATCTCCCCGGATCGCGCGGCGGGCTATGTGAGGGAGTTGAAGCCCAAGATTGCGATTCTCATGCACTATCGCACCGCATTGGGCGGAGCCGCGCAGACCGCGGGACTGCCCGATTCGGCGGCGCCGTTTTCCCCGGTCGTCTATAAGCCCGCCAATGTCGTCGTCAACGCCGCCACCCTGCCGGCGGCCACGGAGGTGTGGGTAATGGAACCCGCCGCCGATACGATAGCGGTGAATGCCGCGAGTTACACCGCGGGGGCGCCCGTGGCGCCTGGCTCGATTGCTTCGCTGTTTGGCAAATTCACCGGATCGCAAACCGCGTCGGCCGGTGCGTATCCGCTTCCCGCCAAGCTGGGTGACACCGAAGTGCTGCTGGGCGGAAAGGCGGTGCCGCTTTACTACGTTTCGGGGACGCAAGTGAATCTTCAGGTGCCTGCCGGCCAGGCCCCCGGGCAGCTGCTTACCGAGGTACGGGTGGGCGGTCAAGTGAGGTCGCGTAGTCCGCTCACCGTGATTCCCACTGCCCCCGGCATTTTCGCGGTCGCCAATCGGGATGGGCGCGTCAACACGGCGAACGTCCCGGCCCATCCAGGCGAAGTCCTGCAGATCTATGCCACCGGCCAGGGCGCGGTCATACCCGCGGTGGACGATGGTGTGGCGGCGCCCACCCAACCGCTGGCTACCAGTCCCAACCTGCCGAACGTGTTTCTCGGCGGACGCCAGCTCACGGTTCTCTACAACGGACTTGCGCCCGGCTTCGCGGGAGTGTGGCAGATCGACGTGATGATTCCGGCGGACGCTCCTACCGGCCCCGATCTCGCGCTCACCGTGGTGAACGGAATCGTCAGCAATCCGGTCTCAGTAGCGGTAGTGAAGTAATCAAATGTGTGGGGCAGGTTGACAACCTGCGCGCCGGTTGCTTACCGGCGGCGCTTCGGCCCGATTGGCAATCGGCCGCAGTTTGCCAAACTGCCCCACAACGTTTCTACATCGAACTAAGTCGTCGGAAATACCGCATTGAGCAATGCGGCCAATCGGTACCCGCCTGTGACTAATTGCTGGCGTACCGTCTCAAACGTCGCGTCATTGTAAAGCTGCGCAAGATTCGGGTGCGGAGAAATATTAAAGAATTCAGGAGCCTCGGTGGCGCACTTCAGCGCCGAGACCGTACGGAACAAACGCGGTGTCGACCCCAATGGCTGATGGCCCACCAGCAGCGGCCCGTAGGCTTTCTGGAAGGCGACGGCGTGCGATTCCAGCGCTATGTCGTTCACCTCGGTAAGTGCGGTCAGAGCCGGAAACTGGGCCGCAAATCTGCTATCCAGCGCGCGTTCCAGATCCGCTTCGTTCGTACCTTTCAACAGAACCCTGCGAATCATCCCGCCATCCCAGGCAGCATGCAGTTCGGTTGTCCCGAAGCCATCCGTCGTGAGACAGTTGCCTCCGGCATCCGCATTGGTGGCGGCGTGCAGCGGCTGATGCAGATCGCCCATTAGATGAATGATGAACTTAAGTTCCTCGGTAGGCGTGAAAACGCGCGTGCCACGGGGGAAGCCTCGATGGGCCTTCAGGTTCGCCGTCATGACGCGAATTTTTTCCGTCACGCAGTTTCCCCCTGGACAGCGCGCCGCCAGTTGCGCCTGCTGATCGCTGCCCGCCAGATCCAGAAAGTGCCATGAGCCCGTGTTTGTGTCCCGCTTGACGTCGTCGGCCCATGACGCGACCGAGGCCATGGCGGCGGCCATAGTCGCGGCCGTCGGCGTCCTCCCGAGCTTGGCCTTTGCGACGCTGTCGGACTTCAACAACGTTGCTACTCCCTGAAAGGCGCTTGGCGACAAATGCGAAGCCGCGATGACCGCGACGATCCTGTGACCTTCCGGACCCCATCCAAAAGCGGGGTTGGCGCAAAGGCCTACAGTGACGAGAACGGTCAGACACGTGCGAAAACTGGTGCGGCGTGAGCAGCGGGAAGAGAACGTCATCGGTTGCAACTCCGGGTTGCAATTGTACACCTTTTCACTTAAGAACGGTGACAATACCCGAATCCCGAAGTTTTCCGGCAACCTCCGCGCCGATCTTACCGCTGCGGTCGAACCGCCCCTCCACCAACACGTTCGCCAAAGTTCCTTTGAATAAGATGTAATCCCCGAATGTACTCAACAGGCGATAAGTCGCCGGTGCCAGTTGATATCCGCCGCGATTGGCCTCGTCCGCGCCGGTCCACCACGGAAGCCCGGAGCTTACCAGCGCGTAGTGTTTGCCCACCGGCAGAATGAAGAGCAACCCGTAATCGGCGGCCCCCGGATTGAGCGCGATCGGGAACTGCGGAGCGAAGCGCGCAATCAGGCGGTTGGTCTGCGGTGTCCCGAACAGCACCAGGTTGGACCCCGCCAGATCGTCGTCGTTGACCTCTCGATCGCTTTTGACGGGCAAGGCCAGATTCAGACGCGTGCGCTTGCTGGACCACGCTGCGGCGGTCTCCGCATAGCGGCGAGATTGCGGATCGTCTGCGCCGTAAACGTAGATGTGGCGCGCGTTGACCGCCTCCACAATCGGCCCCTGGCGCGCGACCGTCGTCGTGGGTCCCTGCGTCCAGCCCTTCGCCGTTTTGGTAAACGAAAGCGCTGCCGCCGGACGCAGACGCACGGCCGTTCCATCGATGGTCACCGTTTTAGCTGGCGTAGAAAGCGTAAAGGCATCCACGTCCCGCGTCAGCACACGGATTGCGCCCGCGGAGCGAACTGCATCCACCGAAGCCAGCACGCCCGGAGCGATGGCGTCGATACGCACCCAGTAGGCGGTGCTATAGTGCAGGTCGCGTGTTACCAGGCGGACGCGTTCCGGATTGGCGTTGCGCCGGTATTGGGAGAACCATTCGAAGATGCTGCCGTTCTTATACGCGAAGTCCCACGCATTGTGGCGTACTCCCGGAAATTCGATATACTCCACCGGACTATCCAGCGAGAGCAGTTGCCGCTGCCACTGGCGCGAGGAATCCACACGCACGAAGGGATCCGAATCGCCGTGGAAAAGCCGCACCGGCAGATTGAGCGCGTTCGGAGCCAGATCCGCCGTGCCCGGAAATACATCCGCGCACACCGGCGCCACCGCCGCCCATACGTCCGGGCGCGTCAACGCCAGCCAAAGCGCTCCGCCACCCCCCATGGAAGCTCCGGTGAGATACACGCGATCCTCGTCCACCGAGTAGCGGCTTTTGACGTCGGCCAGTACATCGTATACGTCCTGCTCGGCGATGCCCTGATAGCCCATCGTGCCCCGGCCAAATGGACAAACCACCAGGTAATCGACCTCGCGCAACGTGGGCAGTGTGCTCAAAGCCTGCAAACCGCTTTCGCCGTAGCGCGGCGGAACGCCGAAGACCCGCTTGAGGTTGACCACATGGTTCGACTCTTCCTCGAGCAGGCTTACGATCAGGGGGTACCGGCGTGCGGGGTCGTAGGACTTCGGAACGTACAGCGCGTAGGGCTGCTCCGTCTGATCCACGGCCGAGCGGTAGGTGATCACGGTCTGGCCTCCGAGCACGGAAGCCGCGGCAAGCGCAAGCGCCAGCAATTTCGCCATGGGCTAAAGCCTCTTCAGGGCCGGCAGCCAGCCCTGAAACCATTCGCGGAAGGCATCCAGTTTGCGTTGTCGCCCGGGCGAGAGCGGCACCGACTGTCCACCCAGTTTGACACCGCGCAAACCGGCTGCCACTTTCACCATCACTGGAAACGGAAACGGACCGCCCCAA
>Ga0163163_10002824_pt1 | contig 14679 bp, 9 predicted proteins | sample S65metaG_FD_119766 | JGI IMG/M metagenome (GOLD analysis project Ga0163163, IMG submission 119766) | Switchgrass rhizosphere microbial communities from Kellogg Biological Station, Michigan, USA - S6-5 metaG | ecosystem: Host-associated > Plants > Roots > Rhizosphere > Soil | place: USA: Michigan... | reverse complement strand
GAAAACTCGTACTCGAAGCCAAGGGCGAAATCGCCGCCCTCGCCGACACGATCAACGAAATGATCGACACGCTGGCTACCTTCGCCGACCAGGTGACCACGGTAGCCCGCGAAGTAGGAGTCGAAGGAAAGCTGGGTGGCCAGGCGCGAGTGCCTGGTGCAGCGGGCATCTGGAGCGACCTTACCAACAACGTGAACCAGTTGGCCGCCAACCTCACCACGCAGGTGCGCGCCATCGGTGAGGTTGCAAGAGCCGTGGCAAAGGGCGACTTGGCCCGATCGATTTCGGTCGAAGCGCAAGGCGAACTCGCTGCCCTCAAAGACAGCATCAACGAAATGATTTTGAACCTGAAGGACACCACGCGAAAGAACACCGAGCAGGACTGGCTCAAGTCCAACCTCGCGAAGTTCACCCGCATGGTGCAGGGTCAAAAAGACCTCTTCACGTTCTCGAAGCTGGTGCTCTCCGAACTGGCTCCACTGGTCGGCGCCCAACACGGCGTCTTCTACTTGAGCGACACAGACAACGATCGCGCAATGATGAAGATGTTCGCCAGCTACGCCTTCCGCGAGCGCAAGGGGATTTCAAACAAGTTCCAGTTAGGTGAGGGACTTGTTGGCCAGTGTGCTCTCGAGAAGGAGCGAATCCTCATCACCGGGGTTCCGAACGATTACATCAAGATCAACTCCGGCTTAGGCGAAGGCACTCCCCTCAACATCGTGGTTCTGCCCGTCTTGTTCGAAGGCGAAATCAAGGCAGTCTGCGAACTCGCTTCGTTCCAGGCTTTCAGCGACATCCATCTTGCGTTGCTCGACCAGTTGACCGAATCGATTGGTATCGCACTCAACACGATTTCGGCGACGATGAGAACGGAAGAACTGCTGAAAGAGTCGCAGGCACTCGCCGAGAAACTCCAGACGCAGCAGGAAGAACTCACCAAGACCAACCGCCGCCTCGAGCAGCAGGCCGCCACTCTTCAGACTTCCGAAGAGCTCCTCCGCACCCAACAGGAGCAGCTACAGAAGAAGAACGAAGAGCTTCAGGAGAAAGCCTTCCTGCTCGCCGAGCAGAAATCGGAAGTGGAAGATAAGAACCGCGAGGTCGAACACGCTCGACGTGCATTGGAAGATAAGGCACAGCAGTTGGAACTGACCTCGAGATATAAGTCCGAATTCCTGGCCAACATGTCACACGAACTTCGGACCCCGCTCAACAACCTCCTCATCCTCGCTCGCATGCTCTCAGAGAACGTGGACAGGAACCTCAATGACAAGCAGGTTAAGTACGCAGAGACAATCCACGCCTCCGGACAAGACTTGCTGGTTCTGATCAACGACATTCTCGATCTGGCTCGCATCGAGTCAGGCAACATGCTCATCGAGCTAACGGATGTTTCGTTCCAGGAGATCTTGCACACCACCGAAAGGATGTTCCGGCACGTGGCGGACTCCAAGTCGCTGCAATTCCAGGTCGACCTTGATCAGCGGCTACCGCTAAGCATCAACACGGATCCGTCGCGGTTGCAGCAGGTACTCAAGAACCTCCTGGCGAATGCGTTCAAATTTACCGAGCAGGGCATTGTGCAGTTGAAGGTGACCCCTGCCTCAGCCGGGTGGACACCGGGACACAAGCAACTCGACGCAGCCCAAGGAGTCATCGCATTTTCGGTTCAGGACACCGGTATCGGGATCCCGACTGATAAGCAGCGCTTGATCTTCGAAGCGTTCCAGCAGGCGGATGGAACCACCAGTCGCAAATACGGTGGAACCGGGCTGGGACTCTCCATCAGCCGTGAGATCGTGCGTCTGTTGGGTGGCGAGATTAAATTGCAGAGCGAGCTTGGAAAGGGAAGTAGTTTCACCGTCTTCCTCCCCGCTCGCATGGGCGCTCCCGCCAGTGTCATCAAGGCGCAGCAGCACAGAGAGGAGTCCTTGCATACCCAAAGTGTCGCGCCTTCCTTGCCAATTTCTGCCGAAGTCCGTGGCGAACTCAGGGCACAGACCCAGGAGTTTGACGACGACCGGAACTCAATTCGTCCCGGCGACCAGGTAGTACTGATCGTCGAGAATGACCTCACGTTTGCGTCGCTACTGTTGGAAGTCGTCCGCAACCGCACGTTGAAGGGTGTCATCGCAACACGCGGGGTTCACGCTCTGAATCTTGCACGCGAGTTGAAGCCTTCGGCGATCACGTTGGATATCCTGTTGCCGGACTGCTCCGGATTCTCGGTACTGGAGCGCCTCAAGCGGGATCCGTTGACCAGTCACATCCCCGTTCACGCCGTCTCCATCGCCGAGGAAAAGACTCGGGCCCTGGCTTTAGGTGCGGCCTCGTTTACGCAGAAGTCTTCCGGATCCCAAGTGCTGGCTTCGGTCGTCGACAGGATTCGCCGGACCATCGATGAGAAAGAGCATCATGTCCTGGTTGTCTCCAGCTCGGAACCGCGCCGCAAAGAGATCGTCGAGGTCATCGGCAATGGCGTTGTCCATTCCTATCCGGCAGCGAACATCGCCGACGCAGTAGGGGCGTGCGCGATGCAGCAGTTCGACTGCATCATCGCTTCACCGTCGCTCGAGGACGGGACGATTGCGGAATTGATCGAGCGAACTCAGGTCTTGTATCGGGATAACTGGCTGAGAGTCGTCGCATACTCGCCCGAGCCAATGCCTTCCGAGATCAGTGGTAGGCTGCAAGTGCTTGCCGATAACGTGGTTGTTCGTACCACAAATTCCCCCGACGAGCTCTTGGAAGTTGCTTCGATCTTCCTGCACCGCGACGAGTCCCAGCTCTCCGAGCAAAAACAAAGGATGTTGTCGCAGGTCCGCATGAACGATCCGAAACTGGCCGGGCGACGGATCCTGATGGTAGACGACGATGCCCGCAACATCTTCGCCATTACCAGCGCCCTTGAAACCGCCCAGGTAGAAGTGGTCTATGCCGAGAACGGTAAGATATCTCTGGAGCGCCTGCAGGACACTCCGGGCATCGATCTTGTCCTCATGGACATCATGATGCCGGAGATGGACGGCTATGCTGCGACCAAGGCCATCCGGGAGATGGACCAGTTCCAATCCCTGCCCATCATCGCAGTAACCGCGAAGGCGATGATCGGCGATCGAGAGAAGTGCATTCAGGCCGGAGCCTCGGATTACATCCCGAAACCGGTCGATCTCGAGCAGTTATTCTCGCTCCTTCGGGTGTGGCTGCCGGACCGCAAGACAACAGCAACGGCTGCTTAGGAGTCGAAATTAGGATGAAACCGGTCGTCGCCATCAAATCCGACGGGATTGAAGTGCCCAAGGCCACGGTGTTGATCGTGGACGATAATGTCGACGTCTTGAGATCGATGGCGGCAGTGCTTGAAGTGTTACATGAAGAAGTGCTTACGGCCAGCAACGCCAATCAAGCACTCAAGTACCTTCTCAAGCACGATCCCGCTGTCATCGTTCTCGACGTGATGATGCCGGACATGGACGGCTTCCAACTCGCTGCCCTTATCCGGAAACGGGAGCGCTTCAAACACACCCCCATCATCTTCCTTACTGGTTTGGGCAAGGAAGACAGTCAGATGCTTCAGGGCTATCTCGCCGGGGCAGTCGACTACCTCCTTAAACCGGTTGATCCGGATGTCCTCCGATCGAAGGTGAGGATATTCGTCGAGCTCGCAAAGAAGAACGAGATGCTCCGTCGATACGCCGACGTGATGCGCGCCAATTCCACTCAGTTAGAAGAGGCGCTCACTGCCACTCTTCGTGCCAAGGAAGACCTTGAACGCGAGGTTGGTGTTCGAACCAAGGCCGAGAAGAGCCGGGACCGGTTGGCCGGTCAGTTGGGAGCCACCCCGGATTTCGTCTCCGCGATGGCCGAGGGCGCCGTCACACTCTCCACCGACGGAAGCATCCTCTATTGCAATGCGCGTTTTAAAGAGATGCTGGAGTACTCCAACGGCGACTTGTTGGAATCGCCAATCGAAACTTGGATCGCGCCGAGTTTCATTGCAACGTTCAGCGCGCTGTTTGGCCAGGGCTTGCAAGGCAGAGTAACGGCTGAGATCGAGTTGCGCTCCGTCAGCGGTGAGTACATTCCTGTGCAGGTCGCCATGAATCCTTTCTCGACCGTCGAGATTGAAGCGGTCGCAATGGTTATTACAGACCTGCGCCATCAAAAACGCAGCGAGCAGTTGTTTGCCGAGGGTCGGCTATCTCGGCTGATGCTCGAGCATGCAAATTCGGGCATTGCGGTATGCGACGAACATGGCCGAATAACTCTCGCCAGCCGATCGTTGGAACGTATCTTCGAATCGAACCCGCTATTCAAGAATTTCGACGAAGCGCTGCCCTTGGAATTGGTGGATGGTCAGGGAAACGCCCGCCGTTTTAGTGCTCGGGAAATGCTAAGCGGCGCGACCCACAAGAGCGCGGAAGTGGTTTACAGAAAGCCGAATGGGAAGCAGCTGAGATTGCTGATGAGTGCCGGCCGCATCGTCTCGGATTCCGGAGACACCGTCGGCGGCGTCATCACCCTGCTCGATGTCTCTGAGCGCATGATGATTGAAGAGGCACTTCGGAGATCGGAAAAACTAGCTGCTGCGGGCCGTATCGCCGGAACACTAGCGCACGAAATCAACAACCCGCTTTCCGCTGTCACCAATCTTCTTTACCTTCTGCAGAATTCCGGGCTGGACGAGCTCGCTCAGCATTACGTTGATGTTGCCGCCTCGGAGCTTGCCCGCGTCTCCCACATCGCAAGGAACACCTTATCGTTTTATCGAGAGGCCGCCAGCCCCGTCTCCGTGCGCTTGTCTGAGGTTCTGGAGAGTGTGTTGGAACTTTTTACCCGCCAGATAGAAGACAAGTCGCTCAACATCACTCGTCGATACGAATACGAAGGCGAGATTCATAATTTCCCCGGAGAACTCCGGCAGGTATTCAGCAATCTCGTGTTGAACGCCATCGACGCTTTGCCTGAGCGTGGGGACCTAACCCTCGCCGTCAAAGCATGCCATCATCCGCGAACCGGCGTTCGTGGCGTCCGCGTCGCCGTAGCCGATCGAGGCATCGGAATACCGGCGGACTTTATGGCAAAACTCTTCGAACCTTTCTTCACCACCAAGGGCGAACGCGGCACGGGCCTCGGGCTGTGGGTGTCGCACGGGATTATTCAGAAACAAGGTGGCAGCATACGAGTGAAGAGCAGTACGAAAGCCGGAAATTCCTGGACCGTATTTTCAGTCTTTGTGCCCTCGGTGGGAGCGATGGAGCTATTACACCGTGCCGCCTCGGCATCGCGTAACAAGGCATTGGACGCCACCACCCATGGACCGCCAGAGTTCGCCGAAAAGAGAGACGGTACAGGCGGTTAGAAGTCGAAATTCGGGTTAAGCCTCAACGAAGTAACTTGGTCTCTGGGCAGAGAAGACCATGGCACACCGCCTTTGGTAATCCCGCCAATCAGCCGCATCCCGCAACCAACCCCAAGTCCGAGTTACACTTCTCCATACCCCAATTCAAGCGAACTTAACTTATGGCAAAAGGCCGCGAAAAATTCGTCTTCATTTTGCTGATAGTCGTGGCAGTCGCAATCGGTGTTGGAATTAAGCTGACTGAGAACACGGATCAGCCGACCAGCCCACGTCGCCGTCCGTCATCAATGTCTGGAACAAGGCTCGTCGACCAGCAGCCTTTCCAGACCGCCCAGCAACTCGAGAAACTCGTCGAAACGCGTGACGAGCTTCGGCTGGTACGTGATGCGCAAAGGCAGGCCGACAATGAGCTGGACTTGGCTTTTGCCTCAGCTTTGCGCGATGCCAAAGTGCACCCTGCAAATGAGAATCCTGCAACAAAGCAGCTCCGAGAACACATTCGGGAGCTCGATACCCAGATAAAGAAAGATCAGGAGCAGGTCAAACAGCTGACCGCTGCTGTCGCCGCCGCCAAGGGCGATCGCGCAGAGGAACTAGGTGACGAGCTGGGGTTGTTGCAAGCGGAGCAGAACCTCCATCAGGGCGAACTGGACGACGCAAAGGTCGACCTCATGCGTGCGGGAGGTGATCCGCAAAGTCGGATCCAGCGGCTCTTCAATCAGCACGAAGCCGCACAGCACAACGACCAGGCTCAAAATCAGCAGCAGGCTTGGCTCTCCAAGGCCGAAGCATACAAGGTTCCGGACACGTTGTTGGGACAGGGTCGCGCCTGGAAGCAGCTCCGTGACAAGCAGCAACAGATCAACGCTGCCCAACAGCAGGCAGCCACGCTCGCCTCTGAGCTCGACAAGAAGCACGATCAACTGGAAGAACACGTCAATCAACTGGCGCAGCAGAATCAAGCCGCACGCGCTGCCTCGTCGGCCAAAATTTCGAAGGAGCAAAGCAAGGCTACCGTCGCCCAATTGCAGCACGAAGCGGAAGACCGCAAAACTCTGACTGAATTCGACCAGCGAGTACAAGACGCGCAGCAGATGGGCCAGGCATACGGAGACTGGGTTGCACTCACAGGCCGGCGGATTCGCGCCTGCATCCATGGAGCACTTCAATCTCTCCTGTGGATTGTGCTGATCGGAATAGGCATGGTGGCGGGAAATATTGTCGTCGAACGAGCCTCTTCCAAGCTCTCCAACGAGCGGCGACGGCTTGCGACCATGCGCCTCCTTGGCAGATTCGCGGTTCAGACCGTCGGCATTCTACTTATCTTGCTGGTCGTCCTTGGCTCTCCGGGGCAGCTGTCCACGATCCTCGCATTTGCCGGCGCCGGACTCACCGTTGCGCTCAAAGACTTCATCGTCGCCTTCTTCGGCTGGTTCGTGCTGATGGGCAAGAACGGCATACGGGTTGGAGATTGGGTGGAGATCAACGGAATCAGTGGCGAGGTCGTCGAGATTGGGCTTTTGCGCACCGTCCTGCTGGAGACCGGTAATTGGGCAGACAGCGGTCATCCCACCGGCCGCCGGGTAACGTTTGTAAACAGTTTTGCGATAGAAGGGCACTACTTCAATTTCTCGACCACGGGACAATGGCTCTGGGACTCGCTGGAAGTCGGAGTGCCCAGTGGGAAAGATCCTTACGCCCTCACTGAGTCAATCATCCAACTGGTGACGAAGGAATCCGAGGAGAATACACGGGAAGCGGAGCTGGAGTGGCGACGCTCGGCAAACAGCTACGGTGTCAAAGCGTTCTCAGCTACGCCGGCAATCAACGTGCAACCAACAAGCGGCGGAGTCAATATCAGCATCCGCTACATAACCAGGGCGCATCAGCGATTCGAGATGCGGACGAAGCTGTACCGTGAAATCGTAGAGTTATTGCACGGAGCTAAGGCGCGTGCCTCCGAAGGCAAGTCTTAATCGGACCACCGCTTCGGTTTCCGGTCCCAACGGTGCTGTCGCAGTTTTCCAATCAGCCCAGGTGGAAGCGGTCCTGCGTCGCTGGCGCGAACGTTCGAACGAACGTGCTCGGGTTTTCGCATTCCGACAATCGTGGTGCTTACCGTTGGCTCTGAGAGGATGAATCGGAGTGCCAACTCCGGCAGGGTCATTCCGTCCGGCAGTAGAGATTTCAATTGCTCGATGCGCGCCAGTGTCGCTGTAAGATTCTCAGGTCCGAAATAATTCGCACGCCAGTCACCTGCCGGAAATTTCGTTTCCGCTGTCATCTTTCCACCAAGACTGCCTTCGTCGAGCGGAACGCGAGCGATCACTCCAATGTTCAGCTCTCGACAAAGTGGGAATAACTCATCCTCCGGAGCCTGGTCGAAAACGTTGTAAATAACTTGCACCACATCGACGAGGCCGGTGCGGATAGCCGCCAAGCCATTTTCCGGCTCCCACCGGTTTAGGCTTAAGCCGAAGGCATTCACCGCCTTGTCGGATTTCAACTGTTCGACAGTCTCGCGGAATTCGGTTTCATTCGCCCAACTATCGTCCCACACATGGAATTGCAGCAGATCGATGGTTTCCACTCCGAGCTTTTCACGAATCAGATTGGCGTATTCCAGCACATGGTCGCGAGGGAACACATCCCGGTAAGGACCTTTAGAAGCCGGCCACTTGCGATTCTTGGGAGGTATCTTCGAGGCTGCGTAGAGTCTCTTGCCTTTGTTGGATTTCAAAATCTTCCCGAGCAGCAGGTCGCTGTTTCCTTCGCCATACGCCCACGCCGTGTCGAAGAAGTTGCACCCGAGATCGACAGCCAGTTGCAACGCTTGCAGCGACTGCTGGTCGTCCGATCCTGACCACCCACTCATTCCCCAAAGTCCGTGGGCAATATCGCTGATTTCGAATCCAGTACGGCCTAAGACGCGGGAGTGCATGGTCACCTCGGGATGGCAGCGATATAGATTGAAAAGCCCCCAACCTCAATAGGTCAAGCCGAAACCACAGTCTTACGGCGCTTAAACACTACCAAGCGGAGCAATCAGGTCTCCACCTTCTAGTTGTCAAAAATCCCCTGAGGAGCATCCTAGTAAGGTAGATTCCCATCGGAATATCAGGCCAATGTATGTAGCTGATCCGAGATTGAGGAGGATGCGAAATGAAGAGGGCAGGAATGGTTGCGGTCGCGGCCCTGGTTTTGGTCACGGCAGTTTACGGCCAAGAGGATAAGAAGAGCGAGGCGGGCAGTGTCAAGGCCATAACCGAGGCCATCCCGGTGATTCCTGGCGTCGCCGAGATCAAGGGACCCAATCGAGGAGAGACGCGCATCGCCCGTGAAGTACGGCATGAATTGTTGATGCTTCCGTACTACAGCCTCTTTGATGACCTGCGGTATCGGGTGAATGGAAGCACGGTCGACCTACTTGGAGATGTTGTCACTCCGAGCCTGAAAGGCGATGCGGAGGGCGCTGTCAAGAAGATCGAAGGAGTGGAGAAGGTCAACAATCAGATCAACATCCTTCCTCCGTCATCCAGTGACGATCGGATTCGCCAGCGCACGGCACGATCAATCTTCAGCTTCGGTGGATTGAGCCGGTATGGCTGGGAGGCTGCGCCGAGCATCCATATCGTCGTGAAGAATGGCCGCATCACTCTGTTGGGAGTGGTGGACAGCGAGGCGGACAAGAATGCAGCCGGGATCAGGGCGAATGGAGTTCCCGGAGTCTTTGCCGTTCAGAACAATCTGGTAGTAGCGAAGCGCTAGCACCGTCCAAAGTTATTTTCGGCGTCACTTCGGCCCTGAAGTGACGCCGTTGTTCATCATGGCGTCCCGATAACAGCAGATTATTAATCTGCATGCTGGCATCAAGCCACAAGGCGTGCCACACTTATGCAGTCGTGTGGCGACATCCCTTGATCCATTCCATGAGACTGGAGAATCATTTGATGAAACTCAAGCTGCTGGTAGTTACTGTGATGGCTTGTCTGCTGACTATTCCCCTTCACGCGCAGAAGAAAGAGCAGGAGCGCCTGCAAGAATCCGGTACGGTTCTTAAGGAAATCCTGGGAATGCCGGAAAGTATCCCGAAAGACTTGTTGAACAAATCCGTCTGCGTAATCGTGTTTCCCTCAGTCAAGAAGTTCGCCATCGGTGTCGGTGGCTCCTACGGACGCGGGGCAATCACCTGCCGTAGTGGCGCTAACTTCGGCGGTGGTTGGAGCGCTCCGGCCATGTTTGCGCTCGAGGGCGGAAACATCGGGCTCCAGTTAGGTGGCCAGGCCACCGATTTCGTGCTGCTGGTGATGAACGACAAGGGCGCGAATTCTGTGATGGGCAGCAAGGTAAAGCTTGGAGCGGATGCCGCCGCGGCCGCAGGGCCGAAGGGCCGTGATGCGGCGGCTGCCACGGACATCGTGATGAAAGCTGAAATCCTTAGCTATTCGCGCTCGAGGGGATTATTTGCAGGAATTTCGTTGGAGGGATCCACTCTGAGAAGTGACGGAGGAGCCAACGAGAATCTCTACGGCAAAAAGCTCAGTGCCAAAGAGATTGTTCGCGAAGGCAAGGCTTCCACCCCAGCCTCGGCGCGTGAATTGATTAGCATCTTGAACAGCAAGACGCCAAGGCACGCAAAGTAATTCTCGGGAGCGCGGCGGTTAATTTCTGCCGCGCTCTCCCATCAAGTTAGCGCAGCGGAAGTGGAGGCACTATGCCCCAGCAATTGGGCGATAGATTCCGGTTAAGGATCGAAAAGGCACAAGCAGCTTTGCAGGCCGTCCGCGAAGAAAATGCCTCGCAACGTTATCCCGGAGGCACGTGGACTCGGAAGCAGGTGCTTGGACACTTGTTGGATTCGGCGGTTAACAATCACGTCCGCTTCGTGGCGGCTACCCTGGACGGCGGATACAAGGGTCCGAAATATGATGCCGATGGCTGGGTTCGACTGCATGACTACGCGAACCTGTCCTGGTCATTCCTCTTCGAGCAGTGGAGGGTTCGAAACACGATGCTCGCACAGATTGTCGATCATGTTCCCGAGCAGGCGCTGCTGGCTCAATGCACCATTGGAGACGACCAGCCTGTCACCTTGCGCTTCATTATCGAAGACTACCTCGACCATCTCGACCACCACGTCTCAGACATCTTGAGCTAACGATTGTCCGGCATTACCGGCAGCACGATATGCGACGGAGCCTTGGTTGTCCCATATACACGCTGCGTGGCCTTCACGAAATCTGACGCCTTTGCCTCGAAGATATTCGGAACAAACTTCTGCGGATTCCGGTCGATGATCGGGAACCAGGTGCTCTGTACCTGCACCATGATGCGGTGGCCTTTCAGAAAGACATGATCATGGCTGCGTAGGGGAACTTTGTATTCCGTCACTTGGTTGGGCACCACTGGCTGCGGCTTCTCAAAGCTCTTCCGGTAGCGCCCACGAACCACCTCTGCCGCGATGATCAATTCATAGCCGTTCAAGCTTTGAGCGTATTCGCCTGCTTTGTACGGACCATCCTTCTCGACATCGCGCGATTGAACGCTCTCGGGGTAGACATCGATCAGCTTCACCACCCAGTCGCTGTCCGTCCCCGTTGTCGAGGCAAACAGGTTGGCCAGCAATTCTCCCGTTACCGTGATGTTCTGCTCCAGCGGCTTGCTTTTGAATGTCAGCACATCGGTCCGGTTTTCCACGAAGCGCTGGTCCTGAACCTCCCAGGTTGGCCAGTCGGCGCCAGGATAAGTCGGGGAGATCGGCCGCCGCCGATAGGGAACTGGATTCGCCGGATCGGACAGGTATTGCGCAAAGCCGGTCGTCGACTTCGGCGCCGTGAACGAAAGCTCACCGTTCGAAAGCATATAAAGGTTCGTTGGCTTCGCTTCCCTAGGCGGCCACGCGCTGTAGGTATGCCAGGTGTTTGACCCGGTCTGGAACGTCTGCGCCTCCCACTTGAAGAGCTGCCCCTCTCCGTGCAGCCAATAACGGAACCAGGGCGCCTCGATGTTCTGCCGAAACTCCAGCGACGTGTTGTGCCCACCGAACGCGATGGCGCCCAGCGTCGAGCCATCTTTCCCGCGCCAGCCGCCATGGTTCCACGGCCCGGCAACCATGTAGTTGTAGTGCTTCGGATCGCTCTTCTCGGCGCTGTAATAAATCTTCCACGGCCCCCATGGATCTTCCTGGTCCCAGAATCCCGCAACGTTCAGGTTCGGCACCTTGGCTTCGTGGATTTGATCCGTAAACGACTCCTTCTTCCAGAACGAATCGTAGTTCGGGTGCTTCTCCATGTTGTTCCATGCCGGAATCGTGCCATGCAGATACTTCGCGTTGATATTCGCGATCGGCCCCAGCTCGAGATACCACTCATACGTGTCGTGCTTATCAAACTTGAAATTTGTGTTCGAGTTCTTGTCCGACTGCTCCATCACCGAGTATTCGAAGGCGTAGCTCAGCCGCAACGCTCCGTAACGATGGAAGTCGTCGTTCATCCACTGATCGGCCGGTGATGCCTGCTCGGAGATCGCCTTCAACGCCGGATGCGCCTCGAGTGTGCTCAGTATCGCAGTCAACCCAGGGTAGGAAACTCCCCATACTCCGACCTTGCCGTTGTTGTTCGGCAAATTCTTTACCAGCCAATCGATCGTGTCATACGCATCTGTCGATTCATTCGTAGTCTTCGGGTCGTAACTCATCGACATGTTGAACTCGCCCTCGGACTTGAACCGCCCCCGCAGGTTCTGAACCACGAAGATATAGCCGTCCTTCACCAACTCTCGCGCCGATGGGCTGTGTAGAGGTGCCTCGTTCTCAGGTACGCCATAGGGCGTTCGCATCAGCAGGATGGGAAGCGATTCCTTCTGCTCCAATGGAACGAAGTAGACCGTCTGAAGATGAATGCCGTCGCGCATCGGCACCATCACCTCGACTCGCTTGAACTGGGCCGGTTGCTCCTGCGGCGATCCTTGGGCCAGTACGCCAGGACTTAACAAAAGAACAAAAAGGAATCCCAGGATTCGGGTTCGCATGGACCGGTGCCTCCCGCGAAAGAACTTCCGCGTTGGCACGAGATTATAAATGACCCAAAGCTGTCTCAAGTGGAAGACAAGACATATCAACACGATGTCGTGGGTTCTTGAACAGATGGATGAAGGGAATTACGACCGCTCGGGAACGAAGTCGCACGCCTCGCGACATTCCAGGCAGTAGTGCTGCCCGTCTTCGCAAAGCCTCACTTGGTTGTAACCCTGGCAGATGGCGCAATACTTGTCGCACTGACAGCTGTATTCCACTTGGTCGCATACCGCGCAATGAAAAGGTTCAGCCATGGGCGAAGAATACCGCGATGCCGTGCCTGCGGGAAGGGGGAACATGCGATGGCAGACACCTTCGTAACGTACAATAGATCAATCGCCGCGGCTTCGATTTTCACCGCATTCCAAGCTGTTCCCGCGCATCATTGACCCGCGGAAAATGCACGTGTTAACGTACAAGGTTCCCATATCCCACTGAGCGCAGGCAGGTTGTCTGCTCGAAGGAATCTCCCCTTGGCTCCCACAGAAGTTGCCGCACCTCGCAAGACCGCTCTGAACGCTACTCATCGCCAGATGGGTGCTCGTATGGTCGACTTCGCCGGTTGGGACATGCCTGTGGAATACCCTCCGCACGGTGACCGAAAGGCTGGCGGGCTCATCGCCGAGCACATGGCCGTTCGCAACAGCGTCGGCATCTTTGACGTCAGCCATATGGGCGATATCCGCGTTCACGGTCCCGAGGCGCTTGCCGCCATTCAGCGCATGACCATGAACGACGCCTCGAAACTCTCGATAGGTCAGTGCCAGTATTCCGCCCTGCTTTATCCCGAGGGAACTTTCGTCGACGACGTCATCGTCCATCGCCTCGGCGAGAACGATTACCTCCTCGTCATCAACGCCGGCACGCGCGAGAAGGACGTCAACTGGGTCGTCGGTCAAGCAGACGGCTTCAACTGTCGCGTGGACAACCTCAGTGACAACTACACTCAGATCGCCATTCAGGGACCCAACGGCGTCAAGGTGCTCCAGAAACTGACAGACACCGACCTCTCGCAGGTAAAGTTCTACTGGTTCACCCACGGAACCGTCTGCGGACTACCCAATACTCTCATCGCCCGCACCGGCTACACCGCCGAAGACGGTTTCGAAATCTACGTGCCTGCCGACGAAGCCACCAGCGCTCGCGTCTGGAACGAAGTGATGGAAGCTGGAAAAGAATTCAATGTGCTGCCCTGCGGTTTAGGCGCCCGCAACACCTTGCGCCTGGAAGGAAAGCTTCCCCTTTACGGACACGAAATCTCGGAATCCATCACCGTCTGGGAAGCCGGCCTTGATCGCTTCCTCAAGATGGACAAAGGTGAGTTCGTCGGGCGCACCGCGCTAGCCGAGCAAAAGGAAGAGGGAATCAGGCGCACCCTGATCGGTCTCGAGAATATCGACCGCGGAATTCCGCGCGACGGTTACAAGGTCTTCGACCTCGCGGGCAAAGAGATCGGTGCTGTCACCAGCGGCTCCCCCGCACCCTTCCTGAAAAAGAACGTCGCACTTGCCTATGTTCCGGTTGAGCTCTCGGCCAGCGACACCGAGCTTAACGTAGAGATTCGCGGTCAGATGGTGAAATGCAAAGTCATCCCCACACCGTTTTATAAGCGCCCCAAAAAGGCATAGATAAGATTCGAGGCGAACTCGCCAACGGAGATCAAATGGCTTATCCCGCAGACTTCAAATACACGAAAGAGCACGAGTGGATCAAGGTTGAGGGCAATACCGGCACGATCGGCATCACCGATCATGCTCAGGCCGCGCTTGGCGACATAGTCTTCGTCGAGTTGCCGAAGGTCGGTGCTGAACTCAAAGCCGGCAGCAGCTTTGGAACCGTCGAATCCGTGAAGGCCGTTAGCGACTTGTTCGCTCCCGTCTCCGGCACCGTGACCGAAATCAACGCCGACCTCGCGACCTCGCCCGAGAAGGTGAACAGCGACGCCCACACCGCATGGATGGTAAAGGTAAACTTGAAGAATCCATCGGAAGTAAATGGCTTGCTTTCCTCGACCGATTACGACAAATTCGTCGCCGAAGAGAAGTAGCCCATGTGCACCTCTGGAGCGCCGGCGGTTCGCCGGCCACAATGATCTTAATTTCGAAGCCCAGAAGCTCAAGCTTCACTTTAAATAACTCAGGTCCATGTGCTTTTCTATCGCGTTTGGCACGATGACCCGATTAACTCAGTCTTTCCGGATTACCCGACTAAATTATGCGCTATCTTCCTAAGTCTCCGGCCG
>Ga0163163_10002823_pt1 | contig 14683 bp, 16 predicted proteins | sample S65metaG_FD_119766 | JGI IMG/M metagenome (GOLD analysis project Ga0163163, IMG submission 119766) | Switchgrass rhizosphere microbial communities from Kellogg Biological Station, Michigan, USA - S6-5 metaG | ecosystem: Host-associated > Plants > Roots > Rhizosphere > Soil | place: USA... | reverse complement strand
TCCCGACGTAGTGCCTGCGAAATAGCAGAGCTGGGGGCGAGGCTACGATGAAAGTGCAGAGCAAACAGAGGCCAGCGAGCCCCGCGGTGCGGACTCAACCGCGCAGCGGCGTGCAATCGCTCGCGCGCGCCTTCGCCATCATGGAGGAGATCGCCCGCAACCGTGACGGCATCGGCCTGGCGGATCTTTCCAAGCGGGTCGGATTGCACAACTCGACCACATTCCATCTGGTCAAGACTTTGGTGTCGCTCGGCTATGTGCGCCAGATGCCGGATTCCAAGAGATACCGGATCGGCCGGCCGCTGTTTGCGCTGGCGGCGAGCGCGCTCGACGAAGTGGAAATGGTGAGCCTCGCAATGCCGATCCTCGAGGATCTTTCGCGCGAAACCGGAGAGAGCGCGCATTTTTCGGTGCGAATGGACGATGCCGTCGTCGTGCTGGCGCGCACCGGCGGGAAGGGCGCCTTCCAGCTCAATGATCGCGCCGGCGCCGTGCGGCCTGCGCATTGCACGGCCCTTGGCAAGATCATGCTGGCGGCCCTGCCGGTCGATCAGTTCGAGCGGTATCTGGCGCGTGCCGATCTCAAGGCTTTCACGCCGAAGTCGATCACGGCAGCCGAGTCCTTGCGGCGCGAGATCGCCGAAGTGCGGCGCACGGGTCTTGCCATCGACGATGGCGAGTTCGATGCCGAGGTTCGCTGTGCCGCGGTGCCGGTCCGCGATTTCAGCGGCCAGGCCATCGGCGCCATCGGAGTCTCGGGCCCGGTCTGGCGGCTGTCGATTGAGGCCCTGCAGAAACGCGCACGCGTCGTTCGCGCGGCGGCTGACCGGTTGTCGGCGGAATTCGGATTTGCCGGCGAGGTCAGGGCCGCGGTTTGATAGGCTTCAAATTTCAACAGGTAAGACATGACATATGTAATCGTTGCCTATTGGCGGCCTCGTGCGGGGCAAACGGAAAAAATCGAAGCGATCCTGCGCGAACTTGCGGCTGCGGCGCGCACAGAGCCAGGCAATCTGGAATTCATCGTCAATCGCTCAAACGACGATCCGAGTGAATTTCTGCTGTACGAACAATATAAAGACGAACAGGCCTTCGCCGATCACCAGCAGACACCGCACTTCAAGAAACTGGTGCTGGAAGGCGCGCTGCCGCTGCTCGAGCGGCGGGAGCGCCACGCCTATTCAATCATCGCCTAAAGTCGCGTCGTAACAGGAGAGCTACAGCGATGTCGCTTGCGGGAAAGAAAGTCGTCGTGGTCGGAGGCTCATCCGGCATCGGTCTTGCGATCGCGGAGCTCGCCAAGAAAGAGGGCGCGGACGTCGTTATCGCCTCGCGCAATGCGCAGCGTCTGAAGGCTGCCGCGGACAAGATCGGCGCGACGGATATCGCGGCCGATGTCACCAGCGATGACAGCGTCGCCGATCTATTCCGCAAATGCGGGCCGGTCGATCATGTCGTCGTGACGGCCGCGCAGTTGCGCACGGGGCCTTTCAAGACGGTGTCCATGGACGACGTTCGCGCCACCATGGAAAGCAAGTTCTGGGGTGCCTGGCGCGTTGCACGTGCGGCCGAGATCCGCGCCGGGGGCTCGCTGACCCTTGTGACGGGTTATCTCAGCACGCGTCCGCGGCCCGGCGCTGCCATTGTCGGAGCGGTCAACGGCGCGCTTGAGTCTTTGACCAAGGGCCTGGCGCTCGAATTGGCGCCGGTCAGGGTGAATGCAGTGTCGCCCGGAACGATCGATACGCCGATCCGCGCCAGCATGCCGGAGGCCGCGCGCCGCGACATGCTGGCAAAGACCGCCGCGTCCCTGCCGGTCGGCCGCGTCGGCGCGAGCGAAGATATCGCCCAGCAAATCCTCACATTTATGACGGTCGGCTTTGCCACCGGCTCGGTCGTCTATATCGATGGCGGCGCGCTGGTTGTCTGAATTATACTCGTTGGCGCGATCTCGAACGGGAGAGGCTCATGGCACAGCGGACGGCTTATGTCCCCCACGGCGTGATTCCGGCGGTGCTGCTGCCGTTCGACAATGACCTCGCCATCGATGAAGCGAGCTTCCGCAAGCATCTGCGCGATGTGGCCTCAGTCGAGGGCCTGTCGGCAATCACCATCAACGCGCACTCGACCGAAGTCGCCTCGTGCACGTTCGATGAGCAGAAACGCGTGCTCGACATCGCGCAAGATGAGATCGGCGCGCGCCTGCCGCTGGTGAACGGCATCTGGGCCGACGGCAGCATCGAGGCCGCGCGCATCGCCCGCATGGCCGCGCAAGGCGGCGCGTCAGCGCTGCTGGTTTTTCCGCCGGCGCCGTTCACGCTCGGGCAGTCGCCCGCGATGGCGCTTGCGCACGTCCAGCGCATCGCCGATGCGACGGATCTGCCGCTGATCGTGTTTCAGTATCCGCTTGCGACCGGGCAGGGCTATCCGAAGGATACGCTGCTGAAGATGTGCGAGGAGGTGCCGTCGATCCGCGCCATCAAGGACTGGATCGGCAACGTGCCGCATCACGAATGGCACATCCGCACGCTGCAGAGTCTGCCGCGCCCGGTGAATGTGCTGACCACGCACAGCTCGTGGCTGTTCTCGTCTTTGGTGCTGGGCTGCAACGGGCTGCTGTCGGGCTCGGGCAGCGTGATCGCCGATCTGCAGGCGCGGTTGTTCCGCGCCGTGCAGAAAAACGATCTGCTGGTGGCGAAACGGCTCAACGAGCGCATCGAGGCGACCGCGCGCGTTTTCTATGCGGATCCCTTCGTCGACATGCACAACCGCATGAAGGAAGCGCTGGTACTGCTCGGAAAATTGCCGCGCGCCGTAGTGCGCCCGCCGCTCGTCAAGATCGAGCGCGCGGAGGTGATGCGCATCCGCGAGGCCTTGATCGAAGCGGGCCTGCTCGACAAGAACGCGCGGGACGCTGCGTAGGGCGCAGCGATGACGGGCTCAGCGCCGGACATGATTTCATGAATCTGCTTTCGCGGTCGCTATTGGGGGTAAAGCGGACATTGGGCGGCGGAAAGCGATAGCCACTGGGGTAGATTTTGCCGTTGGCTCTAGTCGAAGCTGGATTACTCTGCATTTAATGGTGCGCTCTAGTTACAAGTTGAATGCCGTCGTTGGCGAAGTACCGATCTCTTTAGGGAGGAACCGACATGCCACGCGTTTTTGTATCAGCGACTATCTTCATAATCGTCCTAGGGCTGGCGGAGCTGCCAGCCCGGGCGCAAAGCTCGTCGGATGCCACGTCGAAATCGCTTCGAATGGCACAAAACCTAAGCCCGACCCAACAGGAAGAGCAGAGGGCTGCGAACAAGTTGTCGAAGTCTGAACAAGTCGCCCTGAAACAGGCCATCGTCGCGTGCAAAGCGGAAGCGAAGGGCAAAAAGGTCCGATGGCTTTCGCGGCGGAAATACGTAAACACTTGCGTCCAACAGGCACTCAAGGACTATCCCAAAATCGACGTCATCAGAGTCCTGAAGGACCATCCCGATATGAAGGGTTTGCCGATCCAGGAAGCGCCCAGCTTGTGATTTTCTCTTCGGATTGTCCGCTATTGGCCCATAGCGGACATCCGCTCGGCTGAGGCGCCGAGTTCGCCTGGCGACACGACTGGCAAATAGAGCGAGAGGCCCTAGGCGAGGTCCTTTTGATTGAGGGCGACGTGGACCTCGCGTGCGAACGCAATGAGTGACATGGTGAAGAGTAAAAGCGCGGCTGTGAACAGAACCGCCGCGGCGGGCTCGTGCCGCGCGCCGACATAGGCCGCGATGAAGGCTATTATCATCAGCAGGCAGGCCGCGATCCCGCTTCCCACCGACCAATAAATCGCGCGGATGACCAGCTTGGCGCGGAAATGCAGTTCGGGCAGGTTTTCCTTGAGCTGGACTTTTTTCGGGTCACCGTCCGCGAGTCCGTTTATGAAGCGCGCCCGGTCGACAATGCGCGACATATGAGAAACGAGGACGGATATGAAGGACGCGATCGCTCCAAGCAGAAAGGCCGGCGCCGCGGCCTGCGAAATGACCAGCGACAGCTGGTCCGATGTCAGCATTTCTTTCAGCATGTCATGACTCCCCGTAAAGTTATCTGGTCCTTGGTCCAATTGTGGGATTTGTTGCAGCTTCCCCATATGGGATTTGCAGATGGGTTGGCCGGCCTGTTGCTTCGCACGCGCGCGATCAGGTCTGGCTTCGAAGCTCGTCCGGTCTGCGCTCAACACGCGCTACAAAATCGCAAACTCGGTATTGCGCCGGTCCGTCACCAGCATGGCCCCGGGATAATGCGTGATGCAGAATTCCGGCTTTACCGTTGCGATGACGGATTGCGGCGTGACACCGCAGGCCCAGAACACCGGCAGCTCGTCGTCGCGCACTTCGACGGCATCGCCATAGTCGGGCTTCATCATGTCCTTGATGCCGATCATCTCCGGCTTGCCGATGTGGACCGGCGCGCCGTGCACGGACGGAAACCGCGTCGTGATCTGTACCGCGCGGATCGCGTCGCGCGGCGTCAGCGGACGCATCGACACGACCATCGGCCCATGGAAAGGACCCGCCGGATTTGTGGCGATCGACGTGCGGTACATCGGCACGTTGCAGCCGCGCGTGATGTGACGCAGCTCGATGCCTTCTGCCGTCAGCGCTTCCTCGAACGAAAATGAGCACCCGATCACGAAGCTCACCAGGTCGTCGCGCCAGAATTCACGGATGTCCTGCGGCTCGGCGACGAGCTCGCCGTTTTTCCAGACGCGGTAGCGCGGCAGATCGGTGCGGATATCGAGATCCTCCCAAGTCAGGCACACGCGGATCGCCGGGCGCCGACGTTCCGATCAGCGGGCAGGGTTTTGGGTTGAGCTGGCAGAAGCGAAGGAAGTCGGCCGCCAGCGCCTGCGGCAAAATGGCAAGATTGCCCTGCACGTTTCCTGGCGCGAGGCCGGCGGTCGGTCCGCGGTGGGCGCCGGCGCGGATCGCGCGTCGCGCGGCAACGCCGCTGTCTTGATCCGCCTTCTGGTCTTTTCGTAGGGGGCTGACAGCCATTGACGCCATCCGGTCCGTTTGTTGCGGCAAAGCTAGCACCGGCCGCGTCGGCCTTCGAGCAGGCCTGCCAAATCCTGAGGCAGCCATACGACCATGTGAGTTGGTATCCATCAATACGGAAATTGCGGTTGAAACTTGGTTCCGGATCGCGTTTGCTTATGACAACGAAGAGCCCGCCAAGGGCCGGCAGGGGAGGGATTACTGATGCCGCGTCGTGCCGTTGGGCATGGGCGTGCGGTGACCGCTCTCACGGCTGCGCACGTCGCCGGCCGTGCTGTCGGCGCGTGGGGTGAGCTTGGCGATTTCCAGATCAACGGTGCCGGATTTTTTGTGTGCGCATGCCGCGCGCGCTGAGCGGCATCTATAAAACCGAGAGGGAGGATTGTGATGACTGAGAAGTGGAAAGAAGAAGAGTGGGCGAAGGATTTCTGGTACAGCGGCAAATCCACGCGCCGTACGGTTGTCGGCTGGGGCGTGAAGGCCGCTGCGCTTGGCGCCACCATGCTGGTGCCGGCGCCGTGGCAAGCGGCATTCGGCCAGGCCAAGCCGTACAAGATCGGTTCTGAACAGCCGTTGTCGGGCGCGGGCGCGCTCGGCGGCAAGACCGCGCTGGTCGGCTTGCAGATGGCGGTCGATCGCATCAACAAAAACGGCGGCGTCAATGGCCGCCCGATCGAGATCGTGGTCGCCGACGACGAATCCAAGCCCGACGTCGCGCGCCGCAAGGTCGAGAAGCTTCTGGTCGAGGACAATGTCGACGTTCACGTCGGCGGCTTCCTCTCCAACATTTGCCTCGCCTGCATGCCGGTGTTCGAGGAAAACAAGGTCGTCAATATGATCAGCGTGTGTCTTGACACCACGCTGACCACGACCAAGTGCAACCGCTACAGCTTCCGCGTTCACGACTACGCGCCGGCGCAAGCGGTCGCCTTTGGACCCGAGCTCGTCAAGATGGGCAAGAAGTGGCACATCGCCTTCGCGGATTATTCCTGGGGGCAGTCGACTCGCGACGCTTACGCGGACGAGATCAAGAAAAACGGCGGCCAGATTGTCGGTACCACCGGCATTCCGCTCGGCACAGCCGATATGACGCCGTTCCTGTCCAAGATCAGCGGCGACTTCGATGGTTTGCTCGGCATCTTCTTCGGCAAGGATGGCATCACGATCGGCAACCAGGCCTACGATCTCGGTCTCACCAAGAAGTACAAGTGGGCGGGTGACGGCGCGATCGCCGAGTCGACCAATCTTCCGGCGCTCGGTTCCAAGATCAACGGCTTCATCGGGATCAACCGGTACATTCCGGTTTTCCAGGGCCCGTTCGATACGCCGCATCACCGCAAGTTCTTCGACGAAGCCGTGGTGCGGCTCAAGCAGATGGATCCGTCCGGGCCGCTGCCTGACCGCTACGTACAGGCAAACTTCGAGGCCATGAACGCACTCAAGGTCGGCATGGAGAAATCGAAGTTCGAGGGCCGCAAGGACACCATGAAGCTGATCGAGGCGCTCGAAGGCCTGCAGATGAAGTTGAGCGACGATTTCTTCACCGGCGACAAGGTGCTGCGCAAGGAAGATCACCAGGCATTCCCGCTCGAGGTCATTTTCGAGATGAAGGACGGCAAGCCGATCATCACGAAGACGATTCCGGGCGAGAAAACCTTGTTCCCGCCGGCCTGCAAGTTCTCTTCGGCGTAAGTGACGACGGCCAGTTCGATCGATGCCCGCTCCCCGGATGTAAGCCGGGGGGCGGCGTCGGCCCCCGTCTTGCGGACCGATATGTTGACGGTTCGCTTCGGTGGCCTGGCGGCGCTCAACCAGGTCAACTTCGAGGTCCAGCGCGGCGAAATTCGCGCGATTATCGGACCGAATGGCGCGGGGAAAAGCACATTCTTCAACTGCCTGACCGGGGTTTTGCGGCCCACGGCCGGAAAGATCTATTTCGGCGGCGAGGACATCACCGGGCTGACGTCCGACCAGATTTCGCAGAAGGGAATCGCGCGCTCGTACCAGATCACCAACATCATGCCGAATGCTACCGCGCTGGAGAACGTGCGTGTCGCGGCACAGTCGCGCCGGCACAGCTGGAACATGGTGCGCCACTGCATGTCGTTCCGCGATCTCGTCGAAAAAGCCGAGCAGGCACTCGACAAGGTCGGCCTTTTGGCGAAGGCGAACGAGCTCGCATCCAATCTTTCGCATGGCGAGCAGCGCAACCTCGAAATTGGCATTGCGCTGGCTACCGAGCCGACGCTGCTCTGCCTTGACGAACCGACCGCTGGTATGAGCACGGCTGAAACGCACGAAACGATGGCACTGGTTCGCCGGATCGCAAAGGACTTCACGATCCTGATTGTCGAACACGACATGCCGTTGGTGATGGAGCTCGCAAGCCGCATCACCGTGCTCAACTACGGCGCCGTGCTGGCCGAAGGGCCGCCGGCCGAGATCCAGAAAAATCCGCGGGTGCAGGAGGTCTACCTCAAGACATGAGCGCGACCGCACCATCGCCCGAACCGCTCGTGCAGGTCGACGGCCTGCACACTTACTATGGCAAGAGCCATATCCTGCATGGCGTGACGTTGGAAGTCGGTCGCGGCGAGGTCGTCGGTCTCATCGGTCGCAACGGCGTCGGCAAGTCGACGACCTTGAAGACGATCATGGGCCTGGTGAACGCGCGGGCCGGCGAGATCAGGCTTGAGGGCAGCTCGATCACCCACGAGGCGCCGCATCGGCTGGCGCGCCGCGGTATCGGTTACGTTCCGGAGGACCGCCGCATTTTTCGCCTGCTTACGGTCATGGAGAACCTGCGCACCGGCTTTGACCGCGAGGGCGTCACCGAAGAGCGCAAGAAGGCGCTGCTCGACAAGGTCTTTGCCTATTTCCCGGTGCTGGCGGAACGGCGCGACCAGGCCGGCGGGACGCTCTCCGGCGGCGAGCAGCAAATGCTCGCCATCGCGCGCGCGATGATGCTCGAGCCCAAGATCATTCTGCTCGACGAGCCGACCGAAGGCCTCATGCCGAGGATGGTCTCGCAGATCCACCAGATCATCGACGCGCTGCACAAGGAAGGCGTTGCAATTCTGCTTGTCGAGCAAAACGTTCCGCTGACGCTGGAGGCAAGCCAGCGCATCTACATCATGGAAAAAGGCATGGTTCGCCACCACTGCGCGACGTCCGATATCACCATCAATGATCCGCTGATCAAGCAGTATCTGGGGGTTTGAGATGGTTGGTGTCAGGGCAACAAAGACCGCTCGTCCCCGCGAAAGCGGGGACCCAGGGCCAAAGATTCGTGACTTGCGTCAGTCGCCCTGGATTCCCGCTTTCGCGGGAATGAGCGGAAAGTGCGGAAAGGGCGAGCCATGAACACAATCATCGCCTTTATCCAGAACATCCCGCTTGACCTGCTGCTGATCCAGACGGTGAACGGCATCGTCACCGGCATGATCCTGGCGCTGGTGGCCTCCGGTCTGACGCTAATTTTCGGCATCATGGACGTCGTGAATTTTGCGCACGGCGAACTGTTCATGCTGGGCGCCTATGTCGGCGTTGTTGTCTTTGCTCTGACCGGAAATTTCTGGATTGCGCTCATCCTCGCAACGATGATCGTGGCGATCCTTGGTGCGGCGATGCAGATCCTGACGTTGCGCCCGCTGATCGGACGCGACCCGCTCACGACCATTCTCGCCACCTTCGGCATTTCCCTCATTCTGCAGAATTACGTGCTCTGGCAGTTCGGCCCGGTGGCCCGCAAGATCTCCGAGCCGATCACCACCCATTTCAACCTGTTCTATCTCGAGTACCCCTGGTACCGGCTCGTGATCGCCGGACTCTCGGCGGCGCTGATCGGCCTGTTCTGGGTGTTCCTCAAGCAAAGCAAGTTCGGTGTCTGGATTCGCGCGACGACGCAGGACCGCGTGATGGCGCAGGCCATGGGCATCCCGGTGCCGTGGGTCTACACCGGCGTCTTCGCGATCGGCGCCGCGCTCGCGGCGGCAAGCGGTGTGCTGTTTGCGCCGATGGCCGGCGTCACCCACACGATGGGTCTCGACTGGGTGCTTAAGGCTTTCATCGTGGTCGTGGTCGGCGGCATGGGCAGCCTCGGTGGCTCGATTGCGGCTGCGATCTTCATCAGCCTGCTTGAGGCTTACGCCGCGATCTGGGTCAGCCCCGCGCAGGCGGTGATCGTGTCGTTCATCGTTCTCATCCTCACGCTTTTGTTCAGGCCCACTGGTCTCTTCGTGCCGACACCAAAATGACGACCGCACCGCTCGAAAAACCGACGTCCATTGCGAAGCCCAGGCTGAGCCACAACGCCATTTTCTGGATCGGCTTTTGCGTCGTGATGGTTTTGCTGATCGTGGCCCCGATGGTATTGCCGGTGTTCTGGCGCCGCTTCCTGACCGAAGTGCTGATCTGGGGGCTGCTGGCGATGTCGTCCGATCTTCTGATCGGCTACACGGGCATGGTTTCGTTCGGACATTCCGCGTTTTTCGGGCTCGGGATGTACGGCGCCGCCGCGGCCCTTCTGCTCGTAAGTCCTCCCAGTCTTTGGCTGGCAATCGGCCTGGGCCTCGCGGGCGCTGCCGGCGCGGCGCTGTTCGTCGCCTATTTCTCGACGCGGCTGCGTGACATCTACTTCGCCATCACCACGCTGATCTTCAGCCAGATCTTTTACGTGATCATCTTCACCTGGACGCCGGTCACCGGCGGAGAGAACGGCCTGATCTTCACCCGGCCGCATCTCACGATCCCGTTTCTCTACGATGCGCGTTTCACTAACGCGACCATGCATTGGTTTGTGCTGGCGGTGGTGACCGCGTCCTATCTCATTTTGCGGCGTGTCACGCGCTCGCCCTTCGGCATGGTGCTGCAATCGATCCGCGAGAACGAGGCGCGCACGCGCGCCATTGGTTACCCGGTCGAGCGTTACAAGATCGTCGCGGTGATGCTGTCGGGCCTGTTCGCCGGCCTGGCTGGCGTGCTTTATGCGATCCAGAACGAATTCGCCGCGCCTGATTTCGTGTACTTCATCACCTCCGGCGACACGGTGATTTTCAACGTGATGGGCGGCATCGGCACATTGGTCGGCCCTATCGTCGGCGCCGGTTTCTTCCAGTTGATCCGCGAACTGCTGTCGCGGCTGTTCGGCGATCAGTTCCCGTACCTGATCCCGCTCGGCGTCATTTTCATCGTGATGATCATCTTCCTGCCGCAGGGTCTGCTCGGCTTCGCCCGCCGTTGGCTCAATCGCTAGCGCTGATCGCTACGCCTGTGTAGCAATAGATCCGCTACCTGCCGGCGCATGTGCGCGCCCAAGCAAAGGTATCGTTATGGCGCAGCCCTTTGCCGAGCCCTGCGACCGTGGGCTGATCGAGGCGGAACCTTGCCCGCGCGCGCTCGGGCGTGAGATCGCCGCGACGCGCAAGCGCATGCTGCTGGCGGCCTGCGTACTGGCGTCGGCCATGGCCTTTATCGACGGATCCGCACTCACCGTGGCATTGCCCAAGCTGCGTGCGTTTTTCGATGCCGATCTGGCGACGGTGCAATGGGTGCTTAACGGCTATGTATTGGCGCTGGCCGCGCTGACTTTGACCGGCGGTGCGTTTGCCGACGTTTATGGCAGGGCGCGCATTCTGAAAATCGGCTGCCTTGGATTCGGCGCAGCATCGGCGGCATGTATCGTGTCGCCATCGGTCGAATGGCTAATTGCGGCGCGGGTGGTGCAGGGCGTTTCGGCAGCGCTCGTGACTCCTGCAAGCCTCGCTCTGATCGGCGCAACCTATCCCAAAGAGGAGCGCAACAGCGCCATCGGCATCTGGGCGGCAGCCTCCGCACTCACCACCGCCGGCGGACCGGTGCTGGGCGGCTGGCTGACCGAATCCTTCGGCTGGCAATACGTGTTCGCCATCAATCCGCCGCTGGCGATGATCGCTGTTGCTCTATTGGCGCGTTATGCTCCGGCCGAGCAGCGCGAGCAGCGTCGCTTTGATTTCGCCGGCGCCGCGATTCTTGCCGGTGCGCTGGCGTCACTGGCCTGGGCGCTCAGCCAGATCGGGCCGCAGCGGCCGGGCATGGCAAACCCTGTCATGGCCACGGAAGCGGCTGTGTTGGGTCTTGGGTTGCTCGCCGGCTACGCCGTGTGGGAGCGTTTCAGCGGCAACCCGATGACCCCGCCCTGGCTGCTCGGCAACCGCTCCTTCGTCGTGCTCAATATCGCCACCCTGCTGGTCTATGCCGGACTGGCGGTCATGTTCTTCCTGTTATCTTTCGACCTCATCGACCGCCGTCATCTGACGCCGACCAACGCCGGCCTGGTTTTTCTGCCATTCACGCTCGGGCTCGGACTGTTGTCGCAGCCACTTGGATCACTGGCCGACAGGATCGGTGTCCGCGTTATGCTAACCGTGGGACCGCTCGGCGCTGCGCTCGCTTTCGTGCTGCTGGCCCTGGGCGAGGGCGCATCGCTCCTGCTCGGTGTGCTTCTTCCGATGACGCTGCTCGGCACGTCCTTTGCGATGTTGGTGACACCATTGACGACGTCCGTGCTGGCGAGCGTCGCAAACAGCGAGGAAGGACTCGCCTCCGGTGTGAACAATGCCGTCAGCCGTATCGCCCAACTTGCCGGCATTGCGCTTGCCGCCGGGCTGGCCTCTTACGCGGCTGGCTATGTTGCGAGTCTGATCGTTGCCGCAGTTTTGGCGGCAATCGCAGGGATTATTATCGCGCTGCTGCTCCCCCGACCCACCAAGAGGCATGTGCCGGCATCTTGAGCGGCGCTGCCTATTTTTTTCGCTGCGCCTTCCACATGCCGTATGGCGCGAAAATATAGCTGAGGAATGCCCAACCAATCATCCACGGTATGGCGACCGCGTTGGGCAACTCCACGAACATCTTCGCTGTAAGCGGTGCAAACATTACAGCCAGCCAGACAAGTGCAAGCAAAAGGGCTTTGCTCCAGCCAAGATGGGTTGAGACGTAGGCCCAGTAAGCCCGCAAATACTCGCCAACATCGCGCATAGGCTCCGTATAGCACATTGGATCTGGCCCAACGCGAGATCATGTGGGCGCCTCGCTGGCCGCGTCGGCAAGTCTGCTCTCGGAGGTTGAGCGGACAGATACACCGCGTTTATTGGACCAAGGTCCAACTCGATATGACGTCGACGATCCGGAAAATCGCGCGCCGGAAGCGTCGGAATTCAAATGAACATCCGATCAGGCTCTGCCTTGCGGCAGCAATGCTGCTGCTCGACAGCTGTGTTGAGCGTCGGAGGACATTCAGCATGAATTCGATGAAGAGGTCCGCAGGGGTTGACTGTGAACGCCGGCAATTTCTGGTGACCTCGCGCTTCCGGTCGCAATCACCGTATTTCCCGATGACGTCTATCGGGCGCCGGATACATGGGCCCGGCGCGCCTACCGCAACCTCATCTCCTTCCACGAGCTCGACAAAGGCGGACATTTCGCCGCCTGGGAACAGCCTTTCAGCGTGGAGCTGCGGGCTGCGTTCGGGCCACTGCGGCGCTGACACTTTTTTCTCATCACCAAAAGGAGAACCTTGATGAATTCAGAAATCAGCAAGCGGGGATGGCGCCAGGTCCTGAGCAGCGCTGCGATGGCGGTCGCCGGAGGCACCGTCGTTGCGTCGCTGCTTTTTGTCTCGGATAAAGCCATTTCCGCGGAGGACAAGTACAAGCTCCAGGTGCGCGGCGGGCTTGCGTTCTCCGAGTTCAGGGGATTCGAGGACTGGGCAACCGTCGCGGTCAGTCAGTCGGGCGACCTGATCGAAGTGATCCTCGCCAATCCCGTGATGATCAAGGCCTACCGTGCCGGCGTTCCCGGGAACGGCAAGCCTTTTCCCGACGGTTCAAAGATGGCGAAGATTCACTGGAACGCCAAAAAGAGCGCGGAGGCGCCGAGTCCGACGACCGTGCCGGACACCCTGCACGACGTCGATTTCATGGTGCGGGACAGCAAGCGCTTTTCGAAGAGCGGTAACTGGGGATACGCCCAGTTCAATTACGACACCAAGTCCGACACGTTCATGCCCGACGGGACCGGCAGCGACTGCGGCTTCTCCTGCCACACGATCGTGGCGAAGAAGGACTACGTTTTCACCGTCTACGGGAAGAGGTGAATGGAGAAGAGACGGCGGCACGCTCATACGGAGGCAATTAATGAAACGAATTGTTTTCGCTTTGGTTGCGACCGGCATACTGGCCGGCGCGACCGCCTACATGGCCCCTGCATCGGGACAGGCTGACGGAGAGGCTGCGCCGATCTACGGAATCAAGGTCCCTGCGGGATACCGCGACTGGCAGCTGATCTCCGCCAATCACCTGATGGGGGGCAATGTGAAACAGGTGCGCGCCCAATTGGGCAACGACGTTGCCATCAAGGCCTTTCGGGAAGGGAAGCTTCCGTTTCCGGATGGCGCAGTCATTGCAGCGCTCCATTGGAGTGAAGTCTTGTCGGACGAAAACAACAAAGTCCTTGACGTCGGCTTCCCCGGCGCCGGCCTCCAATCATTCGTCGCGGGGATCCCTGTGAATGTCCAGTTTATGGTCAAGGACACAAAAAAATACGCAGAGACCGGCGGCTGGGGATACGCGGACTTCACAAACGGCAAGCCGGGTAATGAGGCGCTTCACAAGACGTGCTTCCCCTGCCACGAGCCAGCCAAGGACCGCGACTATGTCTTCACCCGTTACGCACGGTGAACCGCGGACGCGGGAGCGCATGGTGAAGCAGCCAACCTATAATTAGGACATCACTTTGAGGAGCTGGACATGAGCGTGAGTCAGGTGCGGGGTGAAGCTGCGGCCGGATCCCCGAAAACACAACGGGTCGACATGAAGCTCGAGGCTATCGTCATCCCGGTCTCGGACGTCGATCGCGCGAAGCGCTTCTACGGCGGCCTGGGCTGGAGGCTCGACGCCGATTTCGTCGTCGGTGACGCGTTTCGAGGCATCCAGTTCACGCCTCCGGGCTCGGCCTGCTCGATCCAATTTGGCATCGGAATCACGTCGGCGGTGCCGGGCACGGCAAGCGGAAATTACCTTGTCGTGTCGGATATCGTGGCAGCTCGCGCCGAGCTCGCGGGTCGCGGCGTCGCGGTGAGCGAAGTGTTTCATCGCGTCGGTCCAGGCACGCCGGCGATCAGCGGCCCCGATCCGGCGCGCAGCAGTTATTCCTCGTTCGCCACATTCAGCGACCCTGACGGCAATAGCTGGCTGCTGCAGGAGGTCACGACGCGATTTCCCGGCCGGATCGATGGCACCGAGACCAAGTTCGTATCGGTGGTCGACTTGGCCAATGCCCTTCGACGCGCGGAGGCCGCGCATGGCGAGCACGAAAAGCGCGCCGGTGGCCAGCGCGACGAGAACTGGCCCGACTGGTATGCCACCTACATGATTGCAGAACAGGCCGGCAAGCGGCTGCCGACATGATGCTCACGGAGTAAACGTCATCGGGGCATCGAATGAAAATAACCAAGCTCTTGATAGCCGCGGTGCTCGCCACCGCAATCGCAGCTCCGATTGTGGCCCTGGTGGGGGATATCAACATGGCGCAGCCGACAACGCCCGAGGGCGAACGCACTGCATTCTTTCACGGGCTTGGCAATCGCCCTGCGGCCAATCAATCCGGACTCG
>Ga0163163_10002821_pt1 | contig 14693 bp, 10 predicted proteins | sample S65metaG_FD_119766 | JGI IMG/M metagenome (GOLD analysis project Ga0163163, IMG submission 119766) | Switchgrass rhizosphere microbial communities from Kellogg Biological Station, Michigan, USA - S6-5 metaG | ecosystem: Host-associated > Plants > Roots > Rhizosphere > Soil | place: USA... | reverse complement strand
CGCCTCCGCGATCGCGGCCTCCACTCGCGCGCAGGATGATCTCTTCCGCTTCAAGGTCGACTTCGTGCGGCGTCGCGTCCTGCCGCTGCTGAAGAACGGCGCGCACGTCGCGTCGACGCCCGAGGATGATGCGATCGTCGAAGCGTTGATCGCGAGCCAATCCATCGCCGATCGCGAGCTCGCCATCGCCCGAGTCGGCTGCGCACTACTTGACAATGAAAAAAGCAATTTGCAATTTGAGGCTCTGAAGCGTTGGTGCGCCGCGCGCCTGCACGATCGCGCGTATCGCGACTGGATCATCTTCCGCTTCCCCGAGAACGTCGAGCCGTTTCATCTCGTCGAGGTGCAGCATCCCGATCCCCGGCTGCCCGAGGCCCTGGTCGGCCCCGACTGGCGCTTGCGCCGCCGCGACGGCTTCACGCTGACCGACGCGCGGATGCGGCCGCGCGAGGTCCTCAGCGAGATTCACTACTGCGTGCTGTGCCACGAGCGCGACAAGGACTCGTGTTCGAAAGGGCTGCACGCCAAGGACGGGACGATCGCGGTCAACCCGCTCGGCATCGCCCTGGACGGCTGCCCGCTCGACGAGAAGATTTCCGAGATGCACGCGCTGCGCAAGGCCGGCGATCCGATCGGCGCGCTTGCGCTCGTCATCGTCGACAACCCGATGTGCCCCGGGACCGGCCACCGCATCTGCAACGACTGCATGAAGTCGTGCATTTATCAGAAACAGGAGCCCGTCAACATTCCGCAGATCGAGACCGGCGTGCTGACCGACGTGCTCGGGATGCCGTTTGGTGTCGAGATCTACGGCCTGCTCACACGCTGGAATCCGCTCAACGTGCGCCGCCCCTACGCGCTGCCGTACAACGGCAAGAACGTGATGGTCGTCGGCCTCGGGCCGGCCGGCTACACCCTTGCGCATTACCTGGTGAACGAGGGGTTCGGTGTGGCCGGTGTCGATGGACTGAAGATCGAGCCGCTGCCGGAAGACATCACCGGCACCGCCACCAGCGCGCCGCGGCCGATTCGCGAGTGGAGCGAGATCTACCGGCCGCTCGACCAGCGCGTGCTCGAGGGATTCGGCGGCGTGTCGGAGTACGGCATCACCGTTCGCTGGGACAAGAACTTTCTCACCCTGCTGCATCTCACGCTCGCCCGGCGGCGCGGGATCCGGATGTACGGCGGCGTCCGCTTCGGCGGCACGATCCCGATCGCCGACGCGTGGGCCTACGGCTTCGATCATGTGGCCATCGCCGCCGGCGCCGGCAAGCCGACGATCATCGATATGAAGAACAACCTGATCCGCGGGATCAGGAAAGCGAGCGACTTCCTCATGGCGCTGCAGCTGACCGGCGCGTTCAAGCGCGACGCGCTGCCGAACCTGCAGACGCGGCTGCCGGCGATCGTCATCGGCGGCGGCCTGACCGCTATCGATACGGCGACCGAGCTGATGGCGTACTACCCGGTGCAGGTCGAGAAAACCGTCAGGCAGTACGAGACGCTCACGGCCGGGCTCGGCGACACGCGTGTGCGCGCGTCCTACGATGCCGAGGAACTCGAAGTGCTCGACGAGTATCTGGCGCACGGGCGCGCCGTGCGCGCGGAACGGGCGCGCGCGGCGGCGGCCGGGGAGCCGCCGGACTTCGTGTCACTCGTGCGCGGCTGGGGCGGCGTCACGATCGCCTACCGCAAGCGGATGGTCGATTCGCCGGCGTACCGGCTGAATCATGAGGAAGTGATCAAGGCGCTCGAAGAGGGCATCGTCTTTGCCGAAAACCTCAACCCGATCGAGGCCGTTCCCGACGAGCGGGGCGCGTTGTCCGCGGTCATCTTCAGGCGGGAAGGGCAGGACGCGGCTAGAGAAGGGCTAAGGGCTGAGGGCTCTGGGCTGGTGACGCTGCCCGCGCGAACGCTGCTGGTCGCTGCAGGGACGTCGCCGAACATCACCTGCGAGAACGAAGCGAAGGGCACGTTCCAGCTCGACGCGAAGAAGAAGTTCTTTCAGCCGCACGTCATCGTCGAGCGAGACGGCCGGTTCCAGCTCGTGCCGGACGCACAGGGGTTCTTCACGTCGCACGACGCCGGCGGCCGGTTCGTGAGCTATTACGGCGACAACCACCCGCGCTATGCCGGCAACGTCGTCAAGGCGATGGCGTCGGCCAAGCACGGCTTTCCGCACGTGACGCGGCTGTTCGCGCGCGAGATAGCGGCGCTCGACCCGGCGCGTCAGGCGGAGCGCGATGCGGCGTGGACGCGGCTGACGGCCCGCCTCGACGAAGAGCTCGTCGCGCGTGTCGTCGAAGTCGTGCGGCTGACGCCGACGATCATCGAGGTGATCGTGAAGGCGCCGGCCGCCGCGCGGCATTTCGAGCCGGGGCAGTTCTATCGGCTCCAGAACTTCGAGTCGATGGCCAGACGTGCCGGCGCCGTGCCGCTCCTGATGGAGGGGATCGCGCTGACCGGCGCGTGGGTGGACAAGGCGCGTGGCCTGCTGTCGTTGATCGCGCTGGAGCTGGGCGTCTCGAGCCGCCTCGTCGCCCATCTGCAGCCGGGCGAACCGGTCGTTGTGATGGGGCCAACCGGCACGCCGACCGAGATTCCCGACGGGCAGAACGTGCTGCTGCTCGGCGGGGGCCTGGGCAACGCCGTGCTGTTTTCCATCGCCAGGGCGATGCGCGAGCATGGCAACCGCGTGATTTACTTCGCCGGCTACAAGAAGGGCGAAGATCTGTTCAAGCGCGAGGACATCGAGGCAGCGACCGACCAGGTCATCTGGAGCACCGACATCGGCGGGTCGATCGCGCCGGGACGGCCGCAGGACGCGCACTTCCGCGGCAACATCGTCCAGGCGATGCTCGCGTATCAGAACGGCTCGCTCGGCGAGCGGATCGTGCCGCTCGACACCGTCGATCGGATCATCGCGATCGGATCGGATCGCATGATGGCCGCGGTGAAAGCGGCGCGGCACGGCGTACTGGCGCCGCACCTCAAGCCGGAGCACGTGAGCATCGCGAGCATCAACTCGCCGATGCAGTGCATGATGAAGGAAGTCTGCGCGCAGTGCCTGCAGAAGCACGTCGATCCGAAGACCGGACAGGAAACGATCGTCTTTTCCTGCTTCAACCAGGACCAGCAGATGGATCGCGTCGACTTCCCGAACCTGGCGGCGCGGCTCCGCCAGAATACCGTGCAGGAGAAGCTCGCGAACTTGTGGTTCGAGTATCTGCTGGCGCCGCGCTAGCCGACGCGCCAGCCGTCGCCGCGCAGCTCGTTCATCAGCTGCACGGATCGCTCGATCAGTGCCGTGGGCTCCTCGACTTCTTCCACCGATTCGGTGCCATCCGGGTGAGTGATCGTCACCTTGTAGCGGCCCGCCGATCGGTCGTGGCTGATTTCGTAGCGAAGTTTCTCGCCTTCGCGATCAAAGAACCAGATCATCTGCCGCGAACAGAATATCCCAACGCCTCCAGGGCTTCCACAGGCGCCAGCGGTTCACAGTCGCGTCTGTTCACTCGCTGCCGCTAATGTCAGGTCGTGAGACAGAAATACCTATGAATCAGCGAGCGAGTTCATCTTCCGTTCGAGGGGGCCAGTCTCGACAGCTGATCGACGACATCGACCAGCGTCGCGACATCAATCGGCTTCGGGACGTGCAGCGCGAAGCCGGCATCGCGAGCGCGGTTGCGGTCGACGAGGCTGGCGTACGCCGTCACGGCCGCGACCGGCACCCCGGCAAACGCGGCCCGTTGCCGCACGGCCGCAAGGAAGGCGTACCCATCTTCGCCGGGCATGCCGATGTCCACCAGCATCACCGACGGCCGCCTCAGGTCGAGGACGTGCAGGGCCTCCGTGACCGACGCCGCCTGATCGACGGCGGCACCGCAGGCGTCTAGGGCGGTGGCCATCATGTCGCGGGTCTCTTCGTCATCTTCCACCACCAGCACACGAATGCCATCGAGCAGATTACCCGTCGCCAGCCGCCCGGTCGAAAGCGGCCGCCCAATCGTCGGAAGCGACTCGCCTGAGTCGTCCTGGTGGGCGCTCTCCTGAAGTGGCAGCCACAGCGTAAAGGTCGCGCCGGTCCCGATCCCGGCACTCCGTGCCTCGACACGTCCTCCGTGAAGCTCTACGAGTTCCGCGGTGATGGCCAGTCCGAGCCCGAGGCCGCCGTGCAGCCTCGTCGTGGTGGCATCACCCTGTCTGAAGCGCTCGAAAATGTGCGGCAGGACCTCCGGCGCAATGCCGATCCCCGAATCGGTGACGGAGATCTCGAGATCCTCGGGCGTTCGGCGCGCCGTGAGACCAATGCGCCCTCCCGGGAGCGTGAACTTCGAGGCGTTCGAGAGGATGTTCCACAGCATCTGTTGCATGCGATCCGGATCGCAGCGATAGGCGCCGATCGCCGGATCCACATCTATGTCCAATCGAACGGCCTTCGTTTCTGCCGACGGGCGAATCACGTCGACCGCGGCCTCGATCACCGCGGCCAGGTCCACCTCTTCGAGCCGCAGATGCATCTTCCCTGAGGCGATTCTGGACATATCCAGAAGATCTTCGATGAGCGCCTCTTGCTGTCGCGCGCTCTTGTAGATGACGTTCAGTCCCCGCTCGGCGCGATCGGGCGGCAGTATTCCGCGCCGCAGCATGTCGATCCACCCCAGCATCGCGTTCATCGGCGTCCGCAGCTCGTGCGACAGCGTGGCGAGAAACGCGTCTTTCAGGCGGATGGCCGCTTCTGCTTCTTCGAGGTGCCGCCGAACCGACTCCTCGCCAACCTTCTGACGGGTAATGTCCGTCGAGGTGCCGAACCAGCTCACGACGGATCCATCGTCGTCGATGAACGGTTGACTGCGGACGAGGAACCAACGATAGATGCCGTCGCGGCCGCGCATCCGCGCTTCCACTTCAAAGGCACGCCGCGTCGCCAGCGCCGTTTCCCATTGTTTGAACAACCGCTCATGATCGTCGGGATGAATGACGTCCATCAGCCCTGCGCGGTCGTCTGTTTCCTCGAGCGTGAGCCCTGAGAATGCGTACCACTGATCGTTCAGATACCGCAGCCTGCCGTCTCCGCTGGTCACCCAGACGATCTGCGGCACGGAATTCGCCAGCTGACGGAACTCGGACTCGCTTCGGCGCAACGCATCTTCGGCACGCGCCTGCTCGATCCGCGTCCAGACGCGCGCCGTCAGCTCCCGAAGCAGATTGACCTCGTCGCGCCGCCATCTGCAGGCGTTTGAGCGGTAGAGCACGAGGGCGCAGCGAGGCAGTCCATCGGAGACATACGGCGCAATCACGCAGGACCCGATGTCCAGCGCGCGGTGACCGTCCACCGCGCCGGCCACGCGCGGATCGCTCGCGACGTCGTCCACGATCATCGGCCGGCCGGCGGCGATGGCCCTCCGGGATTCCTCCGACATGAAGTCGGCGACTCGATAGGTGCCGGCATAGCTCGGGTCGGTCTCGTTCCGCCGCCAGTCGGCGCAGACGCTGGCGGTTTCAACCGCGTCATCGAACTCGACGCAACAGGCATGCGTGACGCCGAAGAAGTCGCCGATCCGCTGCGTCGCGGCGTCCATCATCTCGTCGGCCGTCGACACGTGCGCGAGCGCCTCGTCCAGATCGAGCACGAACTGGGCGCTGCGCCCCGCGCGGCGGCGCTCGGTCACGTCGCCGATGCCCGACAGCGCGTGAGGTCCGTTCGGCAGATCCACCCGGTTGATGTTGACGATGACGTCCCGCGTGTCGCCGTCCTTCCGGTGGATGGTCAGCTCGACGCTCGTCCGGCCGTCCCGCTGCACCGCATCCACGGCGCGCTGACGCTCGGCACGATCCCGGACGAGGCCGACGTCATCGCTCGTCTTGCCGATCACCTCGTCTGGCGCGTAGCCGGTCAGGGTGGTAAATGCCGCGTTGACGTCGACAATGATCCCCTCCGGCAGCCGCAAGAGGATGACCGCGACCGGAAGGGAGCCGAACATTGTCGAAAACCGCTGCTCGCTCGCGACGAGAGCCTCCTCCGCCCGTTTGCGCGCCGAGATGTCCGTGATGGCGGCGACCCACCCCACGACGTTTCCGTTCTCGATCTCCGGCGCATACGAACAATGCATCAACCGGTCGCCAAGCGCATCGTAGGGGATGTCGACATCGGCCTCGAGCGCTTCACCCTCCAGCACGCGCGCAACATAGACGGTGATCGAGTCGTACGCGCGATCCCCCACCACGTCGCGCACGTGTCTGCCGACACAGTCCTGCGGCGTCAGGCCGAAGCGGGCCGCATATGCGCGGTTCACGAACTTGTAGATGCCATCCCGGTTGCAGTTGTAGATGAAAACCGGCGCGTTGTCGGTGACCAGCCACAACCGCCGTTCAGTCCGCTTCGCCGCCGCGGCGGCACTTTCCCGCGCCGCGTCGCTCGCGTCGATGGACGCGGCCGTCCACCAGACGATGGTCACGAAGATCACCATGAAGGTGGTCACGAGCAGTGCCGTGCCGAAGGGGAGATCGTAGAGGCCGGCTTGCTCTCCTTTGATGCGCAGCCAGCCGGCCAGGACCGGAATCACAACGGCGGTCGGTATCAGACGGCGGGCGAGGAGCGAGCCGCCGGTGTTGCCGTTCAAGAGCGCGGCCAGACCGCGATCCGGTTTCACGCCGAGGATGCCCATGCCGAGGAGCAGCATTGCCGCAGCAGTGTGTGGGGCCAGCTCGCTGTAAGGTCCGATTCGGTAAAGCGATTCCGCGCCGTACGCGTATCCAGCCAATCCGATGGTGCTCGCCAGCAGCATCAAGACGGCAGGAATGTCCGTCGCGGCACTCCGCGGCGCACCGTCTGCAAACAGCAGGGACAGGCCGGCGCACGCCAGACAGAAGGCCGTGATCGGCGACGTCCGTGACGCGAACGCCCGCTCGGCTTGCGGCATCGCCGTGGAGAACCAGTCGTCGATGCCGGTATTGAGATGGAAGACGTACTCCAGGAGGGTGAAGACTCCCACCGTAACCACGAGGGCGGCGAGTGCTTTTGCGAGGCGCACCCGCATCCCGGTGGGCCGGCGCGCGAGCAGCCCTAGCGACACGGCGGCAACAGCGAGTGCCGCCGCGGTGTTCGGCTTCATCGAACCGCTATCGGGGATCCAGCTTGCTAGCCTTGGAATTCGCAGTACCCAGCCGAGCAACGAGGCCAGCGACGTCGCGAACACGACGACGGCCGCGATGAGCGGCATCCGGCCGGTGTCAGCGGCCGGCGCTGGCGTCAGTTTTCCCCGCCGAGCGTTGGCGTGAGCCATTCGTGGATGGGACCGTTTTTGTATCGGCCGGTCGCAGCCCGACCACTAGAGGCGTGTCCACCCGTTCTTCGAGGAAATTGCAGCGCGGGTCGGAGAGCAAGCTCAACAGTAAGCGGTGAGGGGACTCAGCGTCGCTCCGCCGCGAACACTGCGGCCCCCAGCAATCCCGCTTCGGCGTTCAGGATCACCTTCACCGGCATTGCGGCGAGCATCGGATCGAGCGGCGGCTTCGCCCGGAACGTCCGTATGAATTCACCGGTCGTCAGCGCCGGGAGAATCTTCGGCGCGATGCCGCCGCCGATATACAGGCCGCCGGTCGAGACCGATCGCAGCGCAAGGTTGCCGGATTCCGCCCCATACGCCTCGACGAACATGTCGAGCGTCTCGACGCAGCTGGCGCAGCGCCGCTCCAGCGCCGCCGCGGACATCGCGGCAGCCGCATCGGGCGACTCCAGATCCACTCCGGCGGCGCAGGGTTCCCGGTGGGCGACGCGATGAATGTTGATCAGCCCCCGCCCGGAAACCACGTGCTCGACGTCCGCGCGCCCGTAGCGCGCGGTCAGATCGCGCACCAGCGCCATTTCGCGCTCCGTCCGCGCCGCGAAGTCCGCATGTCCCGCCTCGGAGGCTGACGGCAGGAACCGGCCGTCGACGTTGTGCAGCAGCGCCTGTCCCAGGCCGGTTCCGGCGGCGATGAGCGCGATGTTGCCGCCGCGGATGGCCTCGCCCTCCTGCAGCCCGTGCGTCTCGGATTCGCGCAGCACGGGCACCGCATGCGCAAGCGCTTCGAGGTCGTTGAGCAACGAGACGCGCGCGATTCCCAGCACCGAGGCGACCCGGCGCCCGTCGACGAACCACGGCACGTTGGTCACCTTCACGGTCTCGTCGACGACCGGACCGGCGACACCGAAGCACGCCGTTTCGACCGCGCCGTGCGCCGAGCGCGCGGCGCTGGCCTCTGCGGATTTCAGGAACTCGGCGATCAGCGTCGGCAGGTCGGGATAATCGAGGGTGCCGAACGATCGCACCGTCACCGGCCGCGGCCGGGCGGGTACGGCGTCGAACAGACCGAGCAGCGTTTTCGTGCCTCCGATGTCGCCGGCAAGAATCATCTTCTCTTGACTTCCCCCACATTCTCCATCATCTTGAAGCGGTTTCGTCTCCCCTGCATTTCACTGAGAGGCCGTTTGCCCTCACCCTCGCGTGACTCGAGCCGTTCGCCACTCCTGGGACAGCTCGTCGTATTTACCGGAAAGCTCAGCTCGCTCGGGCGCAAAGACGCGCGCGCGCTCGTCATCCGTCTCGGCGGCGCGACCGCCGACGATGTCAACGCGAAGACGACGATGCTCGTGATCGGCGCGGAAGGGTTCGGTCCGGCGCCAGAAAGTTCCGGTAGTGTCCGGCTTGAGCCGGACCCGTCAGACGACGCGGTCGTGTCCGGCCTTAGCCGGACCATCCGTGATAAATCGAACAAGCTGAAGCGCGCGGAAGAATTGAACGCACAGCCCGGAAGCGTCCCGATTCAGATCCTGACCGAGGACCAGTTCTGCCGGCTCGCCGGTGTCGCAACGCCCGAGGCGCTGAAGCGCCAATACCACGCGCTGCGCGATGTGCTGGCGAGGTATCGCGCGTTGCGAGAGGATCACCTGCGCTACCTGGTGAAATGCGGGGTGCTGCGGCCGGTGCTGCGCACGAACGCCGACACGTTCTTTGCGTTTCCCGATCTGGCGACGATCAAGCAGGCCAACGAGGGGCTCGTCCAGGGACTGAGCTTCCGCAGCGTCGTGCGCACGCTCATCGCCGCGCGACAGGGCCAGCTCGAGTTCGATTTCCGGCTGGACGCGGCGCCGGCGAAAATCATCACGCTGAGAAAGCTGGATACCGTCCGCCAGCCGCCGGCAAGAATGGCGGCCGGGGCGACGGCGGCGGTGCGCGACACGGCCCGCGCCGAGGAGTATTTCCGCGCCGCCTCGGCGCTCGACGAAGGCGACGAGTCGACGCAGGAGGAAGCGGCGGCCGCCTATCGACGGGCACTCGAGTTCGATCCCTATCTCGTCGCCGCGTTGATCAACCTCGCGAACATTCACTACAGCCGGGACGAGCTCGCCGAAGCGCAGGCGCTGTACGAGCGCGCCATCGGTCTCGAACCCGATTTCTTCGAAGCGCACTTCAATCTGGGCAACATCTACCACGACCTGGGCCGCTTCCCGGAGGCGCAGGCGTGCTACCGCGAAGCGCTGCGGCTCAACCCGTTCTACGCCGACGCGCATTTCTATCTCGCGGTCACCTTCGAGAAGATGGGGCTGTCGCAGGAGGCGCGCCCGCACTGGCGCAGCTACCAGCAGCTCGCGCCGCAAGGCGAGTGGGTTGAGCTCGCACGGGAGTTCTCAGAGTAAGAGTTATCCGCGGATTACACGGATTCTTCCGGAGACGTCCGGTTAGAGGCGGAGAGGCACCAGCCCTCCCCAATTCATGCGGCGGAGGACGCTAGGAGATTCGACGGGCCTCACTTTGCCATGACGGCCTGCACCTCACGGAGGAGGCGATCTCGTGTGACCATGATCGGGTAGCCCCACGAGATCGGCCGGGGGAATGGCTCTTTCCACGGATCGCCCGGTGCATACACGAAAAATGCGTCCCAGAGCGCATCGGCTTCAAGCGTCAGCGTGCCGGGCGCCTGGCGGTCGAGGAATGTCGGGAGATTCACCAGCAGCCGCACCCCGAGCAGCCGACCCTCATCCCAGTAATGCACCACCCGATGGTCGGTCAAGAGTTCCGCGGGCCACTTCCCTCTCGCGTCACCAGGGTACATGTTGAACCACACGGCGTAGACACGAAGGGCCGGGTCCGAATAGCGCTCGAGGAGGTCCTGCTGCACCCACCGGGCGGCTTTCAGACACGCCGGTCACGTCGGCGACAGCAGCAACACGATTCGGGTTTTGTCGCTGTCCCGATCGAAGTGCGCCTGCAGCTCCGGGATTCCCGCGAGCTCCTTCAGGACAGGCGGCGCGGTCGCATTGGCCGTTTGTGCGAACGCGCCCGGAACCGACCACGAGAGCCAGAACGCCGCCGCGACGCTCAGCCCGCAACGCATGACGATCCGACGATGCCTCATTGGCCCGACGGCTTCCTCGGGACGGCTCGCGTCGCCGTATTGGGGCACCCGGCGTTGATGGCTGTCAGGCACATGTTGCCGAGAATCACGTTGTTGTTGCTCGCCGGCGACTGATCCCAGATGTCGACTCCGCCGCCCGCGGGAACCGTCGTCACGCTGTTGGCTTGTTGAATCGGCGGGTTGCCGACCGCGACGTTGTCCCTGATCCGGTTGTTCGTGGCGGGAGGAAACACCACAATGCCATTCGAATTCCCGATCGCCGTGTTGCTCTCGATCAGATTGTTGTCGGCGGTCCCGACGACGCCGATACCGAAATCGATTGCGGCACCCGTGGAGTAGCCATTGCCGCTCGTCTCGTTCCACCGGAACGAGTTATTGTTGCCCTGGATTCATATGCCGCCGCATGCAGCGGTTGGCGTCCCGTTCCTCACCGCGACGTTGCTTTCGACGCTGATGCCAGACGACGTGGCGTTAACGCGAATCCCCGACATGCAGTTCGTCGACGTCGTGACGCCTTGGAGCCAGCCCTTCACCGTGCCCAGGAAGAGAATCCCGTCACCCTGGAATCGCTGCACGATGCCGGGGCCGCGAATCCAGACATTGGCTTGACCGTTGGTGGTGATGCCGGTCTCCGTTGCGACGTTCGTGCCTTTGCAGCCGACAACCGGATCGGTCGATCCGGTGATCGAGAACCCGTTCAGGGCGAGGCCGATGTTGGGTGCGCCGAACGCGATGCACGGCCCGCCGGTCACCTGACAGGTGATATCGCCGACGAGGCGCGAGTCCTCCGAGAGGATCAAGGTGCGAACAACCGTGCCTCTGAGGTCCTCTGCATGCACGATGTCCGACCCGATCAACACCGCCGCGCTCGCCAGAACGGATACGGCGATCCGTCTCGCGTGTGTCATGACTCACCTCCGTAGAGGACGTGGTGGCCGGCCGCCGACTGGGGGGTTCTGAGGACGGATCTTATACGCCTACTCAGCGTTGAAGTCCAATGGTTTCGCAGCTCAATTACCGGTCCTCCGGTTGCTAACCGGATCTTGAGGCCCAAGCGATTGCGTGCTGACGCATGCCGCGGCCTGCGAAGCACAAGGGACGTTCGCGGGCACGATCGAAGTCGACGAATCGCAATTCGGTCCCCGGCGCGTCCGAGGCAAATGCGGGCGCGTCCCTATCGCAGGACCATCGTGTTCGGCATCTTCAAGCGCAACGGCACCGTCTACACGCAGATCATTCCCAATGCCCGCAAACGCACGATTCAGCCGATAAATCTGCGGCAACGTGAGGCGGGCTCGACGGGTCCCCGCCGACGGCTGGCACGCGCACGACGGCCTGGCTACCGTCGGCTATCCCAAACATCATCGCGTCATTCAGCGCGGGTGGGGCCTCGTCGATCGGCGCCGCGGCCATCACATCGATGGCATTGAAAGCTTTTGGGCGACGGCGAAAACACGCCTGACCCGCGGGGCGGCATTCGCGTGCCGTACCCAGCTCCATCTCAAAGAAAGCACCGGATCACCGACGCGAACTTGAGCGCGGGATAGGATGCACTTCGTCATGGTAGGCGCAATACGAGGCTTGGGCTTACACATCGGGTTAACAGGGCGATTCAGCCCGGGAGGGCGACAACCCGTCCTTGCTCTGCCAAATCAAGTCGGCGTTCGCTGCCGCCTGTCGATGGGCTGAATGGTGAACGCGAATCTACTCCGGGGCTCGGTACAACCGCAGCTCGCGATCCCGGCTTGTCAGAAGCATCCTTCCGTCAGGACTGAAACGACGTTCTCGCTCCGGACCACGACTCGCTTCATCCGCATCCAGCGAAACATCCCAGGAAGAGACACTCTCGAGGAACGCGAGCCGTTTTCCGGTCCGTCTGAAGACGGCCTCGGACATCTCATCGCTGTTTCCGCCATGAGGCCACGTCAGCACGGTGGCGCCGTCACGGTCGAACACATAGGTCGAGACATCTCCCGCGTCGCAGGCGGCGCTGTCTCCGACCTTGAAAGCGTCGGGATGATCAGGATCGCCTGTCGCAATCACGAATTCTCCATCGCGTGTCAGATCGGCGGATGGGCAGCCCATGGTCTTGATCCATCGCGGCTGGCTCCCGTCGCCGGTCATGTGACGGCCACGATAGCCGCCCGCTCCGGGTCCCCACAGTTCGATGGAACTGGTGATCGGGCCTCGAACCGGGTTCCTGGCAACCACCCGCCATTGCCCGTCGTCGGAGACGCTATCCGCAACGCCCCAGCCCCACAGCAGCGCGCCGAACAGAGTGTCCACATCCTGCCTGGCAAATTCAACGGCTGGCGCTTTCGCTGGGTCGAGTTGCTGCGACGGCCATTTGACGGGCAGATCGCCCAGCTTGCCGGACCAGCGAACATGCAAACGCGGGGATAACAGATAACCCAACCTCGCGCCGGTTACGACCGCAATAGTGTCTCCACGCAAATCGAACCTGGCGGACAGTGGTGTACCGACCGTCTTGCAGAACGCGTGCGTTCCTTGTCGATCTGCGGCCCACACGTATTTGTAGTCGGCACCGCCACCGACAACGACCACGTCACAGGTGGGTGATACGGCGAGAGCCCGGTCCAGACCATTGACATGAATAAAACGGTTCGTCTCCTGAAAGCGCCACTTCCAGAGAGGGTGGCCCTTGGAGTCGATGACATGGATGGTTGTCTCCGTTGCCGCCGCGACGCAGGAACCCGTCGGAGACCAGGCTGTGACGATGATATTCCCGACATCTTCTAAGGTCAGTCTCCACACTGGCGGGGCTTGCACCCACACAGGTTCGCGTCCAGGCGGTTGCGCCACGCTGTCGCGGACGCCGGCCAACACCATTAATACGGAGATGATTCTGATCACGGCGAGACAGGCTCGAGCCGATTCTAGACGAATACTACTCCGTGGTTTGTTACCCGGACGTCGCTCTTGGGGGCTTGCTCAATCTGATCACATAAAAGGGCCGTCGCCTGTTTCGCGGCTGGAGATAATGCGGTGTCCAAACTCACACGCTCCAGGCCACGAGAGGAGACAGCCCATGGAGCGACAGTATATCGGGATCGATTTACACAAGGCTTCGTTTCACGCGTGTGCGATCAGTGACGACGGCACGCGGCGGTGGGAAGCGCAGTTTCCGCGGACGGCCGAGGGGGTCGTGGCGTTCGCCGCACGCGGGATTGACGAGGCGCAGTTAGCGGTGGAAGCGACCGGCCGGACGTGGCCGTTCGTCGACGCGGTGACGGCGGCGGGCGTGCACGCGTGTGTGGTGGATCCGCGCAAGACGAAGCTCAAAGCCGGATTCGCCGCCAAAACGGATCGACTGGATGCCCGGCGGTTGGCGGATGCGCTACGGCGCGACAGCGTCGTCAGCGTGTACGTGCCACCGCCGGCGATTCGCGAGCGGCGCGAGTTGTGTCGTGGGCGTCAGCAGTTGGTGCGGACGCGAACGCGGGTGATTCAGGCGATTCGGGCATTGTTGTTGCGCCAGGATGCGCCGGAGCCGCCGGTCACGTCCGTGATCGGGAAACGGGGATTACAGGGGCTGGCCAGGATGCACCTCACCGGCGCGAGCGAGCAGGCGCTGCGCCGGCTCGAGCGCGTCCTCCGCGCGGTGCATGGGGAAGCGCAGGCGGCAGACGCCGCGGTCACAGTCGAAGCCGCCCGCGATTCGATCGCCATCGGCCTCCGCCGGCTGCCGGGCGTGGGCCCCGTGTTGAGCCTGGTCCTCCGCGCCGAGATCGGAACGATCGATCGGTTGGCGAGAGGGCCGGCGCTGGCATGCTACGCCGGCATCGTGTCGCGGCTCGACGCCAGCGCCGGCCATAGGCGCTACGGCCGCATCACGCGGACCGGATCCCTTGGTTGCGGTGGGCTCTCGTGGAAGTCGCGATGCGAGCGATGAAACGACCGGATACGCGTGGGCGCTGGGCGCGCCGCTTCGCGATCCATCAGGGCATCAAAAAAGCGCGCGTCGCGCTGGCGCGCCGGTTATGTGACGAGATTGTGCAGACGTGGCAGCAGCTTGGCTGACGCTCCTCTCTTGGGTGGTCCTCGTGATTACGCATGAGGCCCAGGGCTTCGTCATCTGAATGAGGCCACCCGAGATCTCGCACCTGACTTTGAGGGCGTCGGATGCGCCTTCGCATAGATGTATGACGGGAACGTCAGTCGACTTGGGACGTGTGAGAGCGGACATCGTGACCCACTTCGATCGTTCGCTGCGCGCGCCCGGATGGCTCATAAGCCGGGCGCGCTCCGCTCACTCGACGTGTGTCTTGACT
>Ga0163163_10002817_pt1 | contig 14708 bp, 12 predicted proteins | sample S65metaG_FD_119766 | JGI IMG/M metagenome (GOLD analysis project Ga0163163, IMG submission 119766) | Switchgrass rhizosphere microbial communities from Kellogg Biological Station, Michigan, USA - S6-5 metaG | ecosystem: Host-associated > Plants > Roots > Rhizosphere > Soil | place: USA... | reverse complement strand
CGAACGCGGCGAGCCCCTCGGCGGTGGACGGGCGCGTCAGCGCATGGGCCGGGACCACGATGCGGCGGACCCCGATGTCGGCGAGCGCCTGGACCGAGGCCAACGGGTCGTCGCCGAACAGGCCTCCTCGACCCGACACGCCGTCGGCACCGGCCGTGACCTCGAGGGCGTCCGGATCGCGGCCCGCCTCGGTGGCGGCCTCACGTGCCAGCTCGACGAGCCGGCGCAGCTCCGCCGGGCCGCCGACGCCGGGGAAGAAGCCGTCACCCAGGCGACCGGCTCGCTTGGCGGCGGCCTCCGAGTGACCGCCGACGATCACCGGGACCATGCCCCCGACCGGCTTCGGGTTGGAAGAGACGTGGTGGAAGGACGCGAACTCACCGTCGAACGACGCGCCGTCGGACGCCCACAGCGCCCGCATGGCCTTCACGTACTCGTCCGTGCGGGCGCCCCGCCGCGCCCACGGGACACCCAGCGCCTCGAACTCCTCGCGCAGCCAACCGACGCCGATCCCGACCTCGGCTCGGCCGCCCGACAGCGCGTCCAGTGTGGCGAGCTCCTTGGCCAGGACGAGCGGGTTTCGTTGCGGGAGGATCAGCACACCGGTGCCCAGTCGGAGGCGCTCGGTGGCCGAGGCGACGAACGCCAGCCAGATCAGCGGGTCGGGGATGGGTGTCGATCGACGGCCGGGCATGCGGCCGTCGGCGCTGTAGGGATAGGCCGACCCGTACTCGTCGGGGTACACGACGTGCTCCACGGTCCAGACCGAGTCGAAGCCGGAGCGCTCCGCCGCCTGCGCGGCCTCGATCGCGCCATCGGCGTCGGCCTACGCCATCGTGTTGGCGAACATGATCCCGAACCGCACGGAGCGGACGCTACTGGCGCGTGGGTGGCTCGTGCGGCGCCGCCGCAGGATCATCGCTGGTGGCCGCCAGGGAAGTGCGGGCGATGGCCTCGAGGTCGGCCTCGGCGTGATGCTGGCGGACGTAGAGCTGCAGGTCGGCGACGCGCCGGGCGTGGCCGGCGTCGAGCGCCAACGGCGCTGGTCCCAGGCCACGCGCGCACCGGTCAATGACCTCGGTCGCCGCGCGCTCGACGAGCTGGCGCACCATGAGCGCGCGGCGATAGCCGGCGCCGGCGGCGTCCCCCGGGTCGGCGTCGATCTCACGAGCGGCCGTGTCGATCGCCGCCATGGCCCCGTAGCACGCGGCATGGACCGCGCCGAGGTGGGCGAGTCGGTGGCCGTCGGGTTCGGCGTGCCCGGTCTGCCCCTTCAGCCCGGACAGCACGGCCGCGTCGAAGTCGTCCAGCAGTCCCAGGGCGCCCCCGGCCCAGGCCGCCGCGACGCCCACCGAACCCTGCCAGAACCCGGGGCGCTCCGTGTAGAAGCCCACGCCACCGACGATCCGATCCGAGGCCAGGTCCACTTGGTGCAGCTCCACGGTCCAGGTCGTCGTGTCGGCCAGGGCCGGCGTGCGCCATGACGCCGGGTCGAACGTGAGCCCGGGTGTCTGGAGTGGCAGGGTGAACAGAAGCGGACCGTCCGGTCCGGTCGCGGTGACGAGGGCGAGGTCGAGGCTGCCGGCGCCCGAGCACCAGTGACGGACGCCCTCGAGTCGCCACCCGGCCTGACGCGGCGTCGCGGTGATCCGGCTGCCGGGGAAGTCCGCCGCCCACACGCCGTAGAGGGCGTGCCGTTCGGCGCTCCGCCCGGCCTCGGCCAGGATGGACACGGCATCCGTGTGGGCCTCGCCGAGTCGGCCCAACGCCACGTCCTCCCGTGTGAGCGAGGCGAGGGCACGGAAGCGCTCGGGGGTCAGGCCGCGGCCCGGCCGCGGCAGGTCGAGCCGGCCCTGGGCCATCCAGGCGCGAAGGTGAGCCGCCGCCTCCCGGCCGTTCATGCCGACTCGGGGACGTGGAGCGCGGAGAGGAAGTCCGCGAAGCCACCTCGGGCCCGTCCTGCCGCTCGGCCGCTGGTCGTCACCGTCAGCGACCGGGACGACGCGGTCGCGAATCCTCGGTCCCTGAGGGCTCGCCAGAGCTCGCGGTCCTCGCCGACGGCGAGCGGGAGCCACCCGCCGACGGCGAGGTAGGCATCGCCACGGACGCCGAGGTTGGCGCCGTGGACATGCGGGTGCGCCTCGTCCGGCGGACCGTCGTAGCCGGTCAGGAAGCGGTCCCTGACGTGGGCGGGATGTCCGTCGAACGTGTCGACCGCGACCACGCCGGCGGTCGCGACCGCGCCGGCGTCGGCGAGCTCGAGCTGGCGGATCAGCCAATCGACCGGCACGACGGTGTCGGCGTCGGTCGACGCCAACCACAGCCGGTCGCGCGGCGAGGTGGCCAGGTGCTCCAGCAGCCGTTCGACGCCGATCCCTCGCGCCGCCCCCGCGCTGCGGACCTCCACCTCGACGACCTCGCCCCAACCCGCGAGCGCGGTCCGGGCCACCCGGACCGTTCGATCGCGGCAGGCGTCGGCCACGACGACGGTGTGGTGTCGTCGGCCCGGGTGCTCGATGGCCTTCAGCGACCGGTGGAGGGCGGTCAGGCACGGTCCGATGTGCTCGGCCTCGTCGTTCGCGGGGACGACGACGCCGATGGTCCAGTCCGTCACACCCGTTGCCAGACATCGAGGCGGAAGTCCCGCTCGACGTAGGCGCCGAAGGGGTCGACGCCGTCCGCGAGGGAGAGGACCTCATGGACCTCGTCGCCGTGGAGGAGGTGGTCGCGGCTGTGACCACGCCAGTGCACGGCGAGGAGCGTGCCCCCGGGCTCCAGGCCGGCGACCGCACGGTCCCGCAGCACGGCGAGCTCCTGCCGGTCGAAGTAGTAGCCCAGCTCGCTCAGCACAACCAGGTCGAAGACGCCGGCGGGCCAGTCCGCAGGCAGCTCACCCAGGCGGATCTCCACGCCCGGCGCGTCGGCACACCGGCGACGGGCCGAGCGAAGGGCGGACGGCGCCGCGTCCATGGCGAGCACCGACCGGCACCGAGCGGCGAGCCGGATGGTCAGCTCCCCGATGGCGCAGGCGGGCTCGAACGCTCGCTCGTACCGGCGGAGCGGCAGGGCGGCCGCGGTGAGGTCGTATCTCCGCTGCTCGTAGTCCCTGGACGCGAACCGCCAAGGGTCACCGTCCCTGCGGTACTTGTCCTCGAAGGAGGACACCTGGACGTGGTTCACGGGAGGAGGAGCACCTCGAAGGGACGATCGAAGTGGGAGAGCACGTCGGGGGGCAACACCGCGTCCGTGCCGTCGCCGTAGGGCAGGAGCTGTGACGCGTGCTCCGCGATCGCGCTCGCCTTGGCCGCCCGGCTCGAGGCCGGGAGCGCGACGCGCACGGCGCGGTCGAGGGGGAACGAGTCCGGGGTGCGCCACTCCCAGGCCCAGATGGGGTACTCGGCCGACGGGATCCCCACCCCCTTGGCCGCGGCCGCCGCGGCGCGACCGGCGGCCTCGTGGTCCGGGTGGCCGTCCTGCCGGCTGGTCGTGAAGCACCAATCCGCACCGAGCAGGAGGTCCGTGAGCTCGTCCTCGAGCTCCGCCTCGTGCGCTGCGACGTCGCCGTCGGGCAGTCCCACGCGGTGGATGATGGGACGTGACGGCGCCTCGCCGCCGAGTGCCTCGGAGGCCCGCGCCTGCTCGCGCAGACGGCGCTTGCCGAGGAGCTGGTTGGCCTCCCCGTAGGCCGCGTCACCGTCTGTCACCGAGATGATCTCGACCCGCCACCCCGCGTTCAGGCACATGTGGATGAGGCCGCCGACGCCGAGCGACTCGTCGTCGGGATGCGGCGCCACGACCACGAGCTGGCCCCCGGCCCGCGGCGGCCACCCCTGCTCGGGAAGGCGATCGAGCGCGCGTCGCCAGAGCGGCTCGCTCGTGCCCGCAGCCGCCCTCGGGCCGACCGGCCGGACGGGGCGCGGGGAGCGGGTCGCGTCCTGGTTCCCGTTGTCGTTCGGGACGTTGGTCCGCACCTGTGCTCCCTTGGTGTCACCCGTTCGTACCCGGCGTCTCGCGCGCGTGAAACCACGCCTACGCTTCGCCGCGGACGCGTCCACACGACCGCCACACCGACGCCGGCGTGGCCGGAGGAGGCCGATGAGCGACACGCGGGTGTACGTCAAGGGCAAGTTGGATGCCACCGGCTTCCCGATCGCTGATGTGTCGGAGCACCTCGAGCGCGAGGGCGCGGTCGTCTGGGTCGATCTCTGCGACCCATCCAAGGACGAGCTCGACGAGCTGGCCAGCGAGCTCGGTCTCCACGAGCTCGCGGTGGAGGACGCGCTCGAGCCCCACCAGCGCCCGAAGCTCGACCACTACCCGACCCACCTGTTCCTGGTCTGTCACGCGATGTGCGTGGACCACCACGCGGCGACGCTCGCCGAGACGGAGATCGACGCCTTCATCGGCCAGCGCTGGCTCATCACCGTGCGGTCCGACGACGGTTTCCCGATGGCCCCCGTGCTCGAGCGCTGGGACCGATCGACCGTCGACGTCGGCGTCAGCTACCTCTTGTACGGGCTCCTCGACGTGGTGGTCGACGGCTACTTCGACGGCATCGAGGTGTTCGACGACTTCTACGACGAGGTGAGCGAGGGCATCTTCTCGGAACGGCCGCTGCCGCCCGACGAGCAGCGGCACTGGTTCCAGATGCGACAAGCCCTCGTCCGCTTCCACAAGCTGGTGCTGCCCCTCCGGGAAGCGGTCAGCTCGCTCATGCGGCGCGAGCACACGGTGATCCCCGATGAGCTGTACCCCTACTACCAGGACGTCTACGACCACCTGCTCCGGGTCGTGGAGTCGACCGACGCCCTGCGGGACCTCATCACCACGATCGTCGAGACGAACCTGAGCTTGCGCGACTACCGCCAGAACCAGGTGATGAAGAAGGTCACCAGCTGGGCGGCCATCATCGCCGTGCCCACACTGATCACCGGCTACTACGGCATGAACGTGCCGTATCCCGGCTTCGGCCGCGATGCCGGCGCGGCCACATCAGCCATCCTCATCGTCCTCGGTTCCCTCACCCTGTACGGCGTGTTCAGGCGCAAGGACTGGCTCTGAGGAGATCGCGTGGGACGGCGCCTGTTCGGTGCCGTCCCACGCACGACCTCACTGACCTCACTCGAAGATGGCCACGCCGTGTAGCCCCGTCGTGCGGCCCATCTGGGTGAAGTCGCCCACCGCCACCAGCCGGCCGGCGGCGTCGGCCAGCCCGTCGACCCCGATGCCCCCGTTCGAAGCTGGCCGGAAGGTGGTGCTCACGGCGCCGTTCGTCAGCGCGGAGGACAGCAGGCGGTACTCGCCGTGGACCTGGCCACCGACGCTGAAACCGCCGTGGAAGCCGAAGAAGACTCGTCCGGCGACCTCGTCCACGGCCTGGCCGTCACCGACGGGGTGCTGCTCCCAGCGTTCCTGGCCCGTGCTGGTGGACCAGGCGACGACCTTGTTGTTGTCGCTGTCCGTCGCCCCGAGCACCGTGGCTCCGTCCGCGGACACGTCGACGCTCATGACGTCCCACGACACGCCGGGGCTCGCCGGCGCGGCGAAGCCCGGGCCGACCAACCCGCCGGTGCCCGTGCCGACCGCCGCCAGGTACGCCCGCCCCTGTCCGCCCATCGTCAGGAAGCGACCGCCCAGGTAGGCCGTCGTCCCGTTCGGACTGATGGCGATGGCGAAGATGCGTCCACCCGAGTTCGGGTTGAAGGTGCGCAACGCTCCCGTCCGGTAGTCGACCGCGGCGGCATAGTTGCGCTCGACGGCGCCGATCTTCCCGAAGTCACCTCCGAAGTACACCGTGCCGTTCCGGTAGGCGATGGCCCGCACGGCCTTCGGCACGCTCGGACGCCAGCTCGTGTCGACCGCGCCCGTGACACGGTTGATCTTGGCCAGGTAGGGACGGGCCACGCCGTTGATCGTCGTGAACGCGCCACCCACGTAGACGCTGGCTCCGTCAGTCGCCAGCGCGAGCACGGCTCCGTTGGTGCTCGCCCGGAACGCGGTGAGGGCCGAACCGGTGACGAGGTCGATCGATGCGAGGTTCGGGTGGGCCACCTTCGCGCCCGACGGCGAGACCAGGTACGAGAAGGAGCCGCCCACGATGACGTTCCGGCCGACGACGGTGACGGCGCGCGCCGTGCCGTCCACGCCCCAGCTCGACCGCGGCGACGAAGAGTCCGGACCCGGACCACCCGTCGCTGTGACGGCGGGCGGGGGTGGCGGGGGCGGTGGAGGCGGGGGAGCGCATGCGGAGATCAGCACCGGCACGGCCAAGGCGATGAGGCCGAGCGCTGCGCCGGCTCTCGCCGGACGCCGGGGCGGGCGAGTGCCGCCTGGGGTGGTGGCCACGGAGCGGCGGCGGATCGACCCGGGAGAGCCGGGGCGTGGAGCAGACAGCTGGTCGTGCGGAGACATCGCATCCTCCTGTACGGCGGTCCCGCCCAGGCCGCGTGTTTCGATCGGTCCAGGAATGCCGGTGAGCGAGGTTCCGGAAGGTCTGGCCATCCGAGGTCGGTACCCGCCCCGACGCTCCTGAAGGTAAGAGGCAGTCAAGAGACTATGCGGCCCACCGCGCGAGGTCACCCGAGGCGCCCGAATCACACGAATGTGCGCCGCCGCGCCTCACGGAGCGCGGTGGTGAGGAGGCCCGCCGCGACGCTGGATTCCACGGACCCGCGTGACGTCGAGGGGCGCGGGGCGCTCCCGGACCGCCGCTGACAAAGGTGCAGTGACCGCTACATGCTGCGGGCGTAGCTCCGCGTCGACACTCAGTAGCCCGGGGCGGGCTGCCAGAGGTCGAACTCCACGCCCTGGTCGTCCCGGCAGTGGGCCGCCCCTCCGGATGCGTACTGCTCCGTGCTCAGCACCTCGCCGCCGAGCTCGCGCACGCGCGCCGCCATCAGGGCGACGTCGGCCACCCGGTAGTAGTGGTGGGGCGTCGGATCGGCGCCGTCGTCATGGAATCCGAACGGCAACGACGTGTTCCCGACGTGGCGGTAGCGATGGCCGCCGCCCGCGCTGCTGGGCCGGGCCGGCTCGGCGTCCCAGCCGAACAGGGCGCCGTAGAAGGTGGCGGCCCGATCGACGTCCGGTACGGCAAGCGTGAAGTAGCCCAGCTCACCGTCGACGGGACGCGACGGACCGGGTCGCGGCGGTTCGGGTGCCCCAGCCACCGCATCGCGCTCGGCGCCGGTCGTGACGACGTAGTCGGGGGCCCGCCGGGCCAGCTCGTCGAGCGGGACGTGCTCCACGGGGTGGCTCACGGTCCAGCGGTGGCCGAAGGGGTCGAGGAGCACCGCCGACCGTTCGCCGTAGAACTGGTCGGCGGGCGGCCGCTCGCCTCGGGCGCCCGCGCCCACGGCCCGCTCGTACGTGCCGTCCACGTCGTCCACCGGCAGCGTCAGGGACAGGCCGGCACCCCCGAGCGTCGCCGGGCTCACGATGCCGTGCTCGGGGTGCTCGTCGGCGAGCATCAGGACCATCCCGTCGATGTCCAGCTCGGCGTGGCCGATCCGGCCCTGCTCGTCCTCCATGCGGAAGGTCTCGACGGCGCCGAAGGCCTCACGGTAGAAGTCGATGGCGCGGGCCGCGCCCTTGATGTGGAGGTAGGGCGTGATCGAGCGAGGCCGGACGGCGGCCTCGGCTGACGCCGGGGCGTCGTCGAGGCCCGAGTCGGCGATGCGGCTGTGGTCGGTACGGGTCTCGTGGATGCGGGTGTCGTCGTCGAGGTTGGTCATGGTCCCTCCTGAGGGGTCGAGGCCGAACGCGCCGGCGAGGCGCCGGCGGAGGTCGGCGGCGAACGCGGCGCGCGGCGGGCGCGGCACGTCGGGCTGGCGGAGCGCGTCGAGCGGATCAAGAGCCATCGTGATCGCCCTCCTCGTAGGCGCGCCGGAAGGCGACTCGGGCCCGCACGAGCAGCGCCTCGGTGGCGTGGACCGTGCGATCGAGCTGCTCGGCCACCTCGGGCACGGACAACCCGTCGAGGTAGCGCAGCGTCAGCGCGGCGCGATGGTGCGACCCGAGCGTGGCGAGGACGCTCCGAGCCCGTGAGACGTCGAGCTCGGTGTCCCACGGGTCGTCCCAGGGCTGCACGCCGCCCTCGAGGGCATGGAGCCGGCGCTCCTCGCGACCCTGTCGACGCCAGTGGTCCACCAGCTTGTGACGGGCCACCGCCACCAGCCAGGCCACGGTGAGATCGGGCACCGTGCCCTTCTGCACGGCCGTGACCGCGGCCAGGAACGTCTCCGCCGTGAGATCTTCGGCGACCGCGGTGACGCCGGCTCGTGGCAGCAGATATCCGTAGACCTGCGGGAGCGCGCGGTCGTACAGCGCGAGCAGTTCGGCGCGCTGGTCGGCAGCCTGGCCTGCGGTCACGCCTCATCATCGTTCGTGACCGGGGGACTCCGACGGGCGATCGAAGACTCCGGTCGCCCTAAGGTCGGCGGCGATGGGCGGCCGGCAGGTGGCGACAGGGGCCGGGCCAGCGCCCCCCCGGACATGAACCTCTTCCGCGCCATCGCCGCGGTCCCGGACCTCGACCGGACGCTGTTCGAGCTGCCCGGGGACCGGACCGTGACCTACGCCGAGACGTTCGCGCTCGCGGCGCAGTTCGCGCACGCTCTGCACGCGCTCGGCGTGCGGCCGGGAGACAGGGTCGTGGTCCAGACGCCGAAGTCGTGGCCCGCGGTGGCGCTCTACCTCGGGTGCCTCCGCAGTGGAGCGGTCTACGTGCCGTTGAACCCGGCGTACACGGCCACCGAGGTCGGCCACGTGCTGGAGGACGCCGAGCCCACCCTGCTCGTGGGGGCGCCCGAGCGTCGGGACGAGCTGACCGCAGCCGCCGGGAAGGCGGGCGCCACCCACGTGGTCACCATGGGCACCGACGGACGCGGCGATCTCCTCGACGCCGCGCGAGACCGCCCGGTGGAGCACGAGGTCGTGCCGCGGGCCGGTGCCGACCTCGCGGCGATCGTCTACACATCGGGCACCACGGGCCGGCCCAAGGGCGCGATGCTCACCCACGACAACCTGCGCACGAACGCGGAGGCGCTCGTCGGTTGCTGGAGGTTCACGGAGCAGGACGTGCTCGTCCACGCTCTGCCGATCTTCCACGTCCACGGGATGTTCGTCGCCACCAACGTCGTGTTGCTGGCCGGCGCCGCGATGATCTTCCTGCCCACGTTCGACGCCGCGCAGGTGCTCACCGCGTGCGGGCACGCCACGGCACTCATGGGCGTCCCGACCTTCTACACCCGTCTCCTCGCCGAGCCGGGCCTGTCGCCCGGGGCGGTGGCCGGCATGCGCCTCTTCGTCTCCGGTTCCGCGCCGTTGCTGGCCGCGACCCATGCTGCGTGGCGACAGCGCACGGGACACGTCATCCTCGAGCGCTACGGCATGACCGAGACCGGCATGAACACGACGAACCCTTATGACGGTGAGCGCCGCGCCGGCACCGTCGGGTTCGCGCTCCCCGGCGTGGAGCTCCGCGTGGTCGCGGAGGCCACCGGTGAGACGGTCCCCGCGGGCGCCGTGGGCGTGCTGCAGGTCAAGGGGCCCAACGTCTTCGCGGGCTACTGGCGGCAGCCGGAGCGGACGGCCGAGGAGATGCGACCTGGCGGTTGGTTCGTGACCGGCGACCTCGTGATGCTCGACGAGGACGGCTACGTGCACATCGTGGGCCGGGCCAAGGACCTCATCATCTCCGGCGGCCTCAACGTCTATCCCAAGGAGGTCGAGGACCAGATCGACCAGCTGGCCGGTGTGCAGGAGTCGGCCGTCGTCGGTGTCAACCACCCCGACTTCGGCGAGGCCGTGGTGGCGGTCGTGGCCCGCCATCCGGGTGCGGAGCTCGACGAGGCCAGCGTCGTCGCGGCGTTGGACGGGAGGCTGGCCCGCTTCAAGCAGCCGAAGCGGGTGTTCGTCGTCGACGACCTGCCCCGCAACGCGATGGCCAAGGTCCAGAAGAACGTGCTGCGAGACCGCTACCGCAACGTCTTCGGGTCGGGGTAGCAGCGAGCCGCCGCCGGCCGCCGATCAAGCCGGGGGTGGTCGCGGATCGGGGCTCGGGGTCTCGGGCCCGGCGGGCGCCGCGATGGGTGCATCCGGGACGATGGTGAGCTCCTCCGACGCGTCCGGTGGCGCAGTACCCGATGCGGTCGCCGGCCCGCTCCCTGGGCCGGCCGGCTCGGCCGTGCGCTTCCGGCGACGGGGCAGGGCGACGAGGACGATCCCTACGACGGCGAGGAGCGGTCCGGCGATCACGAGCGCGTTCGGGATGATCGTGGTGGCGAGTCGCTTCTGCGAACGCTTGTCCTTGACCGTGCTGGCGATGTCCGCGACCGAGGCCGGCGTCTGTGAGAACTTGTTCTCGAACACCTTCACCGGGTTGGCGGCCAGCTTCTCCAGGCCGGTGACACCCTGAACGGCCGCAGGCACGTTCGGGTACCGCTGCAGGATGGCCTTGAGCTTCGGGAGCAAGGTCGGGTCCGGCGCGGCGTAGAGCGTCTCGTCCACGTCGTGCACGTCCACGATGCTCCCGGTGGAGGGTTCGACGGAGTCGGCCCCCGAGAACGAGTACAAGTAGTCGAGCTTGATCTTCTGCTGGGCGAGGGCGAGCAGGGCGGCCGTGTCCGGCTTGCTCAGGTGGGGCAGCAGGGCGGGGAGGAGCACGTCGACATCCACCCCCGACGCCTTCAGGATCGGCTTGAGCTGGTCCAGTGTGAGCTGGCTCGGCAGCGGCGTGATGGCGCTGATGGCGGCGAGGTAGGCCCGGCTGACGGGGAGCGGCTTGTCCTGCCGCCCGGTGAAGTTGATGACCTTCAGGCCCTGGACCTCTCCCTCGCCGTCCGGCTTGGCGCGATAGGTGGTCGCGACCTCGTTCTTGTAGATGAGGTAGGACTGCGACTTGGTGTCGAACGGGAAGGCGAGACGGTAGGCCGGCCTGCGGTTGACGACGTTGGCCGGCGCGAACGCCCAGGCCAGCTTGCTCTCCACGTTGCGGATCGTGCGCCGGTTCATCACGTACTGCGCATCGAGGTTGCCGGTGAACTGGCCCTGCGCCGTGAGGTTGATCTTCTCGTTGAGGACGACGCGGTTGCTGGTGCTCAGCTTGCCCTCGGCCAGGATGTGCCGGCTGAGCTGCAGTGGGGCGACGATCGGCTTGGCCAGCGGCGCATAGGTCTTCTGGTTCAGGTAGATCGTGACGCTCCCGGCGTACATCGGCGTCTCGTCCACGTCGGTCGGGTACTTCACCAGCCTCGGCACCGCTTGAGAGCGCCAGACGAAGGAGCCCGCGAACGCCAGGACGCCGACGACGATCAGCACGACGCCGATGATGCGTTTCAACCACGACCCCCTTGTCGAGGTCATCGTAGGCCCGACGGGCGTGCGGCCGTACCCTGGGAGGGCAGCTGTCCCCGGAGGTGAAGCCATGCCGTACTACCGGAGCGCCGGCGAGGTCCCCCACAAGCGCCACACGCAGTTCCCGAAGCCCGAGGGCGGCCTGTACGCCGAGGAGCTGATGGGGGAGCAGGGCTTCTCGCAGGAGTCGTCCCTGCTCTACCACCGCCACCTTCCGACGGCGATCGTCGCGGCGGAGACCGTGCCCGATCCCCGTCAGCTCGAGCCGTTGATGGCCAACGACCCGCTGCTGCCCCGCCACTTCCGCACGGACGCGCTCCCCGCCGGCGGCGATGCGGTGTCGGGCCGGCAGGTGATCGCCGGCAACGCCGATGTGGTCATCTCCACGGTCGCGGCGACGGCGCCGAGCGGCTTGTACCGCAACGCCACGGGCGATGAGATCGTCTTCGTGCGCTCCGGGCGGGCGCGCCTCGAGTCGGTGTTCGGGGTCCTCGAGGTCGATGCCGGCGATTACGTCGTCGTCGCCATGTCAACGACACATCGCTGGGTGCCGGTCGGTGGCGACGCGCTCCAGCTCCTCGTGCTGGAGGCGGCAGGACACGTCGACTTCCCCGAGCGCTACCTCTCGCATCGCGGCCAGTTCCTGGAGCACTCGCCGTTCTGCGAGCGGGACCTCCGGTCGCCCGGCGAACCGCATCTCGTGGAGGCGGAGGGCGAGCGGGTCGATGTGCTGGTGCGCCACCGGGGCGGTCTCACCACGTATCGCTACCTCCACCACCCCTTCGACGTCGTGGGCTGGACGGGTTGCCTCTACCCCTTCGCGCTGTCGATCCACGACTTCGAGCCCATCACCGGCCGGCTCCATCAGCCGCCGCCCGTGCACCAGGTGTTCGCGGGACCGAGCTTCGTCGTCTGCAACTTCGTGCCTCGGCTGCTCGACTACCACCCCGGCGCCATTCCGGCGCCGTACAACCACGCCAACGTCGACTCCGACGAGCTCATCCTGTACGTGGAAGGCGACTTCACCAGCCGCAAGGGCTCAGGTGTCGGTGCGGGGTCGATCTCGCTCCACCCGGCCGGGTTCGTGCACGGCCCGCAGCCGGGGAGTGTCGAGGCCTCGATCGGCAAGGTCGCGACCGAGGAGCTCGCGGTCATGATCGACACGTTCCACCCCGTCGGTCTCGGCCCCGCTGCCGCGGCCTGCGAAGATCCGGAGTATGCGTGGTCGTGGTCCAGAGGCCTGGAGGCCGGGCGCGGCTCGACGTTCTGATCCCCACGCGGACCTGCTAGTCCTGCGGGACGTGAGCGTCGGGGTCGGCCCGCAACGTCCCATCGTCGAGGTGCCGGCGGGGTGCCGCGCGGCGCAGAGGAGCCATCCATGACCTTCGAGGTGCGCGTGCTCGATCCTGAGCCGGTGCGGCGGCTGACCGACCACGCGGATGCCGGCGCAGGCATCGCGGCGGCCGACCGCCTCGGCCCCGCCGCGGTCGTGGACCTGCTGACGCGTTCCGGGCTCCGCGGCCGCGGCGGCGCCGGCTTCCCGACCGGCGTGAAGTGGCAGACGGTCATCGAGAACCGGTCACCCCGCCATGCGACCTCAGTGGTCGTCAACGGCGCCGAGGGGGAGCCGGGGACGTACAAGGACCGCGCCATCCTCCTCGCCAATCCCTACCGCATGCTCGAAGGGGCGGCGATCGCGGCCCGGGCGGTCAGCGCGGTGCGCGTGGTGATCGCCCTCAAGGAGACCTTCGTCGCCGTGCACGACCGGATCCGGGCGGCGGTCGCCGAGGCCGGCGAGGCCGGCTGGTTCGAGGGCATGGACCTCGATGTCGTGCTCGGACCGTCGTCCTACCTGTTCGGCGAGGAGACGGCGCTCCTCGAGGTGGCCAACGGCCGCCCGCCGTTCCCGCAGGTGGCGCCGCCTTATCGGCGCGGGCTCGAACTGGTCGCCGAGGAGCCGAGCAGCGAGGCCTCCGTCGTCGACCTGGCCGGCCCGGCGGACGACCACGGCGCGGCGCCGACGGTGGTCGACAACGTCGAGACGCTGTCGAACGTCGCGGCCATCATCGCTCGCGGCCCGGAGTGGTTCCGGTCGGTCGGCACGGCCGACTCGCCGGGCACCGTGGTGTCGACGGTCAGCGGGGACACGCGGCGCGCCGGTGTCGCCGAGGTGGAGCTCGGGCGTCCGCTGCGCGGCGTGCTCGACGAGATCGGCGGGGGCCTGCCCGAGGGGCGGCGCATCCAGTTCGTGCTGGCCGGCGTGAGCACGGGGATCATCCCGGACACGCAGCTCGACGTGAAGATGACGCACGCAGACCTGCGCGCGATCGGCTCGGGACTCGGCACGGCCGGCTTCCTCGTGTTCGACGATCGCGCCAGCGCCGCGGCGGTGGCCCATGGCGTGTCGACGTTCCTGGCCGTCGAGTCGTGCGGGCAGTGCACGCCGTGCAAGGGCGACGGCCTGGAGCTGATGCAGCGGCTCGACCGCGTCCGCAGCGGTCGAGCCCACCGCGACGACATGGCGAGGATCGAGGGCTTGGCCGCCCACGTCGAGGAGGGCGCCCGCTGCTTCCTCGGCCGCCAGCACCGCGAAGTCCTCGAGAGCCTGCTGCTCCTCGAGCTGCCGGACTTCAGCCGGCACGGGACTCCGCAGGAGGCGGCGTCCACGGTGCTCATCGCACCGATCGACGAGCTCGCCGAAGGCGTGGCTCGCATCGACGCGCGACAGGCGCAGAAGAACCCGGATTGGAGCTACGGCGGTGTCGAGTCGGGCCGCTGGCCGGCCAACGCGATCGACGTCGACGAGGAAGCGGAAGCCGAAGCAGAACGGGCCCAGGGGCCCGACTGACCCGGACCGCTCGTCCGCCCGCCGACGGACGATCAGATCGTCGGCTGTGACGGATCCGGCGGCGGCCGCTCGGCGGGCGGGTCGTCCGGGATCGGGAGGGGCGGGGCCGGTGGCTGGCCCGGTAGGGGCTCGGTCGGCGGCACACCACCGGGACCCGGAGGCGCGGGCGCGGGCTGGTCGGGCGGCTGATCGGGCAGCGGACGGGTGGGAGGAACGTCGGTCATGAGGACACCCTCTTTCGGAGGCGGCCCGCCGATGCGGCGTCGTCGTGCCGCACGCGTGCGTCGTGCGAGGGAAGGTGCCCCTCGCCGGAGGACCCGAAACCGGACCGTCGTGCAACCGGGCGGCCGCGTCAGACCGGTTCGGTGGCGCGGTCCGGGGCGGCGGGGACCCGCGACGGTCGGACGAGCCGTGAGCGAACGGCCAGCACCGGATGCCACCGCTGCGCGCCGGCGGCCAGCGCGAGGAGCACCGCGGCCACGATGCCGTCGGCCCAGTAGTGGTT
>Ga0163163_10002816_pt1 | contig 14710 bp, 10 predicted proteins | sample S65metaG_FD_119766 | JGI IMG/M metagenome (GOLD analysis project Ga0163163, IMG submission 119766) | Switchgrass rhizosphere microbial communities from Kellogg Biological Station, Michigan, USA - S6-5 metaG | ecosystem: Host-associated > Plants > Roots > Rhizosphere > Soil | place: USA... | reverse complement strand
GCGCAACTCACTCGTCAACGGCAAGGTCGCACCCGATACCGGCGGCGACCAGCTGGATGAGACGTCGTACCCGATCTTGATGGCCTATCTCTCCGGCCTTAGCAGCGACGCGGCGCTGTGGACCGATCACATCAAGCCCGCGGCTGACTTCGTGGTGGCGCACGGTCCGTCGTTCGGCGTCGAGCGATGGGAAGAGCAGAACGGCTTCTCGCCGTCGACGATCGCCGCTGAGATCGCCAGTCTGACCGCGGCGTCGAGCATCGCAACTGTTCAGGGTGATACCGCTGACGCTCGCCTCTACCAGGCGGTCGCCGACGATTTCCAGCGCAACGTGAAGTCGTGGACGGTCACCAACACGGGTCCGTACTCATCAGATCCGTACTTCATCCGGCTGTCGAAGACCGGCGATCCCAACGCCGCCATCTCCTACAACCTGGGCAACGGTGTGCAGCCAGACTTTGACCAGCGCGCGGTGGTCGATGGCGGATTCCAAGAGCTGGTACGCCTCGGCGAGCTGTCGCCGACCGATCCCGACTACTTGAACTCGCTGACCGTTCTCGACCACCAGATTTCGGTGAGCACCTCGACCGGCACCGGCTACTACCGCTACGGCACGTCAGCGGCGAACGGCAGCGCCGACGGTTACGGCGACTGCTTCCAGCCCAGTCAATCGACCTGTCCCACCATCGGGCAGCCGTGGCCGACCACCGGTCAGGGCACCGGCCACCTGTGGCCGGTCCTGTCCGGCGAGCGCGCCGAGTCGGATCTGGTCACCGGCAATGCGGCGAACGCCGGCGCGGCGCTGAAGTTCATGGTGGACTCGGCATCGGGCGAAGGTCTGGTGCCGGAACAGGTTTGGGAGAATCCGGCACTGGCTGCGGCGCCCTTCGGCAGCGACCCGACGACCGCCTCGATCGGCTTCGCCAACGGCAAGCCCGCCGGTTCGGCGGCGCCGCTGACCTGGGCTCAAGCCCAGGAGCTGCGGCTGATCACCAACCTCGGTGCAGGCCGGTTGGTCGACCAACCGAAGATCACGACTGATCGGTACGTGCGGCACCCGGCGCCCGCCAACGTCACGGTCACCATCACGTCACCGCCTCCGGGCTCCACCGCCGGTGGCAGCTCGACCACGGTCACTGGCACGACGGCCCCAAATGCGCAGGTCACGATCAGCTCGATCGATCAGGACGTGGTGGGAGTCACGTCGACGGTGAGTACGACCGCCGACAGCGGCGGCGCGTTCTCGGTTTCAGTGCCGGTCGGGTTCGGTACGAACGTCATCACCGTCGCCGCCACGACCAGTTCCGGGACCGGCGTCGCGCGAACGTCGGTGGTCGGCGATCTCGTCGGGGGTGTGACCGTGCTCGACACCAGTGATCCCACTGGCGACGACAACGGTCCCGGCACGTACGCGTACCCGACCTCGTCTGCATTTTCGGCCGGTTCCTTCGACATCACCCGCTTCCAGGTGCTGACGAAGGACGGTGTGGTGTATCTGCGTACGACTCTCAACAAGCTGACGCCGACGTTCGGCAATACGATCGGCGCGCAGTTACTCGACGTGTACGTGCATACCAACGACGGCTCGCCGACATCGACCGCGGCGCCGTTCGGCAGCCGCAACTACTCCGTCGCCAACCAGGACGCCTACAGCGAACGTCTCGAAGTGCAAGGCTTCGCCGCTCCGGTCTGGGTTGACGCGGCCGGGAACGGAAAGGGTTCGGTCACCGCCGTCGTCTCCTCGACGGTGACGAACACGATCACCGTCGCGCTGCCCGAGGCGCAGTTCGGCACGCCGACGTCGGGATGGTCGTTCACGGTCGTGCTCACCGGGCAGGACGGATTCAGCAGCGACCAAGCGCGCGGGTTCACACCGACGCCCGGCGACTTCACATTTGGCGTCTGCGCGCCGGGCGGCTCGTCTCCGATCTGTGCCATCGACCCGGCAACGGCGCCGAAGGCTATGGACGTGCTCACACCGGCTGGCGTGAATCAATCGGATGAGCTCGACCCGACTCAGGGGCCGGTCGTCATTCGGGGGGTTCCGGTGTCCTAGGTGCGTGTTTTCGACCATCGGTTAGTCGCGGACGTCCAGGGATAGCGGCGAGGTCATGCGAATACCGTCGCGGGTGGTTCCCGTCCGCTTGGCCGCGTACATCGCCTGGTCCGCGTGTCTGATGCTGGTCTCAGCGTCGGCACCGGGAGCGGCGATCGCTGTGCCGATACTGGCGCCGACAGTTATGGGCTCGCCCAGCACACGAAATGGGCGGGATAGCGCGCTCGCGATTCGCCGGCAGATCGCCTCCGCGTCGGAGGGGACCGCGTTGTCCACCAGGATGAGGAACTCGTCGCCGCCGAATCTGCTGACCATGTCGGTGTCGCGTACGCAGGTGCGCAGTCGTTGTGCGATTTCGACGAGCAGTTGGTCCCCAGCGGCGTGGCCGAGACGGTCGTTGACGGCCTTGAATCCGTCAAGATCGCAGAACAAGATAACGCTTTGCTTATGCTGCGATATGCGGTCGTCGAGGTTGGTGACAAAGCGCCGTCGGTTCGGCAGATCGGTCAGTGGATCGTGGGTGGCGCGATGGGCGAGGGCCTCTTCTGCGCGCTCGCGCTCGGCCGCCAGCAGCCCGATCCGTGCCATGACCAACGCGGCGATCGACCCGCAGCCGGCTATCAGGATCAACCCATCGATCGTGGCTCCCTGCAGGGCTCGGACGCCCACCGTCACGGGGATGACGCAGACCGCGAGGCCCAGCAACACCAGCCGCCGTACGGAGATGGCGTCGCGGGGCGACGCCGCCGCTGGTTCGGCGAGCAGCGGTGCGGTGGGATTCAGTCCGAAAAGGCCGAGGAACGTGTAGGTGCCGAGGAACATCATGCTGCTGAGGGTGTGCAGCCAGGAATCAGATTGGGTGACATAGAGGAGGTTGGCGCCAATGGCCAGGGCCAACGCAGCGATGAGCAGGCGTACGGCGGAGGCAGACTCAGGGCTGCTCTGCGCCAGCCGGACCAACGCTCCCACGACGCCGCACAGAGCGAAGACGGCGACGAATGTGTCGACCTGAGCAGCGCCTCCTTGGTACGCGTCGACCACGTTGGCCCGGATCACGGCCTCCCACAGCACTCCACCGGTAGCCACCGCCGCGATCGTCGCGTCGATGATGCCGCCGAGATCATTTCGGCCCCTGCGCATCACGAGGGATAGCGCCGCCACTAGCACGAAGAGGTTGCCCGCCGCATCGAGCAGGCGTCCGGAGGCATCACCGCTGGCGTCGAACCCGACTCGCAGTAAGTAACCGACGTTTATCGTGACCACAGCGCACACCAGGATCTGCCACGGCAGCCTGCGACCCGCGTCGACCTGGCGAAGGCCCACCGTCAGCGGAACCAAGACGCCGATGGACATGACCAGAAATACGGCGACGCGGCCAGAGTCGGAAAGCAGCGGGTAAGCCCCGATCAGCGCAATCGACGCAAGCACGTATGCGCGTCGCATCAGGTCGTCCCGCTCCACCACGTGATCACCCAGTCGACGGAGATAATCGACGTCCCACGGTGATCGACCACCGTGGCGATCTTTCCCGCAGAGTTTACCGCCGCGGCGCAGGTCAACGATCCCGTCGGTAACCTCCGGCGGAGGATCCGCCAGGGTCGGCAGCGCTCGGTGACCTCGATGATTTCAAGGCGGCCGACTGACCGTCTCGGCCTCACGGTCACTCGTTCAAGGGAGCCGCTTGGAGTTGGCTCAGAAGCGGCTGAGCGGCTTGGACAATCAGGTCGGGATCCGTTGTGGTGATCATGTCGTAGTGCTCGTCGCCGTTATCGTGCGACGGCCGAGCGAACATAGCCATCATGCCGCTGCTCGCAATGGACAGTGTGTCCAGTTCGTTGGCGAGGACGCCGGTGGTATGGATCGTCCAGATTCGGGAGCGCGCCTCGCTGTGGTCGGCGAGATGGGGCCCGAACAGTCCGGTGATCGCGGTCCGGGTCGCCAGGCGTTGGTAGCGGTTGTCGTCCAGCGTGTGTTCACCGGCGGCAAGAGTGGCCAGGAGAACCTTCGGTTCCGGCACGCGACTGGCATGGTTCTCGACGCTGCGGCGCGCCGCCTCGACCTCGGTCCGATGGGCGGCCACCGTAGTCAGTTGGCGTTGGGCGGTATCGAACGGCGTGTCAGCGACCGAGACGGGGGTCGCCAGGTGCGGCAGGTCCAGGCTCATCGGCGGAGCCGGCAGGGGCTGCGGAGCCGGCCGACCCCACCTCCATCCCTGGCCGAGCGCGGCGCCTAGCGCCCGTGCCGCGGCCAGGTGTGCTTCGGTCTCGATGCCTTCGGCGAGGATGAGCGCACCGGTGCGGTGGGCTTGGCGGCGCGCCGACGTGATCACCTGGACCGCATGGGAACTGGTTGCTGCCTGGGTGATCGACCGGTCGAGCTTGATGATGTCCGGATTGAGCAGCGGCATCAACGCTTCACTGGCCGCGTCGGCGCCGACGTCGTCGAGCGCCAGATTCCCGTACTCGTGGCGCAGCCGGGTCGCCGTGGCGAGCAATGCGGCCGGGTCGGCGGCGACTGCCCGCTCGGTCACCTCGACCACGATCTGCAGTCGGTGAACTCCGGCATCGATGATCGGCCACAGGTCCGGTGGGCAGGCGCTGCGGGAACTGACGGGTTCGATGTTGATTAACAGCGGTATTTGCGCGGGAAGCTCGGCCTGCAGAGCACCCCGGATGGCCGCGGCCCGGCACACCCAGTCCAGTTCCGGCAACCGGCCGGCGACAGCGGCGTACCGGATCAGCGTGATCGGATGCTCCCAGGCGGTCCCAGCGGGACCACGTGCCAGCGCCTCGAATCCGACCACGGCCTCGTCGGCCAGGCGCACGATCGGCTGATACACGCAGTTGATCAACCGCGCTGAGACGATGCTGTGGAACGCGGCTTCCACTGTCGAAGGCTGTGCCAGCTGCTGCGCCATGACTCCTCCGCGGCACCGCGTGGGTCCTACCGCCGAGCATAACCCTCGATCAATGGGCTTCGCTGACATCACCCAGGGTTCGCATCGGGGCTCAGCAGGCGAGGACCCAGGCCCACCAGATAGAACCGTTTGCCCTTGCCCGGGCGCCCGTCGCCGACGAAGGAGATCGAGTCACGCCGGCCCTCGAACTCGAGAAAATACTTGGCGTCGGGGTCGATGGCGGCCCACCGGTGCCCGCTGGTCTGCTTCACCCAACCCATCCAGTCGTCGTACGCACCGGTGGTGACGCTGCGGAGATCAGCATCCACTCGCACCCGCACGCCGTCCGGTCGCACGATGATCGCTGGACCGGTGTAAACCGCGTCCCACATCTGACGAACAACTCCGGTCTGCTCAGTCACAGGCCCACTCCGTTCAACGGACTTGGCGCTGGCGTCGCCGTCGGTCCGAGGCGATGCGGGGCACGCGTACCCAGGCCGGGCGCCCCATAAACCATCGCCGATGCTTTGCATGGCCTGCCGGTAGTCAAAAACGTCGTCCTGGCGGGCCGCCGTCGGATGTGACTGCACAAAAAGCCGAGAGGCTGAGCATGATGCGCAGACCACGTTCGGCCGCGCCCTCGTACGGTCGTTTGCGGTCCTGATGCCCAGGAACGAACACACCCGCCAACTGAGGGAGGCACCCAACGTGAAGAAGCTCTCGGAGCAGCTCACCGACCTATCCAATCGTGCAAAGAAGACCGAGGACGTCGTTGATGCGGCCAAGGCGAAAGATCGTGAGCGGTTAGATGCACAGAAGGCGCAACTGCGGTCTTCCATCAACGCCGAGAAGACCCGGATCGACGAGCGGGCGACCAAGGCGCAGGCTGACGTCCAGTCGAAATGGCAGACCTTCCGGACTGCCATGGACGACCACTTCGCCGAGCTTCACGCCAAACGCGAGCAGCACAAGGCCGAACGTGATCTCAAGCACGTCGAGCGGCGCGCCGATGACGCCGAGCAGGAGGCGGCCGACGCGATCGACTTCGCGATCTACGCCCTCGAATACGCGCAGTACGCCATCGTCGAGGCCACCATCGCGCGTGCTGACGCTGACGACATGGCGCTGAAGAGCTAAGAGTCGAAGGTCGTCTCGCCGTACGTGTGGGACGGGCGTACGGCGGGGCGCTCGACTGGGCCCTCGGGGAAATGCTTCTCCAGCTTCAATGACGACCTTGGAGATCAGATGAAGGCTACGAATACGAACGCCCAGCTGCACCATCCTGCCGTCCTCGCGGACAAGGCCAGGCGGTCGGTGGCATGTGATGACCCGAGACGTCAGCGCACGCGCGACGTTCTTGTTCGGCCAAGCTCACCTGGACTTACATTGCGGTTGATGTTCGGCGCCGCGTTCTGATGTAGAGCGCGCCATTCGCGCGGCGACATCCCGTATGCGTCACGGAATGTGCGGCTGAAATGAGTCGCGTCGCCGAAACCCCATTGGTGCGCGATGAACGAGATTGTCCGAGAACTGCAACCAGTGCGGGCAAGGTCGCGGCGGCATCCTTCCAAGCGGCGTACCCGGATCCACTCACCCAAACTGATGCCTGACCGGGCAAGCGTCGTGTAGAGATGCCGTACGGAGATGTTGTGCGCGCGGGCGATCTTCGCAGCGCTCAGGTCGTGTTCGGTCAGGTGTTGCCGGGTGAATTCCATGATGCGCAGCGCCAATGTGTTCTCAATCGGTTCCCGCGCGAGGGCATCGTCGCCGAGTTGAGTGGCGACGACCGCGCGTATCAATTCGATCGTCGCCGACTCGAAGACATCGAGGTCTGGTCGCGCTGCCATACGGTCGTCGCCGACCAGCCACATCAGATACCTCACCAATATTTCGGCCATCGGATTCTGCGGTCCAAGTCTCAGTCCGACGACGCGGCGCAGGGCCCGGTCGGGCAGTGCCAGGTCGGACCGGGGGATCTTTACGCAGTGCTGGTTGATGCCGTCGCGACATGCCGACGTATACGGCTGACCCGTGTCGATGACGTCGAGGTCGCCCGCCTGAACAACCGTCGACCGGTCGTCCTGTGTAACCGTGCGCTGCCCGGCCCGCTGCAACTCGAGGATCACGAACGGTTCGGGATCCGCTCGCGCCAGTGAAGTGGTGCGTCGAACCGTCAGCGGCGTCGAGTTGACAGTCAGGACCGACAGACGACCGGCGTTGCGGCCCTCACATCGTGCGCGAAACGCCTCTGGATCGGTGTGGTGCTCGATTTCAACCGGCACGACAGCGCGGCCGAACGCGTCACGAAGCCAGCGACCACGATCGCCGGGCGGCATCGCGTTCGTGTCGAAGAGGACCGGCATCGGGCTGTTCCGCCGCAAAGGGGCATGAGTCACGCCCGAAGGCTATGGACCGAAAAAGCCACTCGAATCACCGAAAGCCCCAGCGTAACGGCAGCCCCATTGCTTTCGAATCATGGAAATCCGTAGTGGTAGCGCGATTCCGGTCGAGTTGAGTCGTGGTGTCCGAATACCGGCCACTGACCGAGCCTACGGAATTCGGTGATTCGACCGACTCGCATCGGCGCATACGTTGGCCGCAGTCGAGATCCGCACGGGGCGGATTCGCGATGCATTGGAGCTGACAATGACTAACGACCAGCTGGAACTGAGCGTTGCCGACGAACTGTTCTGGGATCCCAAGGTCGACAATGAGGAGATCGCCGTCTCCGCCAACGATGGGACGGTAACGCTGCGCGGCACGGTCGGCAGCTTCCGGCAGAAGAGGGAGGCCAGGAAGGCGGCCGAGCGCGTATACGGCGTCGTGTCCGTGGACAACCAGCTTGGTGTGCGGATCCTCAACCAGCAACGACGCGATGACGCCGAGCTGCGCGGCGACGTGCTGCAGGCGCTCATGCTCGACTCGCTCGTACCGAGCACCGTCGACGCCGGCGTCAAGGACGGTCTCGTGACGCTCACGGGTCCTGTGGACTGGCAGTACCAGCGCGAGGAGGCCGCCTTTATCGCAGGCAACATTCTCGGCGTGACTGGTGTCGAGAACGACACTTACCTGGAAAGTCCTACGCCGTACGCCGGCGACGTCAAGCACTCGATCAAGAAGGCTCTCGAGCGTGACGCCAAGCTCGACGCGGACAACATCCAGGTCGAGACCACCAACGGCAAGGCGACACTGACCGGAAAAGTTGGTTCATGGGCTGAGCGTGACGCGGCAGTTGCAGCGGCGTGGGCTGCGCCGGGCGTTACCAACGTCGACGACCAGCTCAGCATCTACTACTGAGCGAAACCCAATCCGTGAACGAGTCGTACAGCCATGACTCGTTCACGGCCGGCGCGGACCGATCGATGTTGTTTCGGCCTTCGCCTCCGCCGGCCGGCCTGACATGCCGTCAGGCCGGCTGGCCATATTCGCTCACCACATTCCTAGTCAAAGGAGCGTTTCACATGTCCATCTCTAACTCGTTGCTCTGGCGCGGGCTGCTCGCAATCGTGATCGGTATCGTTTCGGTGGCGTGGCCTGATGTCACGGTCGGAGCTCTGGTAATCCTCTTCGCCGTGTACGCATTCATCGCCGCGGCGATGGACGCGGTGCGCGCGTTCGGCAGTGACCGCGCCGGGCCCGTCATCGGATGGCTCGTGCTCGCCGTCCTGTCGGTCCTCGCTGGGATCGTGGCGCTGGCCTGGCCCGGCATCACGGCACTCGCGTTGACGGTGTGGGTGGGGGCCTGGGCCTTCGTCACCGGCGTCGCCGAGATGGTCGTCGCCTTCCAGGGCCGCAAGGCGGCGGGCGAGCGTGCCCTGTGGATGTTGGGCGGGCTCATCTCGGTCGCGCTCGGAGTGGTGCTCTTCATCCGACCGGACATCGGCGCCCTGTCCCTCGCCACCGTGTTCGGGTTGTACGCCATCGTCTACGGAATATCAGCGGTGGTGCTCTCATCCCAGACCCGCAAGGCGGGCTCGGTCGCTGGCCAGGCCGTCGACGCCGCGGCCTGACATGCTCCGCGCAGGCCGGCCCTCGCAGCTGTCGGGTGCATCCCGAGGCCGGGGCCGGCCGTTGTGCGTTGGACGCTTGCCATCGATAGGTCGCGTGGCGGCGGAGTCCGCAACAGACCGAACTCCTGTGGACGAGATAAGTCAAGCGGTGACCGCGCGGGTGCCGGTGGCCGGCGCCTGATCGTCTGGAGATACCTCGAGCATGGCTCGGGCAAGTTGGGTGCGCGACCTTACACCGACCTTGCGGAAAACCTTCCGTAGGTGGTACTCGACGGTGTTCTGGCTGATGTACATCCGTCCGGCTACCTGGCGATTCGACAGACCGTCGGCGACCAGTCCGGCGATCTCCGCCTCCTGCGGGGTCAGCCCATTGCCGCCGTCACCCTTGCGCTTGCGGGCAGCCTCACTCGTTGCGTGAAGTTCCACCGACACGCGGTGCGTGAAGGCCGCAAATCCCACGCTGTCGAACAACTCCTGGGCGGCGCGCAGCTGCTCGCGAGCATCACGGCGGCGCCGCTGGCGGCGAAGCCACTCGCCGTACAGCAGATGGGCGCGGGCCAGGTCGATGCCAGTGTCGGGTCGCCGCAGGTGCTCGATCGCTTCTCGGTAACGAGCCTCGCCATCGTCGCTCAGCAGCGCCTTCGAGCGTGCAAGCAGTCCCGATGCCTGGTCTGTTCCGCTCGATCGCGTCCGCGCCGAGAGCCGTTCGAGCGCCGAGGCCGCAGCGTCCATGTCGCCGGTGCGGACCGCCGCCTCGATCAGATCCGGCAGGATTTGCGTGCCGAGCTTGGGTGGGTCCTGGTCAAAAACCTCCACCGCCCGGGCGAGCGCCTCCGAGTAGCGGCCACTGCCAAGATCGAGGATCGTCAGGGCGTAGTTGGTGAGCGCAGGACTCGCGCTCCCACCGGCGGCGGTCGGGTCGTCCTCCCGCCCTGCGGAACGGGTACGCCGTCGGCCGGTGATGGCCGGTTCGGCTATCTGGCGTTCGTCCGCGGCCATCGGGATCGTCGGGGTCTCGGGGCGGCCGGCGGTCGCGACGCCGGTGGCGCGTAGTTCGTCGCGGGCCTGCTGCGCCATCGCGGCCGCCCCCATTTGCTCAAAGGTCTCCAGGGCCGCCCTGATGTGCAGGCGGGCGCGGATGATCTCGGGGGTGCGGCGCAGCCACTTTCCGTAGGCGAACTGGATGCGGGCGTGTTCCCACGGCCAGCGGTCGGCGTCAGGCCGGTCCAAGGCAGCTTCGAACAGTGGACCGGCTTGGCCGTCGCCGGCGGCGATCGCCGCGGCCCCGGCGGTGATCAGTGCAGTGCGTGGGCTAATGCGGTCGATGCCGTCCTGCTGGGCGGCGGCAACGTGAGCGCGGGCCTCGTTCGTGCGGCCGGCGTGGACCGCCGCCTCGACCTGATGCAGGATCGCCCACCGGCCCGGGACGGCGGGGCTGGGATTGCCGAGGGCGTTGCTCTGGGAGATCTGTAAGTCGGCCTCCGCAAAGTCGCCCTGGCCCATGGCCGCGATGGTTCGAGCCGACCGTGCGTAGGCTCGCGTGACCTCGACGCCACGTGATGCGGCCCAGGTCGTGGCCTGCGCGCTGCGAGAAAGAGCGAGGTCGGTATCGCCGCGGAGCGCAGCGCCCGCTGCCAACAAGGCACGAATCTGGGCCGCCCAGAATTGGTAGCCGTAGGCCGCTGCCAGCTCCAGCCCCTGATCCGCCAGCTTCTCCGCCTCGTCCCAATGTCCGTGCACATACGAGTCGTGGCAGAGCAGCATCAATCCGGGAATGACCATGGCGATCGCGCCGCCGTCACGTTCGCGGTCGACCATCTGCCTGATCACGCAGCGGTAGTCCGACATCGCGTCCATCGCTACGGCGGCGAAGCCCAAGGGGATCAGCTCCCACGGCGCCGCGTCCGGGAGAAGATCTGCGAAGGCACGAGCGATACCGGCTCGGATCTCGTCGGAGTTGCGGGTGGGGTCAACGTAGGCGTCGTGACACAACCGAAACGCCGTGACCGTCTCGGGCTCAAGCTGGGCCATCGCTTTGCTCAGCAGGTCCCATGGCTCGGGCTGGCGGGTGTAGAGACCGACGTGCAACAGCGCGTAGAGGATCGCTTGGCAGTCCCAGCCGCTGGCCTGGGTGGTGTCGGCGACGTCGTCCAACGCCCGCACGAGCAGCCGGTGCGCAGCATCGACGTCGCCCTCTTCGTTGGTGAGCAGGTGCGCCGTGGCCGCGAACACGAGTCCGGTCGGTGTGTGCTGGGCGTGACCGGCATCTGCCAGCAACCGATCGACCTGGTCGAGTTGACCGGTGATGGTGGCCAGATACGCGGCCTCGACCAGTCGCCTGGACCGGTCAGCTCGGTGCGGGCTGAGCTCACCGGCGCGCACGAGCATGCTCACCGCGGCTGACGCATCCACCCGCCGCGACTCCGGTACTGGCCCCTCGTCCGGCCCGTGGTCACCGGGTCCGGACGGTTCGCCCCGTCGCCACGCAAAAAGGGCCGCCTCGTCGAGCGCTCGGGCTACGGCCTCGTCCGGTCCGCTCGCGGCCTCAGCCAGGTGCCAGGCCCGCCGAGGCCGGTCTTCGGCCAGCGCAGTGGCGAGAGCCTCGTGCGCTTGCCGGCGCTCACCTGCCGGTGTCAGGTTCACGATCGCGGAGCGGATGAGTGGATGGCGAAACGACACTGTTTCGCGGACTGGATCGATGTGGATCAGGTCTGCCTGCGCCGCGGCCGGATCGTCGACTCCTGCGAGGTGCCGCGTCGCGGCCCTGATCGTGGTCAGGGTTGCGCTGTCCTCCAGCGCCGCCAGCAACATCACCGTGCGGGCGGGCGCCGGAAGCTGGTCGAACGCGTGGGCGAAGATCGCCTCCAACCGACTTGAGACGGGCAGAAACTTGGGTAGTAGGTCGTGGCCGGAGCGCTGCCGGTCGGTCAACGCGGCCAGCAACTCCCCGAGCACGAGCGGGTTGCCGGCGGCCTCGGCCAGCAGCCGTCGGCGCACCGCCGGTGCAAGCGACGGCCAACGGGCGTCCAGCAGCTCGGCGGCCGGATCCGCGGCCAACGGCGCGATCACGCGTTCCGGCAACTGGACCTGGTGGAAGAAGTTCATGGCACGGGTTCGGGCGGCGGCCAGCAGTACGACGGGCTCGGAGCCGATGCGCCGCGCCATGAACCCGAGCACGGTCATGCTGGCCTCGTCGATCCATGGCAGGTCATCGATGAGCGTTAACACGGGACGCTCGGCGGCCACCTCGGCAAGGAGCGCCAGGACGGCCGCGGCGACCAGCGCGAGCGGCGACTTTCCCGGAGCGAGGCCTAGGACCTCGTCGAGGACATCGCGCTGCTGGCTGGTGAGCCGGTCGATGTGCTCGCGCACGGGGTAGAGCATCTGATGCAGCGAGGCGAAGGGGATCTCGGCTTCGAACTCCACACCGCAGGCCCGCAACACATGCATTCCGCTGGCGGCGGCTTGTGCGGCGGCAGCATCCAGCAGCGCCGTCTTACCCACTCCCGCGTCGCCGCGCAGCAGCAGGCTGGGGCCGATGCCGTCGCGCCGGTGAAGTAGCGAGTCGATCAATTCCAGTTCAACCGAACGCCCCACCAGTTCGGCTGTCGCCGGCCACTGGGTTGGTTGTTCTTCGCCCCGGCGGCCCTGATGTCCGGCTCTGGACGAGTCTGCCGCGGTCACCGTACGCGGATCTCCATTCGCTGCGCCGCTCGCTGGGCGCAAGCAGCCGAAAGCGGGCATGGCGGCGCAAAATCACAGTGGTGCACGCGAAACTCCTGAGGTAGCGGCGGCGAGCGATGACGCTCGCACGCTTTCGTGGTTGCGGGGGCGCGCAAGTCGCGCGACCGGTGCTCCGAACGCGGGATTGTGCGTTGTCGTGGGCAACATGAGCCAGCGTGACACTGGTCGGACTGTGCGAGTGCACAACACTTGGAGCCGGACTTGGGCGCCGCACAGCGCCCGAGCGGGGCACTGTGATCAGGCGTACATGCCCGCCCGTACGCCGGAGCGCTCGCCATCGGCGTCGCGGGAAGAAGCAATCTCGAGGCGTCTCGACGAGCGACCGAGAGCGCTCGGACCCACTGCGGGCTCGGCTGAACCTGTGAGCGGTGACCGCACCCACGTGCGAGGATCATGCATGTGGGTGCGGATGTCTCAGCACGCGAGCCGACACCCGACGAGGCGGTGCGCGGCGTACTGGACCGCCTTGACGTGAGTGTCGTGGTACGCCGGATGATGCTCGGCTACCAGCAGCTGCCTGCCTACACCCGGTTCGATGTCGACCAGGACCGCGCGTTATGGGTGCGATGGAACGTCGATCTTTTGCTGCGCTGGCTGATGTACGGCACACCTCCGGATGAGTACGTTCTCTCAGAGCTCGCCGGGTTCGTACGTGACCGCGCCTCGGCGAACATGCCGATCGAGGACGGAATCCTCGTCTACCGGCGGGGCACTCGTATGTTGTGGGACGTACTGGTAGATCTCGTCGGCGCCGAAGACCGCTCGCTGCTGATCGCGAACGCCACCACCATGTGGAACTTTCTGGACCGATACCTGGACATCGTCGTGAGCGTGTTCGCTCAGGTCTACGCGGACCAGGAGGACATCCCGGCCACTGTCGGCGACCGTCGCGCCGCCGCCGTCTTCAACCGATTGTGCGCCGCCGACCTGCCGATCACGATCGAAGACTCGGACCGGGCCGCTCGACTCGGTTTCGATCTGTCATCGCCGTTCTGCCCGTTCACGGCGGAGCTTGCGGGCGGTTCGGTGGCAACCCACGCCGCCCTCGCGGCGCGATTACGCGACGCGGCCGCGCTCGCATTTACTGAAGGTGTCCGGGTCACCGGGCTGACCCCGCCCGGGTTCGCCTGGTCAGGACTCCTCGTCGACCCGCGGCTGGTGCTTGCTCAGGACCCGCCGACGCCCAGGAACCGTCTCGCGGCGGCGGTCGACAGCCTCCGCTGCCTAAGCCTGATAGCGACACAGTCCGGCCGTCGCGGACGGGTATCGGCCGAAGACTTCGCCGCACAGCTTCTGCTGGCGGACTCGCCTGCGCTGGCCGACCTGATTACCAAGCGCGTGTTTGGCCGGCTCACCGGCGACAGCGGCGACCTCGCGGACACCGTGCGCAGTCTCGTCGCCCACGGATTCGACGGCACAGCGACTGCCGCCGCGCTTCCGGTGCATCGCAACACGCTGCTGCATCGGGTCAACCGGATCGAAAAGCTCACCGGCCTCAACCTGCGCGATCATCAAGACCGCGGTCTTGTGGTGCTTGCCGTCATGTGGGAAACCAGCCCGGTGCGGCACAAGCTGGTCTCCGGCTAAGCGAGGCCACCCGAGAAATGTCCGCGCTGTGCCGGTGCTCTACGCCTACGCCCTCGTCGCCGGCCTCAGATCCCGCTCCGGTGGCCTCGTCGGCTCGCTGCGCTCGGCTAAGGCGATACCTCAGCGCGGGACAGCTCATTCGCTGGTCGATCCGCTCCGTGTGGCATTACAGCGGCGGCCTCACGCTGGATGTCGGTGCGCGCGATTGACACATATCCAACCAGCACGGCGATGAGCACTGTGGCAACGGCAGCGACGGTCCCGTCGCCGTAGTCGAGCCCGCCGGCAAACGAGTGCGGCTTACCGAACCAGTCGGCAATCGATGCGCCCAGCGGCCGGGTCAGCACGTAGGCGATCCAGAAGGCGGCGATTGGATTGAGGCCAAGGCGCCACCCGATAGCTGGTACGGCGATCAGT
>Ga0163163_10002812_pt1 | contig 14717 bp, 10 predicted proteins | sample S65metaG_FD_119766 | JGI IMG/M metagenome (GOLD analysis project Ga0163163, IMG submission 119766) | Switchgrass rhizosphere microbial communities from Kellogg Biological Station, Michigan, USA - S6-5 metaG | ecosystem: Host-associated > Plants > Roots > Rhizosphere > Soil | place: USA... | reverse complement strand
GCGGCCGGGGAGCCGCGAGGCGTGGGACGCGGGAGGCGAGACGAAGAGCGACATATTAGCGGCGGCTAATGTTTCCGGCTCACGGCTTGCTGCCGGCCGGTTCCTTCACGACCTCGCCGCCCTTCATGACGAACTCCGCATGCTGGAGCGCCGTCACGTCCTTCAGCGGGTCTCCCGGCACGGCGATGATGTCCGCGAACGCCCCCTTCTCGATGGTTCCGACCTGGCCCGTCATCGACAGCAGGTCGGCGGCGACGGTCGTCGCCGTGCGGATGGCCTCGATCGGCGACATCCCGAGCTTGACCTCGAACTCGAACTCCCTCGCCTGGTTGAGCTCGGTCCACGGGAACCCGCCCGCGTCGGTCCCGAACGCGATCTTCACGCCCGCCTTGCGCGCATTGTCGAACGACCGCGCGTGCGATTTCTCGGTCTCCGCGCAGACGGCGCAGCCGGCGGCGGTCCGCGGACCGGCGACGTAGTCGGCGACGACGAGCGTCGGGACGAGGAAGATTCCGCGGCGCGCCATCTCGGCCGCGGCCTCGGGCCGGATCGAGTCGCCGTGCTCGATCGAGTCGACGCCGGACGCCAGCGCGATCCGGAGACCGCTGTCGGAGCGCGCATGGGCCGCGACCTTCACGCCGTGGGCGTGCGCCTCGGAGACGACCGCGTCGAGCTCCTCCTTCGTCCAGTTGGGAGGGGAGTCGATGTAGCCGTCGCCGGTCACGCGCAGGCCGCCGGTGTTCGCGTAGACCTTGACCCAGTCGGTTCCGTAGGAGAGCTGCTCGCGGACCGCCTTGCGGCAGCCGTCCGCGCCGTCGCACACCATCACGCCCGAAGGGAACTTCCAGTCGGGCCGGTAATGCTGGATCGGGTAGGAGCCGGTCGTCGAGAGAGCCGGTCCGACGACCTTCATCCGCGGCCCCGGGATCACGCCCTCGTTGACCGCGTCGCGCAGCGCGACGTCGTCGTAGCTCGCGCCCTCCGTCTCGAGATCGCGCATCGTCGTGAACCCGTGCTCGAGGGCGATCCTCATCGCCCGCACCGCGCGCGCCACGCGGTGGGCGGGGTACTCCTTGAGGATCTGCTCGTCGTACTCGACCGCGGTCGGGTCGCCCTGCAGGAGGACGTGCGTGTGCGTGTCGATCAGGCCGGGAACGAGGGTTCGGTCGCCGAGGTCGATGACGCGCATCCCGGTCGGAGCCTGCCCGCCGACGGACACAATCCGATCGCCTTCGACGACGATGACGGGGTGGTCCACGTATCGGCCGGCCTTCACGTCTAGCAGCCGCGCCGCCCGAATCGCCACCTGAGGCTTCGTGTGGCAACGGGCTGCTGGGCCGCTAGGTGCGCGGCCAGGCCGACACCGAGGCACGCGATGAGTCGTTTCGTCACACTTCCTCCGTCAGCGCTCCGGTCTTCCCTCGACTCTCGATTCCCCGTTTTCGATTTCTCCATCAGCCTATCTCCCCTAAACCTTCGACAGGAACGGCCGTATGCTCTCCTGTAGATGTCCGAGGGGAGGCACATGCCGACGGAACGCACCGATCTCCTGCAGGGGACGCTCGACGTCCTGATCCTGAAGACCCTGGCGCCCGCCGCGATGCACGGCTGGGGAATCGCCCAGCGCATCCAGCAGGTCTCGGAGGACGTGCTGGCGGTGAACCAGGGTTCCCTCTACCCGGCGCTCCACCGCCTCGAGGAGAAGGGCTGGATCGCCGCCGAGTGGGGCAGCTCCGAGAACAACCGCCGCGCGCGCTTCTACAGCCTGACGCGCGCGGGACGGCGGCAGCTCGCCGAGGAGACCGAGAGCTGGGAGCGCTTCGCCGCCGCCGTCGGACGCGTGCTCGCCGCCACGTAGACGCAGAGGACGCAGAGACCAGGAGGACGCCATGCTGAAGCGGATCGTCTCGACGATGAAGAGCCCGTTCGAGGGCAAGCGGATGGAGAGCGACCTCGACGAGGAGCTCCGCTTCCACGTCGAGCGCGAGACCGAGGAGAACGTTCGGCGCGGGATGCGGCCGGGGGAGGCGCGGACCCAGGCCCTCCGCCGCTTCGGAGGCGTCGAGAAGACGAAGGAGGAGTGCCGCGACGCGGGACGGGCGGTCTGGCTCGAGTCGTTCCTCCAGGACGTCCGCTACGCCGGCCGCTCCCTGCGCAAGAACCCCGGCTACGCGGCGGCCGCGGTCCTGACCCTCGCGCTCGGCATCGGGGCGAACACCGCGATCTTCTCCGTCGTGTACGGCGTCCTGCTCCAGTCCCTCCCGTACGGCGGGGGCGAGCGCCTCGTGCGTCTTCGCGTCGACGCGCCGGGGGCGGGAATCACCGACGGGCGCTTCTCGCCTCCCGAGATGAACGACCTGCGCGGCTCGGGCGACGCGTTCGACGCGGTCTCGGAGTACCACTCCATGTGGTTCGTGCTGCTCGGGCGTCCCGAGCCCGAGCGCGTCCAGACCGGCGTCGTCTCCGCGAACTTCTTCGACCTGCTCGGCGTCCGCCCGATCCTCGGACGGACGTTCCGCGCGGGGGAGGACCAGCACGGCGCGGAGGCGGTGCTCGTCCTCTCGAACAGCTACTGGCTGCGCAGCTTCGGCGGCGACCCCTCCGTGGTCGGGCGCGTGTTCCGCATGAACGACCGCCCGCACACGGTGATCGGGGTGCTGCCGCCGATCCCCGGCTACCCCGAGGACAACGACGTCTACATGCCCGTGTCCGCGTGTCCGTTCCGCGCGAACCCCGACACGGAGAACAATCGCGACGCCGGGATGCTGAGGGCGTTCGCGCGGCTCAAGCCCGGAGGCACCCTCGGCGGAGCGCAGGCCCAGCTCAACGGACTGGTGAAGCGCCTGGAGCACGATCACCCCGGCAACTACCCGGCGTCCATCCACGTGGCGGTCGCGCCGATCCCGCTCCGCGACGAGCTGACGGCGCAGGCCCGTCCCACGTTCCTGCTCCTGTCGGGGATGGTCGGCCTCGTTCTCCTCCTCGCCTGCGCCAGCGTCGCCAACCTGTCGCTCGCGCGGCTGGTCCGCCGCGAAAAGGAGCTGGCGCTGCGCTCCGCCCTCGGCGCGAGCCGCCGGCGGCTGGCGCGACAGCTCCTCACGGAGAGCCTGCTCGTCGCGCTGACCGGCGGAGTGCTCGGCCTGGTCCTCGCCGTCGGATGCCGCCAGCTGCTCGTGATGTTCGCCGCCCGGCTGACGCCGCGCGCCTCGGAGATCGCGATCGAGGGGCCGGTCCTCCTGTTCACGCTCGGCGTGTCGCTGCTCGTCGGCCTCGCGCTCGGGCTCGTCCCGGCCCTGTCGTCGCGGCGCAGCCTGGTCTCCGCGCTGCAGGAGGGGAGGGACACGAGCGCGCCCGGCGGGCCCGCGCGCGTCAAGCTGCGCGGGCTGCTCGTCGTGGCGCAGGTCGCGATCTCCTTCGTCCTCCTCGCCGGAGCGGGGCTCATGCTGCGCACGCTCTGGAAGCTGGCGCAGATCGACCTCGGCTTCAAGACCGAGAGGGTCCTCACGTCGCGCGTCGACCTGAACTTCTCCCGATACCCGGAGGACGCGCAGAAGCGCGACTTCCAGACGAAGCTCCTCGACAAGCTCTCGTCGGAGCCGGGCGTCGTCTCCGCCGCCCTGGCGGGGAACTTCCCGCTCTCGGACCGCGGGCCCGCGAACGGCCGGTTCCGCATCGAGGGACGCCCCGGCGCGGCGCCCGAGAACCTTCCCGTCGCGGACTTCCAGCGCGCGAGCTCCGACTACTTCAAGACGATCGGCGTGCCGATCCTCCGCGGGCGCGGGCTGTCCAGCGCCGACCGACAGGACGCTCCGAAAGTCGCGGTGATCAGCGAGAGCCTCGCGCGGCACTTCTGGCCGGGCGAGGATCCGGTCGGCCGCCGCATCGGGCTGGACGGCCAGCACCCGACCGACGAGATCACGTGGCTGGCGGTCGTCGGGGTCGTCGGCGACGTGCGCCAGTACGGGCTCCTGAAGCCGCCGACGGAGCAGATCTACCTGTCGATGCTCCAGTATCCCGGGCTCTCGACGACCTGCTTCGTGCGGACGTCGTCCGAGCCGCGGGCGCTCGAGCGCGCGGTGCGCGCCGCGGTGCACACGATCGGGCCGGAGCAGCCGGTCGACCGGTTTCGCACGCTCGAGGAGATCCACGAGGGCGCGCTCGCCTCGCCGCGCCTCACGGCGACGCTGCTCGTTCTGTTCGCGGGTCTCGCGCTGGCGATCACCGCGACGGGGATCGCCGGCGTGATCGGCTTCTCGGTCGGCGCGCGGCGGCGGGAGTTCGGCATCCGCATGGCGCTCGGCGCGCTGCCTCGCGCGGTCCGGGCGATGGTGCTGTTCCAGGGCATGCGCCTGGTCGCCGTCGGCCTCGGGATCGGGCTGGCGGGCGCGTTTCTCCTGTCCCGCCTCTGGTCGGGCCTGCTCTACGACGTCGCGCCCACGGATCCGGTGACCTACGCCGCCGTCGCGCTCGGGCTCGGCGCCGTCGCCGCCGCCGCGTGCTTCCTGCCGGCGCGGCGCGCGACCTCCGTGGACCCCATGGTCGCGCTGCGCAACGGCTGATGGCCGGGCGGCGCGGCGGACTCGCGATCGCGGCGGCCTGCGCGGCGCTCCTGACGGTCGCTCCGCGCGCCGGGGCGATCGGTCCGGCGGAAACGCGACCCCGAAACGTGGCGATCCTCCTGTTCCCCGGCGTGCAGATCATCGACTACACGGGGCCGTGGGAGGTGTTCGGCCATGCCGTGCGGGGAGGCGTTCCGGCGTTCCGGATCTACAGCGTCGCGGAGCGGCGCGAGCCGCTGTCGACCTCGATGGGGATGATCGTGGTGCCCGACTTCGCGATGGCGAACGCGCCCTCTCCGGACGTGCTGGTCGTCCCCGGCGGCCACGTGCCGCTCGAGAGCGAAGCGACGCTGGAGTGGATCCGGACGAGCGCGCGGCGGGCCGAGATCGTCTTCTCGGTCTGCACCGGCGCGTTTCTCCTGTCGCGCGCCGGGTTGCTGGACGGGCTCGAGGCCACGACCTTCGCGGGCGCGATCGACGCGCTGCGGCGCGACGCGCCCAGGACGCGCGTCGTCTCGGGTCGACGCTGGGTGGACAACGGAAAGATCATCACGGCGGGCGGCCTGTCCGCCGGCCTCGACGGGGCGCTCCACGTCGTGGAACGGGTCGCCGGCCGCGAGGCGGCGGTGCGCGCGGCCACGGTGATGGAGTACGACTGGAGAAACTGAGAATCGAGAATCCTTGGGGATCTCTCGGCTCTCAATTCTCAGTTCCGCCTAAACCCTTCCTCTCCCGGTTCGTTAGAACCTCCGTGCGCTATCTCCTCACGGTCAACGCCCGCCCGCGCTCCGTCGAGGCGGCGGACCCCGACACCCCTCTGCTCTGGATCCTCCGGGACCGCCTCGGCCTGACCGGGACGAAGTACGGCTGCGGCGTCGGGGTCTGCGGCGCCTGCACCGTGCACCTGGACGGCGAGGCGGCGCGCTCCTGCCAGGTGCCGGTCTCGGCCGCGGCGGGCAAGCGCGTCACGACGATCGAGGGGCTCTCGGGGAATGGGAACGGCGATCACCCGTGCCAGCGCGCATGGCTCGAGGAGGACGTGGCGCAGTGCGGCTACTGCCAGCCGGGGATGATCATGGAGATGGCCGCGCTGCTCGCCCGGCGGTCGAAGCCGTCGCAGAGCGACGTCGACGACGCGCTCTCCGACCACGTGTGCCGCTGCGGCACGTACGCGCGCATCCGCCGCGCGGCGCGGCGGCTGACGGGGGGCGCGTGAGCACGACCCGGCGCCAGCTGCTGAAACTCTCCGCGGCGGGCGGGGCCGCCCTCGCGCTGCGCGTCCCGATTCTGTCGGCGGCGACGGCCGACGCGACGGCGAGCCCCGCGTTCGCGCCCAATGGATGGGTGCGCGTCGGCCGCGACGGCAGGGTGACCGTCGTGGTCGGCCGCTCGGAGATGGGCCAGGGGGTCCGGACGTCGCTCGCGATGATCGTCGCCGACGAGCTCGGCGCCGCCTGGTCCGCGGTCGCGATCGAGCAGGCGTCGCCCGGGCCGGGCTACGACAACCTGAACACGGGAGGCAGCGGCAGCGTCGAGGAAGGCTGGCTGCCTCTGCGCCGGGCCGCGGCGGGCGCGCGCGAGATGCTGATCGCCGCGGCCGCAGCGAGGTGGAAGGCGGACCCGTCCGGTTGCCGTGCCGGGGAGGGGAGCGTCGTCCATGCCGAGACGGGGCGAAGGCTCTCCTTCGGCACGCTCGCGGCGGCGGCCGCGGCGCTGCCCGTTCCGAAGGAGCCGCGGCTGAGGGAGCGCGACGAGCTCGAGCTCATCGGGACTCCGGTCCGCCGCGTCGACGGGCCCGCGATCGTCTCGGGCGCCGCGCGCTACGGCCTCGACGTGCGCATCCCCGGGATGCGCTTCGCCGCCGTCGCGCACTGCCCCACGCCCGGCGGCAAGGCGCTGCGCTTCGACGCGGCGAAGGCGCGCGCGGTTCCCGGCGTGCGGGGCGTCCACGAGGTGTCGACGGGGATCGCCGTCGTGGCGGACGACACCTGGACGGCCATCTCCGGGCGCGACGCCCTGTCGGTCGAATGGGACCGAGGCCCGCTCGCCGGGCTGACGACCGCGGAGCTCTGGTCGCGGATCGACCGGTCGTTCGACGGACCGATGCGGCGCGTGACGCGCAGCGACGGCGACGTCGGGGCGGCTCTCGCGGGCGCGGCGCGGCGCATCCAGGCGACGTATCGCGACAGCTTCCAGGCGCACGCATCCGTCGAGCCGCAGAACAGCGTCGCGAGCGTCGCCGACGGGCGCTGCGAGATCTGGTCGCCAACCCAGAACCCCGGCCGCGTGCAGAAGGAGACCGCGAAGCTCCTCGGGATCCCCGAGTCGAAGGTCACCGTCCACGTCACGCTCCTCGGCGGGGGCTTCGGCCGCCGCCTCGCCGCGGATTACGCGACCGAGGCCGCGGAGGTCGCGCGCGCGGCGAGGGCGCCCGTGCAGGTGGTGTGGACGCGCGCCGACGACTTCGCCGGCGACTGGGTCCATCCCGGCGGGCGCGCCGACCTCGAGGCGGGGCTGGACGCGTCGGGTCGCGTCGTCGCGTGGCGTCACCGCGCCTCCACGCTGCACCTGTCGATGTTCGGTCCGTTCGACCCGAAGGACGTCGACGAGGACTCGCCGTGGGGAGGCGTCGACACTCCCTACGCCGTCCCGAACCTCTCCGTCGAGAACAACGACGTCGAGTCGCCGGTGCGGACCGGCGCCTGGCGGTCCGTCTTCTACCCGGCGAACGTCTTCGCCCGCGAGTCCTTCCTGGACGAGATCGCGGCGGCCACCGGCCGCGATCCCGTCGCGCTGCGGCGCGAGCTGCTGTCCGCGGGCGAGCCGGTCGCGGACGCGAAGCCGTGGAAGCTGGAGCGCCGCCGCCTCGAGCGCGTCGTCGCGCTGGCCGCGGAGAAGTCCGGCTGGGGAGCGCCGCTCGCCGGCGCGCCGTATGCCGGTCGCCGCGCGGGCCGCGGCATCGCCTGCAACATCTACCACGGCCGGACGTGCCTCGCCCACGTGGCCGAGGTCTCGGTCGGAGTGGCGGGAGACGTCCGCGTCCACCGGATCGTCACGGCCGCCGACTGCGGCATCGTCGTGAACCCGCTCGGCCTCGCGGGCCAGGTGGAGAGCGGCGTCGCGTGGGGCCTCTCGTATGCGCTCGGCGGCGAGGCGACCTATCGCGACGGCCGGATCGAGCAGGAGAGCTATCGCGAGTATCCCGTCCTGCGGTATCGAGACATGCCCGAGGTCGAGGTTCACACGATCCGGAGCGAGCGGCCCCCCTCGGGCTTCGGCGAGCAGCCGGTGCCGCCCGTCGCGCCCGCCGTGGCGAACGCGATCTTCGCGGCGACCGGAAAGCGGGTCCGGCGCCTTCCGATCCGGGCGGCCGATCTCGCGAAAAGAGACTAGAGTCGGACCGTGGAGGTCCGGAGCGCGGCCGCCTTCTGTGACTACTGGGAGAAGGTGCGGGGGCGCACGCGCCGCGTCGTGGACCTCATCCCCGAGGACCGCCTCGAGTGGACGTGGCAGGCCGGGAAGTTCACCCTCGGCGACGTCGTGCGCCACCTCGCCGGGATCGAGCGCGACATGTACGCGGAAAACGCGAGGCTCCGCCCGTCGCGGTACCGGGGCCACGGCCGGGAGCTCGCCGACGGGCCCGCGGCGGTGCGCCAATACATGGAGGAGTTGCACGCGGAGTCCATGGAGATCTTCCGCTCGCTCTCCGAGGCGGATCTCGAAGCGAAGTGCGAGACGCCGGCCGGCGCGAAGCTCGCGGTCGCCAAGTGGCTGCGCCTGATGGCCGAGCACGAGATCCACCATCGCGGCCAGCTCTACATGGCTCTCGGGATGCTCGGGGTCGAGACGCCGCCGATCTACGGGCTGACGTCGGAGCAGGTGAGGGAGAGCAGCAAGGGGTAAGCGAAAACCCCGCGAACGACGTATTAGGATTTGCTAATACGTTGCGTTCGCCCGGCTTGCCGTCTCCTGCCGGCCGCCTGCCGGCCCTACGAGGCCCGCGAGATCTTCGACGCCGACGGGAACCCGTGCGTCAGCGGGATCCGGATGGTCGCCTCGGCTCCGCCCTCCGGCCCGCGACGCAGCAGGAGCTGGTGGCGGCCGGGGTAGAGCGCCTCGAGCCGCCGCCGCGTGTTTCGCAGGCCGATCCCCGAGGTCGTCTCGGACGCGCCCGCCTTCGGTCCCGGCCCGTCGTCCCGGACGCACACGACCAGGTCGCCGCCGTCGGCCGACGCCGTGACCGCGATCTTCCCGGCGCCCGCGCGCCCGCCGATGCCGTGCTGGATCGCGTTCTCGACGAGAGGTTGAAGGAGAAAGCTCGGAACCTTCGCCGAGGCGACGTCGGGGGCGAATGAGATCGCCGCCTCCAGCCGGTCGCGGAAACGCACGCGCTCGATCGAGAGGTACTTCTCGAGGATGGCGATCTCCTCCTGGAGCGTCACGAGAGGCGTGTCCTCGGACTGCAGCGAAAGGCGAAGCAGCTCGCCGAGCCGGATCACCATCTGCCGCGCGCGCTCGGGGTCTCGCCCGACGAGCGGAAGGATGCTGTTGAGCGTGTTGAACAGGAAGTGCGGGCGGAGCTGGAACTGCAGTGCGTCGAGCTGCGCCTCCACGAGCGCCGTGCGAAGCCGCTCCCGGAACTCGAGCCGTCTCACCCGCAGCCGGTAAAGGAGCGTCACCAGCGCGGCCAGGGCGGCGGCGAGGAGCGCGCGGAAGACGCCGGTCTGGGTGAAGCGGCGCGGGATCTCGAGCCCGACGGATGCGCCCGTCTCGTTCCAGACGCCGTCCTCGTTGGCCGCTCGGACGCGGAAGCGATAGCTCCCCGGCGCCAGGTTCGTGTAGTACGCGGTGCGGCGCTGTGCGGCGTCCACCCAGTCCTTGTCGAATCCCTCGAGCCGGTAGCGGAAGCGGACGTCGTGCGGGTACCGGAGGGCGAGCGCCGTGTACTGGAACTCGAGGTGCCGCGTCTCGACCGGCAGCCGCGGACCGGTCACCGGCCGGCCGTCGGCGAGGACGTGCTCGACGACGACGTTGGGCGCGACGGGGTTCAGCTCGATCCGCGCGGGGTCCGCCATCGCGAGCCCCTTGACCGTGGGGAACCAGAGCCGGCCGTCGCGGCTGCGCAGCGCGCCCTGCTGGGTGCCGTTGCACTCCGCGCGGATCATCCCGGTCGTGGTCGTGAAGGTGACCCGCTCCGGGATCTTCCCGGATCCGCTCGCGACCGCGGCGAGCTCCGACGCCGAGACTCGAAAGACGCCGCGATTGCTCGTCAGCCAGAAGTAGCCGCGTCCGTCCTCGATCACGCGCTGGGCGGCGTCGTGGAAGAGGCCCTCGCGCTGCCGGTACGTCGTGAAGCGGCCGCCGGAGTATCTCGAGAGGCCGCCGCGCGTCGCGAACCAGTACGTGCCGTCCGCGTCCTGGTACGCGGACATGACGACGTCGTGCGCGAGCCCGTCGGCCGTCGTGAAGCGAGTCAGCTTGCCGTTCTCGACGCGCACGACGCCTCCGCCGAACGTCCCGACCCACAGCGCCCCGTCGCGGTCCTCGAGGATCGAGAAGACTCCGTCCGAACCGAGGCCGTCGCGGGCGCGGTAGGACGTCCAGCGGCCCCGGGACAGGCGGTACAGACCCGAGCCCATCGTTCCCACCCAGAGGTCCCCGGAGCGGTCGACCAGGACGCTCGAGACGAAGCGGGCGGAGATCCCCTTCTCCGGCGAGATGCGCTCGATCCGGTGACCGACCAGCTTGACGAGGCCTCCGCCGCGCGTGCCGATCCAGAGCGCTCCGGACTGGTCCTCCGCGATGCACATGATGGCGGTGCCGAGCGAGACGAACGGCTCGAAGCGATCCGAGCCCGCGGCGAGCCGGTGCAGAGTTCCCTCCGCGGTGCCGGCCCAGAGCGTGCCGCCGCGGTCCTCGAAGACGGACCACATCCGGTCGTCCGCGAGACCGTCGCGCAGCGTGAAGATCGCGATGCGCTGCTCCTTGATCCGGTTCAGCCCGCCGTCGGACGTTCCGATCCAGAGGCTTCCCTCGCGGTCTTCGGCGATCGAGAGGATCCGATCGCTCGAGAGCCCCTCGGCGGTGCCGTGGCGCAGGAACTGGCCGTCGCGGAATCGGAGGAGCCCGTTCTCCGTGCCGAGCCAGAGATTGCCGTCGCGGTCGGGGTAGAGGACGCGCGCGATCGAGGTCTCGGGCCGGCCCGGCTCGGTCCACACGCGGGTCTCGTGCCCGCGCACGTGGACGAGCCCGCTCGTCGTGCCCGCCCACAGGCCACCACCGGGGTCCGCCGAGAGGGAGAAGACGCCGCCGGGAAAGCCGCTCGAGCACGTCCAGGGGACGAACCGTTCGGACTCGAGGTGCGCGATGCCCCACGGCCCGCCGGCCCACAGCGTCCCGGAGGCGTCCGTCGCGAACGCGCGCACGCGCGGGACCGGCAGTCCCTCCGCCGTCCCGAACGACGACCTCTTTCCGTCGCGGAGCCGGAAGACTCCCGCGTCGGAGGCGACCCAGAGCGAGCCGTCGCGCGCCTCGTGGAGCGCGTCGATCAGCGTCGAGGCGAGCGGCCCGTCGAGAGGCGGCAGGAACTCGCCGCCGCGCATGCGCGCGAGGCCGGCCATCGTGCCGACCCACAGCGTGCCGTCGCGCGCCTCGAGGAGGCACTGGACCCAGTCGTCCCCGAACGCCGGGGTGTTGCGCGAGTCGAACGTCGTGAAGCGGACGCCGTCGAAGCGGACGAGCCCCTCCTGGGTGCCGAGCCAGAGGTAGCCGTCGCGCGTCTGGAGGATCGCCGTGATCGAGTTCTGGGGCAGCCCGGAGTCGCTGGTCCAGACGTCGTGGCCGTACTGCGGCAGCGGCGTCGAGGGGTCCAGCGCCGCGGCCGCGGTGGTTCCGAGGAGGAGGAGAACGAGCGCGGCCGCGGCGCGAATCGGGCGATTCACGCCTCAGAAAACCCCGATCCGGCCCTCCGGATCAACGCCCCGCGGACGGGCCGGGAAGCCCTACGGACGGGGGCGGCGTTTCGAGGGACGGCTCCCGCCTGGCGGCGCGTCTACCGGGCGAGTACTACGCCGGCAGCGGCAGGAACAATCGCGCGATGGCGCCCCGGTGGCCGCGGCGGTTCTCGAGCGCCAGGCTCCCGCCGTGCGCCTCGGCGATCTGGCGCGACAGCACGAGGCCGATCCCGGAGCCGCCCGGCTTCGTCGTGAAGAAGGGCACGAACAGGTTCGCCGTGCTCGGCAGTCCCGGGCCGTCGTCCGCGATCCAGATCTCGAGGCGTCCGCCCGCGCGGCGCCAGCCGGCGGCGACGCCGCCCCGCGTCTCGAGCGCGGCGTCGGCGGCGTTACGCACGAGGTTGATGAGGAGCTGCTCGAGCTGATCCGCGTCCGCGTTGACGACGAGCTGCGGACCCGGGATGACGCCGACCGGCAGGCGGGTCTCGAGGCTCGCGGCGCGCGCGACGAGCTCGTGCACGGCGACCGGCTCGGCGCGCGGCGGCGGCAGGCGCGCCAGGCGGGCGTACGCGCTCGTGAAGCGGGAGAGAGCCTCCGCGCGCGAGGCGATCACCGCGAGACCCTGGCGCAGGTCCTCGCGAAAGTCGGGCGGGGGCTCGACGCGTCCGGCCAGGTCGCGCAGGCTGCCGGCGATCGACTGGATCGGGGCGAGCGAGTTGTTGAGCTCGTGGCCGAGAACGCGGATGAGCCTCTGCCACGCCTGCCTCTCCTCCTCGCGCAGCGGACGGCTGACGTCCGACAGCACCAGCAGGCGGTGCGGAACGCCGCCCTGGCGAAACGAGCTGCGCCGGATCTCCCAGCGGCCCGCCCCGCCGGGGAACTGCGCCTCGAGGATGTGCGGCGCGTCGTCGCGGAGGAAGTCCGCCAGGCCGAGCTCGTCCGCCTCGCGGTCGCGCAGGCGCGGCTCGGGCTGCCCGAGCAGTCGCTCGCCGAACCGGTTCACGAGCCGCAGCCGTCCCGTGTCGTCGAACGCGAAGACGGCGACCTCGATCTCCGACATGACGCGAGAGAGGAGCGCCGTCGCCTCGAGCGCGCCGAGGCGCTGCTCCCGGAGCGTGTCGGTCAGCGCGTTGACCTCGAGGAGGACCTCGCCGAGCGGGTCGTCCCCGCGGGCGCCTCGCGCGCGGATCGAGAAGTCCTCCTCGCGCATCGCGGCGAGCAGGTTCGAGACGGTCTGCAGCGGCCGGATCACCCTCTCGCGCAGCGCCTGCGTGAAGGCGAGCCAGGCTCCGACGACGAGCACGCTCAAGGTCCAGCGCACCTTCGAGGAGTAGTCGCCGGCCCAGAGGATGCCGAGCGCGACCGCCACGGCCGGCAGCGCGGCGCCCAGCGCGAGAAGGTGGATGCGGCCGTCGTGGGTCAGCTTCACGAGGGATCTTCGGGCGATTCGACGGAAGGGGTTCCCCGCTTCAGGTTACAGGTGACAGGTCGAGCCTGGGAACCCGAAACCGGATGCCTGAGACCCGCAGTCTCGAGAATCGCCCGCCTCAATGCTCCTATTGTCCGTGCTTCTCGAGCCGCCGGTACAGCGCGCTTCGCGAGAGCCCGAGCGCCTGCGCCGCCCGGCTCACGTTGCCGCCGTAGCGGTCCATCGCCTTGCGGACGAGGAGGCTCTCGACCTGCTCGAGCGAGAGCTCGTCGAGCCGGACGGGCTCCGAGGCGCGGCGCAGCGCCAGGTCGTGGACTCGGACCCGGTCGCCGGAGGCCATGAGCACCGCGCGCTCGACCGCGTGGTCCAGCTCGCGCACGTTTCCCGGCCACGGGTGGGCGAGCATCGCCTCGAGAGCGGCGCTCTCGAACCCGGCGAGCTCCTTTCGATAGCGCCGGGAGTGGGCCGCCAGGAAGTGCTGCGCGAGGCGGGGAATGTCCTCGCGGCGATCGCGCAGGGCCGGGATGCGGATCTCGATCGTGTTCAGGCGGAAGAGGAGATCCTGCCGGAACCGCCCGGATGCGACCTCGGCACCCAGCTCGGCGTTGGTCGCGGAGAGCACGCGCGCATCCGCGCGAATGGTCCGCGAGGAGCCGACCCGCTCGAACTCGCCCGTCTCGAGGACCCGCAGGAGCTTGCCCTGCTGGCTGAGAGGCACGTTTCCGATCTCGTCGAGGAAGAGCGTGCCGCCATCCGCGAGCTCGAAGCGCCCGACCCGGTCCGAGCGGGCGTCCGTGAACGCGCCGCGCACGTGCCCGAAGAGCTCGCTCTCGAAGACTCCCTCGGAGATGCCGCCCGCGTTCAGCGCGACGAGGGGTTTCGCGGCGCGCGGCGAGGCGTCGTGCAGCGCGCGCGAGACCATTCCCTTGCCCGTCCCGTTCTCGCCGGTGATCAGGACGTTGGCGTCGGACGGTCCCACGCGCGCGATGACGTCGAGCACGGGGCGCATCGCGGGCGACTCGGCGATCATCGCCGGCGCGGCCTCCCGGCGCAGGAGGCGGTTCTCCGCCTCGAGCCTCCGTCCCTGCTTGAGAGCCCGGCCGAGGGCGACCTGCGTCCGGAGCGTCGTCAGCAGCCGCGCGTTGTCCCACGGCTTCTGGACGAAGTCGCGCGCCCCGCGCCGCATGGCCTCCACCGCCAGGTCCACCGTTCCCCAGGCCGTCATGACGACGACGGGAAGATCGGCGTCGAGCTCGCGGATCCGGGCGAGGAGGTCGAGCCCCTCCGAGCCCGACGTCGTGTCCCGCGTGTAGTTCAGGTCCATCAGGACGGCGTCGAAGTCGCGCGCCTCGAGCGCGGCGAGGACCGCGGCGGGGGACGCGGCCGTCTCGCACTGGAGGCCGTCGCCCTTCAGAGCCAGGCGCAGCGCCTCCAGCACGTCGCGCTGGTCGTCAGCGACGAGGACGCGGGAAGGCTTCATGGACGGAGGAAGACGCCCGAAGGCCTCACTTCGACTTGAAGTCGAGCGCCGCCGAGTTCATGCAGTACCTCAGCCCCGTCGGCTCGGGCCCGTCGTCGAAGACGTGGCCGAGGTGCGAGCCGCACCGGCGGCACAGAACCTCCGTGCGCGACATGAAGAAGCTGCGGTCCTCGTGCGTCATGACGCTCTGGTCGGAACAGGGTGTCCAGAAGCTCGGCCATCCCGTCCCCGAGTCGAACTTCGTCTTTGAGTCGAAGAGCTGGTTGCCGCATGCCGCGCAGAGGTAGTCGCCGGGC
>Ga0163163_10002805_pt1 | contig 14731 bp, 13 predicted proteins | sample S65metaG_FD_119766 | JGI IMG/M metagenome (GOLD analysis project Ga0163163, IMG submission 119766) | Switchgrass rhizosphere microbial communities from Kellogg Biological Station, Michigan, USA - S6-5 metaG | ecosystem: Host-associated > Plants > Roots > Rhizosphere > Soil | place: USA... | reverse complement strand
TCGGCCTGGCTCTGATCGCCGCGCTCGAGGCGTGGAGCCTCCGCGACGGTCGCGCTCCGGCGGCGGATCCGCGGTGGTTCCGGCTGTTCGTCACCTGCGCGGGTCTTCCCGCCTGCATCGTGCTCATCGTGACCGGCGCGGTCGTGACGGCTTCGGGTCCTCATCCGGGCTCGAGCGCCGACGTTCACCGCCTCTCCTACTGGGGCGACAGCATCTACGTGCACGTGCGCGTTGCGGCGGCGTTCGGAATCGGCGTGCTCATCGTCGGTTGGCTCCTCTGGCGCATCCGCGAGTCGTACCCGGGACTCATCAGAATCTGGGCCGGGCTCCTCGTCGTGCTCGTCGCCCAGGCGATCGTCGGCGAGGTGCAGTACCGGAACGGCCTGCCCTGGGGCATCGTCCTCGTCCATGTCGCGCTCGCCGCGTCGATCTGGGCGTTCAGCCTCGGGCTCGCCTACGTGTTGTGGCGCCCGCCCGTGCCGTTGACCCGGAAGTAGGCTAGGAACGGATGGCTCGAGAGCTTCGGATCTACGAGCGGCCTTCGACGCTCGAGCGGCCCGTCCTGATCGGCGCCTTCCGCGGATGGAACGACGGCGGTCAGGCGGCGACGCTCGCGGCCGGCTATCTCGCGCGGCTCTGGGGCGCGCGGAAGTTCGCCGACATCGATCCTGAGTTGTTCGTCGACTTCCAGGCGACGCGTCCGATGGTGTCCTTGGAGGAGGGCCGGACGCGCAAGATCGAGTGGCCGGAGAACACGTTCTTTCGAGCGCGGATCCCGGGCGCAGGTCGCGACGCGATCATCCTCGTCGGGGTCGAGCCGAACTACCGGTGGCGGAGTTTCTCCGAGATCGTCACCGATCTCGCCGCCGAGCTCGGGGTCGAGCTCGCGGTGACGCTCGGCGCACTCGTCGCCGACGTGCCGCACACGCGGCCCGCGCCGGTCACCGGTGCAGCCACCGATCCGCAACTCGTCGACGAGCTCGGGCTCCAGCTCTCGCGGTACGAAGGGCCGACGGGGATCGTGGGAGTGCTCCTCGACTCGTGCCGCCGCGCCGGAATCCCGTCCGTGAGTCTGTGGGCCGCCGTACCGCATTACGTCCAGCTCGCTCCGAGCCCACCCGCGGCGAAGGCCTTGTGCGAGCGCCTCGGGGGCGTCCTGGGAACCGAGATCGAGATCGGCGAGCTCGAGGAGGCAGCGCAGGAGTACGTCGACCAGGTGTCGCAGGCGGTCGCGACGGACGCGGACACCGCGAACTACGTCGAGGAGCTCGAGCATCGTGCCGACTCGCTCGACTGGCTCGAGGAGTCGGAGGACCTCCCGTCGGGCGACGCGCTCGCGGCCGAGATCACGCGCTTCTTGCGCGAGCGGGAGGCAAACGGCGACTCGCCCGAGTCGGGCGGCGCCGGCTAGGCGGCGTCCTCGACGTCTGCGGGTACGTCGGCCTCGGCTTCGGCTTCCACCGTCGGCCCTTCATCCTGCGGGCTCGCCTCCGCAGCCTCGACCACGGGAGCCGCATCGGCGGGAGCCGTCGACTTCCGCTTACGCCGTCGCCGCCGCGACTTGCGAGCGGTCAGCTTCGGAAGAGGGAGGTTGTCCGCGAGGGCGTTCGCGATCTCGGTGATCGTCCCGAGCTCCTCGCGCGCGTGATCGAGGGCCGAGTTCGCGCGAGGCGTGTAGCCGTCGGCGGAGGCGAGGAGTGCGGCGCCGACCGGCAACGGCATCTCGCGCGCGACCTGGACGAGGCGGTTGACGTTCTCCTCGTGCCGGTACCCACGCGAGTTCGCGGCCGCACCGAGGAGCCGCTTCGCTTCGGGGAACTCCGTCGAGACGCGGCGGTCCTGCACCTTCCGCGTGGCCCGCGCGAGCCGCCACGTCCAGCGGGCGAGGATCTGCTCCGGTGCAACGGGCTTCCCTTCGCCGATCGCGCGGAGAAGGATGCGGACGCCGGCTGCACGGTCCTTCTCCCACGGTGGCGCCTGTGTCACCAGTGTCACGAGGTCGTCGAAGTCGGCGCGGTCGACCGGGGTCGCCACACGATCCATCAGGGCAGTCATCCGGAGCCGCCGGTTCGGGTTCTCGGCCGCGCAGGTGGAGAGGAACTGCTCGAGCGCACCCTTTCCGGCTCGGCCTTCGGCGAACTTCTTCGCGAACTCGGCCCGCTGGTCGAACCGGATCTGCCGCCCCGCGATCGTCGCCCAGAACCGCTGCTCATCGTCGTCGAGGTACTTCGGGTCGATTCGTTGCCACTCGCGCTGGATGACCGCGAGCCTTCGCGCAACGTCGGGTGTGACCGGAACGAGCCACGGCACCGGTGAGAGCTTGCGACGTGCACGGCGCTGCTGCCGCCGTCGTGGCGCCGGGGTGACACGGGCGCCCTCGCGGTAGAAATCGGAGTCGAGCAGGGCGTGCAGCGACACGACCCGCTCGGAGTGCGTCGCGCTCTTCGGGACGAAGTCGACGACGACGCCGGCCTCCTTGCGCGGGTGGGTCCGCATGATCCGCCCGATGCGCTGCTGGTAGACGCGTCGCGAGGCGGTGGGAGCGAGGTGCATGCACACGGTCGCGCGCGGCGAGTTCCAGCCTTCGGCGAGCAGCATCGCGTTGATGAGCACATTGATCTCGCCGCGCTCGTACGCCGCGAGCGTCTCGGCGAGGCGCGCGGGTGGCGTGCGGCCGGAGACCGCCTCGGCCTTGAGGCCGGCGGCCCGGAACTCCTGGGCGAGGTTGTACGCGTGCTCGACGCCCGCGGCGTAGACGATGCCCGGAGTCGGGCCGAAGCGCTCGCGGTAGAGGCTCGCGGCTGCCTGGTTCAGCGCCTGATGGTCGAGCGCGGCTGCGAGAGCACGCTCCTCGAAGTCTCCGCCGACGATCGGCACCGAGTTGATCGCCGCCGCGGGCGGCACACGCAGGCAGCGCAGGGGCGCGATGAGGCCGCGCCGCGCCGCGTCGCCGAGAGGTAGGTCGTCGACGGACGCCGGAAAGACGTCCGAGACCTGCTTCGCGATGAGCTGCTCCGTCGCGGTCATCCCGATGTAGAGCGGCTCCGAGAACGCCCGGATCGCACCACTCGTCTTCTCCCCGAGCGCCGTGTGCGCCTCGTCGCAGATGACGAGGTGATACGCCTTGCCGTCGAGCTCCGCGCCGTGGCGGGCGAACCAGGCGTACGTCTGGATGGTGATCGGGGTGTCGGTCGGGGGCTTCGAGCCGGTGACGATCGGGTCGGTGAACCTGTCGCCGTAGCCCTCCGTCGTGAGGTCGCGCGTGAACTGCGAGACGAGAAGGCGGCGGTGGGTGAGGATCAGGATGCCGAGATGTCGCGCCGCCTCGACGAAGCCGGCGGCCGCGATCGTCTTGCCCGACGCGGTCGGGTGCCGGAACCGATACCTCCGAACCGCACCGGGGTCGGCGCCCGTGAACTCCTCCTCGTCGAGGGTGTCGTCTTCGACATACCCGGCGTCGTAGTCGTCCTCCGACTCCTCGTCGGCCCCGACCTCGGCGACCGCACCGTTCCCGCCGCCGTGACCGTTCCCGTTGCCGTTCTCGTCCGCCGCGCGCTGCGTCGACGCGATGAGCTCGGCGAGCATCCCGGTCAGGGCGTCGACCTGATGGCGGCGCAACTCCGTGCCCGCCGCCGTGTGGGCCGGGTCCTCCGTGAGCACGCGCTCGAGCCCGAGCATGAGGCCGTACCTGACCTTCCAGCGTGCAGAGGGACTCGTGAGGCCCGCATCCATCTCGGCGAGCGCGTCGTCCAGCGCGGCACGTCGCGCGGTGCCCGGAGCCAGCGCCTGCAGCGGATCCTCGTCCGGCTGGAGGAAGGGCTCGCCGAACCAGGTCTCGGCTCGACGAGCCGCAGCAGTCAGGTCCTCGAATGTGTCCGACGTCAGCGTCGGGATAGTCGTCGCCTCGTGCATTCAGGCAGCACGTTGTGCCGTGCCGCTCCTTCCGAAGAGTTGCGCTCGCCCGGTCTGACCGGCGAGCGGTACCGGCAGAGCATACCTCAGTGTCGGACGGAACGGGTCAGGAAGGTGTGCCGAGCTCGGCCAGCGGGCGGCCTACGACACGTTCCGAGATGCCGGTCTGATCCAGGTGCTTCGTGATCCCGCCGAGCCAGAACGGAAACCCGGCGCCGAGAAGGAGGCAGGTGTCGATGTCCGCGGCCTCGGCGACGACCCCGTCCTCGAGGATGTGTCGAGACTCGTCCGCGAGCCCCTCGAGCACAGCGGTGTGCAGCTCATCGACCGAGTGTGGCGCGTTGTCGACCACGACGACGTCGCCGCCATCGGCGAGGCTCTCGAGGGTCTTCGAGAGCGGAAAGCGCTCTGGCCACGAATCGTGCAGGTGATGTCGAACGTGGTTCGCAACCTTCGGGCCGACGAGCTGGAGGAGCACCGACGGCGCCATCGGCAGCCCCATCCGCAGCACGGCCTCGTCCGTCTCCTCGACCGTGTTCCCGCGGTCGAGCGCCTGCATGACGATTGCGCCCTGGCGGCCGAGGAGCCGGTTGACCACGAACGCGGTCGCGTCCCGCACGAGGACGCCCGTCTTCCGCAGCTTCCTCGTCGCAGCCCAGGCCGTGGCGAGCGTCACGTCGTCGGTCCTCGGCGTGCGGACGAGCTCCACGAGCGGAAGGACGGCGACCGGGTTGAAGAAGTGCATTCCGACCACGCGCTCCGGATGCTCGAGCGCCGAGCTCATCTCGGTGACGGAGAGCGACGACGTGTTCGTGGCGAGGACGCACTCGGAGGAGACGACGCGCTCGAGCTCGGTGAAGACCTCCTTCTTCACGTCCATCTCCTCGAAGACCGCCTCGAGGACGAGATCGCAGCCCGAAAAGACGTCCCAGTCCGTCCCGCCGGTGACGATGGAAGCGAGAAAGCGCGCCTTCCCCTCGGCTAGCCGGCCGCGCTTGGCCAGATCGGTGAGCTCGTCGCCGATCCACTCGATGCCTTCGTCGACCTGCTCCTGCGTGAGGTCGCGCAGCACCACGGGGACTTCCAGGCGTCGCAGGAAGAGGAGCGCGAGCTGACGGGCCATCAGCCCGGCACCGACGAGGCCCACCTTCTGCACGCGCCGCGGCTCCGCCTCGGGCATGCCGACCCCGCGCTTCGCGCGGCGCTCGACGAGGTTGAACGCGTAGACGGATGCCTGCGCCTCGGGGCCGGGGAGGAGCTCGGCGAGCGCGTCCTCCTCCGCTCGATAGCCCTCCTCGAGCGACCACGATGCTGCTCCCTCGATGAGGTCCAGCGCGCGGTACGGCGCGGGTGTCGCGCCGTGGACCTGGCCGTCGAGCCGCGAGCGCGCCTTCCTGCAGACCTCGGTGGCGTCGGAAAGATCGGCCGCCGGGCGGCGCTTCCCCGCTCCCTCCGCGACCTTCTCGAGCAGGAACGCGAGCGATTCGTCGAGGAACTCGACGGGCTCGAAGAGCGCGTCCGCGAAGCCGGCGTCGAATGCCTGCTGCGCGTTCAGCATCCGGTTCTGGCGGAGCGGGTTCTCGACGATGAAGCGCACGGCCTCCTCGGCCCCGACGAGCTGGGGGACGAGCTGCGTGCCGCCCCATCCTGGGATGAGCCCGAGAAAGACCTCGGGACAGGCGAAGTGGCGTACGGACGACGCGATCGTCCGGAAGTCGCAGTGGAGCGCGATCTCGACTCCACCGCCGAGCGCGGCTCCGTTGATCGCCGCAACGGTGACGAACGGGAGGTCCCGAATTCGGCCGAAGAGCTCGTGCCCCGCCCGGCCGCCGAGCCGTGCACGCTCCGGCTCGATCGCGCCGAACTCGCCGATGTCTGCGCCGACGGCGAAGACGAACGGTTTGCCCGTCAGCAGTAGTCCTCGCCAGTCGCGCGAGCGGAGCTGGTCGAGAACGGCTTCGGCAGAGCGCAGCGCTGCCTCGCCGAACGTGTTCGGCTTCTGCCAGTCCTCCCCGTTGTCCATCGTCACGAGCGCGATCGGGCCGACTCGCGTCGCGAGCTTCTGGAGCTTGAACTCGGTCGGGGGGCTAGCCACCGTTCTGGATGTTCTCCCAGAGGATCGCGGCGCCCATGCCGAGTCCGATACACAGTGCCGTCAGCCCGTAGCGCGATCCGGGTCGGTCGCGGAAGCCGCGCGCGAGCTGAGCCATGAGACGGACACCTGTGGCGGCAAGGGGATGGCCGCAGGCGATCGCGCCGCCGTACGGATTCAGCCGCGGATCGTCGGGCGCCACACCGACGCCGTCGCACCAGCTGAGCACCTGGACGGCGAAAGGCTCGTTCAGCTCGAACAGGTCGATGTCGTCGACTCCGATTCCGGCACGGGAGAGAACCTTTTCGGTCGCGGGGACCGGGCCGAGACCCATGAGGTGCGGCTCGACACCTGCGTACGCGAAGGCGACGAGCCGCATCTTCGGCTCGAGACCGAGCTCGGCGGCTGCGTCGGCTGACGCGATGAGCCCAGCGGTCGCGCCGTCCGTCAGGCCGGCCGAGTTCCCGGCGGTCACGCGGCCCCCCGCGCGGAAGGGCGTCCTCAGGGTCGCGAGTCCCTCGATCGTCGTGTCCGGACGCAGGAACTGGTCGCGGTCGGCGACCGTCCAGCCGTCGTCGGTGAACACGGCCATAGGGACGACGATGTCGTCCATGACGCCGTCGTCCCAGGCCTTGCCCGCCCGCCGCTGTGACTCGACGGCGTAGGCGTCCGCCGCCTCCTTCGTCAGCTGCGGGAACTCGTCGTGGAGATTCTCGGCCGTCTGTCCCATGACGGCAGCCGACTCGTCGATCAGCCGCTCGGCGAGAAACCGCGGGTTGAAGTCGACGTCGTTCCCCATCGGATGGTGGCCCATGTGCTCGACGCCTCCCACGAGGACGACGTCGGCGGCGCCCATCGCGATCTCGCCCGCGCCCGCGGTCGTCGCCGTGAGCGCACCAGCGCACATGCGGTCGACGGCGAAACCCGGAACCGTCGTCGGGAGCCCGGCGAGCAGCGCGACGTCGCGACCGAGCGTCAGCCCCTGATCCCCGACCTGCGCCGTGGCGGCGAAGACGACGTCGTCCACCCGCTCGGGAGGGAGTTGCGGGTTCCGCCGCAGCAGCTCCCGAACGGCCCTGACCGCCATGTCGTCGGCGCGCGTCCTCGCGAACAAGCCGTCCGGCGACGCCCGGCCGAATGCGGTCCGCACGCCGTCGACGTACACCACCTCGCGGAGCTCGGCCACGGCGAGACGATACTTCCGGGGGGATGGCCGACTGGGAGGAACGAGCCGCGCGGGCACGCGAACGGTTCGACGACGGCGCCGCCCGGCTTCCGGAGGGAGCAGACGAAGGCCAGCGTCAGCTCACGCGGATGGGAAACGCGGCGTGGGCTGCGGGGCTGTCCCTGCTGATGCTCGGCCGTCGCGCGGAGGCCGACGACTGGCTCGTCCGCGCCGCCGAGACCTATCGACGCAGCTGGCCCGACGCGCCGCCCGGGAGCTGGGGGAGACCGATCGGAGCCATGAAGGCGAGGCTGATCGCGGGCGATGTCGACGGCGGGCGGACCGACGCGCGCTGGGCGCTCGACGCGGGCGTGAGCGCGTCGGAGAGCCCGATCGGCCGGTACGCAGGTGCACTCGCCGAGCTCGTCCTCGGGGAGGATGCCGCGGCGGCCGCGATCGTGCCGACCCTTGCAGACGCCGAGTCGATCCCGGCTGCCGTGACCGCCTCGTTGCGTGCGCTCGCTGCCGGTGATGCGGCCGACTACGTCATAGCGATCAGCGACCTCGTCACGGACTTCGAGGAGCGGGACGCGTTCCTCGAGGACGTGCCGGTGGCCGACACGGTCCTTGCGTTCCAGGCGCTCGCCGCCGAGCGCGGCATCGTCGTCGAGCTGCGGTCAGCGGTTCTGCCCGGGTAGCGCCTAGGGCTCGCCGGCGGCGAGCTCGCGCGCGCGGACCATCGCCGCCTGGATCGCGTTCAGGAACGCGCCGCGCACGCCTGCGATCTCGAGCTCGCGGATGGCTGCGATGGTCGTGCCGCCCGGCGACGTGACCATCTCGCGCAGCTCCACGGGGTGCATCTTCTCGTCGCGCAGCTGCTTCGCGGTGCCGAGCATCGTCTGGACGACGAGCTGGGTCGACACCTCGCGCGAGAGACCGAGGAGGATCCCCGCCTCGATCATCGCCTCGGCGAGGAGCGCGAAGTACGCCGGCCCCGAGCCGGACACGGCCGTTATCGCGTCGAGCGCCTCCTCGTGTACTCGGACGACTGCTCCGAGGTGCGACAGCGCCTCCTCGGCGAGGTCGAGGTGCGCCTCGCCGGCGTGGGCGCCGGCGCAGAGGCCCGCGATCCCCTCGTGAACGGTCGACGGGGTGTTCGGCATCGCTCGCACGACGGGCACGCCGTCGGAGAGCCGGCTCTCGATGCGGGCGGTCGGAATCGCCGCCGCGACGGTGAGGACGGTCTGCTCGGGAAGGATGAGCGCTCCGATCTCGCCGAGCAGGCCCTCGATGTCCTGCGGCTTCACCGCGATGACGACGAGCGCGGCGCCGGCCGCAGCGTCGTGATTCGAGAGTGTCGCCTCGATCCCGTAGCGCTCCCGGAGCTCGGCGACGCGCTCGGCGCGACGCGTCGTCGCCGCCACCTCGGACGGCTCGCGCCAGCCCGAGGACAGGAGGCCCGAGATCAGCGACTCGCCGATGCGCCCGGCACCGAGCACCGCGATCTTGCGGCTGTCGACCATCCGCGGAGTCTAGGCGGCGTTTCGAGCGGTCGTGCGCACGAGCCGGGCACGATCCGAGCTCGCTCCCGGGACGAGCCCGCGCTTGAAGCCCTGGAGGAGGAAGACGCTCGCGAGCCCCTGCCACTCCCCATACGGCGCGAGGAGCTCGGCTGTCTCTCCCGGTTCCGGCGATCGCATGCGCAATGACGCAAGGAGCTTCACGAGGCCGAGATCGTCGACGAGCCCGGCGTCGTAGCGGCCGAGCCCCTGGAGCGAGATGACGCCCACCGTCCACGGCCCCACGCCGCGCTCGCGGCCCAGGCGGGCGAGCGCGTCTTCCCGTCCGCGGAGGTTCTCGAGGTCGAGCCGCCTCGCGAGTCGCGAGAGCGTCGCGGCGCGGCTCGCGGCGAGTCCGCACGCGGTGAGGCGTGCCGGCGAAAGAGCGGCCAGTGCCTCCCGCGGTGGAGGCTCCCCACCGCACGCGCGGATGATCGAGCGCTCGATCTCGAGCGCCCGTCGTGCCTGGATGAGCTGGCCCGAGACGGCGCGGATCGCCGCGTGCGTCACGGTTGCTCTCCGGCGTGTACGCATGCCGCGCAGCCTCTCAACCGTCGGCCCCAGCAATGGGTCGCGCGCGTGGCGTCGATGGAACTCCGTCGTGTCGTCGTCGAGCGCGAGCACGAAGCGCGTCTCGTCGACGGCTTGCTCGCACGATGCGCGAACGACGACCCGGCCGTCGGAGAGCTGATGTGCCGACGCCCAGCGACCCTCGGGGAGTCGGGTCGACCACGATCCCGTCCCTGCGGTGAGCCGGAGTGAGTACGGCCCGCGTGCTCGCACCACCGCCTCGACCATCGGAGCACCCTACCGGCGTCCGCGGACCGGATACTTCCACCCACGATGCGGCTCGCCGACTCGATTTCGCTGCGCTCCCGCGGGCGCAAGCTCCGCCTCTTCCTCGAGGAGCTACGACCGACCGCTGACACGACCGTGCTGGACGTCGGCGCGGACGAGCTCGGCTTCGGTGAGGGCGACGGCTGCGCGACGATGAACTTCTTCGAGGAGCTCTATCCCTGGCCGGAGCGCATCACGGCTCTCGGACTGCACGATGGAGCCGGCTTCCGCGCGACGTATCCGCACATCCCGTACGTCCAGGGGGACGCGTGCGCGCTGCCGTTCGAGGACGGCGCGTTCGACATCGTGTTCTCGAATGCCGTCATCGAGCACGTCGGAGGACGCGATCGCCAGAGGCAGCTCGTCTCCGAGGCGATCCGTGTCGGCAGGCGCCTCTTCATCACGACGCCGAATCGTCGCTTCCCGGTCGAGGTGCACACGCGTCTCCCGCTGGTCCACTGGCTGCCCGATGCGCTCTCGCACCGCGTGTACGACTTGACCGGCAGGGAGATCGGGGCCGAGGTCGACCTTCTCACGAGGCGGAGCTTCGCGCAGCTCTTCCCGGGCCGCGTGCGCGTCGTCAGCCTCGGGCTGACACTGGTGGCGATCGTCGATTAGCGCCCGGCGGCTCACCGGTGTCGTGATCGCCGTGCTCGTCGTCGGGCTCGTCCTCCACAACGCGGTCATGGCCCAGCTGTGGGACCTCGGCGTCCGCGGAACGACGCTCGACGTGGTCGCGGCGTGGAAGGAGGCGCTCCTCCTCGTCGCCTTGCTCCTGGTCGCCTGGCACGTCCGGCGCTTCCCTGCGGTCAGGGCGGCTGACATCCTCGCCCTCGTCTACGCGATCGTCATCGTGGTCTACTTCGCGATCCCGCAGGACGTTCTCGGAGGCGCGGCGACGACGCGGGGGGAGCTGCTCGCCCTTCGGCATCACCTCTTCCCGGTCGGGGCGTACGCGCTCGGCCGGCTGGTGGCCATCGCGTGGGAGGAGCGCGGACGCGTCGGCGGGCTCGTCGTGCTGTCGGCTGTGGCGGTCGCGGTCGTCGGCCTCGCCGACCTCGCGCTGATCTCGCTGCAGTCGTGGCGGGACTCGGGCGTGCCTGGTTGGTATCGCGAGCAGCTCGACCTCAAGTACGTCGGCCTTTCGGGGCTCCCCGAGAACTGGGTCTACAACACCGGCGACGAGAACAACCCGATCAGGCGCCTCGTCTCGACGTTCCTCTCGCCGCTCGCGAGCGGGTACGCGCTCGTCGTGGCGCTCATCTACGTCGTGAGCCGGCCGTTCCGCTGGTGGTGGGCGGTCGTGGCCGCCCTTCTGTACGTCGCGCTCCTCTATACGCACACGCGTGCCGCCCTCGCGGCGCTCGTACTCGGCCTCGTCGTCCTGGCGCTCGCACAGCGTCGTCTCGCACCCGCGGTGCTCGCCCTCGGCTCGATCGCGTTCAGCGCCCTCTTCCTCGTCGTCTATCCGTCGATCGGACCGTCGACCAGCTACACGCCCGAGGAGCTCGAGTTCCTGCGCCAGAACGCAGCGAAGGAAGGCCCCGCGACCGGGGGTGGCCGCTTCCCGACAGAGGACTCGTCCACCGAGAGCCACTGGCAGAACCTTCGTGACGGCGTGAGAGTCGTCATCGAGCATCCTCAGGGCCACGGCCTCGGCAACTCCGGGGTGACGGCGAAGCGGACCGGGGTCGCGATCCTGGCGGGTGAGTCGACGTACACGGAACTCGGTGTGGATGCCGGCATCGCGGGCGTGCTCGCGTTCGTCCTCTGGAACCTCGCCCTGCTCGCGGGGCTCTGGCGCCGCGAGGCCTGGGTTGCGGCGTCGCTCGTCACCGTTCTCGCGATCGGCCTCCAGACGGACGTGCTGGGCATCCACTGGATCTCCTTCACGGTGTGGCTGGCGGCAGGGCTCGCGCTCGGGCGTGCTCGGGCCGAGACGAGCATCGACACCGGCGAGGAACCGGCTTCGGCAACCGCCTAGCCAGTCCGCATGCTTGGTTGCGAGGGCGGCGTGGGCATCGTCTTGTACGAGGGCGGGTCGCGGCGACGCATCGTGTCCGCCACCATCACGCGTACCGGCTGCGTGAGCTCCTCCGCAACCAGCGCGTCGCCCGTCGAGCTCGGGCCGGCGCACGTCGGTCTCGGCAAGTCGTGCGGTGCGTAGCGCGCGGCACGGTTGCGCGTGAAGCAGTTGCCCCTGCCGACGCCGGCTGCCAGAGCGAGATCGGCCCGGCCGCTGCCGTTGACCGTGTTCAGCCAGACCGTGTTGCCCCGTGGGCGCCAGGGTGGCCCGGGCTCGGGGCCGCCCGAGAAGTCCACGAAACGAGCAGTCGGAAACACCGCGATGCCGTAGCGCTCGCTTCCCGTGACCCGATTCCCAGCGACGAGGTTCCTGTTGCCGCCCGCGATCGCGATGCCGACGCCGATGAAGCCGGCCAGCGCGGTCTTGATCGGCACGGGCGCACGCCCGCTGAGCGTAACGGTGTTGCGCATGATCGTCGCGTGTTCCTGGGGCGGGAGCGCCTCGTTCGCGTAGGTGTTCGGAACGATTCCCGCGCCGTTCCGATCCCAGGTGGAGTTGCGGATCTCCACGCCGGTCGCGTTCGTGCCCGAATATCCGATCGCAGACAACCTCGCGACGACGTTCGCGATCTTGGCCTCACAGGGTCGGCACTCGCCCACGTAGTACGCGGCCCGCGCTGCGCCCGAGACGTACGTATGGTCGACCCGGCCGTGCTCGCCGTCCTCCACGTAGATGCCGTACTCGCCGACGTTCCAGACGGTGACGTACGACGCGCGGAACCGGTCTGCGCCGTCCCAGTAGAGCGCGTTCTCGGTGAAGTTGTGGGCCGACAGGTTCAGGATCGACACGCCGTCGGCGTGGACGACGATTCCGTTCTTGCGCCGGTCGGCGCCGTCGAGGACGACGGCGTTGCGGTCGATTCCCCGGATCGTCAGATCACGCTTCGCCTCGGGGACGACGACTCCGCCCGGGTAGGTGCCGGCCGACAGGACGATCTCCTCGCCGGGCGATGCCTGCGCGACCGCATCCTGGAGCGTTGGGGTGTCTTCGGGAACGCGGATCTCCGACCGCGACGGTGCAGGACTCGCGGCTCCGGCCAGAACGAGGAGCGACGCCAGCCCTGCGCCGATCAGCTGAGCAGGTGATCTCCGAAATCCGACGACCACCACTCTATGGCGCTGTTCGACTCAGTCCTGCCCGCACGAGCATCCGCTTCAGCTCCGCCGTCGCTCGGTACCAGCCGCCGTGAGTCCGCTCCGTCTGCCAGAACGGCTGGTTCGCCCTCATGTACGTGAGCGTCGCGGGCTTCGCGTACGGGAAGATCCACTGGACGACGCGGCTCTCGATGTCGTTCCCGCCCGGCACGACATAGACGACCTTGTAACGCGGGCCGAGCGCGCGCTTCGGACGCGTCGTGAATGTCGGGTCGGGCGTCTGGCCGAACATCTGGGCGAAGAACCCGCTCGACATCGCGAGCGTGCCGAGCGCGGTCCCCGGCCCCTCGCCGTTGCCGGAGACGCTGAGCGGGGTCGTGAGCCCCGGCCCCGAGATCGACGCGCCCACCGGGCCTTTCGCTGCGGACAGCGCTGGCAGCACGAGCGCGACGAGCGCGGCTGCAACGAGGTACCTGCGCATGTCAGCTCCCTTTCCTCGTAGGACATGTGTCATACACCCCGGCGTAGCGAATCGTTCCCGGACTAGGCTCACCGCATGACAACCTCGATCGATCCGCGCGTGGACATCGGCCACGTCCATCTCAAGGTCGCAGACATCCAGCGGGCGCTCGATTTCTACGCCGGCGTCCTCGGCTTCGAGGAGCAGGCCCGGTACGGCGACCAGGCGGTGTTCATCTCGGCCGGTGGCTATCACCACCACATCGGGCTCAACACCTGGGAGTCCCGCGGTGGATCTCCACCCCCACCCGGCCACACGGGACTCTTCCACGCCGCGATCCGCTACCCCGACCGCAAGGCACTCGCGGATGCGCTGCGACGTCTCGTCGAGGCGGGGGTCCCGCTCGAGGGTGCGTCGGATCATGGAGTCAGCGAGGCCCTCTACCTCAGCGATCCGGACGGTAACGGCCTCGAGCTCTACCGGGATCGCCCGGTGGAGGAGTGGCCGAGGAACGACGACGGAAGCCTCGGGATGTTCACGCGGCCGCTGGACGTCCAAGCGCTCCTCGCCGAAGCCGAATAGCTCCCTGCTGGAGCCGAGTAGCTGCCTGCTATTTTCCCCGCGTCAAAACCAGAGCGAGTTCGGGTTCGCGCGTGCGCCTTCCTGCTTGTTCGTGAGTTCGCGTAGGGAGGTGTTTCATCGATGGCAACCGGAACCGTGAAGTGGTTCAACGACAGCAAGGGGTATGGCTTCATCACTCCGGACGAGGGCACGAAAGACCTGTTCGTCCACTTTTCGAACATCGCCGGCGATGGCTTCAAGAGCCTGTCGGAGGGTGCGAAGGTCGAGTTCGAGCCTGCCGAGGGTCAGAAAGGCCCCGAGGCTCGTAACGTCGTCCCGCTCGCGTAACGAGCATCGAGCCGTGGCCGCGCATGCGGCCACGGCTTTCCTTCACAGCAACGCCGCTCCGTTCGCTATACCTCGACTGTGGCCGCGTCGAAGCCGGTCGAGCACCTCGAACGGGTCGTGATCCGGTTCGCCGGCGACTCCGGTGACGGGATGCAACTCACCGGCGATCGCTTCACGAGCGAGACTGCGATCTTCGGGAACGACCTCGCGACGCTGCCCGACTTTCCCGCGGAGATCCGCGCACCGGCGGGCTCGCTGCCCGGCGTCTCGGGATTCCAGGTCCATTTCGCGGACCACGACATCCTCACGCCCGGCGATCAGCCGAGCGTGCTCGTCGCGATGAACCCGGCAGCGCTCAAGGTCAACCTGGGCGACCTCGCCAAGGGCGGCACCGTGATCGTGAACACGGACGCGTTCAACGACCGGAACCTCCAGAAGGCGGGCTACGAGTCGAACCCGCTCGAGGACGGCACACTCGGCGACTTCCATCTCCACGCAGTCGCCCTCTCGTCGATGACGATCGAGGCGCTCAAGGGGATCGACGGTGTGACCTCGCGCGAGGCCGAGCGCTCGAAGAACTTCTTCGCGCTGGGTCTCATGTCGTGGCTCTACCACCG
>Ga0163163_10002804_pt1 | contig 14739 bp, 7 predicted proteins | sample S65metaG_FD_119766 | JGI IMG/M metagenome (GOLD analysis project Ga0163163, IMG submission 119766) | Switchgrass rhizosphere microbial communities from Kellogg Biological Station, Michigan, USA - S6-5 metaG | ecosystem: Host-associated > Plants > Roots > Rhizosphere > Soil | place: USA: Michigan... | reverse complement strand
CGCAGAATCGTCTGCGCGGTGGGCTTCGCTTCAAAGCGCACATAACCCTTTAGAGGCGGAGCCGACTCGATGCTTAGTCCTTCCAGGATCTCGGTCTGCGACGCCACTTCAGCGGACAGCGGTTTTTCCACGGCAGTAGTGCCAGTGTGCTCCATCACGTCGCGAAGAACGATTTGCTCGAGTCCCGTCGGGTCCTTGAGGAAATAAAATTTGCCGTCCGCGATATTCGCCACCATCTCCAGGTATTCGCGATGGACGTCCGCGCCCAGCCCGATGGTGGAAATTGTCACCTGATGTTCCTTGGCTTCGCGGGCCAGCGCGTAGCTATTGCCTTCCTCGGAAATTCCATCCGTCAGCAGCAGGATGTGGCGGTACGTGGCTTCTACCGGCAAGATTTTCTGATACGCCTCGGTGAGCGCGGGCGCGATTTGGGTCCCGCCGTCGGCCGTGACGCCCGCGATCAGCGCATTGATCCCTCGCGGGTCATCTGCTTTCCGGATCGGCACCGCCCAACGGAAGGAGTTGTCGAAAATCAGCACTCCGACTTGATCGATAGGACGCAGATTGCTCACCAGGCCGGTCGCCGCCGCGCGCGCCAGTTCCATCTTCGGGCCTTCCATTGACGAGCTCTTATCCATAATCAGCACCACGACAGTGCCTTCGGCCGATTGCGGAGGCAGTAGCTTCGCGGGCAGCGCGCGATCCAGCGCGTCTTCAGTCTTTTTCTTCAAGTCGTAAACGTTGCGCTCTCCGCCGATCACCAGGAGCCCGCCGCCCTGCCTGACGTACTTTTCCAGATCCGTCTTGCGCGGCGCGGCAATTTTCTCCAGGTCCCAATTGTTCAGAACGATGAGTTGATAGTCGGCGAAGTTGGTGTTCTCGATGCCGTCGGTGCGCGTCACCTCGAATTGGGCGGCGGTCAAAGCTTCCGGCAGTGCGTTGTCGATGTTCGGAGGGTCGACCGATACATATAGCGCCTTCGGACGGCGCAACATGACCGCCTGGTCGACATGCAATTCGCCCGCCCCGCTAGTGCGTACGGCGATCGAGAGATCCAGCGCGCCCGCCGTCTCGATGTTCGCCTGCATGCGAATGGGATTGACGCCGGCATTGAGGGCCACCGATGTTACTCCAAAAGAGCGGCCCTCGGCCGATAGCTCGACTTCCGCCTGCGTCTTGCGCGGCGCCGACACCGCGAGGTCGATCACGAACGGTTCCCCGGTGAACGCATTGACCGGCAGGCTCACCGATTCCAGACGCAGCGCGGGCCGGTCGTGCCCCGCCATCGCGAAAGTGTCGATCGGAATTCCGGATTGCCGCGCCTGCCATGCCGCGCGCGCGATGCTGCCCTTGTTTTCCTTGCCGTCGGAAATCAGCGCCAGCCGCGGCAGCATTCCGGAGGGCAGGGAACTTACCGCTTCGCGGACCGCCGCCTCCAGATCGGTCGAACGCCCGTCGCTGCCCGAAGTCAGGCGCAGCTTCCATGGCTTCTGCCCCTCCGTCAAATCCGCCAGTCGCGTCGAATGGGCGAAGGGAACCACGCGCAGCGCATTGCTGCCGCGTGCGTCATCCAGATTCGACACCACTTTCGAGGCGCGCTCCAGATCGCGCGGCGCCACGCTGGCCGACGTGTCCACTAATACGCCCACGGCTACTTTCGCGGTGGAGATGCTCAAGCGCGGCTGCGCCAATGCCAGCAGAATTAGAGTGAAGGTCGCGATTTTCAGCGCCAGACCCAGCTTGCGCGGCGTGCGCCGGTATTCGAAATATCCCCAGGCGAGAGGTATCCAGGCGAGCGCCAGCACCCATGCGCGGTCGAAAGTCATGACGCTTTCCTCCGGCGCAGGCGCTCCACCAGATTCGGCGAGGCGGCCCGCGGCTTCAAGCGCACGATTTGTCGGCGGCCGTAGAGCAGCCAGTCCGCGAGCAACCCAAGTCCGCCAGCGAGCGCGAGCCACGGCCACGGATTCGGTGCCGATGACGATTCCACCAGGCTACGACGTACGCCACGCGCCACATCCGCCGGCGGACGCCAAGTGACGTCGCCGACATCTGGCAAGGTCAATGAGAAAACCGTTTCACGATTGCCGGTGACGACTCGGACATTGCCCGCCGCGCCCGCGAAGAATTGCAGACGATTACCTTCGATGGTGAAGGGTAGCGGACGCTGATCGTCGCCGAGCACTTTGACGTTCGCGGGATTCACGCCTTTATCCAGCGTCACATTTACCGTGCCCACGGTTCCCGCCTGCACGTCCGACCGGCGGAATACCTCCGGAGCCATCCAGCGCAGCAGATTCGCGATCAGAAGCGGCGTAGCCAGATCGTATTTCATGGTCGAGCGCACCGGATCGAAGCCCAGTGCCGCCATCTTCACTGCTCCCTGCCGTTGCACTACGACCGGGCCCTGCGCCGTCTCCGCCACTGCTTGATCGCCGGGCGCGAGGTTGAAGACTTCCGTCGAGGCCAGCTCCACATCCTTTGTATACAGGCCGGCGCCGAGCGCCGTATCCTGATGCCAGCGCTCCAATTTCGTCTTGGTAGCGGCGGAGCGCATCGCGAACGGCGATCCTGCAGGAGGCTCTATCCAAACCGACGCCACATTCGCGGGCGCGTCCTTGGGAGCGAAGCGGTCGAACACGACGATGTCGGCGGAAGACTGCGGATCGTACTTCGCCGGAAGATCGAAAGTCGCCTGGACTTGCGCGTTGCCAGTCAGCAGCGGCTTCAACAGGTCCGGTTCTGGCGAGTACACTGCCACGCGCAGCGTCTTGCCGACGGGCACTTCGATGACCGCGGCGTCATCCTGCGGAAACGCGTCGCCGCGGCCGTTGGTGGAAGTAACTCGTGCCTCCAGAAAGCCGGCCGCCTTGGCGTGAAACAAAAACGTCGCCTGAGTTTCCGAGCCCGCCGCCAGCGTCAGGGTCTTGCTGCCCGCCGCAGTGCCCGCGAATTGCAGCAACAGCGTGATCTCGCGTGGCAGCGATCCGTCGTTGCGCAATTCGACGAACGCTTCCCAGGTGTCAGGGCTGGTTGGAGTGCCTGGTGAGGGCGAACTCGCGCGGCGTACGCTCAGCTTGCGCAAACCCACGTTTTCACCGTTCGATGGAATTGAGATCAGTCGCAGGTTGGGCGGCACTGGCAGTTCAGTGTCTTGTTTCGCAATGCGTCCGGCGCCCACGAACACTATCTCGCCGGCTTTCTGCGATTGCAGCCGCTGCGCCTGTTGCGCGAATTCAAACGCCTGCTCCAGATTCAGCGCGGACGTACTTGGACGCGAACGCCGGATGGCATCCGACACCGCATTCTTATCCGAATCGAACTGCGTGACCGGCGTCGCCAGGGCGTCGGCGCGCACCAGCATCACTCGATCCAGCAGGGGCAAAGACTTGACGTAAACCAGCGCCGCGGTTTTGGCCTGATCGAGCAGGATGCCTTGCCGCGCACGCGCGCCCATCCAGGCTGAAGTGTCCAGCAGCAGCACGTGATCGTGCGCGGCACCCAAGTCGCCGATCCGCGGCGCTGCGATCGCCAGCAGCAGTAACAACATGCTGAGCAACTGCAACAGCATGCTCCAGGGCTGATGAATGCGCCGCTTGTGCTGCAATTCCTCGGGCAGTTTTCCGGCTGTCCAGAAACGTAAGGTGGCGACAACTTGTCGGCGCTTAGTCCGGTCGAGAAGGTACAACGCGATGATGCCAGCGGAGATGATTCCCGCCAGCGCCATCAGCTCGCCGAAACTGAGGTTTAGAAAATTCATGGCCTACGCAATCGCGCCGGCGCGTACAATCGGTCCGAAAATCGCTTCTTCTATCGGGATAGAAGTCGGTAATCCAACATACCGCCCCCCGTTGCGCAGCGCCCCATTGCGGAGTTGCAACGCATAGTCGTCGAAGGCTGTTGTGTAGGCGGCGCGCGCGTTATCGTCGAACGCCAATTGCACACGGGTGCCGGTTTCGGCGTCTTCCAGATCCAGCTCGCCGTCCCACGGCGGTTCGCGGTCTTCATCCGCCCAGATGTGGATCAGGATCATTTCGTGGCCGAAATCGGCCAGATATTGCAGAGGCTTCTCGCAGCCGCCGTCGTCCAAGAAATCGGAGATTACGATCACCAGCCCGCGCTGCGGATAACGCGCAATGAAATCGCGGGTGACGTCTATGAAATGCGTAGTGCCGCCAGGTTTCAGGGCTTGCAGGTAGTTCGCGACGGGCTGGAAACGATGCCGCCCACCGCCCAGCCGCAGCGGGTCCCCCAGTTTCTCCGCGAAGGGTTGCAGGTAAATGGAATCCAGGCGCACCAATGACACGTAGCACAATGCCGCCGCCAGTTTGCGCCCGTAGTCGAATTTGGAAAGAGCGCCCTTGCCGCCGGCTGCGTCAATACTTCCGCTAGTCAACCCACCTGTCAACATGGACTTGCTGATGTCCACCAGAACGCGCACCGGAATCCGCGGCTCCAGTTGGAACATCTTGAGGAACATCTTTTCCAGACGGAGGTATGCGCGCCAGTTCACTGCGCGCAGGTCGTCGCCGTCATAGAATTGGCGGTGATCTAAAAACTCCTGGCCGCCGCCGGCGAAACGCGAGGTGTTGTGGCCGCCCACCGCTCCGGGTAGGGATTTCTGCCACTGGATCGCAAGGCGCTCCAGCTTTTCGAGGAGAGGAGTGTCGATCAGCGGCCCGTTTTCCGGCACTGCTTATACCTTGGCGCCCGCCTGCGTTGCCATCACGCTGGGGATGATCTTGTCGAGGATCGTCTCCGTGGTTTGCCCTTCGGCGTGTGCGTCGAAATTCAGAATAATGCGATGTCGCAGCACCGCGGCGGCCACCGTCTGAACGTCTTCGATCGCCAAGTGGAGCCGACCGCGCATCAATGCCAGCACTTGCCCGCATTCCACCAGCGCCTGCGCCCCGCGCGGCGAACTGCCGAAGCGGATGAATTTCTTCGAGAGCGGATGCGATTCGGCGGTATCCGGCTGCGTCGCCATCACTAGATCGATGGCGTAGCTTTGTACATGCGGGGCGACTAGAACGTGGCGGCAGACGCGGCGCAGTTCCATGATTTCCCCGTGATCCAGGATCGTCCGTAGCTGCTCTTCTTCTTTCTGCGTGGTGCGCGTGACGATGGTGCTCAAGTCCTCACGCGACGGATAGCGCACCAGGATCTTCATGAGGAAGCGATCCAGCTGCGCCTCAGGTAATGGATAAGTGCCCTCCATTTCAATGGGATTCTGCGTAGCCATCACCAGAAACGGTGCTTCCAGTTCGTGAGTGGTGGTGCCGCTGGTGACGGTATGCTCCTGCATCGCTTCGAGCAGCGCCGATTGCGTCTTGGGAGTCGCGCGGTTGATTTCATCCGCCAGAACCAGGTGCGCGAAAATAGGGCCGGGCTGGAAGCGCAGGGCCTTGGCGCCGCCTTCCGTGTCGATAATCATGCTGCCGACAATGTCGCCGGGCATCAGATCGGGCGTGAACTGGATGCGTGAATACTTCAGATGCAGCACGCGCGAAAGGGTGCGCAGCAGGGTGGTCTTGCCCAGGCCCGGGACGCCCTCCAACAAAACGTGTCCGCCGGCCAACAGGCAGATAAGCACGCCATCCACTACTTCCTGCTGGCCAACGATTACTTTGCCGATTTCCTCGCGCACCCGATTCAGTTGTTGGGTGGCGAGCTGAAGCGCTGCGTCCGGTTGCACGCATTATATGATAGCGCAGGGCTGGCGAAACGCCTGTGCGCCCCCTGCGAACGCACTTCGGCCGTGCGATTTTGACTTTTTTCGCTCGTCTCGCGGTGGGCTGCTTACGTAAGCAACCCACCGGGGGTGAAGAAAACAGGCGGCTGAAGGTCTTAGAAAAGGTCTTGGGAGAAGATTCCGAATCAACCGTCAATTGCGCTCTCCTATCTTCTTTCGCGGTCACCTCGCGCCGCTCTCGCGACGTCCGTATCAACCAGAGAATCGATTCTCTTCCGTGTCCCGCCCTTTTCTCAATGTTTCCGGGGCGGCTAGCCCGCTTTCGCGGGCGCGGATTTGCCAAACTGCAACGATCGGCCTGCGCAGGCTCGAACTACGGTTGGATTATGCGGCAGGGGGGCGGTGAACGGCCCGAGGCAAAGTGGGATGTGGCTGAATGCGGGTGGGATTGAGGTGAGTGACGGGATGTGACTGACGCGCCGAAAAACAATTGGCTCACAGATGAAAACCGATGAACACAGATAAGAAAAATTAAATCTCGCTGAACTGGAGCGCCGTAGCCAGCGGTCCGCGGTCATGGCTTTCTCAACGCCGCTTCCCAATTGACAACTACAGTGATCGGAGGCGGTGGTTTGTCAAGCGGAGTCACCACTAGGAAACGCTGTCCGTCCGCGGCCACCTGATAATACCGCCCTCCGTTTGCACCTACTGGCACGCTAAATAGTGGATGCGGGGTTCCGGCGACGAAACTTTGGGCGTCGGTTTGAACGTCCACTGCCATTAATTTGTTGCCGGCAATGTAGAACAGCTCTTTTCCGTCGCGCCGCCAAAGGGGAAAACCTCCCCCGAGCTTCGACACCTGCCATTTGTCAACAGAAGACGGAAAGCTCTGCACGTAAATTTCGTTACGGCCCGATACGGCTGAGTTGTACGCGACCCAACTCCTGTTGGGCGACACGTCTCCGGAGGCCGCGGTTGATGCGATCTCGTTCGATTTCCCTCCCAACGACAAAGCCCAAAGCTTTTGCATCGACTCATACAGGAGGACCTGCCCATCCGGAGGCCAATTAATTACATATTTGTCGGCTGTGGATTCCAGAACGGATTCGACGCGGCCTCCTCCGGCAGAGGGTTTCTGAAAGATATCGTAAGCTCCATTTTGCATTGAGGAGAAGGCGATCTTAGCGCCATCTGGCGACCAAATTGGGTTCGTAACTTTTCGCATGTCAAAAGTGAGCCGGGAAGATTTCGGCGCTTTCAGGTCGAATAGCCAAACGTCGTTTTCCCAGTTCTCCTGGTCCACTCTTACAACCGCCAGTTTCGTTTGATCCGGTGAAAGGGCAGGTGTGATGTAGGCTCCAGGCTCCCCGACAACATCAACGCGCCGCCCCTGTCGATCAAGCCAGACGAGTTCCCCGATAATTCCATTACTCCCCTGGCGATAGGCCAACACGCCAATGTTCGAGGCCGAGAATACCGCTGGGGCGTTGCCTGCAAGTTGCATTGCGGCAATGCCCTGTGCGATTGCTTCCGGCTCGCCTTGCAAGACCATTCGTCTGTCGTCAAAGCGTTGAGCCACTAAAGTGGAGCCGCGCATGAAGAGCAGATGGCCTTCCCCCGAAGGAGATCCGGCATAGAGTGCGTTCTCCTCCGTGTTCAACAGTAATCTGGTTTCTTTCGACTCCAACGAGCCGATGTAAATTCCTCGTTTCTCCCGTCGCGGACTTTGTATGAAGACAAGGAAATGCTGGCCATCGGGGAGGAATTGCGGCGCGATGAAGTCCGTCCTTTGTTGTGTCGAGTCGGGGGATAGAAATACCTGTGCTTCGCCGCCTGCTACCCGCACTTCAAAAAGCGTTGAGAAGCTGCCCATGCGAAAAAGAATCACACCTTTGGAACTCCAGGTTCCCTGGGCATATCCACGCGCCACACATATTTCCTCCGGAGTACCGCCCTGCGGCTGGATCTTCGCCAGATGCGAGCCCGAAAAATATGCGATCCAGCGGCTATCTGGTGACCAAAACGGCGCTCCTTGAATGAGAGCAGGAGCCAGTGCACGCACCGTGGTATCGTCCATCCGGCGTACAAACAATTGGCCCGTATTGTCGGGTGCCGTGGCCACGAACGCCAACCACTGGCCATCGGGAGAAACAGCGTGGAAGCCGAAGGATTGGCTATTTTCTGGAAGGGGCACTCCCAAGCGATAGGAGCGTTCTGATTCCGTTGCTTTGCGCGGGTAGAACAGGCCGAGCAGCAGGGCCGAAACAACCGCGGCCGCGCCAATCAGCCAGGGCAGAAGGGGCCTGCGGATGGGGACTTGCTGCTCCGGTGTTGAGTACCCGCTCCACTCTAATTCGTTTTTCAAATCCAAGGCGCTCTGCCAGCGCTGCTCGGGATCCTTGATCAAGCAACGCTTTATGAGGCGCTCAAGACCGTGCGGACACGATGCGGGCATCGGCGCCGGATCGCTTTCGAGAATGGACGCCATCAGGCTTGCCGTGGTATGGCCAGTGAACGGCCGTGTGCCCGTGAGCATTTCGTACAGCACGGCTCCGAAGGCGAAGATGTCACTACGTGCGTCGGCCTCTTTCCCATTAATTTGTTCCGGAGCCATGTAGGGCACCGTGCCCAGAAGGACGCCTTGTGCGGTGAGATCCGTCGAGACGCTGTTCGTGTCGGCCGCGCGTGCTCGCTTGGCCAAGCCGAAGTCGAGCAACTTTGCGCCGGACTTGGTCAGCATGATGTTGCCCGGTTTCAGATCGCGATGGACGATCCCTTTGGCATGTGCGGCGGCGAGAGCATCGGCGATCTGCTGGCCGTAGCGCAGGGTGTCGTCGATCGACAACTTGCCGCGTTTGAGGCGGGCTGCGAGCGTTTCTCCTTCGCACAACTCCATGACGAGGTAGTTCGGACCCACATCGTAAAGCGTGCAGATGTGGGGATGGTTCAACGACGAGATCGCGCGCGCTTCACGGTTGAAGCGTTCACTGAACTGTTCGCGCGAAGTTTTCACTGCGACGGAACGTCCGAGGCGTGTATCGACGGCTCGAAACACTTCGCCCATGCCGCCTGATCCTAGAGGTCCTTGAATCTTGTAGGGACCAAGCTGCGTGCCGGCGTTTAGCACCGCGACGGTTGACGTGAGCAAACTCGCAGCACCTTCCCAAGCAGGATGATCGAGAGGTGTTGCACCGCTCCCCTGGGCCAGCAGAGATTCGACTTCGCGGCGCACATCCGGATCGGCCCGCTCCAGAAGCGCCGCGCGCTCGCCTGGCTCACGTTCTAGGGCTGCGTGGTACAGCTCCTCGATCTGCTGCCAACGGCCTGGTTCCATCATTGCTTCAGGCCTGCGGTCCAATTCGTGACAACAGTGATGGGTGGGGATGTGGATTCTAGCGGCACGACGGCGAGAAACTTCTGGCCGTTGGCAGCGACCTGGTAGTGGCTTCTCAATCCAGGTGACTGGAGCCGCACTTCGAATAGAGGTTTCGGCGTGCCCCGTTCGAAACTCGCTCCGTTGGTAGCGACGTCTACGGCCATCAATCGTTTTCCCTCAAGGTAGAACAACTCCTTGCCGTCATGACGCCAAAAGGGTTCATCACCGCCGGCCGTCGAGACCTGCCATTTGCTGCCCGAAGGCGGAAAATTCTGAACATAAATCTCGCTTCGACCGATGCTGTTGTTGTTCGAGCCGTAGGCCAGCCATCTCATGTCAGGGGAGACGCTAGTCACTCGCAGGGCGCTGTCTTGGGTTAGGATCGCGGTCGGTTTCCGATCGCCACCGACAGGCAAAGTCCACACTTTTCCCCGGGAGTCGTAAAGAATAAACCGGCCGTCCGGGGTCCAGCTTTCAACAATCTTGAGGTCGCGAGATTCCAGCAGGGGTTCCGCGATTCCGGCGCCCGTGGCCGCCTTGCGGAAAATATCACCCCTGCCGTTCTGCCGGGAAGTGAAGACAATCTGAGTGCTGTCAGGAGACCATGTGGGATTGGTTTCTTCCGTAGGATCGAAGGTAAAGTGGGAGGGCGTCCCTCGCATGAGATCGAACAACCATATGTCACGAGTTCCGACTTCAGGATCGATGCGGGTCACCGCAAGCTTCTTCTCATCGGGAGAAAGATTCGGAACCGAGTAGTTGGCCGGCTCCCCGACGGTTCCCAGTCGTCGCCCCTGCCGGTCAAACCACACCAGTTCAGTACTCGCCTGGCCCAGAGTCCGATAAGACAGCACTCCGTTCTGCGAGACTGAAAATGCCGCAAATCCCGAAGCGGGAGCCGGTGGAAGGTAAAGTCGTGCAGCCACTGGAAATCTCTCCCCCTGCAACTCCAATCGCACCGGATCGAACGCTTGGGCCATTAACGTGGCGGCTTGCATAGAAAGCAGATAACCAATTCCGGAAGGGAAAGCTGCGTAGGCAGGATTGCCGCTGGCCTTCAACACTAGTTTGCTCACTTTGGAATCCAACGATCCGACGTAGATTCCAGTGTTCTCCGGACGCTCGCTCTGTGCCAGGTAAATGAAATGATGCCCGTCAGGGAGAAATTGTGGCCATGCGTGGAGCGTTTCCCCGCGCTCAGCACTCAGAGCCGTAACGCGGCTAGGTTCTCCTCCGGTCGCAAGCACTCGATACAAACCGTCATGGTCGTTGCTGCTGAACAGGATCGAACCCTCGCGGTTCCAAGTCCCGCCTGGTCGGTATGATTCTGACGCATCGCAGAGCACCTGTGGCGGGCTCCCGTTCAGGTTGCTTCTCTTTAGTCTTCCACCGGCGAAAAACCCAATTGACTGACTATCGGGAGACCAGAATGCAGAAGAAACGCCTTCGGTCCCCACAACCGGCTCTGCGTCAAGCGACGAGAGGCGACGCACCCAAAGCCGTATCTTGCCTTCGGCGCCAAGGCCACCGAAGGCAAGCTTCTCACCGTCAGGTGATATCGCCGGCATGGCAGCGTCCGAGAATCCGACATTTTCCGGCGGTGGAACAATAAAGCGCATTGAGCGCTCATCGGGTACCCCGTGTCTGGTTTCTCGCAAGTAAATGCCGGATAGTACAAAGACGACTAGCGTCGCCAGGCCAGCGATCACCCAGGGAACTCGCATCCCTCGTGTGCGTTCACCGGTCACTGCCGGCCTGCTCTTCCCGGCCAACGCCAAAACTGCACTCACATCCCGCGCCGATTGCCAGCGATTGTCGGGATCAGGCTCTAAGCAACGTTCGATTATCGGTGTCAGTTGTGGAGGGAGGGCGTCCAGCGGCGGCCCCTGCTCTGCGCGTTTGCCGGTGGCCATTTCGTACAGCACAAGGCCGAGTGAGTAAACATCTGTCCGGGCGTCGCACTCGTTTCCTTCTCGCTGCTCGGGAGCCATGTAGGCGGGCGTACCCATGACCATGCGGCTGCCTGTCAGGGTGACATCTTCCCGGGACTTCGCCAGGCCGAAATCCAACACCTTTACGCCACTCTTGCCGAGCATGATGTTGCCTGGCTTCAGATCGCGGTGCACGATTCCTTTGGCATGTGCGGCAGCGAGGGCATCGGCGATCTGCTGGCCGTAGCGTAGTGTGTCGTCGATGGATAGTTTGCCGCGTTTCAGGCGCTTCGCGAGAGTTTCTCCCTCGCACAATTCCATCACCAGGTAGTTCGGACCGACATCGTAAAGCGTGCAGATGTGGGGATGGTTCAACGACGAGATCGCACGGGCTTCGCGGTTGAAGCGTTCATTGAACTGTTCGCGCGAAGTTTTCACGGCGACGGGACGTCCGAGGCGTGTATCTACTCCGCGAAACACTTCGCCCATGCCGCCTGCTGCCAACGGCCCTTCGATCTTATACGGGCCAAGTTGCGTACCGGCAGGCAGCCTCGCGACGGTTGATCCGAGCAGGCTCGCCGTGCCTTCCCAGGCAGGATGATCGAGTGGTGTTCCGCCGCTCTGCTGCGCTAACAGCGATTCCACTTCCCGGCGCAACTCCGGATCGGCTTGCGCCAGAAACGCCGCGCGCTGGCTTGGTTCGCACTCCTGGGCCGCGTGGTACAGTTCCTCGATCTGTTGCCAGCGCGAAGGAGTCATGAACCGTGGTCCTTAAAGTTTCGACTATGGTACTACGGGGCGACGACGGCAACCACCGCTCCCTTGGCGCCGCCGGACGTGCGTTCCGCAAAACCCTCGCGAATCATCTCAACGTCCATCGGGGTAAATCGGAGAAGGCCGCGCTTCATCAGTGTGTAATCGGACGAATTCCATATGGCTTTCATGACACCGTTCGGGGAATGCCGGTCGATACCCTGCAGAATATGCGTGATTTCATGAACAATTACATTCGCCATCAGCGAAGGCAGCAGGCCGGGATCGGCTTGGGCAATGCGGTCGTAGAATACTTCGATGTGCACACCCTCGTAAGGGTACGCATAGGCCAGGGCTCCCGGATGAAAGGCTTTAGGAGTGATCGCGCGAAAGCTGACCACCATCGCATCACGGCGCCCCTTACAGTCATTGAGGTCGCCGTGCCATTCGAGCTTTATTCCCGCTGACAGGAACAGGCTGGAGGCCTTCGCAGACGCGTCCGCCACGCCGCCGTGTTTGCCGTTTCCGGTACAAATCACCAGCCTTTGAGGGTCGTACTTGGTTGCCGCCCACCCGCTGCCTGCCAGTATCGCCGCCATCGTGATCATCGCTGAGGTCTTCATCGTTCCCGCCTTTCGCTGGGGTAAGCGCGAGCGGGAAGGAAGAACTACAATGGGCTAACGATTTTTCTTTGGACCGGTCATAATGCCGCCTGAATCCTCGGAAATCACTGAGTTGTTAAAGGCCTGGGGCGGTGGCGACGCGGCGGCGCTGGACCAGTTGACTCCGTTGGTTTATGACGAACTTCGACGTCTCGCCCGGCGCTACATGCGTAATGAACGCGCCGGGAACAACACGCTGCAGACCACGGCGCTGGTCAACGAGGCTTACCTCCGGCTGGTGGATGCCAAACGCGTAGCCTGGCAGGACCGGGTGCATTTCTTCGCCGTCTCGGCCCAGATGATGCGGAGGATTCTGGTGGATGCGGCGCGGGCGCGGGGCTCAGCCAAGCGCGGGGGCCAAGCGAAGCGCGTCAATCATTCGAGGGCTTTTAATCTGGATGAGATTCCGGACGTCTCCACAGGGCGCGACCGTGAACTGGTGGCCATCGATGATGCGCTGAACACTCTTGCCGAAATGGATCCTCGCAAGGCGCGTGTGATTGAATTGCGCTTCTTCGGCGGCCTCAGCGTGGAAGAGACGGCGGAGGTTGTAAAGATTTCGCCGCAAAGTGTGATGCGCGACTGGAAGCTGGCTAAAGCCTGGTTGATGCGGGAGCTTGCGAAATAGTCTGACGGCAGTTCGGCGTATCTGTGTCTATCGGTTTTCAACTGGGGGCCAATTCAAAGATGTTGGCCCTTTATTGCTTCAACGCCACTGTCCAATTTGTCACCACCGTAATAGGCACGGACTGCCTTGATCCAAGCGGTGTGACAACCAGGAACTTTTGACCGTTGGCGGCGACCTGGTAGTGACTTCTTCGGGTCTCTACCTCCAGTGACACATCGAACAAAGGTTTGGGTACTCCGAAATCGAAAATTCGGCCGTAGGTACCGACGTCCACAGCCATCAGCCGTTTCCCTTCGATGTAGAACAGTTCCTTGCCGTCGCGACGCCAATGGGGCTCCTCGCCACCTGCAGTTGAGATCTGCCGTTGGCTGCCTGGAGACAGGAAACTCTGAACGTAAACCTCACTTCGACCTGATTCGTTCGAGCGGTAAGTGACCCATTTCATATCGGGAGAGACATTCGCTTGACTCTCACCGCTAAGCGTAGAGAGGACGGCCTGTTTCCGGCCGTCATTCACTGACAGCGCCCAAAGTTTGCCCCCGGAGCCGTAGAGGATGAACCGCCCATCCGGAGTCCAACTTTGAAGCAGTTTGACCTCGCTGGATGCGATCATTGGTTCGGCGTTGCCGGCACCTGTCGCCGCCTTCTGGTAGACATCGATGTTGCCCTTTCCGAAGGAGCTGAAAGCAATCTGAGTGCCGTCGGGAGACCAAGTTGGGTTCGTCTCATCGACCGGATTGAAGCTAAACCGCGAACGCGCGCCGCTCGTTAGATCGAATAGCCAAAGGTCACGGGTCCCGATTTGCGTGTCCATTCGTGTTACAACCAGCCGTTTTTCGTCCGGGGATAGCGCCGGAAGAGAATAATTTCCAGGCTCGCCAACTGTCCCCAAGCGCCGCCCCTGCCGATTAAACCACACCAGTTCGGTAGGCGCTTGGATCAAGGTCTGGTAGGCCAGCACGCCGTTCCAGGATGCCGAAAACGCCGCGAATCCAGGAGCAGGAGACGGCGGCAGAGATACCTGATCTGCGACGGAAAACGTTTCGCCCGCCAATTCCAGCCTCTCGGCGTCGAAGCGCTGTGCCATCAAGGTGGACGCATGCATAAAAAGCAGATAACCGGCGCCCGAAGGCGATTCAGCATACGTCGGGTTAGTGCTGACGTTGGCCACGCGTTTGCGTACCTTTGAATCCAAGGAACCGGCGTAGATTCCCGTGTTCTCCGGCTTGTCACTCTGCACCAGGTAGATATAGTGCCGGCCATCGGGCAGGAACTGAGGCCAGGCGTGAAGGTTTTCCTGGCGGGAGGCATCGAGGGCGGTCACCTGGACAACCGCACCTCCATTCGCCAGTACTCGATACAGACCATGGCGATCTTCGCTGTTGAACACGATCACGCCGTCTCGATTCCATGTGCCAACAGGCCGGAGGCCCTCAGATGCATCGCATAGGACTTGCGGAGGGCTGCGGTTTAGGTCGCTCCTTTTGAGTTTTCCGCCGGCGAAGAACCCGACGGAGCGGCTGTCGGGAGACCAGAATGCGGAAACGGCACCATCGCTCCCCCCGATTGGTTCCGCTATGAGGGACGCCAGCGGACGAAACCAGAGCCGTGTTTTACCGTCTGTGTCGATGCCCCCGAAAACCAACTTCTCACCGTCCGGAGATATCGCGGGGGAGACGCGGCCCGGCCTGACATTT
>Ga0163163_10002801_pt1 | contig 14739 bp, 9 predicted proteins | sample S65metaG_FD_119766 | JGI IMG/M metagenome (GOLD analysis project Ga0163163, IMG submission 119766) | Switchgrass rhizosphere microbial communities from Kellogg Biological Station, Michigan, USA - S6-5 metaG | ecosystem: Host-associated > Plants > Roots > Rhizosphere > Soil | place: USA: Michigan... | reverse complement strand
GCGCCAGCGGCGGGCGACGATAATGAATCCGTTGCGACGGAGATGGAAGAGGGCTTCGCGCTCGCCAGCCGAGCCGGTTTCGAGATGCGCGGCGTGGCGGGGTGTCCTCGAAAGCGAGGCGAGGCGGCGAAGCGCCCAGGACTGCGCGCCGATCCACATGCTGCGCGCGGTGCTGACTGCCTTGGTCTGGCCCATGCGCTTCAGGTTAATTGATTTTGGGAGAACGAGCGATTCGGGGAGAGCGGCGACATGTGCTGGGTAGTTGAAAGAACGTCTAATATAGCGAGGGACGAGGTAGAGCTACGATGACGTTACTGAATGCACCGAAGTATGACTCGGGTAAGGAGAACCGCAAGACTGGTCTGGTAATCGGAGGGCTTGGGCTGATATTGCTGGCAGCTGTAGTAGGGGTGGGCGGATACCTGCTTGGGCATGGCTGGTTTTTTTCGAACCTGCCGGTGGAGCACAAGGTCGACAACTTCTTCGACGCGCTGGAAGTCCAGGACTACAACAAGGCATATGGACTGTGGATGAACGATCCGGACTGGCAGAAGCATCCAGAGAAGTACGACTACACGTTGAAGCGCTTTACGGAGGACTGGACGACGGAGAGTCCGGTGGGTCCGATCAAGTCACACAGGGTGGATATCTCGAAGACGGCGGGGACGGGAACGTTCGGAACAGGAATCATCGTTGCGGTTCGGGTGAACGGGGATCATAAGATGTTTCTGCACTACGAGAAGAAGGATGGGACGCTTACGTACTCGCCGCTGGAGCTTGAGTACAACTAGCGAATGTTGGCAAAACTGCATAAATGTTCGCGTGTCGTTTGCAAATTCATTAGAAGCAAACGATGTGCCACTTCGGTGTAACTGGCCACGTGGCTCAAGATGTGAGGAAGCCGGCGGTTTATTTACCGATAAGCCAACGAGACGAGTCGAATGTGGCTAATTGTCCCAGCCGGCTGGGTCACGGCTGATGACGATGTGCGAGTGGCTTTTAGCGGTGCGATGGTACTGGTGGGCCCGGAGGGATTTGAACCCCCAACCAAGGGATTATGAGTCCCCTGCTCTAACCGTTGAGCTACAGGCCCTTCACCGGATGGATGCAACAGAAAGCAAAAGGCTTAATTGACCATCTGCTCTTTGGCTTCGGTCGGAGTGGTGTCGGTTGCTTCTTTAGTCTCGCATAGCCGTTCTACTGCCGCCAAATGGTGCGCAGAGAAAGGTTAGTGCAACTGACGACATTTGAAGAGTTTTGTAGCCATGGGCTGTTCGGAGATGTCATAGGTGGGCCGTATGTCTCCAACGTCCGGATACTAAAGAAAGCCACGGCAGGGCGCGTGGTCTGCTCAATTTTGTGTGCGTCGCAACTCTTCGGAAAGGAGAATTGCGTCTGCAATTTCCCGCATCGACTTGCGACGTTGGCGACTCTCCCGGTGCATCATCTGATAAGCGTCGTCTTCGCTGAGCGAAAGATCGCGTTGCAAGATGCTCTTTGCTCGATCGACTGCCTTGCGAGTTTCCAGTCTGTTTGCAAGTTGGGAATTTTCGGTCTCCAGGCGTGCACGCTCAATTTCAGCGCCAACGAGATGGCCCAATGTCGATAAAAGTCTTACCTCGTGCGTTGTATGACGGTAGGAAAGCCTGTGCTGCAAATTGATTACACCAACCACTCGTCCGGCGCACATGATTGGCGTGCAGAGCATTGCCTCAAAGTGATCTTCGGGCAGGTTTTTGAAAGCTTTGAACCGCGGATCGTTCGATGCACCGGAGGCCAAAGCTACGGCCTGCCTGTGCTTCGCCACCCAACCAGTTACCCCTTGTCCTATCTGAACTCCTATCTGGTCCACAAGGTCCGCGTGCGGGTTTTTCGAAGCCCGCATGACCAGGTTGTCTCCTTCGAGTACGTAGATAAAACACGAGTCGCAGGGGATTACGCTTGAGATGAAATTGACGATTCGATCAAGTACAAGGTGCAGCGAATCCGCGGCAGCAATTCTGCTACTAATCTCATGCAGAAAGTCGATCTGACGCAGGCCGTCGCGAAATCCGGCCATCGTGGGGGTGGAGGCCGCAACTCGGCGCACGGCCTTTTCCGTCTCGCTCTTTTCGCTCTCCTCATCGATGGTCTCCGAGACCACGCCCTCAATCCGTCTATTTCGCTTTTCCTGCAGCAAACGCGCCGAGTACTGTGCAGCTTCGTTGACCAGGAATCCCATCTTTGGCCGTGAAGGCTCGAAGTCCGGCCTGATGCCGTAGTGAGCCAACTCTTCCGATGTCGTCGGCCCGATCGACAGCACCACCGTAGCCTGGAGCGCCTCGTGCAGTTGATCGACGACGCCCATCTGTTCCGCTACCTGAAACAGATGAATCACTTGAACTGCCGTCATAAACAGCACAACATCAATGGACCCGTTTATCAGTCCGAGTATGCACTCCTTCAGTGGCTGCAGATCTTCAGGCAGAGTCCATTGGTACACAGGGACCTTTACAAGGTTGCGGCTGCGAATGCTCAACTCTGCAAGAAACTCCGGATTCGACGCGCCGTACTCCTGCACGGCGATGCTCATGTCTCCAAGGGTCTCTCCAAACTCCTGGTCGATGGCACGCAGGAGTTCGTGCCAAGTGCTCGGTTCCTCCGATATTGCGTGTACCGGAATTTTCAACTCCCGCAATGCGGTTGCCGGCTTGGCTCCGCGTGCCGCAATCTTCACCTTGCGAAATGCGGCAATAATCTCTTCCCGGTCGAAGCGGGTTTGCACGACGTCGAGCATCGCGCGGACACCTACGCCTGTTAGAAAGACAACCAAGTCGAACTCACCGCCCAGCAGGCCGGCGGCAAACTCCAAGGCTTCCTCATTCGATTCGAGGCCGACCTCCCGCATCGCGGGCACAACAATTGCTTCGCCGCCATACGTGCGGATGAGCTTTTCAACCTCTTTCGCACGGCGAGACTCCAGTGAAAGTACACGGAGACCCTTGAAGCTTGCATGCGCCACGCTTCCTCCAATCAAGTGTCGTCGGGGTTGTCTCCTGCTGTGCCATACGGCGGCAGCGCTCGAAAAGACTATGGAGTCGTAAGCAGAAGGAGAAATTTTCTAAATTCTAGCCGTGACACGTCAGGGAGGCAAAGCCAAAACTCTGCCTCCATTCAGAGGTGCTCTTATGAAGAGCTCAAAACGTTAATCGACCAGTGAGGACAAGCCCGTGGTTGTAGCTATGAAAATGTGAGGTAGCAATCTGCATTCCTGTTCCAAGCACCAACCCTAGCCTGTCTTTGGGATCCTGACGAAGTTTGATCTTGCTGACTATCAATCCCGGAGTCAGGAAAGTCTGATTCTTCCCATCGTTCGGACCACCGTGATAGTAACTGGCGTTTGCTTCAAGTTCCGGCCAAAAGTACTTACCCACCTTGTATTGGGCAACCGTGTTCCAGGAGATCGTGCGCCCGATCGCCAACGCGGAACTCATCGGCAAAACACCTCCAATTGCAGATTGAATATCAAATTTGCCGAAGCCCTTACCTGCAACCACCGTCGGAGTGACCGTGGATGCCGCCGTGCCATTCTTGTAGCTACCGGTGGGCACTGAAAACGCGACTTGTACAGCCGTCGAATAGTTTCCTCCTTCGTTGGCCGCAAACATCCTGTACTTGGCGACGAAGGATACATCTCCCGCGCCATCCTTGACCTTTGGTGCATTGTGCTGAATGTAAGGAGGGAGATTGATGTCGAACTCTGTGCGAGCGAACGGAATCAGATTCACTCCCTTGCCATTGTCATAATTCCATGTCTCCGTATGCGTGGATGTGTACTGATGCAGGAAATCCACGCGCGCCAGCTGGACAATGACCGAAGAGGGAGCCACTACTGGTACCGGCCATGCGGGCTGGCGGGCAGAGGTCGCGCGAACTCTCTCCTCCCATGCTTTGAAAAAACCTGTCTGCGCTACGGTCACGGAACTGCCCAACAACACGAAAAGAACAATTCTGGTGGCTGACTTGATCATTGTGTCTCCTTGAGTGGTTTCGGCGACCTCTGCTCGCTATATGTAGTCCGGCCAGCGCGGAAGTGTGCCAACGCGCGCCCTGGCGATCGCATCGCAAACCGGCCATGGGACTCTGTGCGGCTATCGCCGCATCAGCGAGAGGGTGTTGGATTAGGGGAGAAGTCGCATCCACAGAAGGTGGTATGCGGAAGCTCCTGCCACGTCCGATGACACATCAAGGTGTCAAATGATAGAGAAGGGATTCCTGTATCGTGGCACGGCATCTCTAATACGGCAAGCTCAATTTCACGGCGCAATGAAATCCACTTGCAGGGAACCACGGTTGACGCTACTATCAGTGCAACGCCCCCTGACGGCGTTCTTTGAAGCCGCTGCGTACCCCCTTGATGTACGCGGAAGCTTGAATCTTCCAGAACATCCTGCTCCTTGAAGAGCCCTGATTGTGTTCGCAGATCGTGCTGCGATCCCTCTGGCTTGCGTGCTTTGTTTCGCTCAAAGCCGCGCGTCCTCCGTCGCTTCGACGCATGTCGCATCAAGGAGCTTTTGCATGAGCACCAGCATCATCAGCAATCCGGCTGAGTTCACCGCCGAACAGAAGCACTATCTCCAGGGATTCTTCGCTGCTCTCTCTCAGCGCAATCACGTCCCCTTTGTTGGTTATACCGCCGACGGTCTCATCACCGCGGATCCGGAATCGAGCGTCCCCAATCAGGCAGTAGCGCATGCAGAGGAGATGTGGTTCAACACCCCTGTTTCTGATCTTTCCCGAGAGGAGCGCTGGAAGCACGAAAAAGACCCTCTCGCCATCTGGGACAAGATTCTTCAATACAGCAGTCAGAACCAACCTCCGTCCGACGATGACCGTTTTCGCCTCAAGTATCTCGGGCTCTTCCACGTAGCGCCAGCGCAGGACTCCTTCATGCTTCGTCTTCGCGTTCCGGGAGGAATTCTCTCTACGCATCAGTTTCGCGGTTTGGCGCAGATTGCCGAAGAGTATGGCTCCGGTCGCGCGGATCTGACAACCCGCAGCAATCTGCAGATTCGCGAATTTCAACCACGCGATATCGTGCGCGTCCTCAATCGGGTTCAGGCACTCGGCCTTACGTCACGCGGCTCAGGAGCGGACAACATTCGCAACATCACTGCATCTCCCATTACCGGCATCGACCCTCATGAGCTCATCGATGTAGCTCCTCTTGCGGAAGCTATGGAGGCCTACATTACTAACTCGCGCGATATGTATGAACTGCCACGAAAGTTCAACATCGCCTTCGACAACGGCGGCTCAATCTCGGTTCTAGCTGATACCAACGACATCGGCTTCGTGGCTGTGCGCGTAGGCGAAGGGCGGACTATTCCCCCAGGCATTTACTTCCGTGTTCTGCTATGCGGTATTACAGGGCATCGCCAGTTTGCTTCCGACGCGGGGCTGTTGCTGCGTCCGGAAGAGACTGTGGCCGTCGCCGCGGCAATGATCCGCGTCTTCAGTCAGCACGGGGATCGCACCGATCGCAAGAAGGCGCGCCTCAAATACCTCATCGACCTCTGGGGTGTCGAGCGTTTCCTCGAAGAGACACAAAAGCTTCTGTCTTTGCCGCTCATTCGTGTCTCTGCATCTGAGTGCGAGCCACGCAGAGCAATTGACCGTGCGGTCCACCTCGGCATCCACGCGCAATCTCAGCCGGGTCTTCACTACATCGGAGTCTCGATTCCGGTAGGCCGGTTACCCTCGGCGCAGATGCGCGCTCTTGCCAAGATCGCCGACGACTTCGGCTCCGGCGAACTTCGTCTCACCGTGTGGCAGAACCTCATCGTTCCAAATATCGCAACGGAACACGTCGAAGCAGCAAAGGAAGCTCTCCTCGCCGCAGGGCTAGGCTACGAAGCCGGCACTGTCTTAAGTGGAACCGTCGCTTGCACGGGGAATGCCGGTTGCCGCTTCGCAGCCGCGGATACTAAATCACACGCGGTCGCACTCGCCAATCATCTCGATACGGCATTTCCCATTCTCGACCAACCTATCAACCTGCACGTCACCGGATGCCACCACTCCTGTGCACAGCACTACATTGGCGACATCGGCCTGATGGGAGTAAAGGTCGGCGGAGAAGAGGGCTACCAGGTTCTCATCGGCGGGGGAGCTGACAATGACCAGCGGATCGCCCGCGAACTAATCTCAGCCATTCGCTTCGTGGATCTTGCGCCGAAGTTGGAGCGGCTGTTTGGGGCATACACTGCCAGCCGCGACAACAGCGAAACGTTTCTGGAATTCACGCAACGCCACGATATCACCAGGTTGCAATCGTTCTGTAACCAGGAGAACGCATAGTCATGTATACCGTTCCCTTCATTCCAGAAAACGCCCCCTTCACTCCAGAACAGCGAAGCTGGCTGAACGGCTTTCTCGCCGGCATCTACTCAAGCGCCCCGGCCGGAACGCCCGCAGCGGATCCCCTGCCTTCGCTCAAGATCGCCGTACTTTACGCCTCGCAATCCGGCACTGCCGAAGGGCTTGCTCGCAAAGTCGCAAAAGATCTTAAGGCCAAAGGGCATATAGCCTCGCTACACTCGCTTGAGGGGTACACGCCGGCGGCGCTTATTGCAGAGCGCTATGCCATCATCATCGCCAGTACTTATGGAGAAGGCGAAGCGCCGGATGGAGTCAAACCCTTCTATGAGCAGCTTTGCCTCGAGCGATTTCCATGCTGCGAGAACCTATCCTATGCAGTCCTCGCTCTCGGTGACTCCAACTACGAGCACTTCTGCAAGTTCGGCGTGGATCTAGATAACAAGCTAGCCGCTCTCGCCGGAACCCGCATCTGCAATCGTTTTAACTGCGACATTGATCTCGACGAAGCATTCGCTCAATGGAAGACCGCGATCTACTCATCCATCGAGGAGATCGTCGCAACTCGTCCCGCCCGCACCACTCCATCATCCTCCATCGCCGTGGTTTCGTCGGGGCCGTCGGCAGCCGCAACTTCCGCGCACACTCGAGATAACCCCTATCTGGCGCCACTTATCGACAAGCGCCCCCTCACCTGCGATGTATCAAGCAAGCTGACCCTTCATCTCGCCTTCAACATAAGTGGCTCAAATGTCACCTATGAAGCGGGCGATGCCTGCGGTGTTATTCCTCAAAACAATCCTCTGCTGGTCGAGGAGATTCTCCATGCCCTCAACTTCTGCGGATCCGTCTCTGTGCAGCTCCCGAAAGCCGGTGCGACCACTCTGGACGATGCTCTTCTGAACCACCTGCAGATCACACGGCTCACCCGCAAGATGATTGAGGCCTACGCAACTATCGGCCAATGCCAAACGCTGTTCAATCTTCTCGTGCCCGAGCAGCAGGCCCATCTCGAGAAGTACAGCTACGACCGTGGTCTCATCGACCTGCTGCACGATTATCCCGGCGTTCTTCGTGACCCCGCTGACCTTGTTGCCATGCTGCCGCGTCTCACGCCGCGTCTTTATTCCATCTCTTCCAGCCCATCTGCGCACACCGGCGAGATTCATACAACCGTCGCTGTCGTTCGTTATCGTTCACACAATCGCGAACGCGGAGGTGTCTGCTCTACGCTCCTCGCTGACCGCACCAGCGCGGGCGAGTCGCTTCCGGTCTACATTCAGCCCAACAAGCGCTTCCGTCTTCCATCCAATCCCGGGGCTCCTATTGTCATGATTGGGCCCGGTACGGGTATCGCTCCGTTTCGATCATTCCTTCATGAGCGTCGAGCTCTCAATCACACTGGTCGAAACTGGCTCTTCTTCGGTGAACGGTCTGCTGCAACTGATTTTCTCTACCGCGAAGAGGTGGAGTCGATGCACAAAGACGGTCATCTCACCCGGCTGGATCTCGCCTTCTCGCGCGATCAGGATCACAAGATTTACGTGCAGGACCGGATGCTTGAGCAGTCTTCCGAACTCTTCCGCTGGCTCGAAGACGGAGCCAGCCTTTACGTCTGCGGAGATGCTTCCCGCATGGCGAAAGATGTCGAAGCAACGCTACACACTATCGTCCAGAAACACCGCAACTGCGCCCACGAAGCCGCAGCCGACTACGTCCAGCAGCTCAAAGATGAGCACCGCTACCACCGCGACGTCTACTAGACCACTCTCTCGAAGCCCGTACTCAGCGAAGGAAGTGCACTATGCCGCTCCCTCTCCACGAACTCGCATACTCCGACTCACACAGCCGTATCGTGCGTCTGACGGAGAACGGCCTCGAAGTTTCGCCGCTGATGCCGGCAGAAGTAAAGACCTCCCTCATTCCCGAACGCGAGCTTCTTTCCGGAGAGCAATACCGATTCCACTTCGATATGACGAAATGTATCGGCTGCCGCTCGTGCGAGGTTTCGTGCAACGAACAGAACGGAAACCCTGCCGATATTCGCTGGCGACGCGTCGGAGAGATCGAAGGAGGCACCTGGCCCGACACCGCTCGCCATTACCTATCGATGGGATGTAACCACTGTCTCTCCGCCGATTGCCTTCGCGGCTGCCCCGTCGACGCTTACAAGAAAGATCCGGTTACCGGAATTGTTCTCCACTCCGCGGAAGCGTGCATCGGATGCCAGTACTGCGTCTGGAACTGTCCCTACTCTGTTCCGCAGTTCAATTCTGAGCGCGGCGTCGTCGGCAAGTGCGACATGTGCCATAACCGTCTTACCTCCGGTCTTGAACCTGCCTGCGTCAACGCCTGCCCTGAAAACGCTATCCAGATCGAAATCGTTGATCAGCTCGAATGGCGTAGCGACTATGCTGCCGCAAACGCGCCTGGCATGCCCAGTGCCGGACACACAATTTCGACTACTCGCATCACGCTTCCCCAGGACACGATTGCGAGTCTGGAGCGCGTCGATATCGAAACCATTCGACCCGAACACCCGCACTGGTCCCTCGTCTGGATGACTTCGCTCATCCAACTGTCCGCGGGAACGCTTGCGGTCGCTCTACTCTCAGGTCACGCAGGACCCATCGCACTCACCCTTATCCTGGTGCTCACCGTCTTCACGCTCAACATCTCTGTGCTGCACCTAGGCCGTCCCGCCTACGCTTGGCGAGCGCTGAAGATGTGGCGTCGCTCGTGGCTCTCGCGGGAGGTCCTTCTCTTCGGACTCTTCTTCGCGACTCTGTCGGCGCTCGCTGCCGCATCCTGGTTGAATGCTGCTTATAATCTTCCATTCGTCAGATTTGCATTAGCGGCGTTGCAATTTCTTGCTCCCGCTATTGGAATCGCGGGAATCCTGACCAGCGCTCGCATCTATCTTGTTCCCGCGCGACCGGCCTGGAACACACCTCACACCCCAATCGATTTCATCCTGAGTACTGCATTTCTCGGCTGTGCGGCGGTTCCTGTTTTGGTCCATGTCACTGACATGCTACGCGAGCTGCCAGTACTTTCTTCGGTCGCTCTCCCGCACCCGGGGGTGGCCTTCCGTGTGTGGCCGCTGATTTTCGCGTCTGCGTTATGGATGATCAATCACATCGTTCGCACTGTGCGCCTTCACCACTCTGACTCCTACGAACGCCGGGCATCAGCATCGCTTCTCAACACGTACAGCCTCCGCGGGACTTTTCTGGTCTCATTCGCTTTCGTTGGCCTTGCCATCCTTCTTTCGCTTGCAGGCCAGCCGTCCGCTGCCTTGCCGATTGCGCTCGCGGGGGTCATCACGGCGCGCTACCTCTTCTTTGTATCCGTTGTGCCGCTAAATATGGCTCTCACCTTCGTCAGGCAGGTCCACGCATGAGCCCTTCGCTTCTGACTCGCCTAAAGAGGCTTGCCGGCGTCGACACGCTGCGCGAGAAGTACGCTTATGCCGAAGATCCCATCTATGGTCACGTCTCTGAGTCACGTGTGGCAGAGAAGTGGACCAAAACCACCTGCGGATATTGCTCGGTCGGCTGCGGCATGCTCGTGGGAACTCGTGGCAACAAGGCGGTCGCGGTGCGTGGCAATCCGGATCATCCTGTGAATCGCGGCAAGTTGTGCCCCAAAGGACTCTCGGAACATCACATTCTCGATTCGCCGGGTCGCGCACGCCAACCACTGCTGCGTAAAGCCGGTGTTCTCACGCCTGTCTCGTGGGAGGAGGCCCTAGACACGATGGTCGCCCGGATACGGGATATTCAAGAACGCCACGGCGACGAGACACTCGGCGTCATCGGCACAGGCCAACTCCTCACAGAAGAGTGTTACACCCTTGGCAAACTCGTTCAGCTCGGCTTTCGCACTCGCAACAACGATGGCAACACCACGCTTTGTATGGCCTCGGCAGTCTCCGGTTACAAGCTTTCCTTCGGCTCCGATGGTCCGCCTGGCTCTTATGCTGATATGGAGAACGCTGACGTAATCCTTCTTATCGGCGCCAACATTGCGGACAACCATCCCATCCTCTGCCAACGCGTGGACCGCACCTCACCGGGAACAAAGCCGCGCACGCTCATCGTCGTGGATCCGCGGGTCACTAAGACGGCAATGATGGCCGACATTCACCTGGCCGTTAAGCCGCGTTCCGATATCGCACTCCTCAACGGCATCGCCCACATCCTTATCCGCGAAGATCTCATTGATCGCGACTACATCGCTCGCTGTACCACTGGCTTCGAGGCGTTCGCAGACTTCGTCTCCACGTTTACACCCGCACATGTTTCAGCCATCACCGGTCTCACCGAAGAACAGGTATTTAAAGTTGCGCATCTCTACGGCCGGGCTCGTTCCTCATTCATAGGATGGACGATGGGCGTCAATCACTCGACGCAGGGCTCCGTCACCGTCGCCGCGATCAACAACCTCGCTCTGATCACCGGCAACATTGGCCGCTCCGGCGCTGCGCCTTTCTCTATTACAGGCCAGTGCAACGCTATGGGCACCCGGGAATCCGGTTTCACCGCATCGCTTCCGGGATATCGCAGGTTCGACTCGCCGGAAGACCGTGAAGACCTTGCGCGCATCTGGAATATTTCCGTCGCGCGGGTTCCCGCCGCACGTGGTCTTGCCTATCCCGACATCATCGAAGCAGCTGTTCAGGGACGCATCAAAGCTCTCTGGTTCGTCGCCACCAACCCTGCGGTCTCCTTCCCCAACTACAAGCTTCTCGAACACGCCCTTCGCAACGTTGAGTTCCTTGTCGTTCAGGACGGTTTCCACCCGACGCCCACCAGCGACTTCGCTCACCTCGTTCTTCCTGCGGCCATTTGGGGAGAGAAGGAAGGAACCTATACCAACTCAGAGCGACGTGTGTCCAAGGTGAATCCCGCGGTGAAACCTCCGGGGGAGGCGCGGCCTGACTTCGACATCTTTCTCGATATCGCACGTCGTCTCGGAGTGAAGGAAGAGCTTTACCCCGGCTGGAACACAACTCACGATGCCTTTCTTGAGTGGCAGCTCGTCTCCGCCGGACGCATGTGCGACTACTCGCGCTTCACCTGGCAGGAGATCGAAGATGCCAACGGTCTGCAGTGGGGAGGCCCATCCCTTTACCGCGATGGCGTTTTCCCCACACACGACGGTCGTGCACGCATTCATGCTGTTCCGTGCGACCCCTTCATCGAACAGCCCGACGCTGACTATGCGTTCATACTCAACACCGGCCGCACCGTTGAGCACTGGCACACCCGCACCAAGACGGCGGAGGTTGAAATCCTCAATGACATGGTTCCCAACGCCTGGCTGGAGATGAACCCCACCGACGCTTCGCGCCTAGAGCTCCGGCCGCATGACCGCGTTACCGTTCGCAGCCGTCGCGGGTCCGTCACGGACCTGGAACTCCGCATCACTGGCATCGTAGCACCGGGCCAGGTATTTATGCCCTTTCACTTCACGGAAACCAACTCCAACATCGTCACCCTCGGTGCCTTCGACCCCATCTCGCGCGAGCCCAACTTCAAACAATGCGCCGTCACCGTCGAACGCACTCCAATCAGAGATCGCGGTTCTTCAAGAGCCCGGAACTAACAACAACGACCTCAGAATACTAATCCACACGGAGACCACCGAACCTTATGGCCAACTTCAAAGCATTCCTCAAATCAGGACACCCGCCGACTCTGTTGAGTGCCTTCCTGTATTTCGACTTCTCCTTCGCCGTCTGGGTTCTTAACGGGGCAATGGGGCCGTTTATCTCCGAGCAGTTTCACCTCACCCCAGCACAGATCGGCCTGATGGTTTCGGTCCCAACTCTGGCGGGCGCGTTCATGCGCTTTCCCCTTGGCGTGCTCTCGCAATATATTGGGCGCAAGAAGGCTGCCATCGTGGAGATGTCCGCGATCGTGATCGCCCTCATCTATGGATACCTCTACGTCAATACCTTCCATGAAGTCCTCGCCATGGGCATCCTCCTCGGCATCGCCGGTGCCAGTTTTGGAGTCGCGCTCTCACTCGGATCGGGCTGGTTCCCCAGGCAATACAAGGGACTCGCCATGGGCATCGCTGGTGCAGGCAATAGCGGCACGGCTCTCGCCGCACTACTTGCGCCACGGCTTGCGCAGCATTTCGGATGGCAAAAGGTCTACGGCTTCGCAGCGCTGATGATGCTGCTTCCTCTCGCAGTAATGATTCTCTTTGCAAAAGAGCCGCCGGACATCGAGCACCAGACTCTTCGCCAGCATCTTTCCTGCCTCTTCGAAAAGGATGGATGGGTCTTCAATCTCATCTACATCATCTCCTTCGGCGGTTTCCTCGGCCTCGCAACATTTCTTCCCTCATTTTTCTACTCGCAGTTTCATGTCACTAAGGTGCAGGCGGGTTCACTGACTGTTCTTGCCACGCTCACCGGGTCGCTGACCCGCGTTGCAGGCGGTTGGTTTGCCGATCGTATCGGTGGGATAACCACTCTGTCCGTGGTCTTCCTTATCGCAATCGCAGGGCTTATGGGGCTCGTCTCCGCACCCTCACTGACAATGACAACGTTGCTTTTCATGCTCTGCTTCGCCGCACTCGGCGCCGGCAATGGTGCCACCTTCCAGTTGGTTCCTCTCCGATGGCCCCTTACCACCGCTGTCGCTGGCGGGATGATCGGCGAAGTAGGTGCGCTGGGTGGCGGCATCCTTCCCAACCTCCTGGGTCAGTCCAGACAGCACACCGGATCCTACGCGGCAGGATTCATTTGCTATGCGATCCTCGCACTGTTCGTCCTGGCCTTCATGCGTATCGTATCGAAGCAATGGACGCGCACCTGGGTAGCAGAAGGAGGTCGCGCCATTGCTCTCTCGCCCGCTATCTCACCATCACCGCTAATCGGCTCAGTTAGCCAATCGCAAGAGGTCGCGGCGGAGATATAGATCTTCCGGACGGTTGCGGCTCTTGGAGAGTTCGCTCTGCCGACTCCGGTGCGGAACGGATGCAGGCTACGTGGGTGCAAAGCTGCTCTATCCCGCGATTTGCATCATTGCGAACATATCCACTTCCGATTCCGAGACTAAGCATCGTTGATGCATGAAGTGGAGCACGAAATCTACGCCGAAGGTAGTTACGGGCGTAGCCGGGTTTTCCTCACTCGAGTACACTTTGAGGCGGCGGTTGGTCAGCCGCCGCCTCGGCCTCAAACTCTTCATTGAGCCGGATCGCTAAGAACCGTGGGTATCAGCGCGCGTAGTTGCGAGCATGACCATTTCCCGGCCCGTAATCCAATTGTGATATGACATCACAGGTACTAAGACAATTCCCAGGACACCATAATGTAGTGGCGTTGGAAGGGGATACTTCGATGAGCAAAGAAGGCGTAAAAAGCTCCAAGGTTGAGACGGGCCCCCAAGCAGCATCAGTCCCCGCAATCCCAGCCGAAGCCCCGGATGTCTCGAAGCTGAACCAGCAGTATGGTTGCGGCCCAGTTCAGTTCTCCGGAACCGACAACGCGCTGTATGAGCGCCACCTCGTTTTTGACAACGTTGTCGACGTCGCAGCCTCGAATGCGAGAATGCGTTATGAAGCCTGCGCCCATTCTGTTCGAGATGTTCTGTCGCAGCGTTGGGTGCGCACGGAGAGCACATACGCGCGCGAGAATCCTAAGCGCGCCTATTATCTCTCGATGGAATTTCTGATTGGGCGCTCGCTGAGCAACAACATCACCAATCTTTTGCTTGATCCTTACGTCAAGGACGTTGTCGAGCGAGAGAAGATAAATTGGCTCGAGTTGGTGGAGCAGGAACCGGATGCAGGATTGGGAAACGGGGGGCTCGGGCGTTTAGCAGCTTGCTTCCTCGACTCGATGGCAACGCTGCAACTCCCTGCGATGGGCTATGGCCTGCGTTACGAATACGGCATTTTTAAGCAATCCATCAAAGATGGATGGCAGCAGGAAAGTGCAGACAATTGGCTTCGGCGCGCCGATCCGTGGGAGGTTGCCCGTCCGCAAGAGTCGGTCGAGATCAAGCTCAATTGCTCATTCGAAGTGCATGGCGGCAGGTTGCGCGCGCTTCAGGGGCATCCATCAACTTTGATTGGCATTCCATTCGATCGACCCATCGTTGGCTATAACGGAATGACCATCAATACGCTGCGGCTCTGGTCCGCTGCCGCGTGCGATTACTTTGATTTCCAGGAATTCAGCAGCGGCGATTTTGTTGCGGCATTGGCGGAGAGTCTCGCCGCGGAATCCCTGACCCGTGTGCTTTATCCGGACGACTCCACCAGCGCGGGCCAGGCATTGCGGTTCGTGCAGGAATACTTCCTTGTCGCCGCATCGCTTGCCGACCTGGTGCGACGTTTCCGGCAAAACAACAGTGACTG
>Ga0163163_10002800_pt1 | contig 14741 bp, 12 predicted proteins | sample S65metaG_FD_119766 | JGI IMG/M metagenome (GOLD analysis project Ga0163163, IMG submission 119766) | Switchgrass rhizosphere microbial communities from Kellogg Biological Station, Michigan, USA - S6-5 metaG | ecosystem: Host-associated > Plants > Roots > Rhizosphere > Soil | place: USA... | reverse complement strand
TGCGCCGCTTGAAGACCGACAAGAGCGTAATTTCGGATCTTCCCGACAAGACGGAGATTAAGGCGTTCTGTCCACTAAGCCGGCCACAGGCCGCGCTGTACGAGCAGGCTGTCAAAGACCTGCGCGAGCAACTCGAGAAGTCAGAGGGAATTCAACGCCGCGGTATCGTACTCTCATTCCTGATGCGCTTTAAACAGATTTGCAATCATCCGTCGCAATGGTTGGGCGACGGAGCATGGAGCGAGGCCGACAGCGGCAAATGGGCACGCCTGCGCGATATCGCCGAAGTGGTTTCGGCGAAACAGGAGAAGATGCTCGTGTTCACTCAATTTCGTGAAGTTACGGCGCCGCTCGCCAGTTTCCTCGGGACAGTTTTCGGGCGGCCCGGTCTGGTGCTGCACGGCGAAACGGAAGTGAAGAAGCGCAAGGACCTGGTGCGCCAGTTTCAGGAGGATGAGTCCATCGGATTCTTCGTTCTTTCGCTCAAGGCGGGCGGCTCAGGACTCAACTTGACCGCCGCTTCGCACGTCGTGCACTTCGACCGCTGGTGGAATCCCGCCGTCGAGAACCAGGCGACCGATCGCGCGTTCCGCATCGGACAAACGAAAAACGTCTTGGTGCATAAATTCGTTTGCCGCGGTACCGTGGAAGAGAAAATTGACGAACTCATCGAATCCAAACGCAAACTGTCCGACGAGTTGCTGGAGGGAGGCGCCGAACTCCTACTCACCGAAATGAAAGATGACGAGCTACTCAAACTGGTCGCGCTCGACCTGAACAAAGCGCTGAAGGAGGCGTGATCGTGGCCTTTTACGGAGCGTGGAAGCCATACGTGTCAGTCGCACAGCGGCGGCAGAAAGCCGCCCAGGAAGTAGCGAAGCGCCAGAAGCAAGGCAAGGGCGCGTCGCCCGTAATTATTGAGGGCCGTACCATCGCTACGACGTTCTGGGGAAAAGCCTGGTGCGAAAACCTGGAGCACTACAGTGATTACGAAAGTCGCTTGCCGCGCGGCCGCACGTATGTCCGCAATGGCTCAGTTGTTGATTTGCGAATCACTCCTGGAACGATCGACGCGCTGGTGAGCGGATCGGATTTGTACGAAATCAAACTGACAATCGCGCCGGTTCCAAAGGCGCGCTGGAAGTCGATTTGCGGCGACTGCGCCGGTGCGATCGATTCCCTGGTCGAGCTCCTGCAAGGCCGCCTTTCGAAGAGTGTGATGGAGCGTATGTGCCGTCAGCAAGAAGGACTGTTCCCTTCGCCCGCAGAAATCAAGCTCTCGTGTAGTTGTCCGGATTGGGCGGATATGTGCAAGCACGTGGCCGCCGTGCTTTACGGCATCGGGGCGCGATTCGACGAGGAACCTCAGCTCCTGTTTCTGCTGCGGGGAGTGGACGAGAAGGATCTGATCGTACAAGCGGGCCAGTCAATTCCAGTGGCTTCGCGTGCCCCCACCGGTGCGAAAGTTCTTGGTGGAGGCGAAGACCTGGCCGATCTGTTCGGACTCGACATGGCGCAAGACAGCGTTGAGGAGGGAAAACCTGAAAGGAAACGCAAGCCGACGGTCAAGAGCCCAAAAGCGAAGACTCCTGCCGTGTCAAAGCCGGCTCGCGGAAGGGTCCACCCAAAGGGATGATGATACGCATTGCGGGGGGGAGCCCAAAGCCATCGCCCCGCAATGCTACCTCCGCCCTCGTCTGGGACTTGCGTCCCATGCCTGAGTATTGAAAGATGAGCAGGTCTCCCGCGCGGCTTGACGTGACAAGCCCTTTTAGCGCGGCTGCCATCGTGGCGTTGGTCGCTTTTGTAGCTGATGAGCGTGGTCTTGAATCCCAGTCCAGTGAGCAAGTCACGCCAGGCCGTCGCGTCCCACACGCTCGCGCTCAGCTCATTCGGGCTTGCATGCTGATTGATTCCTACGCAAAACGCGCGAAAGAGAGCTATGTCCCCCGGATGGCATCGGGGCCGAAGGCGTGGGGCCGGAATGATGTTTGTGATGAGGTGCGGGGCGGAGAAGCATAAGGGCCACTCGAGTCGCGCCTTCGAATCCCAGCAAGCCCTCTTGGCGCAGCCCAAATATCCCAGATGTCCGACAGCGCGCGGCTCTTTTTTTGGGGATTTGCGATCATCCGCCAAGGTCGAAACATCCAGGATTCGACACACATTTTAGCTACACAAAGCTGCCGATTTGGCGGCTTCCAGAATACTCGAGTTGCAGGACAAGAGCCGCGCTCGATAACAATTGAACTCTCCACGACTTGCCGCAGTCCCTTCGGGGGCCGCGGGGTTTTCTTTGTTCCTTGGATTCGCAGCTCTACGTCTTCAGATCGGGGCGAGCATGGGAGAGGAAGTAAGATACCAATCCGACCAGGGCGCTCGCGATGATGGAGCACAAGATATTGATGACCCAGTCATGGAAGCCGTAGTCCCACGTAAGTTCAAGCACCATCGATGCTACAAATATCGCGTTCCCCGCAATCCGAATATTTAGCGCACTGAGGCGTTGGGATCGCGTTTGCAGCGGTTCTGGCACCTTCCAGAAATTGCGCACGTAGAGACCATATACAAGGCTGTTCAGCAAATACGTGCCGATCAGAATAAACTTCCATGCCGGGTTGGCACCAATCAAGAGCGTGCCGTCAAGAAGCTTGCTGCCCAGGAGGAAGGCGAACGCGATGCGTGCGACCCAAAGCAGCCCCATCAGTAGAGTCAAGGCCATTTCAGGCCAGGTGAGGACCTCAACCGCAGGTTTCGGTGGGAGTGCAGCCTTGCTAGATTTCTTCTTTCGGCCCATGTTGCATCAACAATTATAGGGCGCGCCAAAGGGTTAGCTTCGGTACGACTATTCACCTCTTGAGACGACTCATGATGCCTCGTTTATAGGCACAGTGCGTCTGCACTCGTTTGCGTCAAGCAACTTCCGCACCATCACCGAGAAGATTGCGTGACGCACTCGCTAGCCGTCCGTTAAGGCGTGCCATCGAGGCGAAATGAATCGCCCGAGAACAGAGGACGAACATCATGACGAGCGAAACCAAAGGCAACGAAGGAATTCTATTTTTCAACGATCGCAAAGTTGGCAAACAGTCTGACCGCCGTGGAACACTCACCATCGAAGGCGTCGAGCACGAGATCGCTGGTTGGAACCGCGAAAACAAGGGCGGCAAGCTCTTCACAAGCCTCACAGCCAAGCGCAAGCAGCCCAAAGCGTAACCGCAAGCCCGGTGGTGGAAACGCTACCGGGTTTTCCTTGAAACTCCAACCAGATTCACTACAAAGGATTGTGACATGGCCAGCTTCGCTCAACGATACGGAAGACCAACACCACGGTTCAGGCCAGCGCCCAAGCCGGATTATAAGGAGTGCGGCAAGGGCATCGATCTGCCTGATGAAAAGTAACCTTTTGAAGCGCGCTTATCGTGGCGATTGAACTGCTCGGGATGTGACGGAGGCCACTCTCATGCCAGAACCAAAGGACGACGAAAAGACAGCCGTAGGGAACCGCGACCCCGATAGGGTCGGCGGAGATAAGGACGAAGCAGACAAGGTCGGTGGTGACAACGACGCACCCGACAAAGTTGGCGGCGACGCCCCAGACGCGGCAGGCGGCAAAGACGATAAGTAACGTGATGGGACAGAATGGCCAGTTTAATCCCGGCCTGTGTGACCTCTGTTTGTCGAACGACTCTCCTCACGTTGCCCGCGCACTCGATCCTGCCAGGATTGCTCCCCCTCTCCAATAAGAGCGATGACGATGGACCCTATGCGAATCCACCGCCATCGATTCTCCGGATCTTTCACCAACTCGCCGATCACCAAAGGCGTAAGTGCCGTCAGCGGGTGAGTGTGGCTCCGGTGAAAGCTCTGCTTGTGTTCTTTGGGTTCACTGGCAGTCATCAGGCCTCGGGCGATTTCGAATGCTGGAGATTACCGCAGAGACGCCCCACAGGAAAGAGAAAACCGCGAGGACAATAAGGGCCTCCCAGAAGGCGGCCCTCAACGATCCCAAAACATCGAAACCAGCATGTTGAATTTGCGCATGGTGTTTCCTATTTGTCATGCGGAGAAATTATCTCTCCGGCGTCGGTTCCCAGCGCGTCGGCAATTCCTCTGAGTCCGTAGCTGAGGATCTTCTTTCCATGCTTGTCGCCGAACTCGCCCGCGGCTGAGACCAGTGGCATTAACAGGCCCATGCCATCTTCAGGCTCTCCGCCGATCATGACGCTCGCTATCCCGCCTATGACAGCAAATGGAGACACCACTGCGGTCGTGACAAAGGTGAAGACCCCGCCCATCGCCGTTTTTGGTTCTTCGATTTCAGACCACTCCTGTCCAAATTGGGTTGTAGCCGATCGGTGCGGTTTGACAGAATGGAATCGGATGAAGCAGTGGAGGCTACAGAATTCATGAGCGGGCGTCAACCGTCCTGAAGAAGCGATGGAGAGAGGGCCTTCAAAAACGCGGTACGATGAAAAACCGAGGCGCGAAGGTGGGGGGCCTGAGCGGCACGAATCTAGAACGGATGCAATGAGGTGTTATGAAGAAACGATTTTGGATCGCGGCTCTAGGGATGCGCCTGTTATGCGCTCAGACTCCCGATTTCTCAGGCGTATGGAAAGCTAATACCGAAAAGAGCAAAGGGATTCCCGCGCAAGGCACCTACCTGGCCGTAATCACGCAAAAAGACGGCAAGCTAATCCAGACCAACGGAATCACCACCCAGCGTGGAGAACAACGCTCGGCGTATACCTGGGATTTGAGCGGCAAAGAGACGCGGGGCACACTTGGTGGACTCCCCATCGAGAGCACTGCCAAATACGAGGGTGGAGCCCTGGTGGTCAATGCCAAGCAGCCGAATGGCCGGACCATGACCGCAAAGTACTCGTTGTCGGATCCCAATACGCTGCTGCTTGAGATCGCCACCGCTGGCGGGCGCGGACCGCAGACCCAAACTCTCGTGCTCGAAAAGCAACCGGACTCCGCCGGCGAAGCTTTGATGAAACCCGAACCCACCGCCGCCGAGTCGGGCCGCTACAAGAATCTGAAAGTTCTGGGCAGTCGTCCCGCTTCTTCCATCGGAGACACGATGCAGTCGGTCTCATTCTCACTCGGCCAGAACTGCCAATTCTGCCACGTACAAGGCGACTTCTCCTCCGACGAAAACCCTAAGAAGGCGACTGCCCGTAAGATGTTTGAGATGACGTCGTCAATTAACACCAACTTCTTTGGCGGCAGGCAAGGTGGTCCAACTGGCCAAGGCGCCGTGCGTTGCTTCACTTGCCATCAGGGCAGCCAACATCCGCCCGCCCCGAAGCTTTAAATCTTTAAATCTTAGTTCTCGAAGAGTTCCGGCCGGCTATTCCTCGATTGGGGCGTTGGGGCCCAATAATCCTTCACTGATGGAAGCCCGTCGCCGTTGCTTGGATTGGACTAATATGGCCAAACGCGTGGCAGCCGTTATCTACGGTATCGGAGCCAGCCTAAACCCGGAGCCGCAACTTCTGTTTCTCTGCCACGAAGTGGATGAAAGGAGCTGATCGTCCAATCCGGCCAGTCGACCACTCTCGGCTGGAGGTCCCGCTTGCCATGTGTTCCGCTTCGCGGAACTGTCCATGTCATAACACACGATCCTAGCGTTCTGACCTGCTCGGCTCCCTTCCTGTTGATTCGATTCGAGAAATTCTCTTGACCCGTCCGTGAACGCCCCCGCGGCATTCCTCGCTTCGGGATGAAGGATTATCTCAAGGAGAATGTATTGTTTTGCGGCAGGATCCTAATCCCAATTGTGGGACTATGCCGGTAACCGGCTGAAACAACTGGCCTTAAGCCTAGGAAAAACCTCTTTTGGCGCCTGGAGTCACAAGCCAGGGTCCGGATTAGGCCCCGGAAACCCCGCTGAGCACCTAACCGCGCGCTGGGTCGAACGTCTACCATCACGATGATCGAGGGTAGAATGACTTCTATGGAATGGGACGCCGTATGAAATGGTGGCACTGGCGCGACCGGCAAAATGACCTCGAGCGCGAGCTCCGCGCCGATCTCGAGCTCGAAGCGGAAGAGCAGCGCGAGAGCGACCTGTCCCCCGAAGACGCCCATTACGCCGCACAGCGCGCCTTCGGAAACACAGCGCTCATTCAACAGGACGTACGCCAGCAATGGCAAGGCTTCACATTGGAGCGGTTCACGCAGGACGTCCGCTATGGGCTCCGGGCGTTGCGCAAGAATCCTGGCTTCACTTTAGTAGCGGTCACGTCGTTGGCACTGGGCATCGGCGCAAACACTGCCGTCTTCACTCTGGTGAATGCAGCACTCATCAAACCCCTGCCTTATCCAGGCGCATCGCGCATCGTAAGCCTGATGGAACACTCCTCAAAGGGCGCCGGAACCGCCCCTGTACATCCGCGTAGCTTTGTCGAATGGCATGATCGCGTGCGTTCATTTGAGGCGCTTGCCATCGCGCAAAGCATCCCCATCAATACCGACGGCGCCGATGGAGCGGAACAGATCGCCGGGATGTGGGCCTCGTCCGAAATCTTTCGCGTGTTCGGCGTCGCGCCCTTGCTCGGCCGTACCTTTTCGGAAGAAGAAGCCCAGCCGAATCGAAGTCCCACGGTCGTCTTAGGAAACAATTATTGGCAGAAACGTTTTGGAGCCGATCCCAACATCCTGGGAAAGTCCATTCGAATACAAGATCAAGCGGGAACCATCGTCGGTGTCATGCCTCCGGCCTTCCGCATCGGAACGGTCGAGCGGGATGTCTACTTTCCATTGCCTCTCAATCGCGCGAAGCCTGAAGCAGTCGGCTCCAGGGCCTTCCAGTGCTACGGGCGGCTCAAGCCTGGCGTGAGCCTGGAGTCAGCACGCGCCGAAATCGCAACCATCGCTGCCGAAGTAGGTCAGGAATTCGAAATCGCGAAGGGATGGGACCCGGTGATAGTCGCGCTTCGCGACCAAATCGTGCGCGATAGCCGCCGGATCCTGCTGTTGATGTTAGGCGTCGTGATGCTGGTGCTCTTGATTGCTTGCGGCAATCTCGCAAGCTTGCTGCTAATGCGCGGTGCAGGCAGGCGCAACGAGCTGACGCTCCGAGCCGCGCTCGGCGCGAACCGCGTTCGGCTGCTGCAACAGTTGCTGATCGAAAGCGTCGTACTCTCGCTCTCCGGTGGATGCTTGGGCGTAATCCTGGGCCTTGCAGCCAGCCGCACGCTCGCCCGGCTTGCAAACGACGCGATCCAACTCGTTCAAATGGACACGGTCGCGCCGGACTGGCGTGTTCTCCTTTTTGGGATCGCGCTATCGGTCGTTACCGGCATCGTCTTCGGCCTCGTTCCGGCGTGGCAGTTATCGAGGTTCGACCTCCAATCCGGCCTGCGAGAAGTAGCCCGAGGAGTCGCGAAGCGCACACAGCAGACCTTTCGTGCAGCGCTCATCGTTGGCGAGATCGCGCTGGCAGTCGTGTTGCTTGTCGGCGCCGGCCTCTTCGCTCGCACTTTCTCGGAGCTTCAATCAGTGAAGCTTGGCTTCCAACCGGAACACGTACTCACTCTGAGGATGCTCGTCACCGGCAACCCGGCGAGGCGCGCGGCCTTGGTCAATCACATACAGGAGAGCATCGATCAGTTGCCGGAGGTCAAGGCAAGCGGTACGATCCAATTCCTCCCGTTGACGGGAATGACCAATCGCGGACCATTTCACTTTGTAGGCCGCAACGCGAATTCCGCCGGGGCCACCTGGGAGGCCGATACCGCCACAGTGGGCGGCAGCTACTTCTCCGCTATGGGGATCCCAGTAAGAACGGGCCGCGTTTTCGACCCCCAGGACCGCATTGGATCGAGGCGTGTGGCACTCGTGAATCAAGCTTTCGTCGACCGCTACTGCGCCCATCAGGATCCCGTCGGTCTTGTGGCAGTAGGGGACTGGTCCAGTCCCGAGCCGGTTGAAATCGTGGGCGTTGTGGGCGATATTCGCCATGACGGCTTAACCGCCGAGCCTCGTCCCACGTTCTATTTGTCGCAGGCCCAATCGCCTGGATACTTCACCTACCTGATCGTGCGTACTCAAGCCGAGCCCGCAGCCGTGGCCTCTGCGATTCAACGTGAGATCCATCGGGTGGAACCGGCGCAGCCCGTGACAGATGTAAAGATGATGCAGCAATATGTGTCCGCGACGCTGGTCCGACCGCGGCTGTACACAATGCTCGTGGGCACATTTTCGACGCTCGCCCTGATGCTCGCCGGCATCGGTCTTTACGGCCTCGTCGCTTTCGCGGTCAAGGAGCAGACGCGCGACATCGGAGTCCGAATAGCGCTTGGAGCGAATGCCTCCGACGTGTTACGTCCGATGATGGGCCAGGCAGTCCGGCTGGCAGCCATCGGCCTTACAATCGGGATCATCGTGGCCGTATGGATCAGCCGCTACGTCGCGTCATTTCTGTATGGCGTGCGGCCCAACGATCCCTTCACTTACATCAGTGCAGTCGCCGTGCTTGGAATCGTCGCTCTTGCAGCAACCTATGTGCCCGCACGCCGCGCCACACGCATCGACCCAATGGTGGCGTTGCGAGAAAGCTGAATAACGCTATCTACGGCTCAGGAAGAAGTGGACGGCTGGAGTCACCAACAGCGAAACAATCATGGACGCCACAAGTCCGCCGATAACGGCGATGGCGAGCGGCTGCAGCATCTGCGAACCCGCTCCGATTGCAAGCGACAGCGGAACCATTCCGGCGATCGTAGCAAGCGCGGTCATGAGAATCGGACGCAGACGGCGCTCGCCGGCGCGGATCATCGCGTCGCCCGGTGAAAACCCTTCCGCCCTGTAGCGCTGGTCCGCGTCCAGCAGGAGAATGCCGTTCTTCGCCACGATTCCGACGACCATGATCAGGCCCATGAACGACGATATGTTGAACGTCTTGCCGGTCACCAGCAACGCGAAGAACACTCCAGAAGTGGACAGCAGCGCGGACAGTACGATCGCCGCCGGGGCAGAGAATTCGCGAAACTCAAACAAGAGCACCATGAACACCAACACCACTGCCAGCGACAAGACAAGAAGAAGATCCTTGAACGACTTCTGCTGCTCTTCATAAGTACCGCCGTAGACTACTCGAATCTCCGGCGGAAGATCCAAAGCTTTGATCTCCTGTTGGATCATCTCAATCCCTTTGCCCAGACTGAGTCCCTCAAAGCGCCCGGTTACGGCGATGAGCCGCTGAAGATTCTCGCGGCGTATTTCAGTTTGTCCTACCTCGGTCTGAAAATCCGCAAGAGCTCCGAGAGTCGCTGTCTTTCCCGTCGAACTGCTGGTGATGATCGTGTTTCGCAAGCGGTCCACCGTCAGCCGGACGCGCTCAGGGAAACGCACCCGGATCGTGTAGGAACGGTCGTTTGAGATCAGTTGTGTCGTTGCCGGCTCGCCCTGTAGCAAGGCGCTCGCATCCAGTTCGATCTCTTGCGGAGTGAATCCGGAGCGCGCAGCCACGACAGGATCCACCTTCATCACAATCGCGGCCCCGCTGATGGTGTTTTCAATACCGTCCTTCACGTCCGCGACTCCTTTGAGCTTCTTGATGCGGTCGGCAATCTTCGGACCGTATTGTTTGAGCAGCGCAGGATCAGTCGCGAAGAGCTTGATCTCGATCGGTTCCGGCGAGCTGGTCAGATCACCGATTTGATCCTGCAAAACCTGAATGAACTCTACATCCAATTGCGGATACTTCTTGTTCACCTTCTCGCGTAGCTCCGAAATGATTTTCTCCACGCTTCGCCGGGGCTGGGGCTTGAGTCGAACCGAAAAGTCCCCGTTGTTAGCCTCGGTTACTGCGGCGAGACCGAGCTGCAATCCTGTCCGGCGCGAGGTCGCTTCCACCTCTGGAGTCGCCGATAGAATCTTCTCAACTCCCAGGAGGACTTTGTTCGTGTCGGCCAATGACGACCCGGCGGGCATCAAGTAATCGAGAATAAATCCACCCTCGTCCATCGCTGGCAGCAGGTCGGTGCCCAGTTGTGAGTAGCAGAGGTACGAACCGCCGATCAATACGAGCGAGCCCAATATCAGCATGATTGGATAGGCAACCACGAATTTCAGCGACCGCTCGTATACACGCACGGTTCCTCCCATCAAACCAGTCGTGGGGACTTCCTCCTCATTATCCGCGGCCACCGCTGCATCCGGATCGCGCCTTCGCAACAAGTAGTGGCTGAGCGTCGGCGTCCACGTCAATGCCAATGCAAGCGAAGTGAGCAGCGCCGACCCGACAGTCAACGCCAGTGCGCGGAAGAACGTGCCGGTTACTCCGGTGATTGAGATCAAGGGAATAAAAACAACTATCGGAGTGATGGTCGATCCAACAAGCGGCACCAGGATTTCTTTCAGGGCGCTCTGGATCGCCTTCGCCCGATCCTGTCCCGCGTCGCGATGACGAGCGATGTTTTCGACCACCACAATGGCGTCGTCGATGATCAGCCCGACAGCAGCCGCAAGACCACCGAGCGTCATGAGGTTAAAGCTCTCCCCGAGCAAACGCAAGAAGATAAGTGTGATGGCGATGGTCGCGGGGATCACCAACGCAGCCACTAGTGAACTCCGCCAGTCACGAAGGAACAGGACGAGAATGATCGCTGCGAGGATGAGCCCGATCAAGATCGCGTCACGCACGCTCGCGATGGAATCGCGCACGATCAGGCTTTGGTCATAGAACGTCTGCACCTTGACGCCTTGCGGAAGGGTCTGACGGATCGCGGCCAGTTCCAATTCCGCGGCATCAGCAACCGCCACCGTGTTGCTTTGCGGCTGCCGGAACAGGTTCAGGAGCACCGCCGGCTTTCCATTCGCGGTCACCATCGTGTATTGAGGCGCCACGGATGCCTTGACTTCGGCAACGTCCGCAATTCGAATGGGGACTCCGTTGGGCGTCGTGCGAACCACGATATTGCCAATTTCACTGGGATCGGTGGCCTGACCCGTAACCAAGGTTAGTGACAGCTCGTGGTTGTTCTCGATCAAGCCCGGCGAGTCAATCATGTTGAACTTCGCAACCGCATCGAGGATCGCGGGAACGCTGACCTGCGCGCCGAGCAATTTGGCAGGATCGGGTTGGATCTCGAACTCCGGAATCTTCCCTCCCTGCACGATGATCATCGAGACTCCGCTGATGCGATTGAGGCGCGGTTTAATTTGGTAGGTCGCCATTTCCCAAAGCTGTGTCTGCGACATCGTGTCGGAAGTGAGGCTGAATCCGACAATCGGGAACGCTGCGAAAGTGAGGCGATTGGCGGACAGTTTTGCTGTCGCGGGCAGAGTCGGCTGCACCCGCGCCAGCGCGGCGTTCACGTACTGAAGCGTCTGGAACATATCGACGTTCCAGTTGAAGAAGAGATTGACTTCGGCCGAACCTCGGCTCGTATTGGAGCGGGCTAGCTCCAGCCCGGGAACGCTGTTCATGGCTTCTTCCACAGGGCGCGTGACGGCGACTTGCATTTGGCTGATGGGAGAAACTCCGTTGTCGATCCCCACGACGATACGCGGGAAGTCGGTGTTGGGAAAAACGGCTACCGGAATCTTGAATGCAAGGTAAGTCCCGACCGCAATCAGCGTGATGATTAGAAAGATGATGGGTTGAGAGAAGCGCGCAGTCCAATGATCTGGCGGCGCCGTCGGATCATCGCTCGGAAGTCGGCTCATTTCTTACCCTTGTCATCCTTGGCGGGCGGACCTGTCGGCGAGGGTTTGGCCTCCTCATCGCTGTTCTTGTCCTCATCCTCGTCTTCGGCTTTTGGCTGCTGAATTGCGACCTTCGCTTTGTCTTCGAGACCGAGGCCTCCGGAAACAACAACCTTGTCGCCTTCCTGCAAACCGCTGATGATCTGTACGCGCTTGCCTTGCCGCACTCCGACGGAGACCCTACGTTCGCGTGCTGTATTATCCGGCAGGACAATCATCACTTTCGAACTCCCGTCGTCAGCGTTCAGCAATGCGTTTGCCGGCACTATGATCGTGTCCTGTATGGTCTCGGCGATGATCGCGACCTTCACTGTGCCGCCCGGCTTCAACTTCTCGCCGGGATTTGCGGCTTGCACCCAAACTTCAACGGTCGTGGTGTTCGGATCCACCGTCGGGCTCACTACCGTCACCTTCGCGGGGATGTCGCCGTCTGGTCCACTAATTCGTGCCGGCCGTCCAGCCTGCAACGCAGACGCGTCCTTCACCGGAACATTCGCGCGCGCCACCACTTGCGATATGTCGACTACCGAAATGATCGGGGAGCCAGTCGGCGGAAGCTCGCCGGCTAAGACCGGACGGTCGGAGATGATGCCGTTGATCGGGCTGCGTACCTGCGCGTACGAAACCTGCTGTACGGCGTTCTCGTAATGCGCTTTCGCCGCATTCATTTGCGCCTCCGCGCTGCGGATCGCCTCGCGATTGCTCACGCCGCGGACTGCTTCGAGATGCCTTTGCGTAGTCGTGAGCTGTCCTTGCGCCTGCGCCAGCGTTACCTTTGCATCGTCCACTAATTTCTGAGCGAGCGCGCCTTCCTTCTGTAACGCGACCCGATTGTCATAGAGCTTTTGCGCAGCCGCTACCGTTTGTTCGGCGACCTGGACGTCCGACTGCGCTTTGTTGCGATCCTCGGGAGCGGTCGCGCCGCGGACGGTCTCGTAGTTCGCCTGCGCCTGCTCATACTGTTGCTGGGTTTCGCGGGCCGTCGCAGCGAGGTCGCCGCTCTCGAGTTCCAACAGTACTTGTCCGGCGCGCACGTGGTCTCCGCGGTTCACCAGCATTCGCTTTACGGGCGCGGTGATCTTCGATGTAATGCTCGCCTGGTTGACCGGATAAAGGATTGCGTCGGTAATGATCATGTGATCGATCGCACCTTTATTGGCGGTCTCGACAAGGACGGGAACGGCCGCTTCCGCCGCCTTTTCCTTTTCACTATCCTTGCCCTTGCCGCAGCCCCCCAAAAATACGGCCGACACCAACAACCAAGCGGCGGCACGCCGCAGTGGACAGATCATAGATTCCCCGTGAGCATTTGTAAGCTCGCCCAAGCAATTCGATAACGAACCAGGCCGTCGGCGTATGCGTTTCGCGCCTGATTCAATGTATTCTGCGCATCCACGACCTCAAGGGCAGTCGACTCGCCCGCTTGATACCGAAGGAGCATCAGACGCAAACTCTCGGTCGCCATCTCAGAGGACTCGCGAAGTGATTCCAGTTGTTCGCGCGCCAAATTCGCTTCTGCTGATGCGTTAGCCAGCGTTGCCTGCAGCGTCCTCTCCGCGAGTGTGAGATCGAGTTGCGCTTGCTGGCGGCGTAGTTCCGCCTGCTTGATTTTGCTGCGCGTCGCGCCCCAGTTCCACACGGGAATGGTCAGCGTCGCTTGCGCAGAGTAGCCTAAGTTCTGGCGGTACTCTCCGTTCGCATAATGCGTTCGCGCCAGGAATTGATTGGCGTTGATCCCATAAAAGAAGTCGAGTGTGAATGATGGCAGGAGTCCGTAGCGCGCAACGCTCACATCTAATCCGGCTTGCGTCACGCCCGCCTTTGCCGCCATTACGTCGGGGTTAGTGGACGTCGCCCCTGCGCGCGCTTCTGCGAGCGGCGGCACCAACTGCGCCTGTTCCAAGTCATTTTCCACGCTGAAGTCCGTATTGTAGTTGGGAAAGATCAGCACGCCGAGGGCGATCTTCGCTTTAATAACGCCCAGTTCTGCTTCCTTGAGATCTCGTTGCCGCTGCCGCAGATCGATTTGACCTTTCAGCACATCGGCGCGCGCCACCTCGCCTCTCTTCTCCTGTTTACTCGTGATATCGACGAAGCGCTCGGCTTCGGTGACGCTCCGCCTCAGATTCGCAAGATGACTCTCCGCCATCACGATCGCGTAGTAATTTTGGATCACTGTCGCGCCGACTCCTCGCGCAGCTACCTCAGCCTTGGCCCGCGCCACTGCTTCCGCCGCTAACGCCCGATTGACTTCGCCGTGCCGCAGGAACAGTCCAAGGTCCTCGTGCGCGACCGCTTGCTCGTTGTAGATGTGCACACCGTCATTTGCGACGAAGACTCCGGAGGACGTGCCATTGCCCTCGGTGTAAATCATCTGATTAAAAGCGTTCAGGGTTGGAAGCCGCGCCGCACGTGCCTGTTTGGTATCTTCTTTGGCCTGAAGCAGTGCCAAATTCGCTGCTTGGAACTGCCCGCCGTATTGCCTCGCACGGGTGAGCGCGTCCTTCAAAGTAATGACGGCCGGAGGCGGCGCGACCTGCGGCAGCGCAGCCGGTCCAGTCAACGCAAATGCGCTAAGAACGAAGGCGCGGAGTCGTGCTTTCGAGGATTCCATACAGGCGGCGGCCATCACTATTCAATCATCTCAACCTTTAAGAATCCTGAAGGCGCCTAACTTGGCCTTCCGAAAGGGCTTTGTTACCATCGGGCCAGTGCACGTCCTTATCGCCGAAGACGAGCTTCGCATGGCGGAACTCCTGCAGCGTACGCTGACGGAAGAGGGGCATCAGGTCGTCGTTACGCACAATGGGCGGGAGGCACTTCAAATCGGCCTCGCGTCTCCGTTCGACGTGATTTTACTCGATGTCATGTTGCCCGGTTTGGACGGAATCACCGTCGCGCGCCGTCTTCGGGAATCCAAAAACCAAACGCCAGTCTTAATGCTGACGGCCCGCGACGCAGCGTCCGACATCATCAATGGACTCGATTCCGGAGCGGACGATTACCTCACCAAACCGTTT
>Ga0163163_10002793_pt1 | contig 14752 bp, 12 predicted proteins | sample S65metaG_FD_119766 | JGI IMG/M metagenome (GOLD analysis project Ga0163163, IMG submission 119766) | Switchgrass rhizosphere microbial communities from Kellogg Biological Station, Michigan, USA - S6-5 metaG | ecosystem: Host-associated > Plants > Roots > Rhizosphere > Soil | place: USA... | reverse complement strand
TGTGCCACTAGTGCGTCCTCCAAAGCCGCAGTGTCGATCAGCGCACCGCGGGCTGTGTTTACGATCACCGATGTCGGCTTCATGAGTTTCAATCGCGCCGCATCTACTACGTGCCGCGTGGAGGACGTAAGTGGCGCATGCAAAGTCACGATATCCGCCGTCGAGAAAAGGGTTTCCAAGTCCATCGGCGTTGCATGCGCTGCGCTCAGCGTAGCAATATCCACATTCGGATCTGACACGAGGCTGGTAAAACCAAATGGCCGCAGACGCGCATGCACCTCCCTACCGATGCGCCCAAAACCTACAAATCCCAACACCGATTGTGTTAACCCGCGCATGGGCTGGCAAACACGGATCGGATCCCACTGCCCCGCACGCACGGATCGGTCCAACGGAATAATTTTTCGGAGCGCCGCCAGAATGAGCGCCGCGGTGTGGTCGGCAACTTCGCCGGTCGCGTAATCCGGCACGTACGCCACGCGCACACCTCTACGCTGAGCAGCCTTCAGGTCGATATTGTCCAATCCCAAGCCATAACGAACAATGGCAGCGTTTGGCGCCAGTTGGTTGATCGCCTCGCTGGTAACTTGAGCGAACTGGACGAGCAGCACGTTAGCGCCCCGAGCGGCCTTGGTCACATCTTCGGCTGAGGAGCATCGCGCCTCTTCCAGTCTCGCGCCGTACCGCTGTGCTACAGCTCGCTCATGGTCCAAGGCGGGGAAGGTCACATCCGTCACGACGATCGTTTGCAATCAAGCTCCCCTTCACGCTGGCAGCTATCTGATATCTTAGATTCTACCATGTCTCGCACTTGACGCAAGTTTCTACCGGCCGTGTGCGGGCCAAAAGCCCGCTTAGCATTGTTATCCGCGCTTCACGTGGTATCTTAGATACGCTTGATACTCTCCGTCCGTTAGGGAGATTTGCAGTGAACAGCTCAGCTCCGGTCGCAGCCATCGCTATGCTACTCAGCTTCGTCTCGCTTGCCACTGACGCATCGGTGGAATACCCGGCCCCTCAGCCTCTGCTTGCAGGCAGCCAAGCTCCCATGCCTCAAGCCCACGCTGATAAGCACGCCCCGCGAATTGCCTTTTTGCCGCCCGCCTCCACACTGAACTTTTATCGTCCGGTTGGTGCCGGCATTCGAGCTGTGGCTAAAATCTCGGGGAGCGTGGTCACTGAGCTCGCTCCTCAGGACGGCACTGACACTTATGCTCAGGCGGGAATGATCCAGGACGCCATCAGCCGAGGCGTCGACGCCATCATTATTACTACACATGACGAACACGCCGCGGCGCCCGTGTTGAAGGCGGCCGTCGACAAGGGGATCGTCGTAGTCATTGCCAATTCCGATATTCGCTCCTTCCCGACGCCGATCCATGCCGTAGTCGGATATGGTCAGCGCAAAGCGATGCGACAATTAGGCCAGTATGTGACTCAGCTCGGTGGAAATCGCCTGCTCAACGTCGGGCTCATAGAGGGTCTTCCTGGTTACCACAATACAGAGCGCATGGAGGGGTTTCTGGCGGGGATCGATAGGACCAGGGTCATTATCGTAGCGCGCCTGAGCGGATCTTGGACGACCGAAGGCGGCAACACTGCATCGCTAGACGTACTACAGGCCCATCCCAATATCAACACGCTCATCGCTGCAAACGACGATATGGCAATTGGCGCCAGCCTCGCCGCAAAGTCTTTGCGCAAACGGCTCCTGACAACTGGCGCCGATGGCCAGACTCCCGCGTTGGAAGCCGTTGCCGCAGGAGAACTGACAGCCACCGTCGATGCGGACCCCTATAAAATGGGCGAGATCGCGATGCAAGTTGCGCTGGATAGCCTGAGTGGCAAATTCAAGGGAGGGTGGGTAGAGACGACAACTATTATCCGTGACACATCCAACATTCGCAGCACCCTGCGAAAGCCGGAAGTCGAACCTGTTCACTCTGCGAAGGCGAATTGAGGCTTCGGTGGAACTCGCAGAGGCAGCGCCGCTTTGGGAGTTACGCGACATCGTGAAGCGCTACCCCGGCGTCACGGCCAACGACCGCGTCTCACTCAAGCTTATCCCGGGGGTCATACATGGGCTGCTAGGCGAGAACGGCTGTGGCAAGTCCACGTTGATCAAAATCCTCGCCGGTGTCGAACAGCCCACTGAGGGCGAGATATTCAGAGAAGGCCGGCGCATTCGACTGCATTCACCGCTCGAAGCGCGCCGTGCCGGTGTAGCCACTGTTTTCCAAGAGTTCTCGCTGGTGCCCGATCTGAGCGTCGCAGAGAACATTTTTCTGGGACGAGCATACACCAACTCCTGGAAACTTTTAGATTGGGCCAGAATTAATACTGAAAGCCTGCGCACACTAGAGGAACTTGGCCTGGCCAGCGAGATCGAGCCGCGAGCCACCGTGCGATCGCTCTCGGTTGCTCAACAACAGCTCGTTGAAATAGCGAAAGCCGTCTCCACAAATGCCAGGACGCTGATCCTGGACGAGCCCACAGCCGCTCTGAGTCTTCCCGAGATCGAACAACTCCACGCCCTGCTGCGCCGTCTGAAATCCCGCGGACACGCGATCCTGTACGTATCCCACAGGCTCGATGAAGTAGTTTCGTTGATCGACGTCGCAACCGTGCTCAAAGATGGGCGACGCGTGAGCGCTCCGGGCGAGATCCAAATTGCGATTGACCCCATAGTGACTGCAATGATTGGCCGGAGTCTGGCGGAGCATTTTCCGCCCGGCGCTTACGCATCCAGCAATGTCATATTTGAGGCAGAGGGACTCATCACCCGCCATGGGGTCGCGGACGTCTCATTCACCTTGCACGCGGGTGAAATACTCGGTATTGCCGGTGCGATGGGATCAGGCCGAAGCTCGCTTCTGCGCACCGTCTTCGGTCTGGAATTACCAATAGTCGGCACGATGCGTTTGCGACAACAGACGTACGCACCTTCGTCCCCTGCGGCCGCTATTGATCAAGGTGTAGCGTTCACTCCCGAGAATCGCAAGAGCGACGCGCTATTCTTCAATTTCGGAGGTGCAGAAAACGCAACCATCGCTTCACTGGAGAAAATAACTCGCCGCGGTTTGCTTGAGATTGAGGCGGAGAGAACCTCGTTCGCGACTCTGAGCCGTGACCTGGCAATCACGCCGCGTGCCGCACGCGGCAAGGTCGGCGAACTATCCGGCGGAAATCAGCAGAAGATCGTACTTGCCCGCTGGATATTTCACGGAGCAGACATCTTCCTGCTCGATGAGCCCACCCAGGGAATCGATATCGGAGCCAAAACTTCGATTTACCGTCTGCTGCGCAGACTCACTAGAGAAGGTAAGTCCATCGTGCTGGTTAGTTCAGACTTGGAGGAATTGCTGGCCTTGAGTGATCGTATCGCAGTGCTACGCAAAGGCGTCATCACCGAAATTCGCTCCGCCAGCAGCTTCGATCAGCATGGACTGTCAGTGGCCATGGCAGGCGTAAGGATCGCTGGAAAGGTATCGAAGACCGTTCGACAAAAAACGAGCAACTTACTCGCGCAGCGCCATGAGTAGATTCTTGAACGCCACAGTCGTGGGTCCCATGGTTGCCTTCCTGGCAGTGTTGCTTATCGTCGGCTTCACGACCGAGCATTTCTTCGACACTGGCAATCTTGCAAACCTTACCCTACAGGTAAGCGTCGTCTCGCTCGTAGCGGTAGGATCTACAATCGTGATCCTAACTGGCGGTATCGACCTGAGTCCGGGCTCCGTCATTGCCCTGCTATCGATGGTGCTGGCTCTCCTGGTGAAGCCCTACGCGCTACCTCTGCCCACTGCGATTCTATCGGTGTTGGTTATGGGTGGAGGATTGGGCGCGCTCAACGGCTTCTTCAGCGCCTACCTACGCATCCCGTCGTTTATTGCCACCTTGGCCGCATTCAGCGCCTTTCGCGGCCTGGCTTTCATTCCGACTAATGGGACACCCATCTTCTCGGTTTCCGCGAGCCTTTCCCAGGTATTCTATGGCACGCTATTCGGGGTCCCTCTCCCCTTTTACTACATAGTTATTGCCTACTTCGCTGCCCACGTGTTCTTGAACCGATCACCCGTCGGGCGGGAGTTATATGCCATCGGGGGGAACGCCACAGCTGCGCGTCTTTCCGGTATCAATGTGCGCCGCATCCAATGCCTCGCTTTCATCATCTCGGGAGTTGCCTCCGCCTTGGCAGCGGTTCTTTTTGCGGCTCGACTCAACTCGGGCTCACCGAACTACGGCACCGGCATGGAGCTGCAGGCCATTGCAGCGTCAGTGATTGGCGGAGCAAGTCTGGCCGGTGGGCGAGGCCATATTTTGGGCACTTTGCTGGGCGCCCTCATAATCACAGTGGTTCAAAACGCCATGAACTTGAACGGCATTGGCTCATCGCTCCAAGCCGTGGTGATCGGCACGATCATTCTAATTGCGGTAGGTATCGACCGCTGGCACGGCGAACTCACCCAGGCGATCTCATTGCTCATGTCCAAGACGCCACGCCCGAGATAAGAATGACAGAGACAATCGAACGACCTCGATCACTGACAAGTATTGTCATCGAACGTCTACGAGAGGGGATCATAGACGGCAGCATCGAGCTCGGCTCGCACTTGAGCGAGAATCGAATCGCAGAGCTCTACGGCACGAGCAAGACACCCGTGCGCGAAGCTTTTGCTCATTTGCAGACGCTGGGTCTCCTGGAAGTACAAGCACAAAGGGGTGGCATAGTGTTCCAGCCCACCCTCGAGCAGGTCCGAGAACTGTGCGAAGTACGCCTCGAGCTTGAGCTGATCGCGATTCGACTTTCCATGGAGAGAAACCGCGTAGCCTTCATAAGCGCGGTGTCAGACACCGTGCAAAAAATGATTGAGGCGTATGATCTTGAGCATCCGCTTGCTTACCAGCGCCTCGACAACGAATTTCACAACACTTTCTTTGCGCATTGTGGCAATTCGTTGCTCGTCCGAGCCTACGATCTCTTCAGTCCCAGAATCTCCGCCCTAAGAACGCACCTCTCGACGCCCCAACCATACTTGCTGCAGCGTTCGTTTGAAGAGCACAAGATGATCCGGACGTTTCTCGAAAGGGGCGATCCTCAGTCTGCTACCCTCGTACTAAAGGAGCACATTAATCGTACACGCGAATGCCATTCGAGCCTGTTGAAAGACCGAATAGCCGGAACACACCCCGGATAGCCACGCGCTCATGGGCGTGTTCCGAATGCCGATCGGCTGAGACGCAAAGTACGTGCATTGACCCCGCCCGTGGTCGGAAACGCGGCTGCGCTAGAAGCCCTACGTTACGCCCGGACCCACTGACCAACATCTTGACGCTGACAGTCGCCCGGCGTACGCTGAAAATGCTGAAAGAGCACCTATCCATCGATAACTCCAATTCGCAGGATGCGAAGCCGGGACATGGAAACCAAGTCTCCCACAAGGTCTATACTGCCGGTTGAGGCATTCAACCGCGTAGCCCGCGGTCAGCTCACCGACCCATCAACGCAAACAGATTCCACACTCTTTATAAACAGTCGAAGCGCCTGGACCCCTTCGGAGTCTTGAGGCGCTGCTGCGGGACCTTACCGTAGCTCGCTAGCGGCGTCACGGAGGGCGCATGAAGGCGGTAATACTAGCGGGGGGTCTCGGAACTCGCATCAGCGAGGAAAGCCATCTGCGGCCGAAGCCGCTGATCGAAATTGGTGGGAAGCCGATCCTTTGGCACATTATGAAAGCGTTCTCCGTATACGGGGTGAACGAGTTCGTAGTCTGCTGTGGCTACAAGGGCTACCTGATAAAAGAATATTTCGCCAACTATTTCCTACACATGGCTGATGCAACGTTCGACATGTTGCACAACAAGATGCAGGTTCATCATACCCATGCTGAACCGTGGAGAGTAACGTTGGCCGACACTGGCATCGACACGATGACGGGCGGTCGCTTGCTGCGGATTCGGGAATATGTCGGTGACGATCGGTTCTGCATGACCTACGGGGATGGCGTCAGTGACATCAACATCTCGAAGCTCATCGACTTCCATGAGCAGCATCGGTGCCACGCAACTCTGACCGCCGTGCAGCTCGCTGGGCGCTTTGGGGCGCTGGAGCTCGAGGAGGCGAATGTCAGTCACTTCGTCGAAAAGCCCAAGGGCGACGGCCGATGGATCAACGGCGGCTTTTTCGTCCTGGAACCTGAGGTGTTCCGCTACTTAAAGAGCGATCAGGACGTCTGGGAACAAGAGCCTTTGCATAGACTGTCGCAGGAGCGGCAGCTGGCGGCCTATCGCCATGAAGGTTTCTGGGCCGCTATGGACACGTTGCGGGACAAGAACCACTTGGAAGAGCTGTGGTCGTCCAATCGCGCACCGTGGAAAATTTGGCCGTGAATCCTCAATTCTGGAACGGCAAGCGGGTGCTGTTGACTGGGCATACCGGCTTCAAAGGATCTTGGCTATCTCTTTGGCTGCAGAAAATGGGCGCCTTGGTAGCCGGCTACGCATTGCCGCCCGGGGCCGGAGCGAGCCTTTTCGAGCTCGCATCGGTGGCCGAGCAGATGGAAGAGTCGGTGTATGCCGATATCCGCAGCCTGATCCCGTTGACCGAGCTGATACGGCGCTTCCGTCCTGAGATCGTCTTTCACCTGGCGGCGCAGTCTCTCGTCAGGATGTCGTACCTGCAACCGATGGAGACTTATCAAGTCAATGTTATGGGTACTGTCAATGTGCTCGAGGCAATACGACGTAGTGACTCCTGCCGCGTCGTAGTAGTCATTACCAGCGATAAATGCTACGAAAACAATGAGTGGGTTTGGGGCTACCGCGAAAGCGACCCCCTCGGCGGTTTTGACCCTTATTCGAGCAGTAAGGGTTGCGCTGAATTAGTCACTGCCGCCTATCGGCGCTCGTTTTTCCAGACACGAAATTCCAGAGTGGTGGCCCTTGCCAGCGCACGCGCCGGCAACGTCATTGGTGGCGGGGATTTTTCGAAGGACAGATTGGTCCCCGACATGATCGCGGCCATCCTGAAGGGCGGACGGTTGAGGGTCAGAAATCCAGAGGCAGTACGACCATGGCAACACGTGCTGGAACCTTTGTGCGGATATCTCCTTCTGGCTGAAAAGCTCTGGGACAACCCGGAGCAGTACTCGCAGTGCTGGAACTTTGGGCCTCCCCTGGACGACGCGCGCTCGGTTCGCTGGCTCGTCGAGGGATTGAGCCACTGTTGGGGCAAGCCGGCGTGCTGGGAAATAGATCCGGAGCCTACGCCTCATGAAGCGCATTTGCTGGTGCTGGACAGTACCAAGGCGCGGAGCAGATTGGGCTGGAAACCCCGGTGGACCCTGGAGAGCGCATTGCAAAGAGTCATCGACTGGTACAAGTCCTACGAAAGTGGTGCGCGCATGCACGATGTCGTCATGCAACAGATCGGGACGTACGAGTCGCCTGCAGAACGTGCAGCTAACGAAGCGGTGCAGGCACAACGATAGGAGCGAATGTCATGGCGACCCCAACTCGTGCCCGGCGCACGCCGCCTGCGGCCAGAGATTTCTCGCAAGAGAGTAAGCTTCTTCGAGCACGCATTCTTGATTTGGTCGAAGAGTTCGCAACTTTGGCACACGGGGAGAGGCCGTTCGTTCCTGGCCAATCGGATGTTCCTGTATCGGGGAAAGTCTATGGTGCGGAGGAACTGCGTGCGCTCACCGATGCCTCCTTGGATTTTTGGCTCACTGCGGGTCGCTACAACGCAGGGTTCGAACGGCGGCTCTCGGAAGTACTAGGGATCCGGCACCTACTGACGGTGAACTCGGGATCATCGGCGAATCTTGTCGCTTTGTCGTCGCTGACATCACCGCTACTCGGGGAAAAGGCGGTGAAGCCAGGAGATGAGGTAATTACCGTCGCGGCAGGTTTCCCTACCACAGTAAATCCGACATTGCAGCATGACCTGGTGCCTGTATTCGTGGACATCGACATTCCGACCTACAACGCTATACCGGAACTCATAGATGAGGCTATTGGCCCTAATACCCGGGCGATCATGATCGCGCATACGCTGGGCAATCCCTTTGATCTCGGCGAGATCACGCGCATTGCGAAGGTGCACGACCTTTGGTTGATCGAAGACTGTTGTGACTCGCTAGGCTCGACGTACGAGGGGAGGGTCGTGGGTACCTTTGGCGACGCAGGCACGCTGAGCTTCTATCCCGCTCATCACATTACAATGGGCGAAGGCGGCGCAGTATTTACAAATAACGCACTACTACGTCGCGCCATGGCGTCGATACGCGACTGGGGACGCGACTGTTGGTGCGAGCCTGGCATGGATAATACCTGCACCAAGCGTTTTCGCTGGAAGTTAGGGACACTTCCGTCAGGATATGATCACAAGTACATCTACAGTCATCTTGGCTACAACCTCAAGATTACCGACATGCAAGCGGCCGTAGGCCTCGCTCAACTCGAACGTCTGACAACCTTCATCACAGCGCGCCGGCACAATTTCCGACGGCTTCGCGAGGGATTGCAGGATCTGGAGGAATTTCTGATTCTTCCCGAAGCGACTCGAGGCGCAGATCCTGCCTGGTTTGGCTTCCTTATCACAGTGCGCGAGCAGGCCCCTTTCTCGCGCAATCAATTGATGCAGGCTCTACACGAACGTGGCATATCCACGCGCAACCTCTTTGCTGGCAATCTTGTGCGACAGCCTTACATGAAGGATCGGCGCTATCGCGTGGTAGGGGATCTAAAGAACACGGATCGAGTTATGAACCAGACATTCTGGATCGGGGTCTACCCAGGCTTGCGCGATACCCACGTGGACTACGCGATCGAAGTCATACATAACTTTGTGCGTAAACATTAGCGGGTGCCGCCCCGACCGTGACCATCGGTAACCGAATCCTAGTGACGGGCGCGCGGGGCTTTCTCGGTTCCCACATCGTCGTGCGAGCGCGGGCAAACGGGTGTGATGTGGTGGCGACATATCGCGGGGCGTCCGGGGGTGATGCGATCCCCCTAGACGTGTGTGACGCGACAAGTGTGGAGGAAGCTTTCCGCGCAGTCCTGCCTTCACTCGTCATTCACTGCGCGAGCTACGGCGTCAACTATGCCGATCAGGATCCGGATCTCGCACTTACAGTCAATGTTCACGGCGCTCTGTACGTTCTGACGGCTGCCGCTCGATATGGCGTAATACGTTTCCTGCACGTCGGGAGCTGCTTCGAATACGGCAGCCAACGTGGAAGAATTCCTGAAGAGGCACCATTAAACCCTACTGCGATATACGGCGCCACCAAGGCCGCGGCAACCCTGCTAATGAGGCAACGAGCTCGCGACCTCGGCGTTCCGCTGATAATTGCGCGTCCGTTCGGGATGTGGGGCCCCGGCGAGCCCACCTACCGCCTGATACCCCAGGTTGTCATGGCCTGTATCAACCGACTTCCACTGAAATTGACGTGTTGCGATGTCCTCCGCGATTACTCCTATGTCGAAGACGTGGCGGATAGCATCGTGGCACTGGCGCTGGCATCGGAAATCGGAGGCGGGACCATAGTCAACATTGGCAGCGGTCGAAGCATCATTTTGCGCGACCTCGTACTGTCCGTCGCAAGATTTCTGGGAGGGGAAACTCTCATGCACTTCGGTGAGCTGGAGAGTCGGCCGACAGAAATGGCTTCTTTGGTCGCCGACGTGCAAAGACTTCGAAATACGTTAGGCGACCGACATGAGACCCCGTTATCCCAGGGTATACAGCGGATGATTACGCAGTTGGTGCCAGCTCATGGTGGTTGAATGCCGATCGAGTCCTGCAACTAGCTAGATGCGCAGGCCGCGCGATCGTCGGAGACGTGAAGCATGCCCTTGACGACCGGAGTGATCTACCCAAACGAGACAGTTTCCACTCCGAAGATAAGCGAGTTGTAACCAACCGACTGATCCGGTTTGCGCAGAGCGCATGGAGTCCGGCTGCGGTATCGATCTCCCGCGAGGGCCTCAAACAGCCTTCAAAGCTCCCGAAGGCATGCGGCGATCGGGAGACTTACGGGCTGCACGGCCGGGAGCAATCCCCCGATGAATCCGATCGCCAGTGCCCACTTGAGCCCATTCCAGAGTAGATCCGCGGAGACGTCAAAAGCGACACGAGCTGCCCTGCGCGTCCCATGGTGGCCGCCGTAAAGCCATCGAAGATCGTCCACGTGATTGCAGCGCCGATAACGCCTCGAAGGGCTTCCTACATCATCGTCTGCAGAAGCACTGAGACAATTACCGGAACTTGCCGAAAGCCGATGGCGCGCAACGTCGAGATTTCTCGCGAGCGGCCGGCAACCGCCATATAGGTCGCGTTCAGAGCACCGAGAATGGCGCCAACAGCCATGATCACACCGATCGCCGATCCCACGACCCGGATCATCCGCGAGACGCTCTCTGATTGCTGACTGTAGTACTGCCGTGTGTTCTGAATTTGAAGTTTCAGCCGTGGATCGCTTTGGAGTGCCGCCTTGAATGGTGCGAAGTAGCTGGCGTTTCTCAGTCGCACCGTGAGCGAATTCGCAATTCCGTCGCGATGCTACGACGAGCCCATTACTCGTGAATCGCCCCAAAGGTCCGAGTTGTGCGCGTCTCCTGAATCGAAGATTCCAACTACGGTCCATGACTGAGCATCGAATGTCACACTCGATCCGACGTCCAGACTGGAAAATTTCTCATGAGCGCGCAGCTCGCGAAGTCCGGGCGTCAACTTGCGGCCGGCGAGAATCCTGATGTGCGGCCATAGTTCCCAGACCTGCTCTCCGACGCCGCGAATCGCTACGCTAGCACCAGGGATCAATGCGTGGCACTGCGTCGCGTTAATCCTTCGCTGTCGGGTACATTAACTAGCAGATTCGGTATTTTCACTGGAAATAGTGACAATTTCTCGCGGGACGGATAAAACTGGACCGCTCCAAGTACATGAGTGCAGTCGGCTTTACTAAAGCACCACGAAAAGGCGTCGCATGAGTCGCGGGGTCCATACACCTCCGGATGTCGAAGCACATCGATTGATGTGCGCCGGGCGATTCGGAGCTGCCTTAGTCTTAGCCGAGCAGGCTGTTGCTGACCAACGTGTTTGTGTTCCCGCGCATGGGATGCTCGCCACTATTCTCGTTCAGCTGGGACGCGTCGGCGACGCCAAGCAGATCGTCTCCCAGGCGCTGCAGCTTGGCCAAGGAAGCGCGGACGCGTATGACGCGCTCGCCCATGTCTCGTTGTTATCGGGGCAACATGAGCTTTCCAATAGTCTGTACAAGCGTATCGTGACGCTTGCGCCGGATGTTTCCCGCTTCTGGTACAACCTAGCCTCCAGCGAACGCAGTTTCGGCCGCCTCGCGCAAGCAGAGGCTGCATGCGATCGCTCGATTTCCCTGGACCGCTCGCAGTACGGCGCATATCTGTTGCGCTCCGAGTTGCGTACTTGGGATTCCACTGATAATCACGTCGATGAGCTCAAGCGAGAGTTGTCCGCTGCGTCTGCCGGTGATAGGGCGAAAATTCTTCTTGGCTACGCGCTTGCGAAGGAACTGGACGATCTGAAATGTTTCGACAAGGCGTTCTACTGGATGTCCTCAGCCGCCGACGCACGCAGGCGTCACCTGATCTACGATGTGTCGGTCGATGAGCAGAAATTTCGGAGGATCACCGAAGTCTATCAACGACCAGCGGCTGCTTCGCGAGAGCAGGTCTCCTCCGAACAATACATATTCATAATGGGCCTTCCGAGGTCGGGTACGACGTTATTGGAACATATCCTCACGGGACTCCCCGGCGTGCGTTCAAACGGTGAAACGGACAACTTCGCGCGCGCATTGTTAAGCGCGGCGGGTGAAGGCAGCACGACGCTATCCCCCCAGGCACCCGACGTATTTCAACGGGCAGCTGCCGCAGCCCCGGATGTCGTAGCGGCAAACTACGCCAAGCTCGCTGGCACCGCAGAGGCGTGCGAACGGATCATCGAGAAATTGCCGATGAATTACCTCTACCTCGGGGCAATTCATCAGGCGCTGCCACGAGCGCGACTTATCCTGCTGAGACGCTCGGCCATCGATAGCTGCTTTGCGATGTACAGAATACTGTTCGGGGCGGCATACCCCTTCAGCTACCGCTTTGACGAGCTTGCGCGCTATTTCGCAGCTTACGACCGCTTGGTCTCCCATTGGCGCACCGTTCTGACCGATCACCTCCATGAAGTCTCATATGAGGAATTGGTCAAAGAACCGCTGCGGGTCGCCGCCAATCTCGCCAACGAATGCGGCCTCCCATGGATGGATTCCGCGATTAAAGTGGACATGAATCCGTCCGTATCTCTTACCGCGAGCGCCGCACAGATCCGCAGGCCGATTTATGCCTCATCCTGCGGACGCTGGCGCAACTACCAGGCTCATCTGGGGCCGTTGATCGATGAGCTGCGTAATCAGGGCGTGTCGGTGGCGACAGAGGCGCCATAGTGCCGTTTTGCTCCGAGCGAATAGTCGGGATAATAACAATGTTGTGGGGCTCATTGATGCGCGCGCATATATGCCGGGCGCTGAATGCGGCTGGAGAAACAAGAGGTCGCCGCCCTCCTTCGTATCTGCGCCACGGAAGAAATGATGAGGTGAATCGTGTCCGTCTCAACGCCTGAACTAATGGAAAGGATTGCGCGCATGTATGCGGCAATTGGCTCCACTGCCGAGACCGAATTGGAGATTTTTCAGACGTATCTTGAGATGCACCCGGATGCGTTCCGCCTCGATATCAAATTTGGCGGAGACCAGTCGCAGGCACAACTGAAAAACCTAGTTTTTAGTGCGATCCATAACACATCGATGTTTTTTGACCATTGCAAGGAATGGGCGAAAGACCCCACCAACGGCATCTCCGTTGATGAAGTGATGGCCGTAACGGATGCATCCGAAGAATTGAAGATCATCCGATTCCTAGATAACAAGGACAAGCATTCAGAGAAGCGTTCAGCGAACTTCTTGCCGGTGTTAGAAGATGTGTCGTGTCGGCTGATCGCCAGAGACTCCTTCTCGATGACTCATTACCTGAATGGCGATGTGAAGTTTGAGGGCGACATGGGCCACGTCGTATGCGGCATAGTCAGAAATTCAGTAAATCAAGTTATCCTCGGGGATGTTCATGACATTCTTGTAACCGGCGTAAACGCCTGGGAACAGTTCTTGACAGAAAATGGATTGCTACCAACAGATATGGCAGATTCGTCTGAGGTGGGGAAACGCTCCTTGATGTTTTCGGCGCCGCCAAGAAAGCCGCTTCCACCCGAGTCACCCTTGGAAAGCGTTCACTATCTTTTAGTACTAAATCTCATTCATAACGAGAGCCGAGACTTTTGCGTGACGGCGCTACACCTCTACACGGTCAGCAGAACCCGCGATGTTATAAATGAGCTGACGTTGGTTAGTGAAACTTTCGTAGAATTCAGGGGCCCAACCGCAAATATAGGTAATATCGCGCTTTTTGAAGCGGTTATGACCACGCGGAATATTGCACAAGTAGCCGGAGTGCGGATTGGCATATATTCAGCGGGTCGATTCGAGAAGGAAATTGGCGATCGGATCAAGCCGATAATAAATGATGTGATTCTGCCAGCAGGGTTTACGTTCATTTCACCGAGCGATGATCAGAAATACAACAACACGGTCCTCTCCATCGACAAAGAGTGCGAGCAGAAAGCCTTTCGGATGTTTAACGCGGTTATTGGTCGACCCGAGGATCCCAATGATCGTAACTTATCCGGCCAGAAATTACCCTACCGATATTCTCGTAATTGGTTTTCGACTCCCGATCTGCAGGCCTCTAATGGATATATCCTGAATCCAACTCCCGTGACGGAAACGCCGCCGGCGGGCGGCGCTCCGTAGTCACCTTGGTAATGACTCGGTGTTTCGATGCTTCACCAATTCAACCAAAGACGGATGAGCTCCGGGGTCAAGAACACAGCGCCACGCTGGCGCGATGTGATTAGTCGATAGACATGCATGGACCGGCAACGTCAGTGGCGATGTGCCTGCGCCTCGATCAGCAACGCCATTCGGGCGAGCACCGGCCCCTCCTCCTTCGTTTGCAGGAATTTTGACGCTGCCCTGCGCAAGTGGACAGAAAAGGCCCAGTTCCCCGCACCATCCAACTGCCGTCGAGGCCTGCTGAGAAGCTCATTTTTGCACCATTCATACCCGAAATGCGCTCTGGTTGCCCACTGCGGAGAGGTCGACCGCGGCAGCTACATCGACAGCCTCGTGCTGACGGATGTTGCCAGCGGATGGACCTAGGCGAAGCCTCTTGTGGTGCGTGACAGCAGCCTCGTGGTGGAAGCACTGGAGCGCGTCCGCCTCGCTCTAGGGGCTGCTCAGGCCGAAGCGGCTGCGCTGTACTGTATGTGGTTGACGCATCTATTTGAGTCGCGGCATCGATTGCGGGACACTTGCGCTGCCAGTTCTGCGGCGTGCATGGAAGCCGAATCGCGATGGCCAAGTATTTCCTGCTGGTCAAGATCTTCTCGAGAGGACGAGGAAGTCGAGTTACGAGAGCTGCCGCCTATCGGGCTGGCGAGCGTATACGGGATGAGCGGACCAGCGAGTCTTACAACTACTCGGATCGTCGCGATATCGTTCACACCGAAATCGTCCTTCCGTCCAGTTTAGCCGGCCGGGCGGACATGGAGTGGGCGCGTGACCGGGGCACGCTGTGGAATACCGTGGAAGACGGTAGC